>Ga0247727_10014179_pt1 | contig 13299 bp, 14 predicted proteins | sample WisWelCaveWW1625_FD_202498 | JGI IMG/M metagenome (GOLD analysis project Ga0247727, IMG submission 202498) | Biofilm microbial communities from Wishing Well Cave, Virginia, United States - WW16-25 | ecosystem: Environmental > Aquatic > Deep subsurface > Groundwater > Cave microbial mat | place... | reverse complement strand
GATGTTGCTCGAGTTTTTCAAAACTTCGCGCACCGTGAGCTTGCCATAACTTTTGATGTCTTTGACTTCATGATCATAAATTTTCATCTTGCCGTTTTCGCAAAAAATAATATCCTCCGGCGTGCGGAGTTTTTCCTGCAAAATTCCGGCGAAAGTCACGATCTTGAAAGTCGAGCCAGGCTCGTACAAGTCCGTGATGGCGCGATTGCGGCGCGAATCGAGCGAAAAAGCGCCGGGGCGATTTGGGTCGAAACTCGGCGCGCAGTCTATAGCCAGAATTTCTCCCGTCGTCGGATTACTGATAATGACGATACCGCCGCTGGCTTCAAACATCTCCATCGAATTGCGCAACTCTTCGGCGGCGATTGTTTGAATGACGTGATCGATGGTCAGGACGATGCTATTGCCATGTTTGGGAAGAATCAGCGGCGCGCCAACGTCGGGCAAGCGGTTGCCCAACGCATCGCGCTGCCAGGTTTGCCGTCCGGGACGCCCGAGCAGTATGCTATTTGCCCGTAACTCGATGCCGGCGATGCCGCGATTGTCGATGTCGGTGTGGCCCAAAACATGGGATGCCAATTCGCCGCGCGGATAACGCCGGCGAGCGTCTTTTTCAATGCGCACGCCTTTGAGCTTGAGCGCTTTGATTTTTTCGGCGACTTCAAAATCCACCTGACGACGAAGCCAAACAAAATCCTTGCTGCCGGACATGCGAGCCAGCAGTGTTGACGCCGATTCGCCCAACAACGGGGCGAGCTTTTGCGCGCATTGCCTGCGATTCTCGACCATGCGCAAATCCACGCCTACCGAGATGCACGATTCGTTGAGCGCGAGCAAATTCAAATCGCGATCGTAGATCAGTCCCCGTTGCGCTTCGACCTGTGCTTGGCTGATGTGCTGCATCTTCGCCATTGCTTGATAGGCCTCCTGTTGCACGACTTGTATGAACACCAAGCGGCTGATGAGCGCCACGCCTCCCATCACAAAAACTATTTTGACAAGGGCTAATCGCCTCCCAAATGTAGCTTCTCCAAATTTTCCGACGAGCGCAGTTTTTGAAGCGCGTGTGCGGCGTCGTATCGCGAGCGATTTCATTTTTCGACGATTAGAAGTTGCGGGCGAATCTGTTTGAGTCCGCCGCGCGAGACGGCGATTTGCGAAATACGTCCATAACTTGAAAGCCGTTCAATCTGCACGAGAAGTTTTTCATTGCGATCGATATACTGCTGCCGTTGCTGTTCCAGCTTTCCGATGTGCGTCGCCAGTTGATGAACGTGAACCCGTCCCCATACAAAAGAAAGCACGAGCATGAGGATCAGCGCATAGGGAAGCAAGAGCCGCAACCCGCCAGCCGGTCTGGGCGCGCCAGCCGTTTTACTTTTCACCGGGAGAGCCGCGCTCCTGCGCTTCTTTTGCCTGACCATCGGACCCGGACGTCGTTGGGTTCGCACACCGCCCATGATTAATTTCCCCCTCTTTTGCGAGCGATACGCAGCTTGGCGCTGCGCGCGCGTGGATTTCGACTCAGCTCATCATCCCCAGGTTGAATCGGCTTGCGCGTCAACACCGACAGCTCGCTGGTGCGACCGCACATGCACACCGGCAGCTCCGGCGGACAGACACAACCTTTTTCTTTTTGGCGAAAAAAACTTTTCACCTGGCGATCTTCCAAAGAGTGATAGCTGATGACCGCCAACAGACCATATGGAGCCAGGAGCGCATGGGATGCCGCCAAAAACTCGTTCAATGCTGCCAACTCGTCATTCACCGCGATGCGCAGCGCCTGAAAAATCCTCGATAGGGATTTTATTCGCATCTTGAACGGCACACAAGCTTCGACGATTTCGACAAGTTGGGAGGCGTGCTGCAACTGCCGGCGTTCTCTCTCCTTCTCGATACGGCGGGCGATTTTTTTTGCAAAACGTTCTTCGCCGTATTCATGAAAAATATTTGTAAGCTCGCCCGCGGAAAGATCGCGTAAAAGATCGGCGGCGGTGATTTTGCTTGTTTGATTCATGCGCATGTCGAGCGGTCCGTCATGAAGATAGCTAAAGCCGCGTTCGGGTGAATCGATTTGATGCGAGCTGACGCCAAGATCGGCGTAGATTGCGTCTGCTTTTTTAATCCCAAGATCAGCAAGCCTGTCAGCGAGGTCACGAAAATTTTCTGAAAGAATTTTTACCCGCTCTCCATAAGCAGCGAGAGTTTTTGCAGCCTCGGTCAACGCTTCTTCGTCTTGATCAAGCCCGACGAGAACCGTCTCGATGCCGGCTTTTTCAAGCACGGCGCGCGCATGTCCGCCGCCGCCGAGTGTCGCATCAACAACCAGCTTCGGCGAGTTGGCCACAATCGCTTCGGTCAATTCCTGACAGAGAACGGGTGTATGATAAACATGATTCACAATTCATTGCCAAAAAACTAAAAGCAAAACAATTTAGGGCAAAACGCTTCAACACTTTTCCGCCCATTAATTTTTATCATAGATTTTCATTTGACTTTTGACCGTTTCTTTCTTCTTTCTCTTTTCATTTTGTTTTTTGCTCTTTGCTACTCCTGCTTGAGCGAGCCATTCTTGCCGGCAATGACGAACTTTTCGTACAACTCCGGATTCCAGATGTCGAAGAAATCGCCGAGGCCGAGAAATTTTATTTCTTTTTCAATCTTTGCCGACTCCAAAAGCTCCCACGGAAAATTGATGCGGCCTTGATTGTCGAGCCGAATCTGATAGCAAGAAGACATCACTGTATTCATTTTATAAATTCCTGCTTCACTCTCTTCGTCGAACTGGCTGACCATCGGCAAAATTTTATCATTGAAATAACTTGCGGGGTAAGCGCGAATAAAGCGGGAGTTGTCGGTTTCAAAAAGCCGAAGCATAAGGAGCTTGATTTCGCGCAGATCGATGATCTCGCGAATCTTGGCGGGAACGCTGGCGCGACCCTTGTCGTCGAGGGTGCTGCCATAGCGGCCATAAAATTTGGGGATGACTTCAGAAATTTCAACCAGAGCCATGATGCACCAGAGCGCCCATTAACTCCCACTTTTCAACACTCTTTCCCACTTTTGCCCAAATAATACCCGTTTCACTCCTCAAAGTCAAGGATTATTTTGAAATTGTACTAAAATTCAGCTTGCAGCGGAAAAATCGTCAAGTGCGATCTCATGTTCAGGCCCAGCCACTCATATTGACTTTTCTTCGGTATTCCTGTATATTTGACCACCATGCAGAAAACCGACAAACCTGCCTGCCTGCTGATTCACGGATTTACAAGTAGCCCGAGAGAGATGAACAATCTTGGCGAATTCCTGCGCTCGAAAGGTTATGTCGTACGCGTTCCAACTCTGCCCGGTCATGATAGCCAACCGGCGGCGTTGTTCGAAACAAAGTCCGAGGACTGGCTGCGCGCCGTTGAACAAGCGTATCAAGAGCTTGCGGCAGAACACTCGCCGATTTTTGCAATCGGAGAATCGATGGGAGCGGCGCTTGCCTTGCATGTGGCGGCAAATTTTCCAGTGAAAGGAGTGGTGGCTCTGGCCCCGGCTCTGCGGCTGTCGCTTTGGAGAAAGGTGGCGGTGCACACGCTCAGCTCGATCATCAAGTGGCAAACCAAGCGCAACGGCCCGGATGTGCGAGACAAATCATTAATCGACCAATTGCGAAGCTATAACTCTTTTCCGACGGCTTCGGTGAAAGAGTTGTTAAAAACCATGCGCTACGTGCGCGATGAGCTGCATCGCGTCACTGCGCCGCTTTTGATCATGCACGGAAAACACGACCAAACGATGTCGGCGATCAACGTTGACGTGCTGTGCGAGGAAGTTGGCTCGATAGAAATCAAAACCGTTTTTCTCGAAAACTCTTCGCACATTCTGACTTTGGATTATGACCACAAGGAAGTGTTTGAAACTGTTTTAAACTTTATTCAGGGTCATGCGAGCGAAACAAAAAGTATGACAACAGAAAATAAGAGATCATGAATCAGGCAGAAGAAAAAAAGAACGGGCGCTCGGGCAAAACCGGTTGGCGAGAACAATTCAAGACACTCAGCGAGCTGCGCACACTCCTGCCCTACCTGCGCACGTATCGCCGCAGCGTGATGGCGGGGATTGTCTTTATCCTTTTCACCAATACGTTCATGCTCATCGCCCCGCGCGTGTTGAAATATGCGGTAGACGGTCTGAGCACCGGCATCACCTCCACGCGCCTGTTGATCGCCGCGGGGATGATTCTTGCCGTCTCGTTGCTTGAAGGCACGTGCCGGTATTTTATGCGGCAGTCGATGATCGTGATGTCGCGGTTGATCGAATATGATCTGCGCAACGATTATTTCAAACATTTGCAGAAGATGTCGCGCACATTTTTCCATCGCACTTCCACCGGCGATCTCATGGCGCGCGCCACCAATGATCTCGGCGCCGTGCGCACCTTTGTCGGCCCCGGACTGATGTATTCGTCGAACACGTTTGTAACTTTCATCGGCGCTTTTGCGCTGATGCTCACCATCGACGTGAAGCTGACACTCTACGCGATGATTCCGATGCCGATCATGGCGCTGCTGGTCAATCGTTTCATGACCAGAATCAACGAAACCTTTGAGCGCATTCAAGAGCAATTCGCGGGCATAACGACCAAGGCCCAGGAAAATCTTTCCGGCATCCGGGTGATCAAAGCTTATGTTCGCGAGCGAAATGAAGTCCTGAGTTTCAGCAAACTCAACAAAACGTACATCAAAGAGAATCTCAAGCTAGTTCGCATCGAAAGCTTTTTGTGGGGCGCGATGGGATTTCTTTCAGGCATCGGCGCGCTGGTGCTGCTCTGGCTCGGCGGCATCGAAGTCATGAACGGGCGCATCACCCACGGCGACTTCGTCGCTTTTTATGTTTATCTTGGCATGCTCACCTGGCCGATGATCGCGCTGGGCTGGGTGATCAATCTCGCGCAGCAAGGCAGCGCTTCGATGGGTCGCATCAATCGAATACTTCAAGAGCAGCCCTTGATAGCCGATGGCGCCAACACCGATTCGCGCATCAAAGACATTCAAGGCGAGATCGAATTTCGGAACGTCGGGGTTTCTTATGGCGCCGAGCGTTGGGTATTGGGGCATATCGATCTCAAGATTCGCAAAGGCATGACCGTCGCGATTGTAGGTCACGTCGGCAGCGGCAAAAGCACGCTGGTGAATCTCGTGCCTCGCTTGCTGGATCCAAGCGAAGGCGCGGTGCTCATCGACGGCATTGATGCGCGCAACATACCGCTCGCCGTGTTGCGAGAACACATCGGCTTCGTGCCGCAGGAGACTTTTCTATTCTCGGAAACGATTCGAGAAAATATTGCATTCGGCGTTGAAGCCGCGAACGACGCAGATCTCCGGCGAGCGGCGGAGCAGGGTCAGATCGATCACGACATTAATGATTTCCCGGAGAAATTTGAAACCATGCTGGGAGAGCGCGGCATCAATCTTTCTGGCGGGCAAAAGCAGCGTGTCGCCATTGCGCGCGCCTTGATACGATTGCCGCGAATCCTGATTCTCGACGATGCGCTGTCATCCGTCGACACGTATACCGAAGAAAGAATTCTTCATCATCTGCGTGGCATCATGCGCGAGCGGACATCTCTGATCATCTCGCATCGCGTCTCAACCGTGAAAGAAGCGGATCTCATCGTTGTGTTGAAAGACGGCAGAATCGCCGAGCAGGGCGACCATGATGAGCTGCTGCACAAAGATGGCATCTATGCTGATTTGTATCGCAAGCAACAACTTGAAGAGGCGCTGGAAGCGATGTGATGCAAGGATGAAAGAGCGTGGATTGATGAAATGATTCTCCAACGGATTGAAACAACCCAGCGGATGAAAAGCAAAACAAGGGGAGCAATTATGGAACTTATTTATGAGGACTTGACACGTGAGCTAATTGGATGCTTCTTTCATGTTCACAACTCGCTTGGCGTTGGATACGATGAAATAGCTTATCATAAAGCGCTCGAACGACGTTTTCATAAAATTGGCGTTGATCATCAGTCGAAAGAAAAAAAGGCATCGATGCATCGCGGCAAAAAAGTGAGAGAGTTCGAGGCCGACTTCATCTCTTTTGGAAAAATCATTCTGGAGTTAAAAACACTGCAATCCAATTTCATCAGGGCAAATTATGTTCAAATCATTTCAGAATTAAAGCTTTGGCAGATGAGCTTGGGCATATTGGTGAATTCGGCCTGCAAAAAGTTGAGATTGAGCGCATTCCATTTACAGAAAAACCGAAGACGATCCTCGAAAACTACGCTTATATCAAAAGTAACATGACAGCGGACGAAAGAAATACTCTCGCCAAGTTTCGTGACGCGATTATGTATGTTTTCGAGATTCATGGTCTGGGCTATGGAGAGGTTATTCGTCGGAAGCTCTTTCAAGCAGAACTCGATTTTCGTCGCATTGAATATCAACATCGATGCCCGATTGAAGTTCAATATGACGGTGAAGTTGTGAGTACCTTCAAGATGAAGCCGCTACTCATCGAGGATCGACTGATTTGCGATATCAAAGCTCTCAATGAGAAAATCGACTTCTACGATATCGCCAGAATACAATCCTACTTGAAAGCGTTGGACAAGAAGATCGGCGTCATCGTCAGCTTTGGTAAAACTCGACTAGAAATACGCGGTATCCACGTTTGACCTCATGACAAAATCTTTCATCTGTTGGGTTGTTTCTATCCGTTGGAGAAAAAGCTTTTGATTTAGATTTGTTCCTTAAAGAAAAAATCCATGAGCATTCACGAAGAAGAAAAACTTGAAAAGCAGTACGATGCGAGGTTGATGCGCCGCTTGCTGAAGTACGTCAAGCCGTACACGCGGCACATGATCATCGCCATCTTTCTGCTTTTGATCGCGAGCGTGCTGGAGTCCGCCGGGCCTTATTTGATCAAGATCGGCATCGACGAGCACATCGCGAAAGGCGACCGCGCCGGACTCTGGCAGACCGGCCTGCTCTATCTCGGTGTTCTGCTGCTCGCTTTCGGGTTCAATTATTCTCGCCGCTTCGTGATGGATTGGATCGGCCAGCATGTCGTTTTCGATCTACGGATGCAAGTCTTTTCACATCTGCAAAGGTTGCCGTTGAGCTTCTTTGATCGCAATCAGGTCGGCAGGCTCATGACCCGCGTGACCAGCGACGTCGAAGCCTTAAATGAAATGTTCTCCGCCGGTCTCGTCGCCATCTTCGGCGACATCTTTACGCTTACGGCCATTCTCGTCATCATGCTGAAATTGAACTGGCAACTCACGTTGATGGCGCTGAGCGTGATGCCGTTCCTGTTCATCGCCACGTTCATCTTTAAAAATAAAGTACGGCACGCCGAGCGCGACATTCGCACGTTACTAGCGCGCATCAATTCCTTTCTGCAGGAAAATATTACCGGCATAGCGGTGGTGCAGCTTTTCAATCGCGAGCAAAAAAACTTCAGCCAGTTCGACGAACGAAACGATCGACACTTGCACGCTTACCGCCGGGTCATCTTCTACCACGCAGTTTTTTACCCGGTCGTGGAGTTGATTGGCACTTTCGCGGTTGCGTTGATCATTTGGCATGGCGGCGGCAAGATCATTCAAGGCTCGCTTACTTTCGGATCACTGGTGGCATTCATTCTGTACATCGATCGCTTCTTTCAACCGCTCAGCGATCTCGCCGAAAAATACGGGATTCTTCAAACTGCCATGGCCAGCTCGGAGCGTATCTTCAAATTGCTCGACGAGCCTGCAGAATCAAGCGATGGAAAATTGGCCGGCGCTGCGGCAAGAGTGCAAGGCGAGATCGAGTTTCGCCATGTGAACTTTGCCTATCGTGAAGATCTGCCTGTTCTGAAAAATATTTCTTTCAAAATACAACCGGGAGAGAAAGTTGCCATCGTCGGCGCCACTGGCTCGGGTAAAACCACAATCATCAGCCTGCTTACGCGATTTTATGACAATTATCAGGGCCAAATTTTGGTCGATGGTTGCGATGTTCGGGAACGCGGGATCGAATCCGTGCGCCGGCAAATTGGGCTGGTCATTCAAGATGTTTTTCTTTTTGCCGGAACGATCGAAGAGAACATTCATCTCGGCAATGAAGAAATCACGCCGGAGCGCGTACGGCAGGCTTCAGCCGATGTCGGCGCGCTGCGTTTCATTGAACGATTGCCAAACGGTTTTCAAGAGGAAGTAATCGAGCGAGGAAATACTTTATCGGTGGGACAAAAGCAGTTGCTCTCCTTCGCGCGGGCGCTGGCCTACGATCCGGCGATTTTAATTCTCGATGAAGCCACCTCAAGCGTCGACACCGAAACCGAGCTGGCGATTCAGCGCGCCCTCGAGCGCTTGATGGAAAATCGCACCTCGATCATCATCGCGCACCGGCTTTCGACCATTCAGCATTGCGACCGCATCATCGTCATGCACAAGGGAGAGATTCGCGAATCCGGCACGCATCAGGATTTGCTGTCGCAGCGGGGGATTTATTATCGATTGTACGAATTGCAGTTTGCTGTACAGGAAATGGAAAAGCCGGATATCGGTGTTAGTGTGAATGGATAAAAACCAGATTCCTCCTTCCCAAAATCATCTACTCTTATTCATTTCAGATCTTGATTTTTTGTACAAATAAAAAGCCCCCAGCTTGCGCCAGGGGCCCGGAGGGAGGAAAAATGAATTTTTACAGGAAACGATAGCCTGTGCCGTGTATCGTTTCTATATATTGTGAAGGATACTTATACTCGCCAAGCTTCTCCCGCAACCTCTTGATGTGTACATCTACAGTGCGGCTCGTCACAAACACTTTTTTGCCCCACACTTTCTCGAGAATCTCTTTGCGGCTGAACACGTTGTTGCGTCTCGAGGCCAACAGATAGAGAAGCTTGAACTGGATATATGTCAAATCGATGGGCTTGCCCGCCTTACGAACGCGGTGCTCGTCCAGATCGATTTCGATGTCCTTCACGCGAATTTTTTTGCTGTCATTGGCGACAATCCGTCGCGTAATCGCCTTGATCCTGGCGACGATTTCTCTGGTGCTGAATGGCTTCTTGATAAAGTCATCGGCACCGATTTCTAAACCTTTAATCCGAAGGTTCTCATCTTCGTTCGAAGACATGAGCAAAAGCGCGGATTTGCGCGTGGCCATGTCGTCTTTTAATTCGCTGCACGCTAACCACCCGGCATCGGAATAGTCATCAAGGTCGATGAGGATAGCCGCCGGCCGGTCGCGCAACGCTGATTCCTGAACATTTTCCAATGAATCGTAATGTTGCAGGGTGTAGCCTTCGCTCCCCAGCAGATGTTCGAGTGATGCAGACCCGTTCGTCTTACCGTCAAACAACAAAACTGTGCCATTTTCCATCGCTCTTCTCCCGGAGTAAGGTGTTTGTCCTAAGCCCTAGTTGTAGTACCGTCCTTGACCGCGATGGCAGAGTAACCGACCTCACAGCCGACATCTTGCGGAATGTTGAGCGACTTAGTCATTTAAAGCTACGACCTTGCTTTAAATATCTTCGCGGCCCTTTGTGAGGTAACGCTACCGCGTGCGAGGCGAAAAAATCCTTTTCCTGGAATTATAACTGCATTTCTTGAAGGCAATTGATATGCCACCACTGTCCAATCAGTAGCTATTTTGCAGAGATTGCGAAGATTTTGTCGGGGGAGATTTCGGTTCTAATTAACAAGATGATAGCTGGGGTAACCGGGAGTAGAAGGGCCAGGATTTAACCAGGCAACAGGATGACTAGAACAAACGCTATTTTTGGTGTCTCGTGTCGTACTGTTTTTGTTCAATCATCAATGTCGATTGGTCGGAAATAGTCCATTTCATTTTGTTTTATTCACAAAATATCAAGGCGGCTTTTGGGGGTTATGAACACGATATACACAGGTTATTCACATCGGAAGGAAGAGAGGCTTTTGTTCAAAAGAAATCTGAGATTCTATTTGCCGGCATCCGTCGTTGCCACCACGAGTTTCTTCACGCCCGCCAAACGCGCCGCGTCCATTGCACGGACGACCGAACCGTGTTGAGTTTGTTTATCAGCATACAACGTCAACGTGCCTTCCGTCATCGACGGCAGGGCAGCCGCGATCTTTTCTTGCAGTTCGTCCTCTTTTATATTTTCATTGTTGAGAGAAAAATTGCCATCGGCGGAAATATAGAGAATGTATTTTTCGATCCTGACGGTTTCCGAGCTTTTTGCCGAGGGCAATTCCAACTTGATGCCGGGCTTTTCCAGGAAGCTCGAAGTCACCACAAAAAACATGAGGAGCATAAAGATCACGTCGATCAGCGAGGTGATGTTGAAGACCACGCGACGGGGTGGTTTATTGCGAAATTGCATGGCGGTGATCCACACGGTTGAAACGGCGCACACGCATCATAAGCTCCGCGGTGAATTCTTCGATATCCAGAACCAGGCTTTCAGCGCGATGCGTGAAATAATTGAAAGCGACGAGCGCCGGAATGCCGATGTACAGCCCAACGATAGTAGTGATCAAAGCCTCGGCAATGCCTCCGGCGAGAGATTGCGCCTGGCCAACGCCGACCGAAGAGATGACATCGAACACATGGAGAATGCCAAGCACTGTACCCAACAGCCCCAGCATCGGGCCAATGACGGCCACGGTTTCGAGAACGCCCATGCCCCGTTCGAGAGTTCGTATCTCCTGGCGGCCACGATCATTGATAAGCTCCTTCAATTCATCACGGGCAAGATCACGATTCTCCAAAGCCGTGCGAATGATGTTGGGAAAAGCGCTGTCGTATTTTGAACAAATCTTGAGAGTCAACTCCACGTCTTCTTCACGCCGAAGGTTTTCAACGACCGCCACGACTTCCGGAATGAGAATTCGTTTGCGCCGGAGAAACCACAGCTTTTCCAGAACCACCGCCAGCCCGATCACAGAACACAATCCAAGCGGAATCATCGTCGATCCGCCCTTGACAAGAAAATCCCAAATTGCTTGCATAATTATCTTCTTCCATACACGAGATATTCAAACAACGCGGTTATTTCAAGATAAGGCTCGGGGAAATCGGTGGGCAAGGGTTTCAACGGAACGGATAACTCAACGGCCTTCACGCTGGTTTCCATCAATGATTTATGTCCGGCAGTTTGCAAAACTTCGAGAGCTTCCAAGCGGCCATCCGGATAAATTCTAAAACGAAGTTGCGTCTGCCCGCTGATCATTCCCATTCTCGTGAACGCCGGTGGTGGGTAAATATTTTGCTCGATTCGTCTTTTCAGCCACAGCAAATAGGGCGCATAATCCCAAGCATAAGTGTTGATGGCGAAGCTGCCAAGCTCCGGCGCGCGAGTCTGGCGGTTGTCAAAAACCGGACGTTGCAATGCCTGTGCAGGCTGGCCACTGGCCTCTGCTTGCTTGTTGTTTACCAGCAACTCGCGGCGAAACTCCTGGCTTGGCAGCGAGCCGCCGCTATCATTTTTTTGAGACTCGGATCGTTGTTGAGCAGAAGACGAGGATCGAGAAGTAGACCGTGGCTGATTATCTCCTCGCGGCGTCGGGTATTCGCCGCGCGCCAAATCACCTTGCGAAAAGGCCTCGCTGATTGGCAAATTTTCAGGTGCTGAAAGGTTTCGTGCGGAGAAATCTTTATCGGAAATGTGTTTTGCATCCTTCGGTCTTTCGCTCAGCTCGTCAGGGGATTCGACCAAATCAAACACAATCGGATCGCTTGTTGGTTCAGGCTTCGCAACCGCAGCTTGAAGAATCATCCATTGCCGGCTGAAGCCAAAGAGCAGAAGCAGAATAAAATGGAGCAGGATGGAAACTACAATGGCAAGTCCGATAGGATTTTTTTTGATCCAGCTTTTCATCGTCTATGTCGATTCGCAGTTCGTCGGTTCGGAGAACTACAGCATTAGACGCATGAGATCGGATGCCAGTTCTACGGAACCGGAAAATTCTTTCCGGCAAATCGAAAGAATGTCTGCTTGGTCGCATTCCGGGTACAAATGGGTCAAAATCAGCTTTTTACATTCTGCCTGTCGAGCAATACGCCCCGCCTGCAAAGCGTGTAGATGATTCTCAGCGCCATAATCTTTTGCAAAAGAACATTCAAGGATAAAAAGATCGGCGCGTTTTCCCAAATTGATCACCTCGGCACATTCGCCGGTATCGCCAGAGTAGGCAATGACTTTTTCTCCTGATTGCAGACGATAGCCATTTGCCGCAGCGCCGTGTTGCATAGGCAAAGTATTCGCCTTCCACGGCCCGACGGTAAATTCCTCTTGAGCGACATTTTTAACAACTAGTGGAAAGGGAAAATTTTCTAACCATCTGCCATAAATTGCAGGAAGTTTTTCAAAAAATTGTTGCAAGCCGGGCGGTCCAAAGAAATGCAGAGGCTTCTCTCGTTTTAAATCCGGTGCGTGTTTGAGGCCCCACAATAAGGGCACAATGTCTGCGATGTGATCTATGTGCAAATGGGAAATAAGAAGCGCGTCGATCTCAAACGGCTTCAGCCCAGCTTCCAGGCACCGGCGCAACACGCCGTCGCCACAATCCATCAGCATGAAAAAATTTTTATGCCGGAGGGCATAGCCCGACATGCTGCGCTGTGATTGAAGCGCGCACGTTCCAGAGCCGACAATGGTGAGTTCAATTTCTGGGGTCATGTTTTTCATTAAATCATGCGACGCTCTCTCGCAGCCATTGCAAATAATCTTCAGAACCGCCGATGATCGGCAAAGCAATAATCTCTGGCGTGTCGTAAGGATGCTCTTGCTTAACAGCAGCGATCAACGCGTTCAGTTTCTCTTGAAGAGTTTTTATGATCAACAAAATTTCTGGCTGTTCATCGATTTTTCCTTGCCACCAAAACATCGAGTGCAGTCCGGGGACAACATTCACACATGCGGCCATTTTTTTATCCAAAATGTGTCGCGCGAGTTTTTTCGCAACGGTTTCATCCGGCGCCGTGACAAGCACAATGCAGGGATTGGTTGGATCAATTGCCATGAGAAATTTTTTTGTTCTTTAATGACAAGACAAAATGCCACATGACGTAGCATTCAGCGGCAAAAGGCAAAAAGCCCAAGAACCCGTAGAGCGGCATTTCGAAAATTTTTGGCTCGCTGAAGTACGGCACGTTATAAATCCACTTGCGGCCAGCCCAATAATTCCAAAATTCCCAAAGCACGCCGCAGATCAATCCTGCCAGAAATAACGACAGTAGCTTTTGCACACTCCCCTTCTCCAACTCTGCCAACAAAGACGGCGCGCCGCGACGATAATTAATCGGATCGAGCCACAACACAAAACCG
>Ga0247727_10014178_pt1 | contig 13300 bp, 12 predicted proteins | sample WisWelCaveWW1625_FD_202498 | JGI IMG/M metagenome (GOLD analysis project Ga0247727, IMG submission 202498) | Biofilm microbial communities from Wishing Well Cave, Virginia, United States - WW16-25 | ecosystem: Environmental > Aquatic > Deep subsurface > Groundwater > Cave microbial mat | place... | reverse complement strand
CGACCTGGATGTCTTTATGAATCTTTAGGTTACTTCGCACGAGAGAATTTGAATTTGCTCCGTCTTTCCGTACTGCCATCGGCCAATAGAATAGGAGACTATGTTTTTCACGTGGATGTAGCGGGTAATTTGAACGAAGAACGCGCACAGTTTGCTTTAAAAGGACTACGTCGAATGACAGATGTTTTGAAAGTCTTGGGCTCTTATTGCCAAGCAAAGCTTCCTTTTTAAGGGCGTTGACCCAATGGTTGGAATTGGTCATGTTAATTAAAGGAATCGCTCGCTTGTAGGATAGGTCACATATTGGATATAGTCAGGCCATGAATTCTTTGGAAAAACTGAGACAAGACATTAACGAGCTCGATCGTCAGTTACTTCATCTCTTATCTGAAAGGGTTCATGTTGCCCTTCAAATGTTTGAATTGAAGAAAAGGTCGAATTTACCTCTTTATGACCCTGTTCGGGAAAAAGAGATTCTCGAAGACTGTTCAAGACGTGTGAAAGAGCCACTTGACGTTAAAGACCTTCAAGCATTTGTTTCACTTCTCATTCGGATTGGGAAAAATGTGCAATGTAGAAAAGAAAATAAGCCGATGATTCCATATTCAGACTTACAAACCCATTTGAAAGAACTAGATCAAGACACAACAAAATGATCTCCTAGAAGGCAATGCGGGTTGTCGTCCATAAGTTTGGCGGGACTTCGTTAAACGATGCTCAATGCATTCAAAATGCAGCTCGTCAAATTCTTCAACTCAAAGACAGAGGATCTCCCTGTGTAGTGGTTTCTGCTATGGGTGGGATCACCAACCGCTTACTCCAAGCTGCTAAGGCTTCCGAGCGTTGCGATCTTTCCATCTCAAAGGTCGTAGCTCAAGAGGTAAAAAGTCGTCATCTTGAAGCTCTCTATGAACTTACCTCCCAACAAGAGGAACGAGATAAATTTGAAAGAGATCTGAAACGTGAAGTTTCAGAATTTGAGACCCTTTGTCAGGGGATTCATGCAGTTCGTGAACTAAGTCCGCGCACATTGGATCTGATTTTGGCCAGAGGAGAAAGACTTTCTTCTCAGCTCATGGCTATTGCTCTGCGAAGTCTCCATGTAAAGGCAGAAGCTGTGGATGGAAGTTTGCTGGTGATCACTGACGATCAATATGGCGAGGCTTGTCCTGATTTTGTAGAAACTGAGAAGAAAGTTCGCTCTCTTCTCTTACCTTTCATTGAAAGAGAGGTCATTCCAGCAGTCGCAGGTTTTGTTGGCGGGACGAAAACTGGAAATGTGACCACGTTAGGGCGGGGGGGCTCAGATTATTCCGCTGCGATTTTAGGAGCTGTGCTCAAAGCTTCGGAGGTTCAAGTTTGGACTGATGTGGACGGAATTTTCACAGCAGATCCTAAAGTGGTTCCTTCTGCACGACTGATTCCTCAGATTAGTTATAAAGAAGCTTCGGAGTTATCGTACTATGGGGCAAAAGTTTTGCACCCTCGCACCATTATTCCGCTCGCTCGACTTAAAATCCCTCTTCGAATCCGAAATAGTTTTTCGCCTGAAAATACCGGTACACTTGTAAACGATGTCATTACGCTTACTTCTTACGGAGTAAAAGCAGTGACCTCCATTTCAAGTCAAAGCCTGATCACTGTGGAAGGTAAAGGGATGTTGGGAGTTCCTGGCATTGCTGCTCGTGTGTTTTGCGCCATGGCCGATGAAGGAGTTTCGGTGACCATGATTTCCCAGTCTTCTTCTGAAAACAACATCTGTTTTACGATCCCTTCCGCTTCAACAAACCAAGCTATCGATCGTCTTCAAAAAGCTTTTGCAACAGAGCTAGTGAGAGAAGATGTAGAAGCCATCACTTCACGTCAAGACATCTCCATTGTGGCTGCTGTAGGAGCAGGTATGGAAGGTACGCCAGGGATTGCCGCAAAAATCTTTGGCGCCATGGCTAAAAAACAGATCAATGTGATGGCCATTGCCCAAGGCTCATCAGAGCTCAATGTTTCTTTCGTGATCTCTTCTCAATCCGTAGACGAAGCCATTCGAGCTATCCATGACGAATTCCATTTGGATCGAATTGATACTTATCGGGCAAGTCATTTGAAAGAAAAGGAATATGATTTAATTTTTTTAGGGTTTGGACAAATTGGGCAAACACTTTTATCGCAGGTGAGATCCCAAAAAAACTATTTCCGGAATCATCTTGGAATTCAATTAAACATTGTTGAAATCATCGACAGCCAAGGTTTTTTCCCCGCTCCAGAAAGATTGGAAGAGAATATCATGGACCAGATTCTAAAAGCTAAGGCTAATGGACTAACCCTGCCTAACCTGGCGGGTGGAAAAGCCTATTCGAATGTTGTAGATGCGATCTCCTTTATTTGTGATTATCGGATTAGCCGCCCAATTCTTCTCGATCTCTCAGATGGCGCTGATACCCTATCTGCATTACTTGAAGGCTTACGTCGAGGTTGTCATGTAGTGCTGGCAAACAAGAAACCGATCGCTCAAAGCCTTCATTCTTTTGATCAGTTACATCAATTGGCGCAAGAGAAAAGGCGTAAGCTCCTTTTTGAAACCACAGTAGGAGCAGGTCTTCCGATTCTCAATACACTTTCAAGTTTCACTTCGACAGGAGACCGTATTCAACAGGTGGAAGGCTGCCTAAGTGGAACACTGGGATTCATCGCTTCTTCCATGGAGAAGGGAGAAACGTTTTCAAGTGCAGTTGAAGTAGCTAAACGGTTGGGATACACCGAACCCAATCCGTTGGAAGATCTTTCAGGAATGGATGTGGCCCGGAAAGCCTTAATTCTTTCGCGGCTTATTGGAAATCGTATGGAACCAGAGATGGTCGAAATGAGCCCGTTTATTCCGGAAGAGTTTAAAACAAATCCTAACGAGGACCCTAGCATGGACCCTGGCATGGAATTGACGAGCCAACTTCAAAAATTGGATCCACACTTTGAAAAGCTGGTTTTAGATGCAAAAAACCAAGGGAAGGTACTTCGTTATGTCGCCACAATCACTTCCAATCAAGTTTCCATTGGTTTAAGACCAGTTCCACTACAAAGCCCTTTGGCACAGCTTTCCAGTACAGATAATATGGTGGTGTTTACGACAAATCGCTATTCCAAGCAACCTCTTGTGGTGCGAGGGCCTGGCGCAGGAGCTTCCGTGACAGCCCAAGGTGTGCTTTCAGATATTCTTGCCATTACGTCTTCGGAATAGTGGATGAAGACCCAAGTGAGAGTGTTTGCCCCTGCTACGGTATCCAACCTGGGACCAGGATTTGATCTTCTGGGAGCCGCTCTTGAAGGCCCGGGTGATGAGGTGACTGTGCGGGTGTCGTCACAAAATGGAGTGCGAATTATCAATATTGAAGGGGATGAAAATCGACTTCCACGTGAAGTAATGAAAAATACGGCGGGTATTGCAGCCCATGAAGTGTTGAAACTCGCTGACAACAAAAAGGAATTGATCTGGAAATCAAAAAAGGTCTCCCTCTTGGAAGCGGCTTGGGAAGTAGTGGAGCTAGTGCAGTAGCGGCAGCGTTTGGAGTAAATCAACTTCTTGGAAAGCCGCTTTCGAATCATCAGCTCATCGAAGTCTGTATTGAAGTCGAAGCAAGGGTGTCTGGGAGGCATGCAGATAATGTAGCTCCATGCCTGTTAGGCGGGCTTCTCCTGATTCGCTCCCTATCCCCCCTTGATATCATTTCACTCCCTATCCTTAAAAAATTAACCTTTGTTGTGGTGACACCAAAGATGGAAATTGCCACAAAAGCTGCACGTGACATGCTTCCCAAAACCATTCCTCTGAAATCTATGGTGCATAACTCGGGAAACTTGGCTTCCATGATCGCAGCGTTTCATTCTGGTGACTTTGAACTCCTGGCTCGCTCTCTGACGGATGAAGTGGTGGAGCCCGCTCGCGCCCATTTGATCCCAGGTTTTCATAAAGTGAAAGCATCGGCTCTTGAAGCAGGAGCCATGGGTTGTTCGATGAGCGGTTCTGGACCTTCTGTTTTTGCTTTATGTATAGAAAATGCATCTTTGGTCGCTCGAGCCATGACAAAGGCATTTTTGAATGAAAATCTGAAAAGCCAAAAAATTATTTCCCCCATTAGCCTTGTGGGTGCAAGAGAAATTTTATGAACAATTTACAATGCGAAAAGTGCAATCAAGAATTTGCAATCGATACTTCTCAAGAAGTTTGTGATTGTGGAGGTCTTTTGGAAGTTCGAGTCGATCAACCCAAACTACCTCTCTCTGATCTTAAAAAGCTCTTTGAAGAACGTTACGCAAACCGAAAGAGGTTAGAAGAAAGTGGTGTCTGGCGATATCGTGAAATGTTACCGCCGTTTAAAGATCAGGAAATCGTTACCCGACCAGAAGGAAACACTCCCCTTTATCATCATCCCTTGATTTCAAAATATGCCGGCATTCAATCTTTTTGGCTTAAACACGAAGGAGAGAACCCCACCGGTTCCTTTAAAGATCGGGGAATGACGGTAGCCATGAGCAGAGCCAAACGCAAAAAGTCTCGTGCTGTAGCTTGCGCTTCTACAGGAAACACTTCAGCCTCTCTTGCTTCGTATGCAGCTCTAGCACAGTTGCCAGCCATGGTTTTTGTTCCATCAGGAAAGATTGCAACAGGTAAACTTAGTCAGACATTGGCTTATGGCGCAAAGACATTGCTGATTCGAGGCGATTTTGACAAAGCGATGAGTTTTGTTCAAGAGGTCTGCCGTAAATTGGATATTGAGCTTGTGAACTCCATCAATCCTTTTAGGCTGGAAGGCCAAAAAACGATTGTTTGGGAGCTTCTTCATCAAAGAAATTTTGATCCTCCAGATTGGATCGTATTACCTGCTGGGAATTTGGGGAATCTTTCTGCGTTTGGAAAAGCCCTCCTTGAAGCTCGCAAGTGGGGTTTTATAAAACAGTTGCCAAGACTAGCTGCCATTCAAGCCGAGGGGGCCTCACCTTTTTTCCAAAGTTTTGCAAAAAATTTTAGTGAACGAATCTCTGTGCAAGCTAAAACCATTGCAACAGCCGTTCAGATTGGAAGCCCGATCAGTTTTGATCGAGCTGTACGATCCATCCGCGCTACCAACGGAATTGTGATCACGGTAAACGATCAAGAAATTTTAAATGCCAAGGCGATCATTGACCGTGCTGGAATCGGATGCGAACCTGCATCAGCATGTACTTTAGCAGGGGTTAGAAAATTGGTGAGCGAGAATATCATTCAAGCCAATACCCAAGTCGTAGGAATCTTAACTGGAAATCTTTTAAAAGATCCTGACACTACACTCTCTTTTCATAACAGTGAATTCAAAGAAATAGATGATTCCTATGTGAATAAGCCTGTTGAAATTCCCCTTGATATAAAAGTTGTTGAGAAACTCTTGGATACAACAGCTTGATCGAACTCACTTGGAAGAAGTAGCCAAAGATACTCGTTCTTCATAGCATTTTCGGACCAAGAGAGCGTCTTTTACAAAACCTTCCAATTCTCTTGTGTGTAAAGCTTGAGGTCCATCACAAAGAGCTTTTTCCGGATGTGGATGAAAATCAACCAACACCAAATTCGCTCCAGCAACTACCCCTTGGGCTGTTACTTGATAGATGTCCAAAAGACCATCAGGTCCACTTATTTTTTTGCCAACCGAGTGAGATGGATCGATTCCCGCGGGAAGACGTGTAAGTCGTTTTACGGTTGGCACATGGCTAAAATCTACAAAATTCCGATGTGGATCACCCAAATTGGTTTTAACGCCTCGAAGGCAGAAGATGATGTTCATGTTGCCACTGGAGGCAACATATTCACAGGCGTTTAAAGACTCCTCAAGTGTGATTCCCATGCCACGTTTAAACAAGACTGGAAATTGAGTTTGGCCTCCCACAAATTTTAAGAGCTCGAAATTCTGGGCATTGCGTGTTCCAATTTGAAGCATGACCCCTGTGGGGTTTCCAGATTGTTTTAATGCCGTTTGAATTTCCTCAATTTGATCCTCGTGAGTCACTTCCATCGCAATCACTTTGATACCGTATTTTCCAGCGAGCTCAAAAACAAAAGGCAGGCATTTTTTCCCATGTCCTTGAAAATCATAAGGGTTGGTTCGGGGCTTGTAAGCGCCAGCTCGAGTGGTGGTGAGGCCACAAGCTTTGAGCGTGGAAAACATCTCTTCAACGTGTTCTTTTGTATCTACGGCACAAAGTCCTGCAAAGATGTGGAACGTATCTTGTGAAAAACGAACGCCATTGTACTCAAACGAAGTGGCTTCCATACTTTCTTCATGTCTACCAATGGCTCGGTACTTGTTTCTGATCCGAACTACTTTTTCAACAGAGGAAAAAGCCTCAAATACTTCTAGAGGGATTTCGGACGTGGGGCCATGCAAATGGATCTCGGTGAGAGATCGCGTTTTCCCTTGAATCACATGGGTTTCGGTTTTAATCCCTGGGAAGTTTTCAGCGGTTTGAACAATGGATTTAACTTCTTCCGATTTCAAGGAAATATCTGGCTTTAAGACGATGATCATAAATAAGCGTTTTTAAAGATTGCCGTCCGTTTTTGATAACACTCTCTTACCAGATTAGCGTCTTCCACAAATTGTTCTAGCTCATTTAATAAAAGGGCTTGTGGCCCGTCGCACAGTGCTTTTTCTGGATGAGGATGAAAATCGACGAGCACCATGTTTGCTCCTGCAATGACTCCTTGGGCCGTTGCATGATGAATATCGAGCGCTCCATCTGGAGCTTCGAGTCGTTTTCCGACGGAATGGGAAGGGTCAATCGCAACAGGGAGCCGAGTGTGGCGTTTGACAACAGGTACATGGCTAAAATCCACAAAATACCGGTGTGGATCGCCTAGATTTGTTTTCATTCCGCGCAAGCAAAAAATGATTTTTCGGTTTCCGGAGGAAGCAATATACTCACAAGCATTCAAGGATTCTTCCAACGTAATTCCCATGCCGCGCTTAAACAAAACTGGAAAGTCCGTTTGCTTTCCTACAAATTTCAATAGTTCAAAATTCTGAGCGTTACGAGTACCGATTTGGAGCATCACGCCTGTTGCAAAGCCCGAAGTTTTAAGAGCATGAGCAATTTCGTCAATTTGGGTCTCATGGGTGACTTCCATAGCAATGACTTTAATTCCATATTTCCCCGCTAATTCAAACACGTAAGGCAGGCATTCCTTACCCAGGCCTTGAAAATCGTATGGATTGGTTCGTGGTTTATAAGCTCCAGCTCGGGTGGTCGTAAGACCGCAAGCCTTTAGAGCGGAAAACATCTCTTGGACGTGCTCTTTGGTATCGACTGCACAAAGTCCTGCGAAAATGTGAAAACTATTTTGGCTAAAGTGAACGCCATTGTAGTCAAAAGCGGTAGATTCCATGGTTTCTTCATGTCGACCAATGGCTTTGTATTTGTTTCGGATCCGAACCACTCGTTCGACCGAGGGAAAAGCTTCAAATCGCTCTTGGGGAACTGTGGCCGTTGAGCCTAATAGGTAGATCTCTGTTAAAGAGCGGGTTGTCCCTTGGATCACGTGGACCTGAGTATTGACTTGAGGATACTGATGAGCAGTTTGGATGATCTGTTTGACTTCTTCTGAATCAGGCCGTATATCCGCTTTCATCACGATGATCATGTGAGAATCAGTTTCAACCCCACTTTCTGGAAATGTTGGTAGTCATGGTCAGCAGCAATGAGTGGAACATCGTGATCCATACAGTTTTGAGCGATCAGGCAATCATCTCTCCTTATCCTGCCGCAGTTCATCTAAATCAAGTTTTAGGTCAAATTTGCCTTTCAATTTAAGAAGGCGTTCGTATGCATTCTTAGCAGCCACCAACTGGAGACCTCTTCGAAGAGTAAAAGTAACACCTTGACCGGTGGCAGTTGTGGCTCGCCTTAAGAGATCTTTTGGAAGCATCACAGTCACCTTTGTCTCATTACTTACGCTTCGCTTATCCATATCTAACTTATACCACCTTCAATACTGTATAAATACGGTATATGGAAGGAACAGAGTTGTTAACGCTAAGATTCTATGGGAAAGGAATCACAGAAGAAAGAATCCGATGTCACACCTTCAAGGTCTAATGTCTCAGTGGTTTCGCTAACAGGCACATAAAAGTGAGGAAGTACAGGAGCTTATATTTGGCTTGTGTTTTGCTGTTTAGCCTGGCTGAGAAAGGGTGTAAGGATGTTGAAAAATAGAAACCAAGCAGCTAGGGCAGTTATTCTTTCAGTAGCCAGTTTTTTACCTATTTTAAATCTGATCGGGAACGCATATGCGGACGAACCGATCAAAATAAATGCACGACTCTTTAGTTCCGGAAAAATAGTTTATCATGACAGGACAGAAGGGTACCTGGAAACAGACTTTCGTACGTTAGTCCCATTCATATTGCTTTCCTTCCTTCGCGGCGAAGTGCAAGAGATCCCTAAGGAAGTTCCGAACTGGGGAAATGAGTTGTATGGTGAACTTGTAGATGAATTCAGAAAAAGTGAATATACAAAAAATCTTCCCAAGCTTAAATTTGAGGAAGGGACGCATGCCCCCGAGAAGTGGAGAAAGCTTGGTAACGGGACAATGGCAGTCGTTTTAGGGGGTGTCACTGTTTACGTTTCAACATTGCTTTGGAACGAAAAACAGGAGGGTCTGGATCACCCTGCTCAAATTGGGGTGCCAGTGCTTTCAGGGTATACGACTTACTTAATGGCAAGAAATGCCTTTAGTACTCCAGATAAGCCAGTGAAGAAATTGAACATAACGTTTGTTGAGAAGGGAAACAAAAAGTCAGATCCAGAGAACATCAGAATATTGGTGGAACACTTGCTTCCTTGGGAGGCAAAAAGACTTGAAGAGGAGGTGCGTTCTGGGCTTACTTACTTAAAGGATTGGGAGTCAATTATTCGAGCATTAGAACGCCACAAGTGAAGACTCTTATTTACTTTACGATTGGAACAAGGGATAAAGCGGACTCCTTTTCGGTAGAAAATCACGTTGTGGTATTTGGAAAACCACGTCCGCGGTAAATAGTATGAAACTACTCATAATACAAAAATAAGATTTGTGTTGCTAACGGAGTCAGCTGCCAGTTAAATGATCTAAATTGTTGGGAAGCAAGAATAAGGAAGCTGTCATTATCATCGGAGGTGGTTTAGCAGGCTGCGAAGCCGCAAGCATGATTGCCCGCTTTGGACATCCGGTCCTCTTGTATGAAATGAAACCAAAAAAATTCTCGCCAGCCCACCAAAGAGAAGGATTAGCCGAAATTGTTTGTAGCAATTCTTTAGGAGCGGAAGAGGAAGGTAGCGCGCCAGGCCTTTTAAAATATGAAATGAAGCAGTTGGGATCTGTCATCCTTGAGGCGGCCAATCAGTCTCGAGTTCCAGCGGGAAAGGCCTTGGCAGTGGATCGTGATCGTTTCTCAGAGATCACGACCGAAGTCATTCACCGCCAACCTCTCATCAAAGTGATTCGAGAGGAATGTGAAGAACTACCTAAGGAAGGCCTTGCAATTGTTGCCACCGGCCCTCTGACCTCAGAGTCTTTAGCTTCTGATTTGGCAGGAAAAATTGGCACTGACACGCTTTATTTTTATGATTCCATTTCACCCATTGTTACGGCTGACTCCATCGATTATTCGAAAACCTATTTTGCCAGTCGATATGAAAATGATTCGAGTGATTATCTTAATTGCCCCATGGACAGAGAAACCTATGACCAATTTGTGAAAGCCATTCTTATGGCAGAGAAAGTTCCAGTGAGGCATTTTGAAGCTCTCAAATGCTTTGAGGCCTGTCTTCCCATCGAAGTTTTGGTTGAAAGAGGTCATGAAACTTTGGCTTTTGGTCCGATGAAGCCCGTTGGACTTGTCAGTCCTCGAACTGGAAAGAAACCCCATGCCCTGGTTCAACTTCGTCGAGAAAACATTCCTACCACCTTGTATAACTTGGTCGGCTTTCAAACGCGCATGAAGTGGGGTGAGCAAAAACGTATATTTCGAATGATTCCAGGCCTTGAAAATGCGGAGTTTGTCCGGTTTGGATCTATGCATCGCAATACCTATCTCAATTCTCCGAAAGTTCTTCATCTGGATCTTAGTTTGAAAGTGGATCAGCGTATTCTTATTGCAGGTCAGATCACCGGGGTCGAAGGGTATGTAGAATCTGCGGCCATGGGACAATGGACAGGGCTTGTTGCGCTCGCTCGCCTTCGAGGAGTAAAACATTTACCTGTTCCCCCAAAAGAGACGGCGATTGGCGCTTTGCTTCGAGCTGTTACCACCACGCCTTTACATGGCGTTTTCTCTCCTATGAATATCAACTTTGGACTTTTTCCTCCGTTGGAGGCCAGCGGCGGAAAAGAGGTTCGACGGCGTCTTATGGTTGAGAGGGCTCGGAAAGCGAGCGATAGGTGGAAAGGGCAGATTTTTGACGCTATTGGAGAAATGGAGACGCCAAGTGGCCATTTGATACAATTATCTCCAAACACACATGCCGATCTCACGAGTTGAAACTCCAATTATTGACTGGGCCCGATATTTAAGCGAAGTCCGCAGAGTTTCTCCACACACTGTAAGGAACTATCTCTCGGATTTAAGACAATTCGAGGCTTTCCTGAATCAAAAAGGGGTGACCTCACCTTTGTTGACCTATGAAAATTTACCTACCCTTGAACGTACCCACATTCGCAGCTTTGTGGCTTTTTTGAATTCTAAAAAAAAGCCATCCAGCGTTACAAGGAAGTTAGCGGGATTACGTACTTTTTTTCAGCATTGGGTAAGGGAAGGTATCCTTAAAGAGGATCCTACCGCCATCATCAAAGGTCCTACTCTGCCCAGAAAAATACCGAGGGTTGCAGAAGAAAAGGTTATGGAACAATTAATTGCTTTGCCTTCTCAAAAGAACCCACTTGGATTGAGAGATCGAGCTATTTTAGAAAGCTTGTACGGTTGTGGGTTAAGAGCTCAAGAGCTTGTCACTCTGGATCTTCATGATGTGGATCTTGAGTCGATGGAAGTTCGAGTGAAGGGAAAGGGAGCCAAAGAAAGGATTGTTCCAATGGGTGACTATGCGGTGAAAGCGCTTAAAGACTACTTTAGAGTTAGAGGGAAGCTAGTACGCAATTCTTTTTCACCCACAGCTGTTTTTCTAAACGCTTTTGGAAGACGATTGACAACAAGAGGAGTTGCTTTGATCTTGCATCGTTACCTTCGACTTTTGTCGGTTCGGGTTTCTCTCTCACCACATTCCTTGCGACATAGCTTTGCCACGCATCTCCTTGAACATGGAGCGGATTTACGTGCTATACAAGAGCTTTTAGGGCATAGTAATTTGGCGACCACCGAACGTTACACTCAGGTGACTTTGGGAAAACTTAAAGACGTTTACAAGATTTCTCATCCACGAGCTTTGAGGTCTACAACTAAATGAAGAAGCCTTCAGATGATGCGATCCCCATCATTTTGAAATATGAGGGGATCGAAAACCTTAATTTAACACCTGAAGAAGCCTTTGTTTTGTCCCGCGTGAGCGGAACAAGCGATCTTGCCGAAATTGGACAAATTCTCAGCCTTGATACCGCTCGCGTGTGGGAAATGTTAAAACGCCCTATTGAAACGGGGTTTATTGGGATCGAAGAAAAGAAGAAATCCTCTACTCTCGTCCTTCCTTTACAAAAGCAAAAGGAGCTTCGTAAAAGATATGAGGCGCTTTTGAAACAAAACCATTATGAAGTGTTGGGTGTTTCGTCCATAGCTTTGGCTACAACGATCAAGGAAAAATATTTTGAACTTGTGAAAGAGTTTCATCCTGACCGGTATTATGGAAGAGATCTTGGTGAATTCTCCTCCTTGCTTGAAGCTGTTTTTGAACGAGTGAGTCGAGCGTTTGAGGAGTTAATTGATCCGGAAAGACGCAGGGCCTACGATCAATTTCTTCAAGACCAAATTGAACCGTCAAAAGACTCCTCACAAACAAAGATAGAAAAATTTCTTTCGAAGTTACCTTTGTCCTTGAGGGATAAAGTGGGTACAGCCAAGAGATATCATGAAATGGGTAAGAAGGAGGAGTTAGCTGGGAATCGTTTGGCCGCGGCAAGTTTTTATCAGCTTGCATTTACTTATGAACCAACCAACAAAGAGTATGAAAAGTCGCACAACCGAACTCGATCTCATATTGAACAGAAAAAGGCGCAGGAATTGTTTGGAAAAGCTATGGAAGCGTATTATCGCGGTGATCGTGGAGAGGCAATCAACCTTTTAGAGAGGGTCCTTGTTTTGAACCCAGGAAAAAAAGAGTGCTACCATGAATTGGCGATGATATATAGAGAGCAGCCAGGCACGTTGGAAAAAGCCAGGGACATGGGCATGAAAGCTTTGGATTTTTTTCCCAACGATGCGAAAGTGCACACCACTTTAGGCCTCATCCATAAAGACTTAGGAAATGTGAAACTGGCAATGAAGGAATTACAAGTTGCACTTAAGTTGGATCAGAAAGAAGAAAGAGCTAGAAAAGCTTTAGATGAGCTAGAAGGGAGAGCAAAAGGTGGGACACGTCGTAGGAATTGATCTGGGCACGACCAATTCTTGCGTGGCTGTTTCAGAGGGGAGGCATACAACTGTTATTCCTAACAGAGGGGGATACAGAACCACTCCTTCTGTTGTAGCCATTCTTGAAGATAAACGGACGCTTGTTGGGCAGCTGGCAAAGCGGCAGAGCATATTGAATCCTGAAAATACCATCTATAGTGCTAAAAGGTTAATCGGTCGAAGAATGGATTCTCCTGAAGTCAAAATGGCGAAAGTGATTTATCCCTATGAATTGGTCGAAGGAGATCGAGGAGATATACGTATCCAATGCCATGAGAAGGAATTCACTCTTCAACAAATTTCTTCTGTTGTGCTTGTCGAAATGAAAAGGATTGCTGAAAGCTATTTAGGAGAAGAGATTCACGAGGCGGTGATCACAGTTCCTGCTTATTTTAACGATGCACAGAGGCAGGCAACAAAGGATGCTGGTAGAATTGCAGGCCTTGAAGTTATTCGGATTATCAATGAGCCCACAGCTGCGGCAATTGCCTACGGATTTAATAAACGGAATAACAAGAAGATTGCCATTTATGATTTAGGCGGCGGTACTTTTGATATTTCCATTCTTGAGATTCACGACGGTGTGTTTAAAGTCATCGCTGTTTCGGGAGATACGTTTCTAGGCGGAGATGATTTTGATAATGCACTCATGACCTATGTGGCCGATGAATTTAAAAAAAACCATG
>Ga0247727_10014177_pt1 | contig 13301 bp, 15 predicted proteins | sample WisWelCaveWW1625_FD_202498 | JGI IMG/M metagenome (GOLD analysis project Ga0247727, IMG submission 202498) | Biofilm microbial communities from Wishing Well Cave, Virginia, United States - WW16-25 | ecosystem: Environmental > Aquatic > Deep subsurface > Groundwater > Cave microbial mat | place... | reverse complement strand
CCGGCTTGGTGGTCAGTTGTTTCAATTGGCGGATGCCCTGCACCAGCATCGGCGGCAGCCTCCGGCGCATCCCGGTCGTCCCCGTCACCGACACGTAGTAGATGAACCCCTGCGAGGCGCGCGCGATCACCCGCAGGCGCGCCGGCGGGCTGGTGGGCGCCGCCAGGAAGATCGCCGCCAGGCGCGCACGCGCCGCCTCCTGTCGCAGCAGCGCGCCCTCTTCCACCGGCAGGTCGGGCACGATGACGCCTGAAACGCCGTGGGCGCGCGCCGCTCGCAGAAAGGGCGCGGGCGAGCGGCCGGCCCCGTGGCCGCCGAACTGCAGGATGGGGTTCCAGTACGAAAGGCAGACGACCGGCGCGCGCAGGCGGCGGCGCACCGAGGCGACCGCCTCCAAGACGCGCGCCGGCGTGGCACCGCCCTGCAGTGCCCGCATCGACGCCTCCTGGATGATCGGCCCATCGGCCAGCGGATCGGAGAACGGCACGCCCACCTCGATGAGATCTGCCCCGGCGTCTTCCAGGGTGAGCAACAGCGAGCCGGTGAGCCCAAGCGACGGAGCGCCGCCCATGATGAACGGCATCAGCGCCGGCCGGCGCGCCCGCCGGAGGCGATCAAACACGGCTTGGATGCGCTCCATTGGAGTCCTGAAGATGCTGCGCGATGGTCTGGACATCCTTATCTCCGCGGCCGGAGAGGCCCACCACGATGAGCGCGCGGCGTGTGAGCTGCGGCACCAGCCGGCGGAGATAGGCCAGCGCGTGCGCCGGCTCAAGCGCCGGCAGGATCCCCTCGGTCTCGGCGAGCAGCTGCACGCCCCGCAGGGCTTCAGCGTCGCTGACGGCGGCGTACCGCGCCCGCCGGATCAGATGGTAGTAGGCGTGCTCCGGACCGACGCCGGGGTAGTCTAAGCCGGCGGAAATCGAGGCGGTGGGCAGCACCTGGCCGAAGCGATCCTGCAGCAGCAGGCTGCGCGCACCATGCAGCACGCCCGGCCGGCCCTTGACGATCGTCGCCGCATGGCGGCCGGGTGTCAGCGAGGTGCCGCCCGCCTCCACGCCGATGCACTGCACGCGCCGATCGTTCCGGAAAGAATGGAAGAGGCCGATGGCGTTGGAGCCGCCCCCCACGCAGGCCACCAGCGCATCCGGCAGGCGGCCTTCGAGGCGCAGGAGCTGCCGTCGGGCCTCCTGGCCGATGACGGATTGGAAGTTCCTGACGAGCATCGGATACGGGTGCGGGCCGACCACCGAGCCGATGCAGTAATGGCTGTCGCGCACGGTGGTGACCCAGTTGCGGATCGCTTCATTACAGGCGTCTTTCAGCGTCCTGGTGCCGCTGGCCACCGGTGTCACGCGCGCTCCTAAGAGACGCATGCGCACGACGTTCAACGCCTGCCGGCGCATGTCCTCCTCACCCATGAATACTTCGCACGCCAGGCCGAAGAGCGCGGCGACCGTCGCGGTGGCCACCCCGTGCTGCCCGGCGCCGGTCTCGGCGATGAGCCGCGCTTTGCCCATCCGCACCGCCAGCAGCCCCTGCCCGAGCGCGTTGTTGATCTTATGCGCGCCGGTGTGCAGCAAATCCTCGCGCTTGAGGTAGACCCGCACGCCCCGGCCCAGCGCCAGGCTCAGGCGCTTCGCGTGGTAGAGAGGCGTTGGCCGGCCGGCATAGGAGGCCAGCAATCCGCGCAGCTCGCGCTGAAAGCGCGCGTCGCGCCGTGCCGCCAGGTAGGCGGCCTCAAGCTCTTCGAGTGCCGCCATCACCGTTTCGGGCACAAACTTCCCCCCAAACGGTCCGAAATGGCCGGTGCGATCAGGCAGGGTTTTGCGTCGAGTCATGGTGAAACAATTATGGTAACTGAATGGGAGGAGGGTGTCAAACGAGGAACTCTTACTGGCTGAAGAGGTTGAGGCGACGGCCAAGGCCGTGCCGACGGGCTCGGCGCAGCAGCGCCGCCGCTAGTGCGACGTCCTGGATCGCCAGGCCGGTGGAGTCGAAAACGGTGATGTCGGTTGGCGAGCGTCGTCCCGGCCGGCGGCCGATGAGCACCTCCCCCAGCGTCGCATGGATCTGGCGGGGGTGAAACTGGCCCCGCTTCACCGGCACGTTGAGCTCACCGCCATGGATGGCCTGCTCCCGCTCATCGACGACCACGGTCGCTTCGCGCAGGATGCGCGGGTCGAGCTCTTGCTTGCCAGGCGCGTCCGCGCCGATCGCGTTGATGTGTACGCCGGGCTTGAGCCACGCCCGCCGCACGAGGGGGCGGCGGGAGGGCGTGACCGTCACCAGCAGATCGGCCGGGCGCACGCACAACTCCACGCGGGCGCACGGCTCAAAGACGACGCGCGGCAGGCGCCGGCGCATCAGCCGGCAGAAGCGCGCCGCCTCCCCCGCCCGGTAGCCCCAGACCGCCACCAGTGAAAGACGAAACCGCTCCGCGAGGGCGGCGATCTGCGCCTCGGCCTGCGCGCCGCAGCCGACCAGCCCAACCACGCGGCTCTCGCGCCTGGCCAGCGCCTCGGCCGCAACGGCGGCCGAGGCGGCGGTGCGCAGCGTGGTGATCAACCTCCCCTCCAGCACGGCGAGGGGCACGCCGGTGGCGGGGTCGTTCGTGATGATGACCGCCATGACGGTGGGCAGGCCGCGCTTCGCGTTTCCCGGATGCACGTTCACCCACTTCACGCCGCAGGCGGGCGGATGGCGCAGGAAGGCCGGCATCGCGCGGAAGTCGCTTCCCCCCGGCAGCGGCAGGTAGAGTTTCGGCGGCATGCGCGTCTCCCCGTGTGCGGCCGCGATGAACGTCCGGCGGGTGACGCGAATGGCCAGCGGCAGATCGGTCAGCCGTGCAATCTCCCGCTGCGTCAATACCAAAACGGACGGAATCCTCGACATCGTCTCAACTGCGGAACCAATGAGCCATTGAGCCAATGAACCATTGAGCCAAATTACTCATGCCGGAACTGCTGCCACAACCGGCGAAACCGGCTCTCGTAGATCAGCTGGTACAGCGCCTGCTTATCCGGAAAGACCCGTGCCACCTCCGTGCGCAACGCCGCCTGCTGAATCTCGATGTCAATCGGCGCGGCCTCCCCAGAGACGATCATCTCGCAGATCCGGTCAGCCTGCCGCTGCAGCGCCCGGACGGCAGCATCCTCCGCGCAGAGCGCCTCCAGCCGGACGGTGAGCTCCTCCTCCACCGCCTCGCGGTTAGCGGGCGAGAGCGGGATCAGCTCCACATCCCTGCGCCGCTTCAGCGCGCTCAACAGCGGCAGCGGGGCCACGCTGCCAGTGGCGACGATTGACGGCCCGTGGTCAAACGCCTCCTGCACCGCCTGGGCGAAGACCGGCGAGCAGAGCTCCATCCGCCCCAATTCGTCTAGAAACAAGATGAGCGCCTGCTGCATCGCCCGACGGATCACGGGGATGGCGACGTCTTCCAGCACCGATGTGTTGACCTGATACGGTCCGACCCGGACGCCGCCGCCCATCCGCCGGTGCGCCAGCAGCACTTGCCGCCCGTCCAGCGGGCTGAGCCAAAACCCCATCCGTTGCTCCTCCTCCCTCACTTCTTCAGTGAGGAAGCCGTCGATGGGGCGGCCGCGCAACGATTGAGCCAGCCGTTTCATCAGCGTGGTTTTGCCGACGCCGGACCGGCCGACGATGAGGAGATGCTTCATTGCGCTCCCGGCTGCTGTCGCGAGGTGATTATTCGAGCGGCAGGGGCTCGCGGCGGTGGGCTTTCCGGAAGTACGGGAGGGTGGGCAGAATCGGCGCGAAGTTCTCCGGATACGGCAGAAAGAACGTGACCGTCTCATAGAGCCCGACGCCGGTGCGCACGAACCCCTTGACCACGCCGTGGGCCGCGCCCGTGAGGAAGCTCGGACCCGTGTCGGCCTTGGTGTAGTGCCGGTGGACGCCCAGCGGCAGCTCCAGCCACCCCATGAGGGCGTTGGAGAGACCCCGGCCGAGCTTCTCAAACGCGGGATAGAGATTATAGCGGCCCATCATCTCATCCACGCGATCCTGGCGCCCAACGGCAGGCGGTAGCGTGTCGGCCCACACGGGCAGGATGCCGACGCCCACCAGACACGCGAGGCCGATGAACCAGCACCGACGATCCGACATGTCATGCCCTCCCCTTGCGATGGCGAACCGTGCGCCGCGAGCCTGACGGCCGTGGGGTGTCTAGAGCGCCCAACGCCTTGAGGCTGACCACTTGCCGGTCGCCGAGGATAAGATGGTCGAGCACTTCGATCCCCAAGAGCACCCCCGCGTCCACTAGGCGCGCGGTCAGCCGCAGGTCCTCCTCGGAGGGGGTGCCGTCGCCGGAGGGATGGTTGTGCGCGACGATCACCGCCGCCGCGGAGGCGGCGATCGCCTCTTTAAAGAGCTCCCGCGGATGGACGAGCGTCGCCGAGAGGCTGCCGACCGCGATCGGGCTCATGCGGATGAGCTGGTGCCGGCTGTCCAGCAAGAGAGCGACCACGTGCTCCTTGGCCTTATCGCTCAAGTGCGGCCGCACGACTGCGGCGGCCGTCTCCAGGCTGTCGATGACCGGCCGCCGTCCGTTCGAGGTCATCGCCACGCGCCGGGCGAGCTCAACAGCGGCTTTCAGCTGCGCCGCCTTCGCCGGACCGATGCCGCGCACCGTGGCGAGCCGCTCCATCGACGCCTCGGCCAGCCCTCGCAGCGTCCCGCAGGCGGCCAGCAGCCGCTGCGCGCTCACCAGGACCGATTCACCGGCGATACCGCGGCCCAACACGCAGGCCAGCAGCTCCTGCTCGGAGAGCGCTTCCGCCCCCAAGCGGATCAGCCGCTCGCGCGGACGCTCTGAAAGGGGAAGATCGAGGACGGTGAGACCGGCGGCCATGGGTGCTCGCATCTTACCCGACCGCTGCACCCTTGTCGAGACGAAAGCCGCCATCTATCTGGAATGCTGGACGCCGCGCCTGGCGCAGAGGCGCTGCACCGGACAGCGGCTGCACCAGGGCGAGGTCGGATGGCACAGGTTCTGGCCGAACGCCACCAGCAGGTCGTTGTACCGCTGCCAGTAGCGCCGGGGCAGGCGCCGGCGCAAGGCGAACTCGGTGCGCTCCGGCGTGGCTGTCCTGACGTAGCCCCACCGGTTGCTGATGCGGTGGACGTGCGTGTCGACGCAGATGCCGTCCTGATGGAAGGCCAGCGTCACGACGAGATTTGCCGTCTTGCGGCCGACCCCGGTGATCGTCAGGAGCTCTTCGAGATCGGCCGGCACGCGGCCGCCATAGCGGGCGAGCAGCGTGCGGCAAACCGAGCGGATCGTCCTCGCTTTCGTGCGGTAGAAGCCGACCGGGAAAATCGCCCGCTCGATCACCGCAGGCGAGAGCCGCGCCATCCGCTGCGGGGTGTGCGCCAGCCGAAAGAGCCGTGCGGCGGCCACCCGGGTCGTCGCGTCCTTGGTGCGCAGGCTCAGGAGGCAGCTGATGAGCGTCGCGAACGGATCGCGCTTGTAGCGCCCGACGACTGGCGCTCGCCACCGCCGCACTTCGCGTGCAAGGAGGCGGATGACCTGATGGATGTTGCGGTTGGTCACCATCACCAGGCGCCGGCGAAGAGCTCCAGGACTTTCGCGGCGGGATCGGGGGCGGTCATGAGCGCTTCGCCGATGAGGACAGCGTGCACGCCCAACGCCTTGAGCCGCTGCACGTCCTCCGGCTGCTGCACGCCGCTTTCCGCCACGACCAGCTTGCCGGAGGGGATCAGCGGCATCAGTCGCCCGGCCAGGGTGGAGTCGATCGTGAAGGTCGCCAGGTCGCGGTGGTTGATCCCGAGGACGGCGGCGCCGGCTCCCAGCGCCATCTTCACTTCGGCCTCGGTATGGACTTCCACGACCGGCTCGATGCCGAGCTTGTCGGCCGCCTGCATGCACTGGAAGAGCTGCTCGTCCGTGAGGATGCGGGCGATCAGCAGCACCGCATCGGCCTCATAGAAGGCCGCCTCATAGACTTGGTAGGCGTCCACGACGAAGTCCTTGCGCAGGACGGGCACCTCCGTAAACTGCTTCACATCGCGCAGGAACTCCAGATGGCCGCCGAAGAACGGCTCATCGGTCAGCACCGATAGCGCCGCCGCCCCGGCTCCCTGGAGCGTCTGCGCGAGGCTGACGGGATCGAACCGCTCCCGGAGCATCCCCTTCGACGGCGATTTGCGCTTGAGCTCCGCGATGAGCGAGAGCTTGCCGGGGACGTGGATGGCCTTGCGGAAGCTGCGCTCCGCCATGTAGCTGGCCAGGCGAGCCTTGAGGTCTTCGAGCGGGAGCCGGCCCTTGGCCTCCTCCACCTCCAGCTGCTTGCTCATCACGATGTCATCCAGCATGCGAGAGCTCCTTCACGCGCTCCAGGAGGCGCTGCGCGCTCCCTGAGTCCAGCGCCGCGGCCGCCTGTGCGACGCCCGCTGCAATCGTCGGCGCCCGCTCCGCCGCGTAGATCGCGCAGCCGGCGTTAACCACGATGATATCACGGACGGGCGAGCGCGCACCAGCCAGCACCGCCAGCGCCAGCTGCGCATTCCGCGCTGCCTCGCCGCCGCGCAGATCCTCCAGGCGGGCAACCGGCACGCCGAGCCGCGCCGGCGTCAGACGCTGCGGCGTGATGCGCCCTGCCCGCACTTCCAGCACCTCGGTCGTCGTCGTGGTGGTCACCTCATCCAACCCGTCGGCTCCATGGACCACCAGCGCATGGCGCAGCCCCAGCTGCAGGAGCGCGTCGGCCATGGGCTGCAGCAACCGCGCCTCGGAGACGCCGACCAGCTGAAAGGCCAGCGGTGCCGGGTTGGCCAGCGGCCCGATGAGGTTGAAGATCGTTCGGATGCCGAGCGCCTTGCGGATCGGGGCCACCGTCTTCATGGCCGGATGAAAGCGCGGAGCGAAGCAGAAACCGAAACCCGCCTCTTCGATGCAGCGGGCCACCTGGGCGGGCGAGGCCTCCAGGTTGACGCCGAGCGCTTCTAACAGATCCGCGCTGCCGCAGCGGCTGGAGGCGGCGCGGTTGCCGTGCTTGGCCACCCGCACGCCCGCGGCCGCCGCCACCAGCGCCGCCACGGTCGAGACGTTGATCGTCCCCTGCCCATCACCGCCGGTGCCGCACGTGTCGCACAGCGCGTCGGAGTTCGAGAGCGGCAGGGCGACCGCATGCGCCCGCAGCACCGCCACGGCGGCGGCAAGCTCCTCGGCCGTCTCTCCGCGCCGTGCCAGCATCGTCAGAAACCCCCGGGTCTCCTCCGCTGACGCCTGACCCATCATGATCTGCGTCATAACGCGGGTCATCTCCTCAGCGGTCAAAGGCCGCTCATATGTCATTTGGAGCGACGCTTGGCGAGCCGCAGGAAGTTCTTCAACAGCTCCTTGCCGACGGCGGTGAGGATCGATTCGGGATGGAACTGCACTCCATAGATCGAAAGCCGGCGGTGCTGCAGCCCCATGATCTCCCGTTCATCCGTCCAGGCGGTGACGGCCAGCGCCGCCGGCAGCGTCTGCCGCTTCACGATCAGCGAATGGTAGCGGGTCGCCTCAAACGGGTTCGGCAGGCCGGTAAAGAGGCCGCTCTTGACATGGTAGATGCGCGACGTCTTGCCGTGCATCGGCCGGGCGGCGCGCACGACCTCGCCGCCGAAGACTTCTCCGATGCATTGATGGCCGAGGCAGACGCCCAGGATGGGGATGCGCCCCGCGAATTTCTTGATGAGGCTATTGGAGATACCGGCCTCCGCCGGCCGGCCCGGGCCTGGAGAAATCACGATGCTCGAGGGCGCCATCCGCGCGACCCGTGCCAGGGTGATGGCGTCGTTGCGCTTCACCACCAGCTCCTCGCCCAACTCGCTCAAGTACTGGACGAGGTTGTACGTGAAAGAATCGTAGTTATCGATCATGAGAATCATGCGGACGATCCTCGTTCAGCACGTTCAATCGCTTGGAGCATGCCGCGCGCCTTGTTGAGCGTCTCCTGATACTCGCGCGCCGGCTGCGAGTCGGCGACGATTCCGGCGCCGGCCTGGATGGAGGCGCGGCCGTCCTTCATCACGATGGTGCGGATTGTAATACAGGTGTCCAGGTTGCCGGAGAAGCTGATGTAGCCCACCGCGCCGGCATAGGGGCCGCGGTCACGGTGCTCCAGCTCGGCAATGATCTCCATGGCGCGCACTTTTGGCGCGCCGGTCACCGTGCCGGCCGGAAACGCCGCCCGCAGCACGTCAAAGCTGGTCTTCTCCGCCCGCAGCCTGGCCGTGACGCTGCTGACCAGATGCAGCACGTGGGAGTACTTCTCGATGGCCATCAGCTCCGGGGTGTGGACGGAGCCGGGCTGGGCGATGCGGCCTAAATCATTGCGGCCTAAGTCCACCAGCATCAGGTGCTCGGCGCGCTCCTTGGGGCTGGCCCGCAGCTGGCGGATGAGCCGCTCATCCTCGCGCGGCGTCGTCCCGCGCGGCCGGGTGCCGGCGATCGGCCGCGTCTCCAGCCGCCCGTCTTCGCAGCGCACCAGCATCTCCGGCGAGCTGCCCACCAGCGCGAGCGACCCGAACCGGAGGTGGTACATGTACGGCGAGGGGTTCAGCGAGCGCAGGACGCGGTAGACGTCAAACGGCTCGCCCGAGAAGGCCCGCTCCAGCCGCTGCGAGAGCACTACCTGGATGATGTCGCCGTCCCGGATGTAGGCCTTCGCCCGCTGCACCATCCGCAGGAACTCTCCGTGGCTGACCGTCGAGCGCACGATCGCCGGCCGGCGGCCTGCGCGTCTGCTGCGGCGCGCCGACGGTCTGGTCAGCGGCGCGCGCAGCCGCGCGGCCATGGCCGCCACCTGCGCCGCCGCCCGCCGGTAGGCCGCGCGGGGCGAGGTACCGGTCGTGTGTGCGTTGGCGACGACCAGCAGCTTGTGCTGCGCGTGGTCGAAGATCGCCATCGTGTCGGCGAGCATGAGCATCAGGTCCGGGACGCGCAGGTCGTTGACCTGGTGGGCCGGCAGCCGCTCAAGAAACCGCACGACGTTGTAGCCCAGATAGCCGACGAGCCCGCCGCAGAAGCGCGGCAGGCCCGCCACCGGCACGAAGCGAAACCGCCGCATCAGCCGCTCCACCTCGGCGAGCGGATCCTCGCGGGTTTCGAAGCGCCGCAGGCGCGGCGCGCGGCCGTCCTGCAGTTCCGAGACTTCGACGTGCCGGCCGACGCTGGTGATCAGCAGCTTGGGGCGGCTGCCCAGAAATGAAAAGCGGGCGACTTTCTCGCTGCCCTCCACCGACTCGAGCAGGTAGCTGAAGCGGCCGTCGTCCAGCTTCAAAAATGCGCTGACCGGCGTCTCCAGATCCGCGAGCAGCTCGCCGTAGACAGGAATGACATTGCCCTGCCTGGCGAGGCGGAGGAATTCGGCTTCCGACGGGACAAGGATCATCGCGTTCGATAGACCCGCCGCGGATCGAAGACCTGCTTGCCCACCGCGCCAAGCCGCCCGCCGCTCGACAGGCGGCGGAAGTAGCAGGTGAAGTAGCCGGCGTGGCAGGCGGCAACGCGTTGTGCGACGAGGAGGACCAGCGACTTGCCTTCACAGTCCACCAGGACCCCCTTGATGTACTGCACGTGGCCGGAGGTCTCTCCTTTTTGCATGAGCCGGCGCTGCGAGCGGCGAAAGAGATGCACCGTCCCCGTCTCCAGGCTTTTCTTCAGCGCCTGTCGGTTGAGATAGCAGAGCGTCAGCACCTGCTTTGTTTTGACATCCTGGATGACGGCGGGGACGAGTCCTTGACCATCGAAGCGGAGGATGCGCATCAGCGCTCGATAAGCGGATCGCGGATGGCGGATGGCTGATTGCTGATTCGGGCGTCTCATGGGCGAACGGCGACGGCGCGATCGGCTAAGTAGCGTTTGACGTCTCCGATGGACAGCTCTCCGAAGTGAAAGAGAGACGCGGCCAGCGCGGCGTCGGCGCCGCCGGCGGTGAGCGCCTCATAGAAATGCTCCGGCCGGCCCGCCCCGCCGGAGGCGATGACAGGAATCCCCACCGCTGAGGCCACCGCCTTGGTCAGCGCAAGGTCATAGCCTGCCTTCGTCCCGTCAGCATCCATGCTCGTCAGCAACAGCTCCCCGGCGCCGAGGCGCTCGGCCTGTCTCGCCCACTCCACGGCATCCTTGCCTGTCGGGGTGCGCCCTCCATGCGTATACACTTCCCACGCCCCCTGCCCCCCGCCCCCTGCCCCCTGTCGCTTCGCGTCGATCGCGACCACGATACATTGGCATCCGAAGCGATCAGACGCCTCACGGATAAATTCCTGGCGCTCCACCGCACTGGTGTTGAGGGAGACTTTATCCGCCCCCGCATTGAGCAGCGCCCTGATGTCCTCGAGCGTGCGGAGGCCGCCCCCGACGGTCAGCGGCATGAACGCGACCGCCGCGGTCCGCTCAACGACCTCAAGAATAATCGGCCGCTGCTCATGGCTGGCAGTGATGTCGAGAAACACCAGCTCGTCCGCGCCGGCGCGGTCGTACGCCCCGGCCGCCTCTATCGGATCGCCGGCATCGCGCAGGCTGACGAACTTCACCCCTTTGACCACGCGCCCCTTGTCGACATCGAGGCACGGAATGATGCGTTTCGCCAGCATCCGTCATCCCCTATCGTAGCGCACGTTTAAACGTGCGCTACCTTAGTCTGCTGCCAGCACATGCTCACCTCTGTTCCGGTTCTGTGCCGACTGCCGACTGCTTACTGCCGACTATCCTGATGGCTTCCTTGAAGTCAATGGCGCCCTCATACAGCGCCTTGCCGATGATGGCGCCGATCACTCCTCGCGACTCCAGCGTCTTGAGCTGCTTGAGATCTTCCACCGAGGCGATGCCGCCCGAGGCGATCACCTGGCGCGCGCCGGCGCCCAAGACCTCTTCGAGCAGCGCCAGGTTCGGCCCCCGCAGCATGCCGTCGCGGCTGACGTCGGTGCAGATGAGCGTCTCAACGCCCCATCCGCACACCTCCCGTGCCAGCTGCGCCGGCGTCAGGCCGGTGCCGGCAACCCACCCGCGCGAGACCACCTGGCCGGCCTTGGCGTCGATGGCCACCGCCACCTTGCCGGGGAAGCGCTTCGCCGCATCGGTGACAAACGCGGGATCCTCGCAGGCTTTCGTGCCCAGGACGACCCGCGCAGCGCCGGCGGCCATCGCCTGCTCCAGGGTGTGGCGGGTGCGGATGCCTCCGCTCAACTCCACGGACACGCCGCAGACTTCAATCACCCGCCTGGCCAACGGCAGGTTGGCATAGGTGCCGTCGAACGCCCCGTTGAGATCCACGACGTGCAGCCAGGCGGCACCGGCCTCGACCCACCGCTTGGCCACCGCCACTGGATCATCGGAGTAGACGGTCACCTGATCGCGCCTGCCCTGCGCCAACCGCACGACGTTGCCGTCCAGCAAATCAATCGCAGGAAGAATCACCATCTGGCTCACTGGCTCAGTGGCTCAGTGGCTCAGTGGCTCTGGACGTCTTGGTCAGCAACCGTCAGGAGCCAATGAACCAATGAGCCATTGAGCGCTTTAGAGGTTAACGAAATTCTCCAGCAACTTGAGGCCGACGGCCTGGCTCTTTTCTGGGTGGAACTGCGTGGCGTATAGGTTGTCCCGCCACACCATGGCGGCAAATCGCCCCCCGTAGTCGGCCTCCAACGCCACCATAGACGGATCGGTCGGCTGCGCGTAGTACGAGTGCACAAAGTAGAAGAAGCTCCCATCCGGAATCCTCTTGAGCAGCGGACATGCCGTCTGACTACGGACTACGGACTGTGGACTACGGACTACTTGATTCCACCCCATGTGGGGGACTTTGAGTGTCGAGTGTAAGGTGAATTTCCTAACGACGCCTGGCAGGATGCCGAGACATGTCGCGCCTTCGCCTTCCTCGCTGCGCTCAAACAACAGTTGCAAGCCGAGGCAGATGCCGAGGTAGGGCTTGCCTGAGGCGACCGCCGCCTTGATCGGCTCGACCAGCTTCCGCCGCATCAGCTCCTGCATGGCCGCCGGCGAGGCCCCGACGCCCGGGAGGATCACTTTGTCGGCCTCCGCTACCTCGCGCGGATCGCTCGAGATGCGCACGGAAGCTCCCAGCGACTCGAGTGCCTTCGAGACGCTGCGGAGGTTGCCCATCCCGTAATCGATAATCGTAATCATCCGGTTGAGTGATAAGTGACAGGTGATAAGTGAAAAGTGGGTCGTGGGAGAGGACTACGCCTGCCGCGTTCCGCCGTCCACTTATCACTTATCACTTATCACTAGAGGCGTCCCTTTGAGGATGGGATGCCGGTGACGCGGGGGTGGCGCCGGGTCGCCTGTTCGAGGGCGCGGCCCAGCGCCTTGAACACCGCTTCACAGGTGTGGTGGAAATCGGCCCCGGCGAGAATGTCGACGTGCAGGGTCGTCTTGGACGCGCGCGTGAACGCCTCGAGGAAGTGCTCCGCGTCGCCCCATTGGTAGGCGCCGTGCGAGCCCGTCGGCCGTTTGCGCACCACCGGCGGGCGCTGATCCCGCACGACCAGCCGGGGGCGCCCGGAGAAATCCAGCACCACGCGCGCCAGCGCCTCTTCCATCGGCACATAGGCCCAGCCGTAGCGCATGATGCCCCGACGGTCGCCGAGGGCCCGGTCAAACGCCTGACCCAGCGCCAACCCGACATCCTCGTTGGTGTGGTGGAGGTCGACCTGCAGATCCCCCATACCCTTGACGGCGAGGTCGAAGGCGCCGTGCGTGCCGAGGAGCGTGAGCATGTGGTCGAGAAACGGGACCCCCGTCTTCACGGCGGCCCTGCCTTTCCCATCGAGCTTCAACTCCACCGCAATCCGCGTTTCCTTCGTCTTTCGCGCCACCGTCGCTTTTCTCATGTGATCACTCAACTCACTTTTCACTTATCGCTTTTCACTTATCACTCGTCACTACGCGAGCCGCACCTTGACCGCCTCGAAATGGCGCGGCAGCCCTTCGATGGCGGTCAGCTGCTCCAACGGCTCCCGCACGCGCTCCAGCGCCTTCTTGGTATAGCTGATCGTGTGCGTGCGGCGGATGAAGTCGTCGATCCCTAACCCGGAAAACATGCCGGCGGCTCCGCCCGTGGGCAGCACGTGGCTGGGGCCTGCGATGTAGTCGCCAACCGTCACCGGTGAATACTGGCCGAGAAAAATCGCCCCGGCGCGCGTAATGCGTCTGGCCAGCTTGTGGGGCGAGCGGACCATGATCTCCAAGTGCTCCGGGGCGAGCTGGTTCGCCGCTTGCACCGCCTCCTCGAGGTTCTTCACGATCA
>Ga0247727_10014176_pt1 | contig 13301 bp, 11 predicted proteins | sample WisWelCaveWW1625_FD_202498 | JGI IMG/M metagenome (GOLD analysis project Ga0247727, IMG submission 202498) | Biofilm microbial communities from Wishing Well Cave, Virginia, United States - WW16-25 | ecosystem: Environmental > Aquatic > Deep subsurface > Groundwater > Cave microbial mat | place... | reverse complement strand
TGGGAGCACAAACGCAACCGTGAACGAACCACCATCTCGTGGCGATTTACCACAAACAAGGCACGACAAACAATGGCCCGGCACTATACGGATGTCAAACAATCATCGTAACAGTCCACTAGACCTTCTGTTCAGGCCGGTCCAGCTGTCTTATTTTTGTTTTGTCGCAACGGTGTTTTGGGTGCTTCTGTCCATCCGGTGGAGGTTCAAGCCTGCTTTCCTGAGGAGCGGACTTGCCATTACACTTTTACCCCTTGCGGCTGCGGCATTGTTGTTCGGGTATGTTGACGAGCTGCGAATGTACTATGAAGCATATCCCTTCCTCTTCCTCCTCTCGCTGCCGACGGTCGCGCAGACGCTTGGGATTTCTGCGAAGGGAACGCACGAGACCCCCCCTCTCCATCCACTGAGAGGAATTCTCGGTGAATGACCCGCTCAGACACTACTTCACTTTGTATCCATGATAATCGGCAGTCCATCTTTTCCCGAACCGACGATAATCACTTTGGTGTTTGGCGACTGTGCAATCTTCTCTGTTGCTTCAATTCCTTTCCAGCGCAGCAGTTGTTCGCTGATCCCGGCAGCGACAATAGTCTGGAAGTCGGCGATACCCTTTGCTTCAATCCGCTTCCTGTCCGCCTCTTGTTTCTCCTTCGTGAGAACAAACTCCATGCGCTGGCTTTCCTGATCGGCTCGCTGCTTTTGCTCTATGGCTTCGGTAAGTTGACTTGGGAGCGCGACATTACGGATTGGTGTGTTCTCAATAGTAACACCACGGGGGGAGACTGTCTTCGCAAGCTCCACCTGGATCGATGCGCCGAGTTGCTCCCGTTCGGTTGAATACAGCGCGCTGGCCTGAAAGCTTGCAGTGACAGCGCGGCAGATGGAGCGAAATTGAGGGATGAGGATGATGGTTTCGTAGTCACCTCCGGCAACGGTCTTGTACACACGAGCTGCTGAGTCGGGGTTGAGCCTGTAGAGCGCGCTGACCTCCAATCCAATGGTGAGTCCTTCGCGTGAGAGAACTTGCATCGCTTCCTTGTGCTCCTGCGTCTGGATGGAATACTTAACAACGTTCGCCAGCGGATTCATCAGATTGATACCAGCCCGCAAAGTCTGATCCGACACGACCCCGAAGAAATCCACCACTCCCACGTGTCCGGCAGGGATCTGTGTAAAGCACTGTGCTGCCGCAATCAACCCAAAAAATACTGTCGCGGCCGAAGCGAGGTTCGCAGTTGTTCGAAATGAGGGATTTTGTTTGACTTTTGCAGCCGCAGCCCGCCAGGCTAGGAGGGCTACTATTGCCAGAATGACGGCGATGATGAAAAACATGGGAGTTCCTCCGATGAGTGTGGTTCAATAGGAAAAGGAGAAAGGCAAAAGCAGTTGCCGACGGACGAATCTACGAAGAGGTTGGCCAAACAGCAAACCGCTTTGAATTCCACCACCCGTGCCGTATCTTCATCAGACCAATGACAACGCGAAAAGCTTCTCGACTCAGGAAAGGGGATTTGATTGGCATAGTCTCCCCCGCCAGCCCGATTGCGGATCCCATGAAGATCGAAGCCGGGGTTCGGTATCTGGAATCGTTGGGATACCGTGCGACCGTTGGTGAGCACGCCACAAAGGCGGTTGGATATCTTGCCGGAAGCGACAAGGAACGGGTTGAAGACCTCCATGCAATGCTCTCAGACAAAAAAGTGAGGGCGATCCTCTGTGTTCGTGGTGGGTATGGAACTCCCCGGTTGCTCTCTCTGCTTGATTTCAGGTTGATATCGGCGAATCCGAAGATCATCGTCGGGTTCAGCGACATTACGGCCATACAGCTTGCAATCTGGAAGAAGTGCAGGCTGGTAACATTCCACGGACCGATGCTTGGAGTTGACATGGCTGGCGGGATGGATTCATATGCCGAGGAAATGTTCTGGCGGTTGATCACTTCAACGCGCAAACCGGAAAGGATCGAGTTCAATCACAACGAGGCGGAACCTCTTCATGGGGGAAGAAGCATGGGGTGTCTCCTCGGCGGGAATCTTTCACTTCTTGTGTCCCTGCTTGGCACACGCTTTCTTCCCGATTTCCGGGACGCGGTCCTGTTTCTTGAAGAGGTTGGTGAGGAGCCATATAGGATCGACAGGATGTTAACACAACTGAGCAATGCGCGCCTGTTGGACCGTGTGAAAGCGATCCTCGGTGGCTCGTTCAGTGATTGTGTTCCCAAAGATCCCAAGGCTCCGTCGCGAACGACAGACGATGTCCTGGTCGAGGTCGCGGCTGCTCTTAGAATCCCATTCCTGACAAAAATTCCTTTCGGTCATGTGACAAGAAAGCTCACTCTCCCTGTTGGTGTTCGGGCGCGTGTTGATGCGGATGCGCGGAGCATCCAGCTGATTGAAGCAGCGGTGAAATAAGAATAACAAGGGGGGATGACGAGCCAAAGAAGTCGGAAGGATGCTTCACGGAGAGGATCTATGTCGCCCGACAGGAGAGCGCCAACGTCCACACCGCAAGTCTATCGAAAATCCAGCGCTTTTGTTGATTCTCTTCAGAAATACGTTTACCTTTAGCCCTTGAAGAGTGCGAATTTGAGTCACGCATGTTGAATATCGCCCTGTTTGGCTCTGGAAGAGGATCAAATTTTCAGGCCATTCTTGCTGCGATGGAGGGAGGGAAGATTTCAAACGCGCGCATTGCTGTGGCAATCAGCAACAGCTCAGGCTCCGGGATTCTGGATATAGCGCGAAGTCGGGGCATACCGGCCCTGCACCTGAGCGAAAAGCAGTCTGCCTGCACGGAGGAATTTGTTTCGAAGTTGCTGACAGTGCTTTCCGGCTACCAGGTGAATTTCATCGCACTCGCCGGCTACATGAAGCGTCTCGATCCCCGGGTGATTCGTGCATACCGGAACAGAATCATCAATATCCACCCGGCGCTCCTGCCGAAGTTTTGCGGTGCAGGGATGTACGGAGAACGTGTGCACGAAGCGGTGATTGCTGCCGGCGAAAAAGTTTCGGGAGCGACAGTGCACATCGTTGATGAAGAATACGACCGCGGCCCAATCGTTCTGCAGAAGCAAGTTTCTGTCGAGCCGGGCGACACGCCGGAGACGCTGGCGGCAAGAGTTCTGCGCGTTGAACACGAGCTCTACCCGGAGGCGATCCGGCTCTTTGCTTCGGGCAAGGTCACTGTTCGCCAAAACGAAGTTGCAATCGAATACTCCTAAGACGAAGGATCCAGTTTGCCTCAGGTTCGCCGCGCGCTGATCAGTGTATCGGACAAACGCGGTCTCATCGAATTCGCCAAATCGCTCCAGGAAATGGGCGTCGAGATTGTCTCGACGGGCGGGACGGCATCGACTCTCCACGAACACAATATCCGGGCAGTGTCTGTTTCTGAAGTGACTGGGTTTCCGGAAATCCTGAACGGACGCGTGAAAACCCTCCACCCAAAAATCCATGCAGGCCTGCTCGCAATTGCCGACAACGAACGTCATCAGAGGGACTTGCAAGAGCATGGGATTGACGCCATCGATATGGTCGTGGTGAATCTCTATCCCTTTGAACAGACTGCGGCAAGGAACGGCATTCCGTTGAATGACGCGCTGGAGCAGATCGACATCGGCGGTCCAGCAATGCTTCGTGCTGCGGCAAAGAATTTCAAGCACAAGGTTGTCGTTGTGAATCCGGATCGGTATTCATCAGTGGTCGATGAAATGAGGTTGTCGGAAGGATCGGTATCGGAGACAACATGCTTCGACCTGGCCCGGGAGGTCTTCCGGCATACTTCGTTGTACGACGCCGTTATTGCAAATTATCTTGATCACGTCGACGCACCAGGGAAGTTTGCTCCGTTGCTTCACATCACCAGGCCGCAGGAGTTCATGCTTCGGTATGGAGAGAACCCGCATCAGCGTGCAATGCTGTACGGTAACTTCTCGTCTTTTTTCCAGCAACTACACGGCAAGGAACTATCCTACAATAACATTGTCGACTGCGTGTCGGCTGCCAGGATTGCAGCCGAGTTCGATGAGCCGGCGGTGGCAATTGTCAAACACACAAACCCATGCGGGGTTGGTACAGCGGCAACGGTGGCGGAGTCGTACGTCAGGGCTCTTGCCACTGACCCGAAGTCGGCCTATGGGGGCATTATCGCCTCCAATCGGCCTCTTGATGCGCAGGCCGGTGAGTTGATGAATGAAATCTTTACGGAGGTCATCGTGGCTCCCGGGTTTCCGGAGCCGACCCTGCAATTGATGAGGAAGAAAAAAGACCGCAGACTCATCAGGTTGACGACGGACCTCCGCGCGTTGAATGAACCGGATATCAAGAGCGTGCCTGGGGGTTTTCTGGTGCAGGACCCCGACTTGGACCACCTCGCAGTGGATTCCCTCAAAGTGGTCACGAAACGAAAGCCGACCGCGGAAGAGCTTCAGGCAATGTTGTTTGCCTGGAGGGTGGCCAAGCATGTGAAGTCGAACGCAATCGTCTACGCGAACGCTGGGCAGACTCTCGGCATCGGCGCAGGCCAGATGTCAAGGGTGGATTCGGCAAAGATTGCAGCGATGAAGGCAGGCGATGCGGGGTTGAGTCTCAAGGGTTCCGTTGTCGCTTCCGATGCCTTCTTCCCGTTCGCCGACGGTCTTCTCGAAGCGGTTCGTGCAGGATCGAGTGCGGTAATTCAACCGGGCGGTTCGATCAGGGACGAAGAGGTCATCCGGGCAGCGGACGAACATCAGATCGCCATGGCCTTCACTGGAATCAGGCACTTCAAACATTAGGATCGCATCTCCCCATGGGCATTTTTGCTTTTTTCTCGGCGGACCTTGCCATTGATCTCGGCACGGCAAACACTCTGATCTTCATGAAGGGAAAGGGTGTGGTTCTCAACGAGCCGTCCATTGTGGCTTTCGACCGCAATACAAAAAAGATTGTTGCCATTGGCAGGGAAGCTCAGGAAATGCTTGGTCGGACGCACAGGGATATCCGGACCATACGTCCAATGAAGGATGGCGTCATCGCAGATTTTGAAATTGCCGAAGGGATGCTTCGGGAGTTCATCAAGAAAATTCATGCAAACTGGCGTCCTAGCCGCCGGATTGTTGTGTGCGTTCCGAGTGGAGTCACGGAGGTCGAGAAACGGGCAGTTCGTGATTCGGCCGAGCATGCGGGCGCAAAGGAAGTTCATCTCATTGCGGAGCCGATGGCTGCCGCTATCGGAGTTGGTCTCGATGTCGAGGCGCCAGTCGGTAACATGATTGTCGACATTGGTGGCGGGACGACGGAAATTGCCGTGATCGCGCTTTCAGGTATTGTGAACGAGGAGTCGATCCGCATCGCCGGCGACGAAATGAACAATGCGATCATCCAGTTCTTCAAGAAAAATCACAATCTCCTTATCGGAGAACGAACGTCAGAGTCGATCAAATGCGAGGTTGGGTCGGCCATGCCCCTTAAGGAAGAGATATCTATTCGGGTAAGAGGACGGGATCTTGTCAACGGTATTCCTAAGATCACCGAGGCCAGCTCTGTCGAGATCCGCGAGTCGTTGAGCGAGCCGATTCAAGCGATCGTCGACGCTGTGAAGTTAACGCTGGAGCGCACTCCTCCGGAGCTCGCAGCGGATATTCTTGATCGTGGGATCATGCTGAGTGGTGGTGGGGCGCTCTTGAAAGGGCTCGACGAGCGGCTTCGACTTGAAACCAGCCTCCCCGTTCATGTTTCCGAAGATCCCCTGACGGCGGTGGTTCGTGGAACAGGCAAGGTTCTTGAGAGCCTCAATCATTATTCCAAGGTTCTCCTGAAGAGCAGGAGATACTGATCACCATCCTTTGTGAGTTCACGACGCGAGTTCAGAGCCATTGATGAGGCGTCTCCTCGATATCGTCCTGTTGTACAAGGAGTATCTCGTTCTCTCTCTCTGCATACTCGTCTCCACATTCCTCCTCGCCGGCAATAACAATACCCAGATGCAGACCATTCGCTCACTGAGCGTTGCCGCCGCCGGTGTTGCTCAGGACGTGGTTGGCATCGTTCCGAATTACCTCGATCTCGAGGCCGAGAACCGCTTTCTGCGTGAACGCAATCTCACCCTGTCGGATCAGCTCAGCCGTATGCGCGAAGCAGGTGCGGAGAATGCGCGCTTGCGGGAAGCACTTGGACTCAAGGCCCGAAGCACCTACACCTACCTTGCCGCACAGGTTGTCGGAAAGAATTTCCAGCCTCTCAGGAGCACGATCACGCTGGATGCAGGGGAGGAGGACGGTGTGAGATTCAATATGCCCATTGTCACGCACGGCGGGGTAGTCGGTCGGATCGTGGCCACGAGTGCGCACTACGCGGTGGGTCAGACGCTCTTTCATCATGAGATGCGGACAAGTGCCAAGGTTCAACGCAGCAGAGCGGACGGGATCCTGGTGTGGGATGGAGGCGCTGGAATGAAACTGAAAAACGTCGCCAAAACACTCGATGTGCGGGTTGGCGACCAGGTCGTCACGTCCGAGTACAGCAGCATCTTCCCGCCCGGCATTCCGCTCGGCATCGTGACGAGAACATTCGAAGTGGCGGGAGACCTGTTTCGCACGATCGAAGTTGATCCAAGTGCGGATTTGTACCGGCTTGAGGAGGTGTTCGTGATCACCCAGGTGCCTGATACCAGCCGCATTGTTCTCGAACAGCGTGCGGCGCGATGATTCCATGCGGATCGCAGCCGGGTACATCCTTGTCACTTTCCTTCTCTTTATTCTTCACTCCCTTGTCGTTCCGTATCTTGCCGTCGTTCATGTTCTTCCCGATCTCCTGCTCATCTGGATTGTGTACATTGCTGTGCGGCGCGGGCAGCTGGCCGGCATTGTTGCCGGTTTCGTGATCGGGCTCTTGCTTGACCTGACCGGGGGAGAGGGAGAAATGTTGGGACTGGGCTCGCTTACGAAATCCGTTTCCGGATTCCTTGCGGGCTACTTCTTTAACGAGAACAAGACCTTTCAAACTCTTGGCGGTTTTCAGTTCATCATTTCCGTCATTTCCGTTTCTCTTGTGCATCATCTTCTGTATTTCATTATTTTTCTTCAGGGAACGGAAATAGGTTTCGGCGGAATGGTGTTGCAGTATGCTCTTCCGGGTTCACTGTACAGCGCGCTCGTGGCGCTTCTCCCGATGTTCATTATTTCCAGAAAGCATGGGACCTGAGAATGGCGTTGCTCGATGAAATCGCACTCTACTCGAGACGAACCGTTCTTTTTCGCATCGTGCTGGTGGTCTTTGTGCTCTACGTGGCGCGCCTCTACCAGCTGCAGCTTATTTATCAGGACGAATACGGCAAGAAATCCGAAGAGAACTCCATCCGGACAATCCCACGGGATCCGGTGCGCGGATACATGTACGACCGGACCGGAGCGCTCGTGGTCGATAACAGGCCGGTGTTCACCGTGACGATCATGCCATTCGAGTTTGATGGACGTTCCGTCGACTATCTTGCTTCTCTCCTCTCGCTCGAGCCGAAGGGCCTTCGGGAACGGTTGAAGGGGGGGGAGGCGTACTCCCGATTCGCACCGGTGAAAATCAAGAGAGATATTACGTTCAAAGAGGTTTCCGCTATCGAGGAGAATCGGGAACGCTTGCCCGGAGTTGACTATCAGATCGAATCAGGCCGGTACTACACAACTCCTGCCAGAGCGTCGCATGTTCTCGGCTATACAAAAGAGATATCGAGAAGTCAGATCGGCATGCTCGGGGAGGGCTATCGTCAAGGGGACGTTGTCGGCTCGTCCGGTCTGGAGCAGCGGTATGAATCGGTTCTTCGCGGGCGAAAAGGGGCGGAGTTCAGTCTGGTCAATGTACGAGGCCAGGTCATTGGACGAGTGGAGGGTGGAAGGAATGACGTTCCTGCGATTGAGGGGGACAATCTCTCTCTCACGATGGACTTCCGTCTCCAGGCGCTTGCCGAGTCATTGATGGCCGACCGCCGCGGTGCGCTTGTGGCTCTCGACCCGCGGGATGGCGGAGTGTTGGCGATTGTCAGTAAGCCCGACTACGACCTCTCATTGTTCAGCGGCATTACGCCGCCCGATGTGTGGTCGGCGTTGAACACCGATGAACTCCATCCGCTGTTCAATCGCGCTACGCTTACCCGTTACCCTCCCGGGTCAACGTTCAAGATGGTGCTTGCCATTGCGGCCCTGGAGACAAAGACCGTCTCGCCTCACTGGCGGGTACAATGCACGGGTTCGTTCCGCGTCGGCAACAAGGTGTTCAAAGACCTGCACGTACATGGTTCGACAGACATGGCGGAGGCGATTCAACGGTCGTGTAACGTGTATTTCTACCAGCTCATGCTCAAAGTTGGGCTCGACGATTGGGCAAGATATGGCGCCGAGTTCGGCTTTGGCAAGCTGACCGGCATCGATATCATGGAAGAGAGTCCGGGTCTTTTGCCGACGACAGAATGGATGAACAGAAGGTATGGCGAGCGTGGATGGACCAGGGGATTTCTTCCGAGTCTCGGAATCGGCCAAGGTGAATTGGGCGTTACGCCCGTGCAGATGGGCTCCTACGCTATGGCACTTGCCAACAAAGGAAAGCTGTTCACACCCCATGCCGTCGCCGGAGTGTACGACAAGCAGTCTGGGCAGAAGATTCCGGTTAAAAAAGAACTGAGAGATATGAATGTCTCTGCTCCAACGTGGAGCGTGGTCCGGGAGGGAATGCGCCGTGTCGTGATGGAGCCGGGCGGAACCGCATCGCTGGCACGGGTCAAGGACATCGTCGTAGCGGGAAAAACAGGCACCGCCGAGAATCCCCATGGCAAAGCACATTCATGGTTCATTGGGTTCGCACCGTTTGATAATCCTCAAATTGCCATCGCGATCATGATTGAGAATGTAGGATATGGCGGATCCTATGCCGCGCCGATAGGTGGAATGTGCATGGAGCAGTATCTTTATGGACGGCTGATACGGTTTGATAGCGACATCAGAAAGGCAGGAATTGAGGGATCCTCTCCAAAACCCACAGTGTTCAATCCCGTCGAAGGAAACAGCCCGGGATGAATGCCGTTGAGCAGAGAGTCGACTTTCCTACGGCCCTTATTGTTGGTGCGCTGACCGTTGCGGGTCTGACATCGATCTACAGCGCGACCTACGATGCCGGGCTTTCAGACATTGCGGCCAAGCAGCTCATTTGGGCTGGCGTGGGCCTGGTCGGTTTTACCGTCGCATTTCTCATGCCGTTCCGAGCGCTGCAACGACTTTCGTATCCAGCATATTTTTTGTTGTTGCTCGCACTCGTTTCGGTTCTGCTGTTGGGACGCACAGTTTCCGGCTCCACCAGCTGGTTCAGTATCGGGACGCTTCGGTTTCAGCCCTCGGAGTTTGCCAAGGTAACAACCGTTCTTGCCCTCAGCTCATACATCTCCCGAAACGACGTCAGCCTCGCGAATTTCAAGAACCTGACCGTCGCCGCCGGTATTGTGCTTCTTCCGGTCACCTTGATCATGCTGCAACCGGATCTTGGGACGGCAGTCATCTATCTCGCCATGTTCTTACCGGCAATCTACTGGGGAGGAGCGACGAAGTTTGCGATCCTTGCCATGGTTGCGCCCGTCGTGGCTGCGATTGCGGGGATTTTCGGGACGACATTCTTGTTGATCGCCGTCGTTCTGATCGGGATTCTTCTCTATGTCACAAAAGAGAACCGAATTGTTGCCGCTGCAGTCTTCTCGCTTGCCGTGCTCGTCGGCGTATCTGTGCAGTTCATCTATGCGGGATTGAAGCCGTACCAGCAGAATCGTATTGCGACGTTTCTGGACCCCAACGCTGATCCGCTCGGGGCAGGATACAATGTTCTCCAATCCAAGGTTGCCATCGGTTCTGGAGGGTTTCTCGGCAAGGGATATCTTGAAGGGACACAGACACAGCTGCGGTTCATTCCGGAGCAGTGGACCGATTTCATATACTGTGTTCCAGGAGAGGAGTTCGGTTTTGTCGGCGCTGTGACGGTGCTCGGCCTCTTCTTCGGTCTTCTGTGTAGAGGGGTCCAGCTTGGTTCGAGTGTGAAATCTTCATTCGGAAGCCTTCTTGCAATCTGCATAACCGGGATTTTTTCGGCACATGTGTTCATCAATATCGGTATGTCCCTCGGCTTGCTTCCGGTTATTGGCGTGCCCCTTCCGTTCCTAAGCTACGGTGGGTCCGCTTTGATCACGAACATGATCATGGTCGGCATCCTGATGAACCTTTATGCGAATCGAAAAGAGTATTGACGGACCGGTTGCATCTCAATGACTGAACCCTTACCCTGACACGCACGACAACCCCAACGTCATCCATTTCATTATCTATGAAAAAGAAATCGAACCGGCGGAAAACGCGGTCAACAACCCAACCCACTCTTGAAGTTCTCCCGAAGCGACTTCGCTGGCGATGTACGCCGAAAATGGTTGGGGTCAAATCGACACAGCATGCCGAGCCGGCCAGGGAAATCATCGGTCAGGACCGCGCCATCCAGGCCTTGCGCGTCGGGCTTGAGATGAAGCAGCACGGTTACAACATCTTCGTCACAGGAGGTTCAGGCACAGGCCGGACAACAACCATCCGCCGGTTGCTCAGAGAATTCGAGAGCCGCCAATGCACGCTGACAGATAAGTGCTACGTGCACAATTTCCATGATCCCGACACGCCGACTCTGGTAACGCTTCCCGCAGGCCAGGGAGCCTCCCTGAAGAAGGAGATGGAGAGTCTCGTTCAGGAGCTTCTCAAAGCAATCCCGGGAATCTTCGACAGCCGCCGTTATCAAGAGCAGCGAAAGTCGATGCTCGAACACTTTCAAAGCCGGCAACGAACTGTGTTGAAGGACTTTGAGCGGCGTGTGAAGGAGAAAGGATTCGAGGTCGTTCAGGTGCAAGCGGGCCCGGGTATGCGGCCGGAGATTGCCGCCGTTGTGGACGGGAACCCCGCAACCCTCGAACAACTTCAGGCCAAGGTGGATGCGGGCGAGATAACGGAAGAGAACATGAAAGCGATTCTCGCGCAGCAGTCTGACCTCGAAAGCCAAATGGAGCTCGTGATGCGGGAAATGCGCAATATCGAGCGGAAGGCAAAGAAGTCAGTCGACGACCTTAACCAGAAAGTCGTGGTTCCGGTGGTGGAGGAACTTCTGGAGGAAATCAAGGAGAAGTACTCCGATGGAGGGCTCCGCTCATATCTGGATCAGGTCCAGAGGGATGTGGCGGACAATTTCCAGCGGTTCAATGTCAAGGATGAGCAGCAACCGCAGATTCTCGGGGTCAGCGTGCAGAAGGAGGAAGATTCCTACCTCGAATACCTGGTGAATGTCATTGTGGATAACAGCGCGGTGACGGGGATGCCGGTCATCATCGAAACCAACCCCAAGTACAAGAGTTTGTTTGGGACGATCGAGCGGGACGTGGATCGCAACGGTGTCTTCAAAACCGATTTCACGAGTATCAAGGCGGGCTCTCTTGTAAGGGCCGATGGAGGATTCCTCGTGGTGAACGCCCCTGACGCCCTCGTGGAGCCGGGCGTCTGGACCACTCTGAAGCGGGTTCTCCGTAATGCCCAAATCGAAATCCAGTCGCCGGAATCCGGCGTGTTTGGCGGGACTTCGGCACTCAAGCCGGAACCGATCCTCCTCAACGTCAAAGTGATCATGGTCGGCGACGCGTACATTTACCGGATGCTGTACGACCAGGACGATGACTTCAAGAAGATATTCAAGATTCGGGCCGACTTTGATACCGTCATGACCAATGAGGCAAAGTCGGTCGACAGCTACGTTTCCTTCATCAATACGCTGTGTGGTGAAGAGAAGTTGCCTCCATTCGATGCCTCGGGAGTGTGCGAGCTTGTGGAGCATGGAGTGAAGCTTGCAGGGCGGCAGAGCAAGCTCTCTACACGCTTCAGTGTCCTGGCAGATGTGATCCGTGAATCCGTGTATTGGGCCGGCAAGGAAAGCGCTTCGCTTGTCGGCGGAGCGCACGTTCGAAAGGCCATCGACGAACGAATCAACCGATTCAAGCTGGTTGAAGAAAAGATTCAGGAAATGATCGTTGAGGGATCGATTCTCATTGCCACAGACGGAGCGGTTGTGGGGCAGGTGAACGGACTCTCGGTGTACGATTTCGGGGAGTATTCTTTTGGGAAGCCGACGCGGATTACCGTAAAGACCGCAATGGGGAAATCGGGCATCATCAACATTGAACGGGAAGCGGACCTCAGCGGGCCGACGCACAATAAAGGTGTGTTGATCCTGGGCGGGTACCTGCGAGCGAAGTATGCCGGGAACAAACCCCTGGTGGTGAGTGCGAGCATCGCTTTCGAGCAGTCATATTCCGGAGTCGATGGAGACAGCGCATCCTCGGCGGAAGTCTATGCACTTCTCTCCAGTCTGTCGGATGTTCCGCTTCGCCAGGATCTCGCGGTGACCGGATCCATCAATCAGCATGGAGAGGTCCAACCGATCGGAGGCGTCAACGAAAAGATTGAGGGATTCTTTGATGTCTGCCAGGCGCGCGGTTTTACCGGAACACAGGGCGTCATGATTCCTCATCAGAACGTTGCTGACCTGATGCTGCGGCACGATGTAGTTGAAGCGGTGGAAAAAGGGAGTTTCCATGTTTTTTCCATCAGGAATGTGGATGAAGGGATGGAGCTTCTCTCGGGAAAAAAATCTGGAAAACGGTTGCGGAATGGAAAGTTCGAGGCAGGTAGCGTGAATGCGCTCGTGGACGCAACGTTGGTCAAGTATGCTATAGGCGTAAAGAAGTTCGGATGAGTCATTGACTATTTGCGCACTTTTGGCTAAATTTCAAGCCCAATTTCACCTTAAACCAGAGTAATACCCACTCACGGGGATTCGCAGACGATGCTCGCCGTTGTCGATATTGCAGGAAAACAGCTCAGAGTTTCGCCCAAAGACAAGGTCGTTGTTCCAACATTGAAGGACGCTGAGGGCTCGAAGGTCACATTCACGAAGGTGCTTCTCCTTCAGGATGATACATCCGTAAGGATCGGCACCCCGCACGTAAAGGGCGCGAGCGTTGAGGCGCTTGTTCTCGGACCTGTTCGTGGGGAGAAAGTGATTGTGTTTAAGAAAAAGCGGCGGAAGGGGTACAAGGTGAAAAAGGGGCACCGCCAGGGCTATACCACAATTGAGATTACAAACATCGCAGGATAGGATTGTCACGTCATGGCGCATAAAAAAGGAGTTGGGAGCTCACGGAACGGGCGGGATAGTAATGCGCAACGCCTGGGCGTGAAGCGTTTTGGTGGCGAGCTTGTATCGGCC
>Ga0247727_10014175_pt1 | contig 13302 bp, 20 predicted proteins | sample WisWelCaveWW1625_FD_202498 | JGI IMG/M metagenome (GOLD analysis project Ga0247727, IMG submission 202498) | Biofilm microbial communities from Wishing Well Cave, Virginia, United States - WW16-25 | ecosystem: Environmental > Aquatic > Deep subsurface > Groundwater > Cave microbial mat | place... | reverse complement strand
CAATCTCCTCGCATAACCTATCTGCCTCTCTATAAAGAGGATATAAGTGGGTCGCCTTAACCCGATATTTACCTTCCATTTGGCGAATCACCAATTGCGAGTCTCCACACACCATCAGATTGGTAATCCCTCTCCCAAAGCACGCTCTCAGTCCTGCGATGAGTCCGTGGTATTCTGCAACATTGTTCGTGGCCTTGTATCCTTTTGTAGCTATTCCCTTGCCGCCATCCACGATGGTATTACCCTGAGTGAGTATCCACCCATAGGTAGCACATCGCGGCCCCCACTTATACTCTCTCTCGCACGCCCCATCAAAGAAAAGTCGATAGTCAGTTGTTTGCATGTGATGAGTATAACATGAGTGAGTCTGAGAGGAAATGGGAAATAAGTACCGTGGTGTTCGGGATAGCCGGTGAGGGCTGTAGGCGGACTAACCCCTCGGCAGCCCAAACAGAGAAACAAGAGCTGGTGAGAGGGGATAATCGCGTAGCATCAGAATAGCCGTACGAGTCCGCAGTCTTTAGAGGTTACTGCGCCCCAGGCCATCCAGTATCGTCTCTGGATGCACGCTAAAGCCGCCGCTCATACAATGCTCAGACGTGCCCAGGTGGTTGTTTCAACGAATTTACCACGTCACCTTTCGGTGTTGCACTGTACGCCCGGCCCGAAGGCCAACCGACGGGAATGTTCTGGGTCGGCGGTTTTTAACGTCTATCGACGAGCTTCGCTTAGGCTATGTCCCTACTCCCGTAGGTCCTCTGGCATCATCCTCTGCCAGCAAGGTGACAACGGTATTATTCAGTTATGTCAATTCCCATATGGGAATTCACTTCAAAGTGACTCGGATAACATACATCCCGAACGTTCCTCGTGGGTAGTTTGGGATGCCAACAACTGTGTGAGAGTGATAGCGTCCTGTGGCATCATACGATGCCAGTGTGCTGTAGTCAAACATGAAGATGTACGGGCCACCATAGACATCTTCTTTAGTTATCCTGTCGAATTGGGTGACAGATGGCTTGTCCTTGCATAGCTTTTCAGTGGCCCATACTTTGACTTTGTGTTTAGGGAAGAATCGTTGGGCATTGTCGATGATGAAATTCAGAGGGGTAGGCAGGGGCCTCTTTAGTCCTCTTGGGTAGGGTGTCTTGTAATCACACACATCTCTGATGAGAGAGATTGCGGAATACACGCAGTCATCACCTGTGGTAGAACGATAAGCCCTAGATGGTTTCGCCATAAGCAAATCGCTCTCGGCTTCGCGGGTTCATCTTGTCACAGATAGAACCAAACTCTTACGAGTGGTTGCGAAACCGAGAGCGATCCACTCATAAGCATCATGGGGTTCATCTGTGACGCTTATGAGTTTATACCCTTTATAGAATTGTGTCAACTACCATTTTTCTGATTTCCTAAGTCTATTAGCCAGTTCACCCCATGCAGGAAAGCCAGCCCTAGAAGGCACACCACACAAAACGCCATCCCCAAGACGATAAAGGATGTGAACATGAGTCACCTTGCCTTCTCTGAAGAGGGTGCGATTTTCTTCACGGCTCGACGCAGGGCAATCACCTCACCCAATTCAGGGTCGTAGCCATCCAATTGAGGATTGCGCTTGGCGAACCCGAAGGCTCTAATGTCGTGTCCGTGCCTCAAGGCGCAAAACACGAAGTTGCCATCGTGGTAAAACTCTGGTTGCAAACCTTTAGGTACTGTCCATGCTCTTGCCATCGTTATCCTCTGGTGGGTCTATCTGGAAAGGCGGGCCATTGCGCCATCGAATCGAATTGTACCACTCTAACACCTTGTCAAAGCCATAATGCCCGCTTAGGATAGCCACGGCTTGCTTTCGTGTGGGAATGTTGGCATGGCTGGCATTGGCCTCATAGGGAATCACTAAAAGGTTGCGGGGGTCGTGAATCTTTGGGTACTCGTCGTCATCCAATCCTTGCGCCAATCTTTTTGTGATAACTGCATGGTGCAGGCAATATCTTCCCGATTTGCTCCATATATCAATCCCGCGCCTCATCACTTCCTGCGCCACTGACTCAGGCATAGGCAGTCGATGGCGCATAGGCAATCCCTTTCTGGAACATCACCAATATCTTACCTCCTAGGTGTCCATCTGTGAACCCCGTACACACATATCCCCTATCGTGCATGTCCACAGTCCTGAGTTGAAGCTGCAAGGTGGGAACTTGTGTCACGATGCAGTCATAAGCAGGTTGCAACCTTTGGGGTATCGGCACGGCGAGGAATCCATACACCATTGCCGCCAATGCCACGCAGATCATCGACAACAAACTTATGGCAACCCCATTAAAGTCCAGCACCATTAGAACAATCTCCCTGCCGACAGGATCAACAGCACCACAAACAGGGTAAACGCATATTCCCATACATCCCTGCGTGAGATGCCACTAACAGGCTTGTCAGGGTTGAACAAGGTAACGGGTTTAGGGAATATGTTGTTGGGTTCTTGGCGTGGTGTAATCATTTTGTGTTCTATTCCTGAAATGTGAGTTGGGATGCTTGGTGTCACCATGTCTTGAATTACCGAGCTACCGCCGACTTTTACGGCCCCGCGCCTTTTGTTGCTCTCAGGTGTCCTTACGCGGCCTATATCGCTACCAAGCATCTCTAAGTCCCCACTCGGCCTACATACGTAGCTGACACAGCGCGTCAGGCTTCGGACAAGCAGGGTACTTTATGCTGGCCCTCTCCCTAATGTCCAGCTTCCACTCATTGAAAATTTGGCAATGTGCTCGGATCATTCCGCGCTACATGCTGATCAGGCATGTCGTCCGATAGAAAGCGTCACACATTGCCCGAGGGCACAATGGCTACCGCTGACTGGCTCACGAAGTCCACGAGGTATCCCAACCATCGCGCCATCTCTACCGATGGGCATGTGGGCTGGATTACGACTTGCCGCCACAGAGTACCAGCCTCACGGGGGAACATACCGTAGGGATTGCGTGGCTCATGCTCCTACGGCTGGAACGGTCGATTAGCGTTTGCCACGTCGCCACATACCCAGTTACCATATGCCTACCCACAGCGTCCCGTCGGGGTCGGGCTACTTTCATCGCTATGCCTTCTTCAGCTAATGCCTTCTTGATATGATCTCAGGCTACGGTACGTCTGCTCAGGTTTGGCGTTGCCTTCAAGTCCGCCTTAGCATATAGACGCTACGCTGATGCATCGGCCCGCTCGCGGAGCGGTTTACGCATCGTAGGCTTGTCCCCGTCAATCGTCACCATATCATTCCAATCACGATTATAAGGCACTTCTCTTAAAGCACAATAGGCATTAAGTACCAATGGGGCAGGCTGGCCCGAACCACATCAATATCCGTGAGGTGGTATCAATGCGGCTGACCAGCCTGCCGAGCGAGAGAAGGGGACGCGGGAGGGATTCGAGAGCCACTCGGAAGCTAGGGGAGCACCACATACTGAATTATAGGCGATTTCCCTAAACACGCAATAGGAAACAAGTCCCAATTCCCATATGGGAATCGACATAACGAAGTCATGTCTTGACACCAGACCAATAAAGCCTGAATATTGAGTCAATTATGGCAAGTAAACGCTCAACCCGCTCGACCATCAATCCCCTCTACATTCACAAGATTTCAGGGGGATTCAATCCCCGTAGCAAGCGATGGCATGATGTCAACGGTCGGATTACCACTAAGGAAAAGGCCATTGCCTCTAGCGCCAAGCCAGAGGACTTCGGTGGATTTGCTAAGAAGTTCTCCATCCCCACTCCCATTACAGACTCTTTTGGTGTCATTGAGGCTGTCATTGGTGGGGATGATACTGTCACTGAGGATACCCCATTTGCCAGCATTGCCAACATCTTTAAGGCCGTTCTTAAACCCCCCATCTATCGAGAGAAGCGCCCTGTCCAATGGATGCCATCTCAGATTCGCACTCGGATGCTCTTGGCAGAACACTTCTTTAACACTGAGGGGGATGCTACCCAAGTTTGCTCTGTGCCAGTCGAATTGGTGGCCGATGATATTATCGTGGAGTGTCCTAGTACCCAGCTCCGCGGGGACATCGAAGCATTGCTCTTTAACACTCAGATGAAGGATGTAGCGGCAGAGCTGTGGTTGTCGTTGCGGGTATTCGGGAATGCCTATCCTTTAGAGGTGTGGGATGCAAATCGCTTAGAGGGCATCATTCCATTGCCCCCCTTGCATATCCATCGAGGGGATAACTATGGCTACATGCTCTCTAGTGAGATGGTGGGGCTGAGTCAGTGGACACAGGCTGTCATCGAATCACGCTTCCCGCAAACCCTTTTCAGAAACCAATCTCGCCATTGGAATGATTCCATGCCCAACACAGGCGGGATGGGCTTGGATATGCCACTGGACATCATGCGGTCTATCCATGACAGGGGCTTTTCATGGTATCTGTATACGATGCCCATGTTATCGTTAGGGTTTCGCGATCTGACTAGTCGGATTGTCCACGAGGATGCGGTCAGGGCGGTAACAGAAGGCTATAAGTATCAACTGTGGGTGTTCAAGCTAGGAGATGCAGATCATCCCCCATTGCCTAGCGAAGTCGGTGCGCTTCAAAGTGTATTGGGTGGAGCCATTACTGAACGCAGTGGATACTTGGTATGGCGCAATCCTCTAGAGGTTAATGTCTATACACCCCAGGGCCTAGATACCCTGATAGGCAAAGACTATCTCGGATTCCTCACGAGGCAATTCTTCCGCAAGATGGGTATAACGCCTCGCGTTATGAGCGGTGAAGCGCCAGGCACACTTGGCTCAGAAACGAGTGGGGGCGGGGGAGGCGATGTTGCCAGCATTGACGTGCAACTCTACATGGAGCGGGTGCGCTTCCAAGAGCGACGGCGCATTATGGCGTGGCTGATGTATCTGATTGAAAAGTGGGTACGCGGGACATCTCGTACAGGCATTAAAGATTTGCCCAAGACTTCGGTGCGGTTCTCTCTTACAGACCTCGAAATGTCGGCTAAAGTGAAGGAAATATTTGGGCCGATGTATCGGGATGGGGCTAGCTCGGTGAGAACCTATCTGCGAGCAGGTGGCTTGCAGTATGAGAATGAACTTGCCAATAAGCGCGAGGAACAAGATGCCCGCGCCGAGGGTCTATTCAATCCACCCGCGACGTTTGCTCAGATGGTAGTCGGCCCACAAGGACAACCCGAAGCGACCAAGACAGTCGAGCAAACCGAGCCACAAGGATCGCCCGACAAGGCGGGCGAGGAGCTAAAGGATGCCGTTGGCATTTGATGAAGACTTTGACGATGATGATTCTGACGACGATAAGTTTTGGCATACTATCACCATGCCTAACTCTAAAGTGACTGTCTTCTCATCCCCTAATGAAAGTTGGTTACAAGAAATCAATCAGCGACTCGACAAGATCGTCACCCTCTTAGAGCAATTGGTATACCGGATATAGGCCCTCAAAGGTAAAGGATAACAAGGTGCAATCGCTTTTTTTGTTTGCGGATTTGCCTCATGAGCTCAATACATCATACTGGCGTTGCTTCATCCCAGCTCAACGGCTTAAGGATGCAGGACACCAAACATGGGACGCTCATCTCAGCGAAGCACTGGCTGAGCGTCCCAATGACCTTGTGCAATCTTATCTTGACCAAGCAGAAGTTATCGTTGTCGAGCGGGTATTTATCGACCATCTTAGAAAGCACATCGACTCATGGCATCGGCAAGGCAAGAAAGTTGTTGGCACATTCGATGACGCCTACCATCTCATCAACCCCCACAAGGACTCAGGGCAATTTTGGAGAGGGAAGAAGCGCAACCAAGGGACAGGCAACTTTAAGGAATTCAGGGGCAGCCTCAAATTCTTCGACCGCATCATTGTCCCCTCTAAAGTCTTAATGCAGGACTATGAGCCTTATTGTCAGGACATCCAGTATGTTCCTAACTTCACCATGCCTGAGCTATGGAAGGATATTAAGAAGCGTCCACCCGATAACCAGATTGTTATCGGTTGGGGTGGTAGCAGTGGGCATATCAAGTCTTGGATGGAGTCAGGTATCATCCCCGCGTTATCAAAACTGTCGGCCAGCCATTCTAATCTGAGAGTATCCATTTATGGTGGCGGAATAGAAATCCCCGACTTGCTCAAGAAGGCAAAGATACGCTGTGAATTTCATGGCTGGACGGAATTTACGGACTGGCCTCAGAAGGTGGCGAGCTTCGATATAGGTTTGGCTGTGCTTGCTGGGGAATACGACAGACGAAGATCGAATGCAAAGGTGCTGGAATACAGCATGGCTAAAGTGCCTTGGGTTGCCACAGATTCAGAGCCATATCAAGGCATCGAATCTCAGGCAGGATTGCTTGTGAAGAACAAACCCCATGAGTGGTCTATGGCAATAGATACTTTGATAAGGAATGAGGAAATCCGAACCAGGAATGTTGAATCGGCTTATGGGTGGGCATTGGCTCATACTGAAAAATGCGTTCCAGCCTATGAGCAAGCATTAGGAGTATGGTAGTTTATGTCAACTCCCATATGGGAATCTCTAGGAGACTAATTCCATGAAAAAGTTAATATGCTCACATCCAGAGTTGATTCCTAATCAATGGGAACAGAAAAGACCTGAACCATCGGAAATGATTAGCTGTGGATGTGGTGCGAATGTATCATGTCCCGTATGTGGATATGGGTGGGGGACTTATCCCCACACTGATGAGGAATGTCATAAACGAGCATTTAACAATCGTCTGACTGAATCCATAGAGAAGTATCGCGATATATGGCAAGAATTAGCTAAAAGATGAATAGATATGGCTTATGTCAATTCCCATATGGGAATTGCGAAGGAGAGGATTGAAATGAACAGTTGGGAATTGCTCGGAGAGGACAGACCCAAAGGCAACTTCATTGAAGTCATCCTCAGCACGATTCTGCTCTTGGTGATGGCGGTGATAGATGAGGTTTGGAGATGGATATATGAAATTCGGAGCGCCGGATAAACAAGTATCATTAGAGGATTTTTACAAGTTGGCGGATAGGGCGATTCGCGCAGTAGGGGAGAATGCAGCTACGCCAGAGGGTGAATCCTCTACCCCCAAGCTCACAGTCGAGACATATAACAATCATGTCTATTTCTATGCTGATGTGGATTCTGATCGTTGCCTAGCAATGATTAAGGCTATTCGAGATATTGACAACCAACTTCGCAATGAACGAGAAACACGGTCTGTTCCAGAGGAAATACCCCATGTCCCTGTTTGGTTGCACATTCAATCTAATGGAGGCAGTTTATTTACGGGATTATCTATGGCTGATCAGCTTGCCACTATCAGAACACCTATCTATTCCATCGTGGAGGGATGTTGTGCTAGTGCTGCCACATTGATTTCCATGTCATGCACCAAACGATTTATCTTGGCTAATAGTTTTATGTTGATCCATCAGTTGAGTAGTATGAAATGGGGAAAGTATGACGAGTTCCAAGATGAGATTCATTTGATGGATATGCTCATGGATAGGCTAGGGGGATTCTATACTTCTCACTCTAAGCTCTCTAAGACTAAGATTAAGCAAATGCTTCAGCGCGATTCTTGGTTTGATGCAGAGCAATGTTTGAAGATAGGACTAGTAGATGAGGTTCTGAAATGAGGTATAGCATACTGAGACAATTGGAGTGGGCTTAATGGCTCCAAAGTGTGACGTTGTAGTGCCAGCACACAATCAATTTGGACTTCTTCTCAGGTGCGTGGAGAATCTGCGCGGGCAACCTAGATTGGGTTCTATCATCATAGTTAATGATGGCTCGGAAAAGAATGAAGCTGAGGCTATGGGGAAGATTGATGGTGTTCAGATGTTTACTAATGAGGTATCAAAGGGCTTCATAGCTTCGGTCAACCGTGCTGTCAAGAAGTCCCAAGAACCTTATGTCCTCATCCTCAATAGCGATTCCTTTGCCTTTCCTCATGCATTAGAAAGAATGTCCGAAAATCTCGATTCAGGCATGGCTATTTGTGGGGCACGCTTACTCTTTGAGAAAGGTTCGAGATATGGTGTTGCGGGTACTGTCCAACATGCGGGGATAGGCTTTAATGTGCAGGGTGTCCCAACGCATCCATTTATGAATTATCAAGGCGATGAACCCTGTGTGGGTGTGTGGCGTTCTGTTAATGCCGTGACAGGCGCAGCTATGATGGTCAAGCGCGAGGTGTGGGATAAGTTGGGGGGGTTCGATACTAAGTTTTCCCTTGGGGTGTTCGAGGATGTGGATTTGTGCCTCAGTGCCAAGAAGCTAGGCTATGAGATTGCCTATGAGCCGAGAGCAGTTTTCCACCATCTCATGCACGGTAGTCAAACTGATAGCAATAACTTCTTCACGCAACATAGGATTGATACCAACCTTTCAATACTCTTTACGAAGCATGGTCAACCAAAATGTGACAATGAGATTTTTCACAGGATGAAGTAATGTATCCACTTTCGCAAGAACCGTGTCATTTCTATCAATGTCATAGACAGGTGTGCGAACAAGATAAGCATATCCATATTGTGGCTGTCCGTTTCTGCCAAGCGCACAGCCATGAGGTCAATCAATATCTAATCAACTACCGTAGCCTAAAGGCAAACGGCTTGTGACTGAATCAAATGATTCGTCACCATCGGCTGATTGACGGCAGCCCTGTCCCTGATAATCAAGGACGCATTGTAATCGGCGGGCGCAGCGAACCCACACGAAATACAGAGGAACTTGTCTTGAGACGGACGATTGGCCTTATCAATACAACCACAAGCATGACAGGTGCGACTCGTATTTCTAGGGTCAACCAGAAATACAGGTATGCCTGCACGTTGCGCCTTGTATTGGATAAAGTTGCGAAGCTGAAAAAACGACCAGTTAGCATGTTTGGCACGCTGCTTGCGTCTGACCTTTGCCTCACGGATACCACTCAAATCTTCCAGAGCGATAGCCCGTTGAGTATCGTGCGCTTTTTGTACCACATGCTTGCTGATTCTATGATTCACGTCGCGCTGAAAATGCGATTGCTTGCCCGACAATTTCTTGAGTTTGCGTTTAGCCGAGCGTGTGCCTTTGTGTTGCAGGTTACGACGACGGTGGGTGTACTTACGGCGATTCGTTTCAATTTTCTCGCCGCTATGTGTTTCGCCATCCGAGTCAGTCAGAATATTCACGATACCCAAGTCGCAACCGAGAACATCGTGAACATCCTGTGGAGTTGGTTCTTCGACAAAGCATGGTGTAGACAGATAAAACTCTCCATTGATGAAGGACAAATCGGCCTGCCCGATTTTGCCTTGCAAGAGTCCCAGTTGATGCTCTCCCGCAATGAACGGGAGTTTCATCCGACCGTCCAATGTCCAAATCGAAACGGTGCGCTTGTTCACATGCCACGACAAGAGGTTTTTGTCATATTCAATCGCGCCTAATGTCTTGAACTTACGCTTCGTTCGCTTATTGAGTTTATAGGATTGCGCGACTTTGGACAAGCACCGAATGACCACACACGAACCCAAGTCAGGAAATTCAGTGCGGGCATTGTAGTAGACGAGTTTGTGGAGATTGAATTGGCTAAATGTCTTCTTGACCCATGCGCGTTCGCTCAACCAGTCACAACACTTGTTTGCGCGTTGAATCGTGCGCTTTAGCGCATCTGCTTGTTCGGGTGTCACTTGGAGTTTGACTTTCGCGGTGAGTTGCATCAAGCATTATTATACTACAAGGACTTGGAGTTGTCAATCCTTATAAAAGGAGATGCTCGCCCAGTGGTTAGGTGAAATGACTAGAAAATGGCTTTCATATTTTGATGAGAAAGAGCGTCATGAAATTCAAAGCCGCGATATACGGATTAGACTCTTGCATGAATATTCCACAGATATACGTGATTTACTCATAGTAAAGATGGCTAGAATCTTAGATTTGTATGAAGAGATTGAAGATACTAAGGATGGGTTGACACTGTAAAGTCAAGGATAAGGTGATGACATGAAAAATCAACCAAAGTATTACGTAGGCGGTGTCGAGGGCGATACTTTCGACTTCGTGGCGGATTCTGTCATTCAAGACTTGGACGATGCCATGCCTGCTTTCATTAGAAGGTATTTCATGTCCCAGTGGTCTACCGAAAGACCATCAAAGCGGGGATGGTATTTCGCATATGAGGCACTACCCGATGAGAATGCGGAAGTGGTGTGTGTTTGGTTTAATGGGAAATATGCCTACACAATGGATGTGAAGTTTGACCCCGATGATTTTTCGGCATGGATTCCTATTGTGATGCCTAACCCGTCGTGGTTAAAGGATGCCACAGTGGATAGGAGTTCTGAGGATGTGGAGATGATGGAATATGTAATGTCGGGTGGTGGAGGAAAACAGTAATGCGAATCGGGATTAAAAGTCCGCACACATATGGTCTTGGAGGAGGATTTAGTGTAGTTTGGTGGTTCCTGTATGCACTTCGGGAGCTAAAACATGACGTTGTGTATTTTAAGCAGGGCAAAGTACATCCTATCATTCTTAATAATTGGTTTGGGGATGTCCCTATTGTGGACTATCAGTTAGGTGTTGAACGTGGTTTCGATGTATTTATCTCGATCAGTCACTTTGACTGGGCGCAACCTTTGGCTCAAGAGAATATGGCTTTTGTGTTTTTTCCCCAAATCGACACCCCACCGCCTGAAGGTGTACGCCTATATACTGTCTCGCAATATTGCGCCAACCATGTCAAGCACAAATGGGGGCGTGATGCGGAAGTGATGTATATTCCCATCAAGGGCGTTTTCAGACCTTTACAGAAAGAGAAGATGATTCTGCACGTCAGTCGCTTCACCGAACCATCTGAGTGGGCCGACAAAGCCCACCGACAGATGATTCAGGTGTTTAAGATGTACCAGAATGACTTGCAGGATTGGCAATTGGTGATGGCAGGCGCACTCGACCCGAACATGGAGGACTACTTTAATGAATTGACTTATCGCGCCTCTTCCAGAAATATCCTATTTTACGTGAACCCGACTGATCTAGAGATGGCGAATCTCTACGGTCGGTCTTCGTTCTACTGGCACGCGACTGGTATCTCACTCCCCCACATTCCTTCAGCTCAAGAACATCTTGGGCTTGCCCCGCTCGAAGCGCAGGCAGCCGGTTGCGTGCCAGTTGTTTTTAATTCAGGCGGGATGCCTGAAGTGGTCATTCATGGCAAGACAGGCGCATTGGTAGACGATGCACGGCAGCTAGGGAAGATAACTGTTGACCTGTCACATGACTGGTCAGCGTGGTCAGGCTTGAGCCAACAGGGGATGAGATGGGCGCGAAGATGGCAAGATTTTGAAAGTTTCAAGATGAGGTTGATCTACTCATTAGCCTCAATGCCGATTCCATCATTGCCTGATTATGAGATAGAAGCCCCAACCATCTCAGATGTTCAATGCGTTATTCCGACTTACAACAACAATGATATGCTAAAGCAATGTCTTGACTCATTGATGAAAACAGCGCCAGGGTTGAGAGTTCTGATAATCAACAATGGCGATCCCCTTCCCAGCTGGGATTACGGCGAGATGGTCACAGTCGCCAACATGGAGAGCAATTTAGGGTTTGGCGGTGCGCTCAGAGTGGCAGAATCATTGGTAGATAATGACGCGAAGTATATCCTGTTGCTGAATGACGATACGCTATGTTCATTTAGTGGTTGGTTGTCCTTTTTGTTATATGAGATGGCCGAACCGACTGTGGGTATCACTGGCCCAAAGTTGCTTTTTGGTGATGGGCGTATTCAGTTTGCGGGTGGTGCAATTGACTTTAACCGCGATGATGTTGGTTATCATATAGGCTATGGGATGCCCGACAGTATAGAGTTCAACCAACGAAAAGTTGTTCCATTTGTAACAGGTGCGGCGATGTTGCTCCGACGAGAATTGTTCCATTTACCCGATGAGCTGCTGAATGGACTCAATTACGAAGACCCATGGTTATGCCTTGTTGCTGCTGAAAAGGGCTATCAAACAACTTATCAGCCTGCATCAGCTTTATTCCATCTAGAGGGCATAACAAAGGTGCGAACACTTGACTGGAAGGAGAAGGTGGAAATTAACAAAGCCCAATTCATAAAGAGGTGGAGAAGGTAGTACCGATTTCCTATTGTGTAACATACACTCTTTGGAGCATAATATGTTATGTAATGGAGTGCTGCAAGGTTTGGCTTGGTTTAGTCCAGTGAAGTGGCGTACAGCCTCGTCAGGTCATGTGCAGTGGGGTGGAGTCAAGTACAGCAAGGTATAGTATAGCAAAGGAGAAAAGGAAATGTCAGTCGGCAATATGGTCAAAGCAAGGGTTCAGATTCGAGGCACGCGACCGCTTCTAATGCACGCCTTCGGGCCTGATGCTATTCCGCTTGAAGCTAAGGAAAGGACAGGTGTGGCGGGACGCGATCCAGAAGAATGGCGCAGAACGACATTGGTGAATGAAGATGGTCAGATATATGTTAACAATGACTATATCTTTAGAACCATCTTCAACGGTGCTAAGTACATCAAGGCTGGTCGCAAGAATATGCAGGATGGAATATCGGCAAGCCTTCAAGTGTTTGAAGATCGGATACTGCTTGATCGTTGGTTTAGCGGATTTCCTAATGGCAAGAGATTCGATCTCAACACTGTCGATATTCCCCCAACTAATAATCCTAGCGCGCCAGTTTTCCTCGACATCAGAAGTGTCGTCAATCCCTCTACCAAAGGTAGAAACGTCAGGTATCGCATCGGGCTTAGCACAGGATGGCAATGTGATTTCACCCTGCTATGGGATAAGATCATCATCAGTCGCCCAATCATGGAATCCATTTTGCAGGCAGCAGGACAGCTCGTTGGTCTTGCAAATGGAAGGAAGATTGGGATGGGACGATTTGAGGTCGTGAATGTCGAATATCTGGATGGCGATAAGCCTGATTCGGCAGAGTAAAGTTGTGTGGGGTTTTATGTAGTCAGGTTGAGTCAGGCGCAGTTGAGTATAGTACTGTGTAGTGGAGTGCGGTAGAGTGGAGTCAAGTAGGGTTCAGCTCGGTTGGGTATAGTATGGTGTAGGCTTATTTGTAAGCCTATTCGGTCGAATCAAGCAAAGTTTGGTTGAGTACAGTCCAGTGTGAGCTAGGTGGAGTAGAGTATAGTCCAGTTCGGCTAAGTATAGCACAGTATAGTTTTGTGCGGTTCAGTATAGGGGTATATCTGTAGAAATGACACAATGGAATACGGTTTAGTATAGTTCAGCGTAAGCTCGGTGGAGTGCAGTATAGTTTAG
>Ga0247727_10014174_pt1 | contig 13302 bp, 16 predicted proteins | sample WisWelCaveWW1625_FD_202498 | JGI IMG/M metagenome (GOLD analysis project Ga0247727, IMG submission 202498) | Biofilm microbial communities from Wishing Well Cave, Virginia, United States - WW16-25 | ecosystem: Environmental > Aquatic > Deep subsurface > Groundwater > Cave microbial mat | place... | reverse complement strand
CGTCATCCTCTCGGGGGTGGCCGAAACACTGAAAAAATAAATCCTTCATTCAGGGCTCCTGACCAGCTCGACCGTCTACGCCCAGGTGCGGGACTTCGTCCGCTAACGAAGAAGCGGCGACGATCAGGCGGAGGCCGGGCGCTTGCCCGGTCTCCGCCGCTGACGTTCGGCCGTGGGCGTTCGCGTGACCTAGGGCAAGAGCTCGAACCAGACGCTGCTGTCGGGCCGCGCGATCTCGCGGAAGCCATGCGCGTGGTAGAGGGACACCGCATCGTCCCAGGCCGCCTCCGTGCCGAGCACGACCCGCCGGCAGCCGCGCGTCCGCGCCTCGTCCAGCAGTCGGCGCAGGATCGCGGAGGCGACGCCGCGGCGGCGGTACTCGCGCTTCGTCGACATGCGCCGCACCTCTGCCGCCTCGTCGTCACGTACGATCAGTCCGCCCGTGCCGACGATTTGGCCATCGAGCGTGGCGACCAAAAGGAGGCCGCTAGCGAACGGCACCGATACGTCGTCCAGGTCGTGGTCCTCCGCCTCGTCGTACTCGTCGCCGAAGCGCTCCCGCCAGCTCGCGGCCAGCACCGCGCGCGCCTCGGCTTGGTCTTCGGGCCGGAACGGCCTGACCAGCAGAGCGGCCACGCTAGTCACCGTGTCCCTCCAGCGCGGGCGTGACGTTCCTCTGCGCTTCCTCAGACGACACGACCGGCACGATCTCGAATTCGACCAGGTCCCGCCAGGCGAGGATCCACTGCTGAAGCAGGCCGGGGTCGTCGCACTCCACGAGCTGATAACAGCGATCGAAGTTCGCCTCAACCCAGCTTCTGACGTACTTCAGGCCGTCCGGCATCATGCGTCCGTGCGTCTGCGCCCGGCGGTAGACGGCGACGGCGTCTCGATCCTTGAAGCGCTCGATCACCATGAACAGCATGTCCTATCCCCTACATCAGCGTCCTTCACCCCTCCCAGGTTGCCCCGTCCGCAGTGTGGGCGACGACGTCAGGACTGTGTGTCCCGTCCAGAACGCTTACGTCGCCCTTGATCCACCAGTCCATCATGCCCCGAACTAGAGCCTTGTTGTCCTTTAGCCGCTCCTCCATACAGGCCTCCATCTCCTTCAGCAACTCTTGTTAAGTCAGTGACCCTCCCACGTCACGTCCCCGCGGAGGTCCGGCGGGTGCTCACGCGAGGCGAAGATGGCGTGCGCGCGCTACGAGTCGCCGATGGTGCCGTCGGCGTGGTCGGGGTGGCCTTTCTACAGCCCCAGCAGATCCCACCTCTCTGAGTATTCACCACTCTTGTCTTCGAAAGTTCGCATTGAGCCGCTCTTGGTTCGCGCGAACTGCGCCACTACGTGGCTCGGAACTACATGGTATGTGGGATGACCCCCGTGATGCAGGTTAACAAGAACGTAGAAGAACCCATTAGCGCAGTGGGCCTCCGCATTCTTGCCGAGTGGCCAACGTGGGTGGTCCCCTTGGTTCGTCTTGACCTGGATAGCGACCGATTTGGAAGCGTCAGCGCTCGCTGCCAGTATGTCCACGCCTTTTGTGTTGCGAAGCGTTAGTGAAGCGATGCACCCGCGTCGGCAGAGTTCGCCTGCCACCAAGTATTCCCCAGCGATCCCTGCCTGGCTACCCGAGGGGTTCTGCATGACCAATCTCCTTCCGGTTCTGGTAAAGCGAGTGTTGATCGTACTTCTCTCTCGGGCTGATCTCCGTTGTTAGAAGCCTTGGTCCCCTTCCCACGTCACGTCGCCGCACAGGTCCGGCCGGTGCGCCCGCGAGGCGAAGACGGCGTACTCGCGCTTCGAGTCGCCGATGGTGCCGTCGGCGCCGTGGCCGGGGTGGACCTGTGTCCCGTCCCGCAGCGTGAGGAGGCGAGCGGTGATCGATTCGATCTCCTGCTGGAGCTCCTCGGGCTTGCCCGTGCGGCCGGGGCCGCCGGGGAAGAGGGTGTCGCCGCTGATCAAGTGCTCGCCGACCAGCAGACAGACGCTGCCCGGCGTGTGGCCGGGCGTGTGGAGCACGCGCACGCGCAGCTCGCCCACCGAGAGCTCGTCGCCGTCCGCGACGACGCCGTCGACGACCGAGGCGTAGGGCTCGCGGTCGGCCTCGTGGCAGAACACGGGCGCGCCGGTCGCCGACTTCAGGTCGTCGACGCTCACCCAGTGGTCGCCGTGGCGGTGGGTGATGACGATGCGGCTCACGCGCGCGCCGGCCAGCGCCGGCAGGATGCGCTGCCCCTCGGCCGGCGCGTCGACGATGATCGCCTCGCCGGCCTCGACGTCCTGGATGACGTAGGCGTTGTTGGCGAACGAGCCCAGCGGTCCGATCTTCACCAGCCGCAGCCGGCCCCCCTCGAACGTCTCCATACGACACCTCCCTTGCGCGCGTGACCGACGGTCGAAGATAGCAGTCGCGGCTCGGGCGGCGCAAAGCGCTCGACCGGCGCACGGCGGCGCTACGGCAAGCGCAGGCGGCGCCGGTCGACGCGCGCCAGGCCGTCGCGCCGCAGCGATTCGATGATCTCGCGCACCTGGACGGGTCCCAGTCCGTGGCCGGCGGGCAGCCGCTCACTGAGCTGGGCGGCCGTGAGCGACGCCCCCGGCGGCAGCGCGCGCAGCGCCTCCACGATGCGCCCTCGATAGTAGCGCCGCGATCCAGCGTACGGCGGCTGGGCGCGGTAGGCGGCCCGTTGTTCGGCGACGCGGCGGGCCGGCGGCGCCTTCTCGAAACGCGGCCGCGCCCGGCACCAGGGAGCGAGCGGGCATTCGCCGCAGCGAGGCGCGCGCGCCGTGCACACCCTGGCGCCCAGGTCCATCATCGCCTGGTTCCAGCGGGCGGCGGAGCGGCGGGCGACCAGCGCGTCCGCGGGCGCCTGGAGCGCCCGATCGCCCAGCCGGCCGTCGTCGTCGCCCAGGAGCCGGGCGACGACGCGCCGAACGTTCGTGTCGACCGCGGCGACCGGCTCGCCGAAGGCGAAAGACGAGACGATGGCCGCCGTGAACGGGCCGATGCCCTCGATGCGCGCCAGCTCCTCGGCCGTGCGGGGGAAGCCGCCGCCGGCCACGATGCGCCGGGCCGCCCGGTGGAGGCGGAGGGCCCGCAGGTTGTAGCCCAGACGCCCCCACACCCGCAGCGCTTCGCCTGGCGTCGCCGCGGCGAGCGCCTCGACCGTGGGGAAGGCGCCCAGGAACTCGTCGAACTTCGGGAGGACGCGGGACATCTGGGTCTGCTGCGCCATGACCGCCGCGACAAGCGACTGGTACGGGTCGCCGGACTCGCGCCAGGGCGCCCGCAGGCCGTGCCGCCGCTGCCAGGCGAGCAGCGCCCGGCGCAGGCGGGGCAGCTCGGCTGGCGAAGGCAGGGCGATTCGCGGTCGGCGACTGGCGCGTTCCATCGGTTCGATAGGCATCATCGGCCATCCAGATAGGCCACGCAATTGACAGCGGGGGGCTTGACAGTAAAACGGACTAGTGCTACTGTTCTACCCAGAACACTCGTTCCGAATGGAAGATCGGGGAGGAGGCCAGCATGAAAGGACTCTCAGGTAAGCAGCAGAAGATCCTGGACTTCCTGCGGAGGTTCATCCGCGAGAAGGACTACCCGCCCAGCATCCGGGATATCCAGCTCGGCTGCGACATCAGCTCGACCTCGGTCGTCGACTACAACCTGAAGGCCCTGGAGCGCCAGGGCTACATCCGCCGCGACCGCGAGGTTTCCCGCGCGATCGAGCTGCTGGACGGTACCGGCCGCCGGCCCCATACCATCCCGGTGCCCATCATCGGCACGATCGCCGCCGGCCAGCCCATCCCGGTGCCAACGGCGGACACCTGGACCAACGTCGATTACGACAACGTCGTCGAGGTCACCGAAGAGATGACCCGCGGCCGCGACCAGGTCTACGCCCTGCGCGTGAAGGGCACCTCGATGATCGACGCGCTGGTCAATGACGGCGACCTGGTGATCTTGGAGGCGACCCAGTCCGCCGACAACGGCGACATGGTGGCCGCGTGGCTCAAGCGCGAGAACGAAGCGACGCTCAAGAAGATCTACGTCGAGGAAAACCGGGTGCGGCTCCAGCCCGCCAACGCTACGATGGAGCCGATTTACACCGAACCGGAGAACATCGAAGTCCAAGGCCGCGTGCTCGCCAGGATTGGCCAGCTCGGCTAAGCGCTCTTCCGGAAGCGGCAAGCCGGCTGCTAGTCCGTCTGGCTCAGGTCGAAATCGGCCAGGCGGGCGTTGTCGCCGCGGTCGGTGTGGTAGACGAAGGTGTGGTAGACGGATGTGCCGCTGATGTCCAGCCGGAGCTCCACCCGGTAGCCCGGTGTCACCACCTGAGCGCACGCTTCGCCCGGCTTGGGCCGGCCCAGACAGGCGTCCGGCCAGTCCGTTGCGGTGACCGAAAGGACGCTAATCTCGTCCTCGTTCCTTCCGTCGTACTGTCCGAGCAGCTCCCGGCGCGCGGCGGCCACGGCGTCCTCGGCGCTCGCCGGGACGGGCGCGTCGACGCGAGGCTCCGGCGTCGGGGCGGCGCCGTCGGGATCGGCGGGCGTCGGATCGTCCGCCGGAGTCCCCTCCGGCGTGGCGTCGTCGCCCGGCGTGCCGTCGAGGGCCGTCGCCGTGGCGTCCGGCGTGGAGGAGCCGTCCGTAGGCGTAACGCCGTCGTCGCCGCTGCCGCCGCATGCGGCGAACGCGAGCGCGACGAGCGTGAGCGCCAGCAGCGCGACGGCGGAGTGAAGCGTTCGAATCGTTCGCCTTGCCTCCCGATCGTAATGGACGCCGCTCAGAACCAGCGGCGGAGCCGGAAGAAGACCACCAGACCCGCGCCGATCGTTGCCATCGCTCCCAGGATACCAAAGTAGCCCCACCGCCAGCCCAGCTCCGGCATGTGTTCGAAGTTCATGCCGTAGATGCTGGCGATAAGCGTCAGGGGCAGGAAGATGCCGGCAACGACCGACAGCGTCTTCATCACCTCGTTCATGCGGTTGTTCACGGCGCTCAGGTAGGTGTTGAGCACCCCGTCCGCCAGGTCCCGCAGCGACTCGACGAGCTGGTCGACGCGCAGGACGTGGTCGTAGATGTCGCGGTAGTACAGGTGGGTCTCCGGCCGGACGACTCGTGGGAACTCGCCGCGCGCGATGCGATTGATGACGTCGCGCTGGGGGATGATCGTCCGGCGCAGGCGCTGCACGTTGCGCTTGAGGAGGAGGATTTCCTGCAGGACGCTCGTTTGCGGCTGGGCGAGCACCTGTTCCTCCACCCGTTCCAGCGTTTCGTCAAGCTGCTCGACGACGGGCTGGTAGTCGTCCACCAGCGCGTCGAGGAGGGAGTGCGCTAGGAAGTCGGCGCCGCGGGTCAGCTCCGGGCCGTTTTGCTCGCAACGGTGGCGCATCTCCTCCACGAACGGCAGCGGCCGGTTGTGGAAGCTGACGACGTAGTTCGGCCCGAGGAAGACGTCGAGCTCGGTGCTCTCCAGCCGTTCGGAGCGGGCGTCGTAGCCGACGGCAAGGGCGATGATGAACAGGTACGTGCCATAGTCGTCGATCTTCGCCGGGTCGATATGCCGGTTGTAGCAGTCGTCGATGGCCAGCGCGTGGAAGCCGAAGAGGTCGCTCAGGAGAGCGCCCTCTTCCCGGGTGACCGCCTCCAGATCGACCCAGAGCAGCCCGTCGCTGTCGGCGAGCGCTCGCCGCAGGGCGTCCGGGCTCAGGTCGGAAGCGACTTCGCCGCTCGACTCTCGGTAGAAGGACGTGATCATCGGCCTCTTATGCCCAAGTATGCGGTTGTCGTGAGCGAGCGTCCAGGGCGTCGGGGGGATTGGCCGGGTGCCGCAGGTCGGCTGCCCTGTACCGCAGCTTGAAAGCTGCGGCATAGCTTGTGCGCGCCTCATGCCGCGCCATTCATGGTGCGGTGTGGAACTCCATCGCCATGAACAAATCATCCCTGCGTGAATCTGTCGCCGGATATCTATGCCACTGTCACAGTTCGGAAACGACTTCCGACCGGCCCAGGCCGTATATTCGATGTAGAACGACACCGGAAGGAGAACAACTGATGAATCGTTTCTTGAAGTACCTCGCGGTGGTGGGGACCGTGGTAGCGCTGGGCGGCGCGGCCTTCGGCATCGTCGCCGCCCAGACGGACGAGACGCCGACGCAGACCGAGGACCCAGCCGCGACGCCCGACGCCACCGACGAGGCAAAGCCGGACCGAGCCGAAGTCCTCGACAACTTCATGGCGCGCCTGGCCGAAGAGCTGGGCATCAGCCAGGAGGAGCTCACGGCCGCCATCCGCGCGACCTCGCTCGGCCTCCTGGACGACGCCGTCGCCGACGGCCGTGTCACCGAGGAGGAGGCCGCCAAGATCCGCGAGCGCATCGAATCGGGCGAAGGCGCGTTCCCGTTCTTCGGCGGCCGTCACCACGGCCCAGGGCCCGACGGCTTTAAGGGCCCTCGCGGCCATCACGGCTTCGGTGGCTTTGGGCGCCACGGTGGCCTCGGCATCGGCGCCGGCCTGGACGAACTCGCTACCTTCCTCGGCATCGATGAGGCCGCCCTTGGCGACCAGTTCCAGAACGGCGAGACGCTCGCGCAGATCGCCGAGGCGAACGGGAAAAGCCGCGAGGAGCTGGTGAACTTCCTCCTCGGACAGGTGCAGGAGCGCTTGGCCACGGCGGTGACCGATGGCGACCTGACCCAGGAAGAGGCCGACCAGCACCTGGAGAGGGCGCGGAACGGCATCGAGATGGTCGTCGATTTCGAGATTCCGTCCTTTGGCGACTGGGGAAACTTCTCCCCCGGTGATTTCAAGTTCCCCTTCGCGCCCGACCCGCCCGAGGAGGGCGCGGACACGACCGGACTGACGCTGTAATAGGCACTCCCCAGCCGGGGGTGCAGGTGCGGGAGGCCTTCGCTGGGCCTCCCGCACTTCGCTTCCGAGTATACTGACATGCAGATGATTGCTCAGAGCACGGACGAAGCCGGCCTGATCCTGGTGGCGGACGACGACGAGCACATCGTCGAGCTGGTCAGCCTGTACCTCCGGCGGGCCGGCTACCGAGTGGAGGCCGCGTTCGATGGCGACGAGGCGCTGCGCAAGGTGCGCGAGCTGCGGCCGTCGCTGCTGGTGCTCGACATCATGATGCCCGGGCAGGACGGCATCCAGATCACCCGATCGATCCGCCACCGGAGCGACCTGCCGATCCTGCTGCTCACGGCGCGCAGCTCCGACATCGATAAGATCGCCGGCCTGCGTTTCGGCGCCGATGACTACGTGACGAAGCCCTTCAACCCGGACGAACTCGTCGCCCGCGTGGACGCCGTCCTGCGACGGACGCGCAGCGGCCCCCAGCCAGCCTTGCCCGAGCGCGTGTCGGTGGGCGAGCTGGTCCTCGATCTGACGAGCCACACGGCCCGCGTCGACGGGCGCGAGGTGGTCCTCACGCCGAAGGAGTTCGACCTGCTGGTGACGTTCGCCCGCTTCCCGAACGTCGCACTCGACCGCGAGCAACTGCTCGACCTCGTGTGGGGCACGTCGTTCTACGCAATGCGCACCGTGGACGTCCACGTCGCCCGGCTGCGGGAGAAGCTGAAGGGCGCGCCGCTGCGCATCGAGACGGTGTGGGGCAGCGGCTACCGCCTGGCCGCGGAGGTCTGAGATGCCCAGGGGGAGCGCGCTGTTCAGCCTCCAGGCGAAGCTGATCGCCGCCTTTGTGGTGGTGGTGCTGGTCGCGCTGGTCCTGGCGGGCGGCATCTTCGTGGCGACGCGTCGTGACGAGCAGGAGCGGCAGGCACTCGACCACGCCTTCGCTGCGTCGCCGGCGATCTACGGCGAGTTCATCTTCCGCGAGATCCAGGGCCTTCCGGTGGAGACGCTGGCCGAGTTCAGCTCGGCCGCGGCCGACGAGTATGACGTGCATCTCCTGCTCGTCAACTCGACGACGGGCGAGATCGCGTTCGACAGCAACGAGCGGCTCACCGGCAAGGAGCTGGCGCTGCCCCAGGACGTCGACGTCGCGGCGAACCCGCTGCTGCCGAGCCGGCCGTACGTCTCATGGCGTCCGGCGGCGGACACTCCCGGCGATGACCTGGTCCTGGTGACGACAGGGCGAGGCGGCCTGGAACGCTTCCGCGGCTTTCCCCGTCGCGCAGAACCCTATTCCCTGATCCTCGCCGTGCCGGAGGGCACGGTGACCAGGGCCTGGCTCAGCTTGGTGCCCAGCCTCGGCATCGCCGCGGCCATCGCGCTGCCGGTGGCGGTGCTCCTTGCTCTGCTCATCGCGCGCTACGTCACGCTGCCGCTCCAGCAACTGACGCTCGCCTCGCAGCGCATGGCCGAAGGCTCGTACGACGTCTCGGTCTCCGTCGACCGCGACGACGAGGTCGGACGGCTGGCGCAGGCGTTCTCGACGATGGCCCGACGCGTCGGCGAGGCGCACGGCCAGATGCGCGCGCTCGTCGCGAACGTCTCGCACGACCTGAAGACGCCGCTGACCTCGATCATCGGCTTCGCCCAGGCGCTGCGCGACGGCGGCGCCCAGGACGAAGCGGAGGTGCGCCGCATGGGCGCCGTTATCCACGAGGAGGCGCAGCGCCTCTCGGCGCGCCTGAACGACCTGCTCTACCTCTCGGAGCTTGAGTCCGGCCAGACGCTCCTCCAGCGCGACGAAATCGACCTGCGCCGCCTCCTCGAGACCGCCGTCGACCGCATCGAGCCGGACGCGACGGCGCGCGGCGTGCGCCTGGCGGTTGACGTGCCGGAGGGCGTCTCGGTGAGCGCGGACGGGGCGAAGCTGGAGCGCGCGTTCGAGAACCTGCTGGACAACGCTCGCAAGTACACGCCTGACCGCGGCTGGATCCGCGTGCGCGCGACGCCACAGAACGGCGCGTCAGGCGGCGTGGCTGTCGAAGTGGCGAACACGGCGGATGTCTCGCCGGAGGAGGTGCCGCGCCTCTTCGAGCGCTTCTACCGCCGCGAGCGCAGTAGGGCGCAGGCGGGCGGCGCGTCCGGCTCCGGCCTCGGCCTGCCGATCGCGCGCGACCTGATCGAGCTGCACGGCGGCACGCTGGACGCCTCGGCCCGCGACGGGGAGATCGTCTTCACCGCGAAGCTGCCGGGCGGCGCGTAGCGGCAAACTCGCCTCCCGCCTCTCGCGTCCATTGCGACCAGCGGCACTCCCTCACCCCGAGTCGACACTCCTTGAAACGCTGCCGACAGATCGCCCCTCTCCCGCTGAAGCGGGAGAGGGGACGGGGGTGAGGGAGGAACGCCGCTTCTCGTGTCCAGCTATACCTCCACCGCCACCGGCAGCACCATCGGCCGGCGGTGGGTCTCCTTGTAGAGGAACTGGGCGATGGCGTCCTTTACCTTCGTGTTGACGACGCCCCACTCCGCGATGTGCTCCGCGCCCTCGAGCGCGCTGACCACCATCTTCTGTGTGCGCCGCAGTAGCTCCTCCGACTCCTCGATGTCGACGAAGCCGCGCGAGACGACTTCCGGCTGGCCCACCAGCCGTCCCGTCCTCTTCTCGATCGCCATAATGACGACCACCATGCCGTCGGTCGCCAGATGGTGACGGTCGCGCAGGATCAGGTGATCGATGTCGCCCACGCCCAGCCCGTCGACGTAGACGTAATCGGCGGGCACGTGGCCGGCGACACGCGCGTGCCGCTCGTCGATCTCCAGGACGTCGCCGTCGGTGAGGACGAAGATGTTGTCATCGGGGATGCCGACGGAGCGGGCGAGGTCAGCGTGGAGGGCTAGGTGGCGGTACTCACCGTGGATGGGCACGAAGTACTTCGGCCGCACGATCGAGAAGATCACCTTCAGCTCCTCCTGCGCCGCGTGGCCGCGCACGTGCACGTTCGCGATCCGGTTGTAGAGGACGCGCGCGCCCAGCCGGAAGAGGTTATCGACCGTCCGGTAGACGAGCGACTCGTTGCCGGGCACGGCGCTGGCGGAGAGGACGACGGTGTCGCCGGGGACGATGGTGATGTGCTGGTGGTCCTGGTTCGCCATGCGCGTTAGGGCAGAGGTCGGCTCGCCCTGGCTGCCGGTGGTGACCACGGCCAGGCGGTGGTGGGGGATGCGGTCCAGCTCGCGGACGTTCACCATCAGGCCCTTGGGCACGTCCAAGTAGCCCATCTCGATCGCCATCTGGACGTTGTCGACCATACTGCGGCCGGTGACGAAGACGCGCCGGTCGTTGGCGACCGCGGCGTCGATCACCTGCTGGACGCGCGCGATGAGCGAGGCGAAGGTCGTGATGATGATCCGGCCGGGAGCAGTCGACATAATACTTCGCAGCGCTTCGCCGACGACCTGCTCGGACGGTGTGTAGCCCGGAATCTCCGAGTACGTCGAATCGGAGAGGAGGAGCAGGACTCCTTCGGTGCCGTACTGGGCCAACCGAGGCAGGTCGGTCGCTTGGCCCATTACCGGCGTGTGGTCGAGCTTGAAGTCGCCGGTGTGGATGACCACGCCGACCGGCGTGCGGATGGCGAGGCCGGTGGAGTCGGGCACGCTGTGAGCGACGGTGAACGGCTCGACCTGGAAGGGACCTTCGTGGGCGGTCTCGCCGGGCTTGAGGATGCGAACATCGCTCTTCTTGGCCATGCCGGCTTCTTTCAGCTTCACCCTGATCAGGCCGGCGGTGAGCGGCGTGCAGTACACCGGTACGTTCACCTGGTGCAGAATGTAGGCCAGCGCGCCGATGTGGTCTTCGTGGCCGTGGGTGAGGAAGATCGCCCGGAGCTTGCGCGGGCCTTCCAGGACGTAACTGACGTCCGGGATGACGAGGTCGATGCCGAGCATCTCCTCTTCCGGAAACATGAGGCCGGCATCGACGGCGATGACGCTATCGCCGTACTCGAACAGCATCATGTTCTTGCCGATCTCGCCCAGCCCGCCCAGCGGGATCACGCGCAGTCGATTACGTGCCATGGTGCTATTTACGCCTCTCTAGCTCTGTTCTCCCTCGATGCTGTCTACCCAGGGTTGCTGTGACGACCCGTAGCGGCGACCTTCAGGTCGCCACGATGTCTTGTCTGTTCGCGCCACGGGGTCGATGTCAGCTGCGACTGTTCCTGCTCACAGGAGTTGCATCTGCAGCGGCTCCGGCTCGCGCGGCTTCGCCTCCTCCAGGGCTGTCGCCAGGACCGCCGGCAGCTTCTGGAAGTCGTACTCGATGGTGCGGCGGAGGCTCCCCTGGTGGAGCGCCGCCGCCGGGTGGTACATCGGCACCACCGTGATGTCGCCGATGCGCTTCGGCTGGCCGTGGATGCGGCCGATCGATTGCCCTGGGAAGTAGCGCTGCATGGAAAAGCGCCCCAGCGTCACGATCACCTTCGGTTCGAGGATCTCGAGCTGCCGGTCGAGCCACGGCTTGCAGGCGGCGATCTCGCCGGGCTGGGGATCGCGGTTGTTGGGCGGGCGGCATTTGATGACGTTGGCGATGTAGACGTCCTGCCGCCTCAGCCCGATCGAGGCGAGCAGCTCATCCAGGAACTTGCCGGCCTGGCCCACGAAAGGCCGCGCCTGCTGGTCCTCGTGGAAGCCCGGCCCCTCGCCGATGAAGACGATGTCGGCGTTGGGGTGGCCCTCGCCGGGTACGGCGTGGGTGCGCGTCTTGGCCAGGTCGCAGTTCGGGCAGACGGCGATCCGGCGGGCCAGCTCGCTGAGGGCGGCGGCTTGCTCTTCCATGCTAGATGCTCTCCCTCTCCTCTGCCGGCGCGCTCCCGGTCCTGAGGGCTCCGACGATCATGGTAACGGCAAGGTAGCTCATGACGACAGCGAAGATGCGCTGGAGAACCGCGGCGTCCAGCCGATCGGCGAGGAGGGCGGCGCCGAATCCGGCCACCACGGCCGTCGGCGCTACCCAGGTCACGGTTGGCAGATCAACGTTCCCTTGGCGCAGGTGGGCGTAGCCGCCCACCACCGCGGTCGCGACGATCGCGGCCAGCGAGGCGCCTTGCGCGAGGTGCTGGTCCTCGTTCAGGATCAGCACCATCGCAGGGATGTAGAGCGCGCCGCCGCCGATACCCAACAGCCCCCCGGCGAAGCCGCCGGCGACGCCGATGGTCAGCCCAACGATGATGTCCGCCGCGCTCACTAGGTGAGGAACATCCTGATCGCTACGGCCAGCAGAAACAGGCCGAAGATGAGCTTGAGCCGTCGCTCCGGAACGCGCGCCATGGCCACCGCGCCGAAGGGAGCGCCCACCGCGCTGCCGATCGAGAGCCAGAGGGCGAGGCCCCAGTCGACGTTCTCCGTCAGCGCGTAGCCGAGCAGCCCGGCCGCGCCGACGAACACGACGATTCCCAGCGACGTGCCGTGGGCCAGGTGCTGGGGCAGCTTGAGCAGCCCGACCAGGAGCGGCACCATCACCGCCCCGCCGCCGACGCCGGTCAGGCCGCTAAAGAAGCCTCCAGCGGCGCCCGTAGCTAGTGCTCGCTCTCTTCTTGCCGTTTCGTTCACATCGGTGCCTGCGGGCGAAAACGCGCCGGCCTGGCCTTCGGATGACGCTCCTGGCTGCGAAAGTCCTGGCGACGAACGGGGATGTCGGGCCGGCGAATGACCCTACTCCCACCCTCGGCCGGATGATAGCACGCGATCGGATGACTGATCAACGGGGTAGGCGAGTAATCCGGTCGGTAATTCAGCGGGGGAAGAACGCGTTGCCTTCGACCAGCTTCGCCAGGCCGATGCCGGCGAAATAGAGGACGACGATGGGCCCGGCCACCAGCGCCTGGGTGATCGGATCGATCGAGGGCGTGACGATGGCCGCGCCGACGAAGGCGAGGACGATGGCGTATCGCCACCAGCTGAGGAGCTTGCGCGAGTTGACCACCCCTAGCTTCGCCAGGCCCATGACGACCAGCGGTAGCTCGAAGACCAGGCCGGTGACCAGCATCAGCCGCGTGACGAAGTCGAAGTACTTGCTCACGCGGATCGTCGGCTCGCCGATCTGGCCGGGAGGGTTGAGCAGGAAGCCCAGCGCGGGTGGCAGCTCGATGTAGTAGGCGAACGCGCCGCCCACGACGAACATCACCGACGCCCCCAGCACCAGCGGGATCACCCAGCGCCGCTCCGCCTTCGTCAGGCCGGGCCCGACGAAGGCGAAGAGCTGGTAGACGATCACCGGCATGGCCATGGCGATGCCCAGCAGAAGCGACACCCGGAAGTACGTCGTCCACCCTTCCAGCGGGTCCAGGAAGACGGTCTGGAAGTCAGGGATTTCGTCCTCGGCGGGGCGCTTGAGGAACCCGATGAACCAGCCGGTCAGAGGGTAGACGGAGACGCC
>Ga0247727_10014173_pt1 | contig 13302 bp, 5 predicted proteins | sample WisWelCaveWW1625_FD_202498 | JGI IMG/M metagenome (GOLD analysis project Ga0247727, IMG submission 202498) | Biofilm microbial communities from Wishing Well Cave, Virginia, United States - WW16-25 | ecosystem: Environmental > Aquatic > Deep subsurface > Groundwater > Cave microbial mat | place... | reverse complement strand
GGTCGATCGCCGGCGCTGCGGCTCTCCCGCCGGGGTTCCCCTGCCCGCGCCCGGCAAGAAAGCCGGCCACGAACCCGACCCCCAGCGCCAGGACGAGCACGGCCGCCAGACCGAGGGTCAGGAGCAACTGGCGCTGGTCGGTCTCCGGGCGTGGCGTCTCGTTCATGGATCCCCTCTCCTCCTCAGTTGTGGGTCTCACCGGCCGACCCTCTGGATCGCCGCCCCGTAACGGTTGATGAGCTCGATGCGCGCCTGCGTCTCGCTGCGCCCGTTCGCCAGGGACTCCATGATGAGGCGCTTGACCTCGATCGCCCCGCGCACGTTCGCGCACCCGCAGCTCAGCAAGAGGTCGGGGCAGCCGCACGGGCACTTCAACCCGGCCGCGACCCGCCTGCCGGCCTCCGTGAGCGGCACGCCGCCGCCCTCGTCATGGGAGTGGGCCCCGGAAGGAGACGGGAACCCGGCGACCGAGCGCACCCCGCCGCCGGCGGCCCAGCCACCCAGGAACCCCGCCGCCAGCGCCAGGCTGACCCCGCCGAGGGTCGCCCGCACGCCCCAGGAAAATCCCCCGCCGGCCCTCATGCTCCCCGTCCTCCCCCGCGGGCCTCCGCAACCAGCCGCTCGACCGTGGTCAGAATATCCGGACTCGACCAGTCGACCTCGCCGTCGACCCGCTCGATCACGCGCCCCTCGGCGTCGACGATGAACGTCGACGGAACGGTGGTCACGGCGAAACGGTCCGCGGTCACGCGGCCCGGATCGAGGAGGATTCGGAATGGCAACGGGGTGCGGGAGAGATACTCGTGCACGGCGGCGCGGTCATCGTCGATCGACACGGCCAGAACCGCCGGATCCCCTTCCCCCAGCCGTTCCTTGAGCGCGACCAGCGACGGCATCTCACGGCGGCACGGCGCGCACCACGTGGCCCAGAAGTTGATGATCACGGGGTGCCCCCGAAAGGACGCCAGGCTGACTCTCGACCCTTGCAGGTCCGGGAGATCCAGTGCCGGGGCGGCGGGGCCCCGCTGCACCGGCGCCCGGGCGCCGGCCCGCGGCGCGTTCTCCGGCCCCGCCGCCCCGCAGGCCCCGATCCATAACGACAGGCCCAGCGCGGCGGGGGTCAGCGCGGAGCGGACGCGACTCATCGGGAACTCCCTTCACGGCGTGGAGCGATGATAGCCGATCGGCCGCCGTCCGCGACCCGGGCCGCCCCCGGCAGCGGGCACTCCTTCTCCCAGCCCTCGGGCAGAACGATCTCCTCGAACAGGCGGTAGGCGCGCTCGTACGCCACGCGCTGCTCGGCGGACGGGTCGTTGAAAGCCGGCCCCATCGACTGGAAGGAGAAGCGCTCCGAGCCGAGCAGGGCGATGACCCGCCCGCGCCCCAGCGTGGCGAAGGAAGCCAGCGGTCCGTCCGCGGCGGTGGAGGCCTCCGGTCCGAGGCGGGCCGGCTGGCCGCCGTAGATCGCCAGGCCCGACACGGACGGCACCTCCGTCTGGCCCGGAAACGCGGCGGATATCCGCATGTCGGCGGGAGCGAGGAAGGCGTTCGCGGCCGGATGGGAGCCCGCCAGACGCTCCATGATCAACAGGCTGCCGCCCTGCCGCACCCAGGCATAGAGCGCATCGATCTCGCCCGATCCGGGCGCCGAGGCGGGATTGAGCACCACGACGACCGAGGCCCCCCGGAGCGCGTCCCGGGTGTCCTCGGCGACGCGGGGAAAGAGATGCAGGCGCTGGGTGGCCACGAAGAACGCATCGAAGGCCCGGTCCGGGTCGCTCACGACGCCCTCGAGCAGAGTCGCCAGACGGTAGGAGGAATGCCGGCGCTCGAACGCGACCACGGTCAACGGGTGGTGCGGCGGGGGCAGCGGCTGGGCGGCGGCGTTGACGCTGGTCGCCAGAGCGCCTCCGAGGGCGGCTCCGATCACGAGCGCCGCGAATCCGATGGGCGCGGCGGCGGACCCGGAGGCCCGGGAACGCCGCTTCCCGAGGTTGCGGCCCGGGCGCGCCCGGCGCGAGAGGGCCAGGAGGATAACGGTCGCCCCGCCGGCCATCAGGAGCATCGGGACCGGGCGCAGCAGCCCGGCGCTGCGGTTCAGGTACTCCACCATGCCCAGGGCCAGCTCGGGCTTGCCGCGGAAGAAGACCGAGAAGTTCGAGAAGACGGTGCTGTCGGTAAACGCCAGCACGCGGCCGCGCCCGAACCGGCGCGCCGCCGCTTGCAGAAATACACCCCAGCGCTCATGGGGATCGGGCTGGATGTCGCCGAAGAAGTTGACATGGCCGTAGTCCACCTGCTCCGAACCCAACCCGCGCGCGGCGATCACCGGCCGCAGCCACGGCGACGCCTTGACCGTGCAGGAGGTCTCGAACTCCAGGCCCGGCAGGTGGGCCACGGCCGGGTGCGCGCCGAGCGCCGGCGGGGCGAAGCGGCTCGGAGCCCCGGTGGTCAGCTCGAAGGTGTCGTCGGTGTCGAACTCGATGCCGAACGGGTCCGCCAGCCCGTTCATGTAGGTGGTCATCCCGAACAGGTTCGTGTGGTCCCCGACCAGCAGCAGGCCGCCGCCGCGCCGGACGAAGCGCACCACGGCGTCGCGCTCGCTCTCGAGATACGGCCGGGTGGGCGTCTTGAGGATCAGGACATCGTACCGATCCAGGAGTTCGTCGGTCAGATCCCGATCGGGATTGGCGTCGGCGCTGTAGTGGTGGCGCAGGTAGTCCAGCAGGCAGGTGTAGCTGTAGGTCGACTGCCGCCCGTAGGACTCCCGATCGAACGGGATGGCGGTCCACTCCCAGTCGCTGTGCGCGTCGTCGAGCAGGACACGGCCGGGAGACCTCCCGGTCGACGGGACCCAGAGCAGGGCGAAGACCAGGAGCGCCGCCCCGGCGGCGAGCAGCGCGCTCCTCGGGAGAAGCCACGCATGCCACCGCGCCAGAGGGTGCCGGCGCAGCGACCGCAGCGGCCGGAGCCGTTCGGCGACGAAGGCTCCCGGCAGGAGGCTGGCGCCCACCGCCAGGGGATGCCAGTGGAACCCGAGCCATCCGAGATCCTCGACCAGGCGGGTGATCAACAGGAAGCGGATCGGCAGCCAGCCGAGGAGCGCCACCAGCGCGATCGTGGCCGCGCGGCGCCGGTCGCCGGCCCGGCAGGTGGTGGCCAGCCAGAACATGGCCAGGAGGACGACCGTCGCCGGCGTCCCGATCTGGTGCCACGAGGTCGCGTGGGCCGGAACCTCGGCGAGATCCTGGACGACCAGAAGACCAGGGAGCGCGTGCGCGTCGATCCCCCAGGCCCGCGCCAGGGCCGCCAGCGGACCGGAGGGGAACACCCGGCCCGCCAGGAAAGGCCCTCCCCAATCGACGAGCGGCGACGTCGCCCAGGCGAGAAGCGGCGCCAGGATCGCGGTGGTGACGGCCCAGGCGGCGGCCCGGCCGGCGCGGCGGCCGGCGGGCAGGCGCCGCCCCGCCCGCAGATAGGCCGCGAACAGCAGCGCCGATCCGGCGCCCCATGCCAGGGCCGCGAAGGCGGGCTGTTCCGGCACCTCGAGACCCGACCACCAGAGCCAGGCGCAGACGTAGAGAACGCCGGCGAGCGCGATCATGATCCCGCGCCCCGCGCCGCCGCCCGGGCGGAGCGCTCACGCAGCACGCGCCGCAGCAAGGCGATGTTCCCCGACCAGGCGGCCCCTTCCTCCTCGAGCGTCCTGTTCTGCAGGAAGCGCGTGTCGGCGATCAGGGTGAAGCCGCCCCGGCCGACCGGCCGGCGGACCACGATCGGGTAGTCGCCGGCGGCGTAGAGCACCTCGTCGCGCCCCTGCTCGACCCCCTCGACCGGCCAGGCCTCCGCGAAGTGTGGCTCCAACTGGAGCCGGCCGAACACCTCCGGGTCGTGGATCTTCCGCAGCACCGGGACCGGGCCGAGCGGGACCGGCCCGACGTCGAATCCGAACTCCTCCAGGAGGGGCGACACCGGCCCCTTCTCCTCCCAGCCGCAGGCCACAATTACCTCGCCGCCGCGTTCCGCCAGGGCGCGCAGCCGGCCGACCTCACGGGTCGTGAACCGCTGGCGGGGCGCCACGGTCACGTACGCGGACGCCGTGTCGATCAGGGACGCCGTCCGGTCGCGGTCGACGATCGGCAGGAAGCCGTTGCGCGCCAGGTTCATGCCCAGGCCCGTCAGCGCGTCCGGGGCCCAGAGGTCGAGCGACACGTCGTTGTGGTGACCCGCGTCGACGATGGCCAGACGGCCGGCCGCGGTCCCGCCCGCCGGCCAGAGCGCGCGCCCGCCAAAGCCGGCGAGGACGAGCCCCAGGGAGAAACCCGCGAGGACCGCGGCGACCTCCGCCGGACCCCGTCGCACGATGACCCAGCCGGCGAGCAGGACCCACGCCAGGATTGCCACCGGGCTCAGCAATCGAATGGCGGCACGATCGCTGCCGGCCGCGACCTCGAAGACGCGCACGATGAAGGGCGACGACATCGGCAGCGCGATGTTCTGAAATGAGGAGGTGTCGCCGAAGGCCAGGACCCGGCCGCGCCCCCGGCGCGCCAGGGCGACGACCGGGAGGTCTCCCAGCGGCTCGGAGGCCTGGTAGATGTAATCCCCGAGGAATGCGTTGTCGGCGTTGGCGCGGTCACCGGCGTCGGAGAAGCCCCAGCGCGCCGTGGCCACGGCCTCGGCGCCGCGCGCGATTTGCAGCGATGCGCCCGTGCTCTGCTGGAAGCGGCTGTTGGCGTCGTCGAGGCCGCGCGTCAGCGGCCCCGGCAGGAACCCGGCGTCGTTGTGCCAGTGTCCCGGCGTGAAGGCGGAATCGAACCGGTAGGCGATGCCGTACGGCTCGAGGAGATCCCCGAGCGGCTCCTGGATCCCCATGAGGTCGGTGTGATCACCGAGGACCAGGAGCCCGCCGCCGTCCCGGATGAAGCCCTCGAGACGATCGCGCGCCGCGCGCGGCAACACCGCCGTGGGGTTGATCACCACCACCACGTCGCTCTCCGCGAGCGTCGCCGCGTCCGCTTCCCTGCCCGATCTCCGGACCACGAAGCCGGCCGCCTCGAGGTAGCGCGGCAGCAGCCCGAACATACCGACCCGGTCGAGACCCTGGGCCCCGAAGGTCGGCACCTCCCAGTTCCCCACGCCCGGCTCCAGGAAGGTGACCCGGGGCTGGCGCGCGCCGCCCGGGAGGGCGATCGACGGCCAGACCGAGAGGCCCGCGAGCAGGGCCGACAGGAGGCCGGCGAGGATCGGCCGGCGCGCGCCGGACCGCGGGGTTTCGGCGCCGGTCGCGGGCGCGCGCCGGCCGGGGGCGAGCAGGGCGACCGCGAAGGCGCAGGCGGTGAACAGGGCCAGCGGCAGGTAGACCGCGACGCCGGCGGGCCATCCGGGGAGCGGCATGGCGTCGCGGCCCGCCCCCAGCGCACCGCGCAGAAGGACCACGAGGCGGAGGAGCAGCGACACACCCGCTCCCCACGCCACCAGGCCGATGAGGGCGACCCAGGCCATGGCCAGGAGCGTCGCGGCGGCCTCGCCTCGTCCGGACCTCGCCCACCGGACCAGCAGATACCCCAGGATGAGAACGAGCACGGGCACCCCGGCGACCGACGGGCCGAGGCTGGTGTCGGCGCCGGTGAGCCGCCCGAGCGCGGCCGTCGTGGCGCGGACCGTCTCCTCCACGCCCCTCCAGGCCGCCGGGATGCGCTGGGTCAGAAGGGAGAAACCGGCGAGCAGGATCCCGGCCGCGGCCAGATCCTCGAGGCAGGCGGAATCACGCCGGTCGAGCCGCCTCGCCGCCAGGGCCGCGAGAAGGAGCGCCAGCGAGGCGCCCGCCACCGGCCCTTCCGGCGCCGGAGTTCGCGTCACGAGAAGCGCCGTGGCGGCGGCGACCGCCGCGAAGGCGAGGACGTGCCTCAGGTGCCGGGTCCGGCCTCCCGCCGACGGAAGTATCTCGGCGGCAGCCAGAACGATCAAGGCGACCACCGCGAGGAATCGTCCGGTAGTTCCGGAGAGCGGCCCCAGATGACCGCCCGCGAGGGCCAGGGCCAGCAGGCCCAGGGTGGCCGCCGGCCGGGCCGCCATCACGAGGCGTGCGGGGGCCCGGCCGGATCAGAGGCAGGCAGAGTGCCGCCCCCAGGCTCGAGGCGGCGAACACGAACTGCCCGAAGGCGAACATGCCGATCGCGAATTGCCCGACACCCAGCACCAGGCCGAGGGCGACCTGACCCACCGCCCCCAGGCCGATGACGAACTGCCCGAACCCGAAAAGCAACCCGACGCCGAACTGGGCGAAGGTGACGAGGCCGACGGCGAACTGCCCGATGGCGACGACGCCCCGGGCGACGCGCATCCGCCGCCCGTCGTGGCCGATGGCGACGTGGACGAGCGGGTAGCCGGCGATCGACGCCCGCGTGCGCCACTCGAGGCCCCATCCCGGCCGGGCCGGATCCCCGGGGGCCCCGGCGCCGGACGCGACTCTGGTGCCTCCTACTTGCAGCACGGGCTGTTACAGCCGCTCCCCGCGTTGCAGGCGCTGCCCGCGCAACCGCTCCCGGAACACCCGCCGCTCGTCCCGCAGCCCGACGACGTGCAGCCGCTGGCGGTGCAGGACGAGCCCGGGTTGCACCCGCTGCCCATGCAGCCGCTCCCGAAGCAGGCGCTCCCGATGCATCCCGAGGCGCCGCAGGTCGAGACCAGGCACGCGGATCCGCCGCAGACGCTGATGCCGCAGCCGCTGCCGACGCATGCACTGGCGCCGCACCCGGAACCGAGGCAGTAGCTGACGCCGCAGGCGCTTCCCAGGCAGGCGCTGCCGGCGCACGCCGAACCGACGCAGCCGCTCGCACCGCACACCGATCCGGTGCAGCCGCTCGCACCGCAGACGCTGCCGAGGCAGGCGCTGCCGCCGCACGCCGATCCGGCGCAGGCGGAGCCACCGCAGCCCGAGGCGCCGCACAGCGATCCGCCGCAGCCCGAGCCACCGCAGCCCGAGCCCAGGCAGCCGCTGCCGCCGCACGCGGATCCGCCGCAGCCCGAGCCGAGGCAGCCGGAGAGGCCGCAGCCGCTGGTCAGGCTCCCGGAGACCGGGTTCCAGAGGATGACCTCGCCCGTCGGGTCGGTGGCGTTGACCGGGTTGTTGCCGGTGTAGAGGTAGCCGGTCACGTCCATGCCGGTGACGTTGACGTCGCGGCGCTGATCGAAGAGCGGTGAGTCCTGCACGCCCCTGGCGCTCAGGGCGAACCGTTGCGGCCCGCCGATGCGCACCGAGCGCGCCGCATCGGGCCGGAACGGGTCGAGCGACAGGAAGCGTCCGGTGCGCGGCGAGTACAGGCGCTCGCGGAAGTACAGGTGGCTGGTCTCGGCGTCGCGGGTCCGCCCGGTGAAGGTGTGCACGTTCGGCGTGTTGATGGTGGATTCCAGGAGCTCCCCGAACGCCTCGTAGACGTAGGCGTTCTCCACCACGCCGCCGGTGCCGGTCATCTGCATCACCGAGCGCAGCTCCTCGAGCTGGTTGTAGTAGCTCTTCGCCGACCCCTCGACGCGCACCACGATCTGGTCGAGGGCGTTGGTCAGCAGATAGCTCACCGCCGTCCCGCCCTGGGGATACTCCCCGACGACGTTGAGGCCGTCGTACAGGTAGTCGGTCGTCGCGCCGTTGAGCATCTTGGCCAGGCGTCTCCCGTCCCACGACAGGACGTAGTCGGCGGCGTCGGCCGGAGAGTCGAGGCTGACGACGCGGCCTTCCGGGTCGTACCCGTAGGTCACCGTGCTGCCGCCGAACGTCTCGGTCAGGATGTTGCCGTTGGCGTCGTAGGTGTAGGTGATCGAGCTCCCGCCCGTGGTCTCGGACTGCAGGCGGTAGGCGGCGTCGTAGGCGTAGGTGGTCGTCGGCCCCCCGTCGAATGCCATGGTCAGGCGGTTCCCGGAGTCGTCGTAGGTGAAGGTCCGGGCCGACATCACGGTGGTGTCGTCCGAGGCCCGGATCTCCTCCCGGGTCAGCCGGAGCGCCGCGTTGTAGGTGTAGTGGAAAAAGAGGTTCGAGGTGGTGCCGTCCGGACGCCGGAGCTCCTCGTGCTTGACGGTCACGATCCCCGACCCGTCGCGGGTGCTGGTCACCCGGCTCAGGAGCGTGTTGGTGGCATCGCGGGTCTCCTCCACCGCCGGCCGGCCCGCCCCGTCCCGGGTGTTAATCGTGTACGTGCCGTTGGCGTAGTCGGCGCGCGTGACCAGGCCGCCGTTGTCGCGCGTGTAGGTCACCTCGGGCGTCCCGTTCCGCCGCACCGCGACCAGCTGGTCGAGGTCGTTGTAGTCGTAGGTCGTGGTCACGCCGTCGGAGGTCGTGACCGTGCGCCGCTGGCCGGTGCCGGTGAAGGTCGTCGACACCGACCGTGAGGCCAGGTTGTTGGTCTCCTGAATCACCCGCCCGAGGGCGTCGTAGGCGAACGACAGGTCCGAGTCGGCGTCGACCGCGTGCGTGATCCGCCCGCCGGGATCGCGGGTCAGCGTGACCGCGTCCGGCCCCGGCAGGTCGATCCCGGTCAGCTCGCCCCGGCTGTTGTAGGTGTAAGCGGTCGTGCGTCCGAGGGCGTCCGTCCGCGTGCCGAGGAGGTTCCGGTCGTTGTACGTGAAGGTGGTCGGCGTCCCGGAGGGCCCGGAGAAGGAGGTGAGCCGGCCGAGCGCGTCATGCACCTCCGTCAGTACCTTCCCGAGCGGATCGGTCAGGGTCTTGAGCGTCCCGTTCGCATACAGCGCCGCGGTGTAGGTCTTGTTCAGGCCGTCGATCACCGTCCGCGGCTTCCCCGGCTGCTCCATCAGCCAGTTCGTGTAGCGCGTGATCCGGCCGGCGCCGTCGGTCGTCTTCGTGAGGTTCCCGTAGGCGTCGTACTCGAAGGTGGAGACCCCGCCCGCGCCGCTGATCACCGTCTGGGTCCGGCCCATGGCGTCGTACGCCGTCAGCGAGAACCGGCCGGCGCCGTCGGTGAGGCGGAGGACGCTCCCCTCGCTGTCGCGGCGCATGGTGACCACCGTGACCAGGCCCGCGCCGGTCTGGCGGCGGATCTGGGTCACCCGGCCCTGGGCGTCATAGGAGAGCAGGAGGACCTTCCCCGGACCGCCCGCGATCTTCCCCACTTCCATCTGGGTCAGGAGCTCGCCGGTCCAGGTGAACAGGGTCTGCGATCCCGTCGGGTCGTCGGCGGAGGTCACCCGGTCGAGGTCGTCGTAGGCATAGGTCCAGGTGTTGCCGTTGGGGTCGGCGCGGGTCAGGATGTTCCCGCGCGTGTCGCGGGTCATGATGGTGCCGTTGTCGTCGGTCAGGAGGCCGTTGGTGTAGCCGAGTGTCTCGACGTCTCCGTTGGGATGGGTCGTCTGGAACAGCTGGCCGAATGCGTTGTAGGTGTTCGTCAGGGTGTGGAACGTCGGCGTCGGCGTGTCGCCGCCGGAGACGATCCGCTTGTCCTGCAGGATCACGGTGGGAAAGCCGCCGGCGTTGTGGGCGTACACCTCGTCGTAGCCGTGCGCCACCCCCGGCGTCAGGCTGCTCGAGAGCCGCTGGGTCGCGACATAGTTGCCGTCGTAGGTCATCGTCTTTGTGACGACCTCGCCGGTGTCGATCTGGGTGTGGACCTCGCTCGAGGCGTTCCCGGCCGCGTCGTAGGTCAGGGCGACCGTGGCGATCAGCACCAGCCCCGTGCCCGGGACGTTCTGCCGGATCTCCTTGGTGAGCGTGTTCCCCTGGGCATCGCGGACGTAGGAGAACTCGTCGCCGAGGGCGTCGGTCATCTTGGTCGGGTTGCCGTAGGGGTTGAACTCGTACACCGTGGTCGCCGTGCGCACCACGGCCCCATCCGGGTCCTTGACCGTCTGGGTGACGGTCGAGCGCACGCCCGGCACGTTGTAGACGAAGTCCCAGACCGTCCCGCCGCTCATGGTCTGCCGGGTGACCCGATCCTGGGTGTCGTAGATCAGGGTGAACCCCGTGGTGCCCTCGGCGACCGAGGTCAGGTTGTGCTGGTCGGTCGCGTCGTTGTAGCCGTAGGTGTGCAGCCGGCCCTCGGGCCCGCCCACCGAGGTCAGGTTCCCCCGGCTGTCGTGGCCGTAGGTCCAGGTCCGCCCCGCGTGATCGGTCACCGTCTGGATCCGGCCCGTCGTCCCGTTGTAGGCGATGTCGACCTGACGCCCGGTCAGCGCCCCGAGGGCGCCGCGCTCGCGGATCCGGGTCAGCCGGTAGTCCAGCGCCACGATGCCCGGGGTGTTCGGGGCGTTGCTGAACCGGGAAGTCCCGACCAGGGGCAGGCGCCCGGCCGCGTCGTACTCGAGCTCGAGGCGGTTGCCGTGGACGTCCTGGATGTGCTCCAGGCGGCCGCGCAGATCGAACCGGTACTGGGTTCCGGTGGACTCCGTGAGGGTCAGGGTGCCGTCGCCGTTATCCGCGAGGACGTTGCGGAACTCCCCCGCCGGGCTGAGGAACCCGCCGCCGGACGGTACGAACAGGCGCCGGCCGCCGCAGGTCCGGCGCAGCATCACGGACCCGTCCGCGAACCGGAAGGCGCGCAGGTCGTAGGCATGCGCCCACCCGTAGCCCATGGGGCTGTCGTAATCGACCCGGCTGTCGTAGGTGCGGCTGAACTCGAACGGGAAATAGCCCGCGAAGCGGACGTCCACGACGTCGTGCCGCTCGCTGCCGTCCCAGACGTTGACCGGGTCGCCCGGCGCCCCGCAACCGGGACCGCCCCCGCCGCATGGACCCCCGCCACCGCCACCGCCTCCGCAGCACCCCGGACAGCCGTCGGGCGGGGGCGGGCCGCCGGGACCGGTGGGGCCGCCGAAGTCGTGCGCCAGGGCCGGCGCCGACAGTCCGGACGCGAGGATGAGCAGGGCGGCGCCGACCGCCGCCAGGAGAACGCGAACGAGCCGCTGTGAGCGCATGGCTGCTTCCTCTCCCGCCCTTCTCATTGGAACATGTTGACGACGCCCCGTCGCACGCGCGTGACGCCGGTGACCGTATTGACGGCCTGGATGGCGAAGGTGTAGGGCCCCTCCGCGGCGAAGTCGAAGCTGGCCTCATCGGGATCGCCGGGGTCGATCGGATCGAAGACCACCTCGTAGTCTCCCGCCGCCATCGCCTGGGCGACCAGGATCGGCCTCCCGCTCGGGTCGGCCGGGTCGGCGATCCCCGGCGGGAGCATCGTGAGGGTCACCGTCGCGGGGGCGTCGAGCGTGAAGCTCAGCCGGCTGACGTGGGCGTATGACATGAACAACCGGTACGGGTCGGCGTCTATCCCGCCGACCCCCGGCCGGTTGCCGGTCGTGATGATGTAGTGCGGGCGCAGGGTGATCGGCGGCGGGAAGTAGATGCTCGATCCGACGGTGACGATCTGCCCGGCGGTGTTGCGGCCGTCCCACTCGATGACGAAGTTGCCGATCTCGTGCGCCTCCTCGGCGAACACGTCGAACACCGACTGGCCGCTCGGCGTCACCTGCATGGTGACCCGCCCCCCCGTGAGGTTGAAATAGGTCATGGTCCAGAAATCGTTGGTGTACGGGTTGTATGCGGGATCCGGGCTGCCCGTGCCCGAACCGACGCCCCGCCCGCCCGAGGGCGAGAACTTGTCGGTCCGGCCCGATCCGGCGTCCGCCTCCAGGACGAAGATGTGCGCGTCGTCCGCCACCGGCAGGCCGCCCGCGCCCGTCCCGTCCCAGGTGAACGAGTGGAACCCGGGCGCGAACGATCCGCTCATCGTCGTCTCGACCGCGCCCGCCTCGCCCGGGGCCTCGGGGTAGATCTTCAAGGTCACGGTCGCCGGCTTGTTGATCCCGAAGTCGATGTCCGTGGTCTCGCCCAGCCCCGTGTTGATCAACCGGTTGGAGGCGGTGACCTGGCCCAGCACCAGGTTGTCGAGATTGACCTGGCGGGTGGCGCGCGCGATGTTGCCCGCCAGGTCGGTGGTGGTCAGCCGGATCTGGTAGCCGCCGTTGGCCACCGGCTCGGTCGCCTCGAAGTTGTTGGTCACCCAGGTGCCCAGCGCCCCCCCGATGACGGGGGTGACCTGCGCCAGGCCGATGGCGGTGTACGACAGCGGCGACACGCCGACGCCGAGCTCCAGCAGGTAGTTCTGGAAATGGCTGTCCGGGTCGAAGGCGTCGCCGGTGATGTTCACCGAGGTGAAGACGTCCCCGCCCGGCGGCGGCGCCGCGATGGCGGCCGTGGGCGGCGTCAGGTCCAGGCCCACGCTGGCGCTCGACGAAGCCACCATCTGGCCGCCGGAGGTCGCGCTCAGGTCGAAGCGGTAGTTGCCCTCGGGGGCCACGGTCGTGCCGTCCGCGAGCCGCCCGTCCCAGGTCTGGACCACGCTCTGGCCGGTGCCGTTGAACGACCTGACGGTGCTCGAGGTCCCGGTGTCGACCACGTTGATCGTCCAGTCGGAGGAGGTGCTCAGGGTCGCGTTCCCGGTCACCTCGTCCTGGCTCCCGTCGTCGTTGGGGCTGAAGTACGTCCGGTTGAGGGCCAGGGTGTTCACCGACAGGACGAAGCTGCCCACGTTGACCACGGTCTGCTCGGTGAGCGAGTTGTTGACCAGCAGGCGCACCGAGTAGATGCCGTTGAGCTGTCCCGCGGTGTTCCAGGTCCCGAGGAGGGCGCCGTTGATCTGGGTGGTCGAGGCGCTGACGATGTTCGTGAACGCGGTCGGGAACAGGCCGGCCCCGAACTGCAGCGTGTAGTTGGTGAAGTTGGTTCCGGCCGCCGTCCCGACGACCCCGACCAGCGTGCCGACCGTGAAGGTCTGCAGGTGACTCGGGGTGGCCACCTCGCCGCGGGCGAAGGTGGCGTCGAGAACCGTGCGGCCGACCAGGCGCGCCGCCACCTGCGCGGTGCCGTTCGACGTCGCCTCGAACTCGTAGCGATAACTGCCGTCCACCTGCGCCAGCGCGGCGTCGTCCCGGCCGTCCCAGGTCGTCGCGATCGCCATGCCGCTGCCGGCGATCGTGCGGATGACGGTGTTGCCGGTGTCGTAGATGCGCAGCGTCCACGCCGAGTCCTGCGCCATCTGCCCGTTGAACCGGGACAGCGACCCGGGCTGGAAGAGCGGCGTGCTCTCGAACATGTCGGTGAAGAAGTTGTCGGTGGTGAACGGCACGCCGAGCCAGGGCTCATAGGCGACGTTGGCCGTCACCGCCTGCCCGGTGCCGCCCGGATTGCCGGCGTTGGTCGGGCCGGTGTCGCTGCCGTACCAGTTCATCCGGGCGTCGCCGATGTTGGTGCCGGTGTTGCTCACGGCGCCGGTCGTGTTCCCGGTGAATGTGTTG
>Ga0247727_10014172_pt1 | contig 13302 bp, 10 predicted proteins | sample WisWelCaveWW1625_FD_202498 | JGI IMG/M metagenome (GOLD analysis project Ga0247727, IMG submission 202498) | Biofilm microbial communities from Wishing Well Cave, Virginia, United States - WW16-25 | ecosystem: Environmental > Aquatic > Deep subsurface > Groundwater > Cave microbial mat | place... | reverse complement strand
TTCTGCGCCCATGAATTGTGTATGTAAAATGTTGTTAGTTAAGGTCTTATGCTCGATCCAGAGGTCAGGTGCAGGAGGTGTCCGTGCGCTTGAGCGATCCTGATACTCCAATCCGTGCGCTTCCGCACCTTGACGCCCATTCCGGCGGTACCCATCACTACCGGAACAGGCCAGACCTCCAGGGCGTGGCCGGAGTCACCGGGGGGAACTCCGCCAGGCGCAGATTCAGGGTGATCTCGAACCAGTCTCCCTTGGCCATCCCGGGGCTGTACACCTGGATCCGGACCTCCCCCGAGGTCGTGTCGAACCTGGAGTCTGGAGGGAGCGGCGTGGACGCCTTCCTGAACTCCATCGCGTCCTTCTCGAGGAGGACGATGGGGGCCTCCAGGAGGACGACGCCTCCCGGGGCGTCCGAGGGGGCGATCCCCATGCGGGCCTCGTAGAGCGCCGGGCGCCTATCGGGGCCAACCTTCACCATGCCAAGGAGGAACCCGTCCGGGTAGTCCGAGCCCTTGACCACTCCTGCCACGTAGGAGGACACCTCGATCTCCTTCGTCGTGGGCATCTTCTCCTCAGGCTCCGGCGGCTCCTCCTCCTCGGGAGGCGGTTCCCCCGAGCCGTCGACATTGGGGGGGTCTTCCTTGGGAGGGTCCTTCGGGGGGTCCTTGGGCGGTGCCTTCCCCCCGCCCTTCTTCCCGCCCTTCTTCGAATCCGAGCCCTTGGGCATCTTCTTCCTGTCGCCGCCCCCGGCGTCGCCGCCGCCGGAGTCCCCGCCCCCGCCGCCCCCGGCGTCGCCGCCCCCGGAGTCCTCCTTCTCCTTCTCCTCCTTCGCCTTTTTCCGCGCCTCCCAGTCCTCCTTGACCGCCTTCAGCTCCTCGGGGGAGAGGGGGACGGTCTTCTTCGTCCTGACGAGGACCTGGCCCTTGATGTCCACGCCCGGGGAGGCGTACAGGAGGCCGAGGAAGGGGAGGGCCCGGGGGTTCTTCGTCACGGGCCTGGGGTTCTCGGGGTCGGGGATCTCGTTCTTGTCGGCGGCCGCGCGCAGCGCCGAGGGGTCGCGGAAGGGGATCCCGTCGGGGGGGACGAGCGCCAGGCCGTAGGCGAGGCCCCGGTAGAAGACCTTGTCCTCGGGGTCGTTCGCCGGGGAGCCGGCCGCGTTCCATACGACCTCGTCGAGGCGGTCGATTCCCATGGCCTGCTGGATGTCGAGGCCGGTGTACCGGTCCAGGTAGGTGCGAGGCTCCCTCTCCCCCGGGAGGATGTGGAGATCCGGGTCCTCCGCGCGGTCCGCGGAGGGGGCGGCGGCGCTCACGCCGGGCCGGTCGTGGTACCGCGCCATCCGGAATCCGGCGGAGGTGTACCGGTTGTAGGCCTGGATCGCGATCACCTTGTCGTTCACGAACTTCCGGTAGACGGCGTTGAGGAAGGTGTCCATGTCGTCGTAGGTCCCCCCGCGGAGGATCCGGTTCCTCCCGACGAGGTGCGAGGAACGGGAGTCGGTGCCCGGGTAACCGAAGATGCGGGTCGAGACCCACTCGTCGGCGTTCCCCAGCATGTCCAGCGCCCCGCAGGGGGCGGCGCCGAGGAGGAACCTCCCCACGGACCAGACGGAGGGCACGGGAGGGGGGTCCTCGAGCTCGCTCGCGGCCAGCGCCCAGCGCTCCCGCTCGGTGAGGCGGGAGGCGTCCTTCTTCTTCCGGGCGGCGTCCTTGACCTTCCCGAGCTCCACGTTGAACTCGTTCCAGGCCATGCCGAGGGGCTCGAACTCGCCTGTGGGGTGGATCTCCCCGTGGGGACTCCGGCAGGCGGCCTCCCACTCCTCCTCGCGGGGGATGTGGCACCCGAAGAACCGGGCGCAGGCGACGGCGTCCATGAGGCTCACCCCGGTCACCGGGTGGTCGCCGCTTCCCACGGGGAAGGTGTCCCGGACCTTGATCACCTCCTTCTTCTCCTCTTTCTCGCCCACCACGACCCGGACCTTCCAGGTCTCGGGGATCGTGTGGCGGTAGGCGACGAGCCGCGTCCCGGCCGGGAGGATCAGGGTCCGGAATGCCTCGCGGGGTGGGTTGTCCTTCCCCGGGGGGGCCAGGACCGCCTCGTTCAGGTCGTAGAGGCCCTCCCAGGGCACCGCCTGGGGAAGGAAGAAGCCCCCCCCGCGCAGGGCGATCTTCTCGTGGATGAGGTGGCTCTTCGCGATCTCCTCCAGCGTCCGCGGCCCCGGCTGGCCCGCCGGGGGCACGACGACCTCGACCCTTCCCGCCTGCAGGAGGAAGAGGTTGTACTGGGCGTTGGTCACCTCGTACTTCCCGATCCAGAAGGGGGAGAGGACCACGGTGTGCTCCCCGACGCAGGGGGAGACCTCCTCCTCGATGCCGGACTCGGCCAGCTTCCCCTTGCGGCCGAGCTTGGTGCCCGCGACCAGCGCCTGGAAGTCCTTACGGCTGATCCCCAGGGTCACCTTCCCTCCCGCGACCCGGAGCAGCCCCGCGGGCTCGCGAGGCATGACCTTCTGGGGGGGGGCGGGGATGGAGGGGGCGGGGTCGGGCTTCGCCTCGTCTGCGGCGGCGCTGGGCGCGGGCTTGGACTCGTCGGCGGGCCTCGGGGCCTCCTGGGGCGGCCGGGCCAGGGCGCAGTTGGCGCCGAGGACTGAGGCCGCCGCGGCGGCGAGGAGGAGTCGGAGGTGGACCAATCGCATCGTTCCGGTCGCTCCCGGAGGTAATGGCTCCGCGGCCCATCCTAGCAGGATCCGGGTGGGGCGCGCGGGAAACGGCGGGCGTCACGCCCCGCGGCGCGGAATCGCGGCGAACGCTCAGGGAACCTCCAGCCGATGCCGATATCCCCCAGATAGAGGTCTGTCTTCGGATCGGGCCGGCACGAGGCCGGCGGCGCGGGTACAGGTCGGGTCAGGCGCGGCACCGGGGCGGGGAGCCCCTGAGGGAGAGGCGTCCATGAGCACGCTGGAGAAGTTCGGGATCCTGGTCATCCTGATCCTGGTGGTCATCATCGGGGTGGTGGCCGTCTGGGGCGTGGGGGGGAACGAGGGGGCCAACCCCTTCGAGACCCCCAGGGACGGGAGCGCGGTCGTGGCGCCCTCCGGGGACCTTCCGCCCTGGCCCTCCGCCGGCCCGGGCCCGGACCCCGTCGCGAAGGAGACCGCCCCCCCGGTCGTCGCCCCCCCGGTGGTGGAAGCCCCGGTCACCCCGGCCTCTCCCCCCGCCCTGGCGGGGAACGCGCCCCCGGCCCCTGCCGGCGACGGGACCTCCTACGTCGTGGTGAAGGGGGACACCCTCACGAAGATCGCGGAGAGGACCCTCGGGGACGGGAACAAGTGGACGCTCATCCGGGACGCCAACCCGGGGAAGGACCCGAAGAGGCTGAAGATCGGCGACACGCTGCAGATCCCCGGGGCCGGCGGCGTGGCGAAGGCCCCCGCGGCGCCGAGGCCCCCGGTCAACACCTTCAGCCCGAACCCGGACGACGGCCCGACGGGCGCCGCTCCCGCGGTTGGCCCCGAACCGACGGCCTCGGGCATGCGGGAGGTCGTGGTGGAGCAGGGGGACTCGTTCTTCAAGCTCGCGGAGAGGTACCTCGGGGACGGGAACCTCTACGGGAGGATCGTGAAGGCCAACCCCGGGATCGACCCCAGGCGGCTGCGGCCGGGGATGAAGGTGTTGATGCCGGCGGCGGAGTAGAGGCCACGGCTGGAACCGGCGGGACGAGCCCCGCCGCACCAGAGGCTCTGAGGCCCGGGCGCTTCCCCGAAACCGAAGGGGGGCGCCCGGTTCGATTCCGCGGCATTCCGGGCGACGGGGCCCCTGTGCTACACTCCCGCGGACTCCCGAAGAGGAGGATTCGCCATGATCCGCCGCGCCCGCCTCGCGCTCCCCGCCGCGTTCGCCGCGCTGCTCGCCGCGGCGCTCCCCGCGGTCGCCCAGGAGGCTCCCCGCCCCGGGCCGGCCTCCGAGGGGGGCGACGCCGCTCCCCGCGCGGAGGACCCCCAGGCGCAGGTCGAGGTGAAGGGGAACCGGTTCCGGGTGAAGCTCAGGGTCGGCTCCGAGATCGAGGGGGTCCTCCCCCGGGGCCTCTTCTGGGAGAAGCAGGACCGGATCGGGGACTACGTGCCCGCCAAGGAGAAGGACAAGGGGGCCGGGATCCGGCTCTACTACGTCCTCAACATGGAGGGGGAGCTGTTCATCAAGAGGGCGGACATCGCCCTGAGGGAGGAGAGCGGCGCGAGCTCCCTCGTCCTCCGGGACCTGGGCGCGCTGACCGAGGAGCAGAAGTCCGCCATCCGGGAGCGGGTCCTCGCCCAGAGGCGCAAGGTCATCGAGGACCGCGAGAAGACCGTCAAGGCGGAGATGGAGAAGTTCGCGAAGGAGGAGGAGGAGAAGAAGAGGAAGGAGACCGAGAAGCAGGGTGCGGCGAAGGAGGGGGAGGCGTCGGCCCCCGCCTCCGAGGACGAGGAAGCGAAGAAGGGCGACGCCCTGCTGGCGAAGTACCCTCCCCCCGACTGGGGCGAGGAGAAGATCAAGGACATCGAGCACCGCGAGGTCGTCCTCGGGGTCTTCCGCAACGAGCAGGAGAAGGAGTTCATCGACAACTTCGCGCTCTGGAAGGCGTCCAAGGAGCGGATGGACAAGGCGGAGGCCGAGAGGAAGGCGGAGGCGGAGAAGGCGGCCCCGCCGTCCGAAGGCCCGAAGTAGGGGCCGACCCCGCCTTGCGCCAGGCAGGGCTCGCCCTAGCCTCGGCGGCGCTCGGCGCGGCGACGCGGCTGCGCCGCGCCCTCTACGGCGCGGGGATCCTCCGCGCCGCGGTCCTCCCCGCCCCCGTCGTCTCCGTGGGGAACCTCTCCGCGGGCGGCGCCGGGAAGACGCCGCTCGTCGAGCACCTCGCCCGGGAGTGCCGGGCGGTCGGCGCCCGACCGGTCGTCCTCTCCCGGGGCTACGGGCCGAGGACCCCCCCCTCGGGGCTGAACGACGAGGGGCTGGTCCTGGCCGCGAACCTCCCGGGCCTCGCCCAGCGGCAGGGGGCGGACCGGGCCGCCGCGGGGCGGGCCGCGCTCGCCGCGGGCGAGGGGGACTGCCTGCTGCTCGACGACGCCTTCCAGCACTTCGCGCTCGCCCGGGACCTCGACGTCGTGGCGCTCGACGCCCGGGACCCCTTCGGCGGGGGGCTGCGGCGCGAGGGGCGCCCGGGGCTCCGCCGCGCCGGGGCGGTGGTCCTCACCCGGGCCTCCCGGGCCTCCGCCGCGGAACTGGAGGCCGCCAGGGCGGAGGTCCTGCGCCTCTGCCCCGGGGTGCCCCTTGCGGTGACGGACCACGAGCCCGTGGACCTCCTGCCGGTCGGCGGCGGGGCCCCTGCGCCGTTGCCGTCGCTTCGGGGGCTGCCCATTTACGCCTGCGCCGGGATAGCGGACCCCTCCTCCTTCGCGCACACCCTCGAATCCCTCGGTGCGCGCATCCTGGGGAGCCGCTGGTTCCCCGACCACGGGCTCCGCTCCCCCGGCCAGATGGCGGGGGTCCTCGCCGAGGCCCGTCGGCAGGGCGCGGAACGAATCCTCGTGACCCAGAAGGATGCGGTGAAGATCGCGGCGGCGGGCGGCGGGGCCCTTCCGATCCCCGTGGAGGCCCTCCGGATCCGCCTTCGTTTCCTCGAGGGGGAGGAGGGGCTGCGGGAGGCCCTCCGCGCGGCGCTGGATCGGGGACGGCGCAGGCAGGGGGGCGCATGAACGCGGTCCTTGCTCCGGCGGCTCCCGCGGAGGCGGCCCGTAGAATCCCCGCGTCCATGGGAAAGAGGAACCGGGCGCGCGACGCCGACGGGGCCCTGCGGACCACGCTCCGCCACCGGCTCGAGTACCTCCTCGTCCGCGCCGGGGCCTTCGCGCTGCTCTGCACCGACGTCCGGGGGGCCGCGCGCATCGGCGCCTTCTTCGGGCGGCTGGTCGGGACCGTGGATCGCCGCCACCGGCTCGTCGCCGAGGATAACCTGCGCCGTGCCGTCGGCCTCGGGCTCGCGGGAGAGGACGTCCGCAACACTGCATTCCGTGTCTATGAAGGCCTTGGCATCACCGCCGCCGAGTTCGTCCACGGTCCGCGGCGGCTGCGCGGCCGGGCGGCGGCGCAGTGGTTCCGGATCGAGGGCGCGGAGGCGCTGCGCACCGCCACCGGGGGAGGCTCCGTCGTCTTCCTCGGCGGCCACCTCGGGAACTGGGAGCACCTCGTCCCCGCCATGCGGATCGCGGGGTTCGACATCGTGCCCGTGGCCCGGCCGCTCGACAACCCGCTGCTCGATCGCTGGGTGGCCGGGATCCGCTCCGCCGCGGGGAACCGCCCCGTCCCCAAGATGGGGGCGCTGCGCGGCCTCGCCCGGACGCTGCGGGAGGGGAGGTGCGTGGGGATGCTCGTGGACCAGAACGGCGGCCGCCACGGGAGGCTCGCCGCCTTCTTCGGTCGGCCCTGCTCCACGCAGGGGGCCGGCGTGGCCCTCGCCCGCCGGTTCCACGTCCCCTTCAGCCTCGCCGCGATCCAGCGGCGGCGGCCGGGCGTCCATCGTCTCCTGCTCGGCCCCGCCGTCTTCGTTCGGGACGACGACGCCGCGGAGGGGGAGGCGGTGCAGGAGATGAACCGCCAGCTCGAGGCCCTCGTCCGGGCGCGGCCCGCGGAGTGGATGTGGCTCCACCGGCGGTGGAGGATCAAGGCCGACTGGGGCTTCCCCGTGGAGCCCACCGAGGGAGCGAGGAAGCCATGAGACGCGCGGGGAAGCCGGTCAGGCCCTTCGACCTCGGCCGCGTGCGGACCGCGCCGCTCCGGGGGCGGCGGAGCCTCGTCTCCGTCGCGGGCTTCGGGCGGCCGGCCCGGCCCGGGGCGCGCCTCGACGCCTTCCTCGACGGGATGCCGCGCTTCCTCGGGATGGAGAATCTCCGCGCGCTGGCGGCCGCGGTGGGCCGCTCCCGGCGCCGGGGCCGCGGCGTCGTCGCCGCGCTGGGCGGCCACGTGGTCAAGACCGGCTGCTCGCCCTACCTGCGGGACCTCATGGACCGGGGCGTCGTCACCGCGCTCGCCATGGCGGGGTCGACGGCCATCCACGACCTCGAGATCGCGCTCGTCGGGGAGACGAGCGAGGACGTGGCGGAGGGGCTCCAGGAGGGCGAGTACGGGATGAGCGACGAGACGGGCCGCTGGTTCGCCGCGGCGGCGGCCGACGGCGCGGCCCGGGGCGTCGGGCTCGGCCGCGCGCTCGGCGAGGCCCTCCTGCGGAAGCGCGTCCCGCACCGGCGCCACTCCCTCCTCGCGGCGGCCGCCCGGCTCGGGATCCCGGCCACGGTCCACGTGGCCGTCGGGACCGACGTCGTCCACATGCACCCCGCGGCCCGCGGGGCCGACCTCGGGGAGGCCACCTTCACCGACTTCCGCATCGCCTGCTCCGTCGTGGCGGGGCTCTCGGGGGGCGTCTGGCTCAACCTCGGCTCCGCCGTCGTCCTCCCCGAGGTGTTCCTCAAGGCCGTCACCGTGGCGCGCAACACGGGGCACCCCGTCGCCGACCTCACCACCGGCTCCTTCGACATGCTCCGGATGTACCGGCCCGAGACGAACGTCGTGCGGCGGCCCCCGAAGCGTGGGTACTCGGTCCTCGGCCACCACGAGGTCCTGATCCCGCTCCTCCACGCGCTGGTCCTGCGCGAGGTCGGCAGGGACCGGGGGAAGGTGGGGACCCGGTGAGGCCCGCCCGCCCGCTCCCCGAGGTCCTGCGCTCGCTCCGCCGCCCGACCGTGGCCGTCGTCGGCGACCTCCTGCTCGACCGCTACCTCTTCGGCTCGGTCGGGCGCGTGTCGCCCGAGGCGCCGGTCCACGTGCTGCGGGTGGACCGGGAGGAGGAGCGGCCGGGGGGTGCGGGGAGCGTGGCGGCGCTGCTCGCGGGGCTCGGCGCCCGCTGCAGGGTCGCGGGCTTCCTCGGGAGGGACGGGTCCGGCGACCGGCTCCGCGCCCTGCTCCGGGCGGCGGGGGCCTCGACGCGGGAGGTCCTGGCGCTCCCCGGGCGGCCGACGACCGTGAAGACCCGCATCGTGGCCCGCAACGCCTCGGGCTACCAGCAGGTGCTCCGGGTGGACCGGGAGGAGGACGCCCCGCCCGGGGCCGGCGTGGAGCGGTCGCTCGCGGCGGAGGCCCGGCGGGCGCTCCGCGGAGCCGGGGCGGTGGTGCTGAGCGACTACGCCAAGGGCGCGCTCCCGGACGCCGTCCTCCGCGCGGTCCTCGACGAGGCCCGCCGCCGCGGGGTGCCCTCGCTCGTGGACCCCAAGCGCCCCGACTTCCGCGCCTACCGGGGCGCGACGGTGCTCACCCCGAACCGGGCCGAGACCGAGCGGGCGCTGGGGATGCGGCTTCGGACCCGGGCCGACGTGGAGCGGGCGGGGCGCCGCCTCGTCCGGGCGCACGGCCTCGAGGCGGCGCTCGTGACCCTCGACCGCGACGGCCTGGCCCTCGTCCCGCGCGAGGGCCCCGCGGTGTTCGTCTCCACGGAGCCCCGCGAGGTCTTCGACGTGACCGGCGCGGGCGACATGGTCGTCGCGGCGGCGGCGGTGGCGCTCGCGTCCGGCGCCACCCTGGAGGAGGCGGCGCGCCTGGCGAACGTGGCCGCCGGCATCGAGGTGGCGCGGTTCGGCGTGGTCCCCGTCTCCCGGGACGAGATCCTCGAGGCCGTCCACGCCCCCGAGGGGGACCCGGCCCGGAAGGTCCTCCCGCTCCCGGCACTCCGCGAGGCGCTCCGCGCCCGCCGCGCCCGGGGCGAGAAGGTGGTCCTCACCAACGGCTGCTTCGACCTGCTGCACGTGGGGCACCTCCGCTACCTCTCCGCCGCGCGGGCCGAGGGGGACCTGCTCGTGGTGGGGCTCAACTCCGACGCCTCGGTCGGGCGCCTGAAGGGCCGCGGCCGCCCCGTGGTCCCCTTCCGCGAGCGGGCGGAGACGCTGGCCTCCCTCTGCGCCGTGGACTTCGTCGTCGGTTTCGGGGAGGACACCCCGGAACGCCTCGTTCGGGCCGTGGACCCCGACGTGCTCGTCAAGGGCGAGGACTGGCGGACGAAGGGGGTCGTGGGGCGGCGGTGGGTCGAGTCCCGCGGCGGGCGGGTGGTGCTGGCGCGGCTCGTCCCCGGGAGGTCCACCTCGGCGCTCCTCACGCGGATCCGGAAGCTGCTCCCGTGACGGCGGCGTCCCGCCGGGCGGTCTTCCTCGATCGGGACGGGACGCTGCTCGACAACGACGGCTACCTCGGGGACCCGGCCGGGGTGCGGCTCTACCCCGGAGTCTCGGCGGCGCTCCGCGAGATCGGGTTGCGGGGCTGGGAGAGGATCGTCGTCACGAACCAGTCCGGCGTGGCGCGGGGGCTCTTCACCGAGCAGGACTACCGGACCGTCGAGGCCGCGTTCCTCGAGGCTCTCGAGTGGGAGGGCGGGGGCGCCGAGGCAGTCTACGTCTGCCACCACCTGCCCGGGGCCTCCGTCGCGAAGTGGTCGGTCCACTGCGAGTGCCGCAAGCCCGCCCCGGGCCTCTTCCTGCGCGCCGCGAAGGCCCGTGGCCTCGACCTCGCCGGATCCGTCTCCGTCGGCGACATGGGCCGCGATATCGAGGCCGGGCGCGCCGCGGGCGTGGGGAAGAACCTCCTCGTCCGCACCGGCAAGGGCCGCGCAGAGGAACCGGGGCTCGTCGGGCCCGCGGCGCCGGACGCGGTGCTGGAGTCCATCGCCGACCTGCCGGCGTGGCTGGAGGAGCAGTTCCGCGGGGAGGAGTGACTCTCAGCGTCGATCGAGGACGGTTTCGAGCAGCACCGACTCCCCGGCCTTCACCTCGACCCGCTCCGTCCGGTCGAGGTAGCCATCCAGGGTGAAAGCCACCGAGTAGCGCCCAGGGGGGAGGGCCGGATCGACGCCGCTCTCGGAGTCCGCGAGGAGGGCACCCGTCTGGGCTATGAAGCCCTTTCCAGGACTCCGCGAGAAGAACAGGACGTCGACGTCCTGCCCGATGCCGTCCTGGATGGCGCAGTCCGCACCCAGGTACTGTCCTTCCCGATTCCGGGCGGCGATCCGGAGACGCCCTCCGGGCCGCAGCGGCACGCGGACCACGGTCTCGCCTCCGGCGGCAGGGACCGTCACCGCGACGGCTTCATCGAGGAAAGTCCCCTCTCCCCCGTACCAGCCTCCGCCCGCCCGGACCACCATGCGGTAGGGACCGGGGTCGAGGTCCAGGATGCGGAAGCGGCCATTCTCCACCTCGAGACTCCGGGTGATTCCCGGCATCAGGTCCTCCTCGGCGCCGGAGGGATAGAAGCCGAACCCGGCGCGCTGGACGGGCGGGGACCCCGCGGGAGGCTCCAGGGTGACGAAGAGAACCCCCTTCGGCTTCGGCCGCTCGAACGCCAGGGTGGCCTCGTGGTCCCCGGCGTCCGCGGGGATCTCCAGGGACCTGTTCCCCAGGAAGACTTCCTTCTCCCCCATCTTCGCCTTGTAGGAGCCGCCACCGCTGCGGGCGAGGAACGTGACACGGCCCCGGTCGTCGAGCCGGAGGTGGGCGCCGAACATCGGTTTCTTCCCCCCCATGAGAAGGAACCCCTGACCTGCGGCAGGCTTCCCGTCCACGAGAACCGAGAGGTGGACGCGCGTGAAGGTCACGCGGAAGTCCTGGTCCGCCGCCGGGGCCTGGAGGATCCTCTTGAGATCCCCGAAGGCGTCCGGGAGGTCGCGCTCCCCCTCCAAGGCCTCGATGGACACCTCGTACTCCCCCGGGTCGAGCCCGCCGAGGGCGTACCGCCCGTCCTCGCCGGAGACGGCCCGCGTCTCGGACGGGGAGAGACGGCCGTTCGCCCAGAGGAGCTCACGCCTGCCGACGTAGAGGTCCGTCCCGGCGACCGCGGCCGTGGGCCGAGCCTGCAGTGCGGCTCCCTTCCGAGGCTTCCCCTCCCCGTCGGTCACCCTGCCCGAGATGGAGACGCCCTCAAGCAGCGCCAGGTCGGGCGCCGAGGCATCCCCGCCCGCGACTTCCAAGAAGGTAGGGACTCGCCCGTCCGCCGCTGCAACCAGGAGGTACCGGTCCCCGTGCCGGAGCCGGATTCTGAAACCGCCGTCATCCCCCGTCTCCGACTGATCGACGGCGGGCGGGCTCGGCCCGTTCTCCAGGAGGACGAACGCGGCCGCCGTGGCGCCCGGAAGCGGTGCCCCGGCCCCGTCCGCCACGCGACCGCGGAGCACCGCGGCCGGGACGAGGCGGATCTCGAAGGCGACTACGACCGGCCCCTCCCCCCGCCTCTCCGGCGGCGGCACCCCCGTCCGGGTGCGGGCAGGGAGGCAGGCAGGGTGCTCCGCGCTGACCTCCAGCTCCTTGACTCCGAGGCTCGAGGCGAGGAAGGGCGAGATGTCGTGGTCGACGGTCCCGTCGAGCGCCGCGGACGCGGCGACGGGCTCCTCCCCCGATTCGCTCCCGATGGCGAGGACGGTGACCTTGGGCGCACCCTCCATGCCGGGCGGAAGGAGGACCTTGCCCTGGAGGCGCCCATGGGGGGAGGGCTTCGGCGGAGGTGGAGAGTCCGGAGGCTGGGATTCGGAGTTCGGTGAGGGGGGTGGCGCCTCCTTCCCCGTGGTGTCCGGTCTCGACGCGACGGCGGGTTGCGAAGGCAGGCGGGGTGGAGGCGGCGCCAGGCGGTCCTCACCGCCACGGAACCAGAGGAACAGGCCGGCGCCCGCGACGCCGATGGCGCCGACGACCTGGAGGAGAGCCCCGGCCCGCATCCGGAGAATCCTACCGGCCCCGGCGTAGAATGGCCTCCGTCGAGGCGCAGGAGGCCCATCATGAGGGTCTGGATCGTCGTGGCGTCGGTCGGTCTCCTGGCGGCGGGCTGCAACGTCCCCTCGACGACGATCACCATCGTCACGGGACAGGTCTCGCGAACGGAGCCCGTCCGGGTGCTCCCCGCAGGAGGGAGTCCGACCATCTCCGTGAACAGCCCGGCCGGGCCCATCCATGTGAAGGCGGGCGATACGGCAAAGGTCGAAGCCGTCCTCCATGCCCCGACGGAGGCGGACTTGGACCGGATCCAGATTGACGTCGGAGGGCTCAGTTTCAGCGGCGTCGACACGATCACGATCGACTGGACCGCGGTGGGCGACCCCAGCAACCTCTCCGTCACCTTCACCATCACGGCGCCGAAGGGGACCTTCCTCGACCTGAAGACCGGCGTGGGGTCCATCGAGGTGGAGGGGTTCGAGAGGGGCCTCGTGGCCAGCACGGGCGGCGGGAGCATCACGGTCCGTAGGACGGCCGGGGATCTCCGCCTCCACACCGGGGTGGGCACGGTCGAGGTGAAGGGGGCGAAGGGGACGGTGTCCGCGGAGACGGGGGGCGGGAGCATCGAAGTCGCGGACGCGGTGGGCGACCTCCGGCTCGAGTCTTCGGTGGGGACCATCACCGTCACCTGCGGGACCGGGAAGGTGGAGGCGAAGACCGGCGGGGGCAGCGTCACGGTCCGCGAGCGCCCCGGGGACCTGGCCGTCGAGTCCAAGGTCGGCACCATCGATGTGGTGGGCGCGCAGGGGTCGGTGAGGGCCCAGACAGGCGGAGGTTCCGTGACCGTCGAGGGCGACCTGCGCGGCGACTGCCTCGTGCGCTCCTCGGTCGGCCCCGTCGAGGTGCGCCTCCCCGCCGCCGCCTCCCTCACCGTCGAGGGCCGCACCGAGACCGGCTCCGTGGAGACCGACTTCCCGCTCGCGCTGGAGGGGAAGATAGCCACGCGCTCCGTCCGCGGGAAGATCGGCGACGGGACCGGCGGCACGCTCCGCGTCGAGACGGGCGGCGGGAGCCTCGAGATCCGCAAGCGCTGACCGCCGGACGCCCCCGGCGCTAGACTCTCCCCCCATGAGCCCGCTCCCCCGGGAGTCCTTCGCCCGCTACGAGGGGATCCTCCGGCGGTTCCCGAGGGTCCGCATCGGGGTCGTCGGCGACTTCCTCGCGGATCGCTACATCTACGGGGTCCCGGCCCGGCTCTCCCGCGAGGCGCCGGTGGTCATCCTGCGGTGGGAGGGCGAGCACCTGGGTCCCGGGGGCGCGGCCAACTCGGCCGCGAACCTGCTGGCGCTCGGGGCGAAGGTGGCCTGCGTCGGTTTCCTCGGGGCCGACGGGTCGGGGCGGGAACTGCGGGCGCGGTTCGAGGAGGGGGGCGCGGACGCCTCGGGCCTCTCGCTGCTACGCGGGGTCCGCACCATCGTGAAGACCCGCGTCCTCGCCGGGGACCGCCACCGCTCCAGGCAGCAGGTGATCCGCGT
>Ga0247727_10014171_pt1 | contig 13303 bp, 12 predicted proteins | sample WisWelCaveWW1625_FD_202498 | JGI IMG/M metagenome (GOLD analysis project Ga0247727, IMG submission 202498) | Biofilm microbial communities from Wishing Well Cave, Virginia, United States - WW16-25 | ecosystem: Environmental > Aquatic > Deep subsurface > Groundwater > Cave microbial mat | place... | reverse complement strand
CCGCTCTTCCCAGGGAGTGGAATGTTCATTGAATTGACTCAACGGCGGCACGGGGACGAACAGGCGAAGACGTTTGTCAGAAGTACGGTTGAATCGTTGTACCAGGACATCGAACGCAACCAGGCCTCTGGTATCGAACGGACGATCTTTGATTACGACTCATCTCCGATCCCCATGGAAAAGAAGCCGCTGAAGCAGGCGTCATGAGGAGAGTCTTGCTCTAAGGGAGACGGGCCATGTATCTCAACAAGAAAGGTAAAGTCCCCAATCAAGCCCACGTCGGGATTCCCGAAGGGCTCTGCGAGGAGGAACATGGGCGAGAAGGGTTTGCTGGGCCAGTCTCACATTTGTACCGAAGGCATCCCCCGACCGGCTGGGTGAAGATCGAGGGGCCGCTGAAGCCGCGAGCTTTTGCCTGTGCCCAACTCTCAACGAAGATAACGCCACCCACTGCTGCTCGACCGGTTCTCATGATGCAGAGCCGGGACGCGAGTCTCTCCCTGTCGACCCAGACTGAGACGATGGCCCACTTCGTACGTAACGCGGATGGAGACGAAGCGTACTTCGTGCATCAGGGCACGGGGAGATTTGAAACCGACTACGGAACTCTGCCTTACGAGCCAGGCGATTACGTGGTGATCCCCAAAGGAACGACGTATCGAACCCACGTTGATGCCGGTCCTTCACTCTTTCTTATCATCGAAACTCCAGAAGCGATGACGGTGCCGGATCGGGGCCCCCTCGGCCAGCATGCACTCTTCGACAAGGGAGTCCTGGTTGCGCCTGAGTTGGAGGCGGTGGAGCCGCCGGAGGCTGAGGGTCGAGAGTGGGAGGTCCACATCAAGCGACAAGGGGGCTCCACACGAGTGGTTTACCCCTTCTATCCAATAGACGTGGTCGGATGGAAAGGAGATCTCTGGGTGGCCAAGCTGAACGTGCGTGATTTTCGGCCGGTCACGAGTCCCCGCTACCATCTGCCGCCGAGCGTTCACGGGACATTCCAGGCCGGCGGGTGCCTCATTTCCACCTTTGCACCGAGGCCATTGGAAAGCGACCCTGAGGCGCTTCACGTTCCCTTCTATCACCGAAATACTGATTACGATGAAGTGCTCTTCTACCATGAGGGAGACTTCTTCAGCCGTGCGGGGATTCAGCCTGGGATGTTGACCTTGCACCCACAGGGTATCCACCATGGACCCCAGCCGCAAGCGGTGCAAGCCGCCAAGGGGAAAACGCACACGAGTGAAGTGGCGGTGATGATAGAGTCCGAAACACCCTTCACGGTGAGGCCTGAGATGGAAGCGGTGGAGATCAAAGACTACGCCCTGAGTTGGAGTCGCCGATGAAACTTGTCACTTTCCGTGTTGCAACTCCTATTGGCACCTTCGCGAGAGTAGGTGCGATTCACGGTCAGAGCTATGTGGACTTGAACATGGCCTATGCTCGGTGGTTGGCTGACCAGCGTGAAACGCAACCCTACCGCATGGCCAATGCTCAGGTCCCCGTGACCATGCTGGAGTTTCTCGAAGGAGGTCCGTCGACGATGGCAGCCGCGCGGCGGGCAATCGACTACGCCGTTACGCTCGGTCCTTCGAGCAAAGGTCCTGCAGGGGAGACCATTGTTTATCATGGAGCCAACGTCCCGATAGCCGCGCCGCTTCCCAATCCCCCTTCGCTGCGCGACTTCATCGCCTTTGAAGATCACATTGCCGCCACGTCGAAGAGGCGAGGGCAACCGATTCCGCCGGAATGGTACAAAGCACCGGTCTACTACAAGGGGAATCACCGGACCATTATTGGGCCGGACGAAGACCTGTCTTGGCCATTGGAAACCACGAAGTTGGACTACGAGTTGGAACTGGCTTGTGTCATTGGATGCAAAGGCAAAGACGTCGCAGAACGGGAGGCGCAGGACTACATCGCCGGCTATACGATCATGAACGACTTCAGCGCGCGCGATATCCAGTTTCAAGAGATGGCCTGCCGGTTGGGCCCCGCGAAAGGCAAAGATTTTGCGACAGCCCTAGGCCCTTGCCTCGTGACTCCCGATGAGATCACGGATCTCGGCGCTCTGATGATGGTCGCGAGGGTGAACGGAGAAGAATGGTCGAGAGGGCGGTTCGGGACGATCCACTGGTCATTCCCACACATGATCGCGCATGTTTCTCGCGGCGAAATGATCTACCCGGGCGACGTGTTCGGCTCAGGAACGGTAGGAGGGGGATGCGGACTTGAAATGGATCGCTACTTGAAGCCAGGCGACGTGGTGGAGCTGGAAATTCAACCCATCGGTGTTCTGAGAACACGGGTGATAGGTGCAACAACGTAGAGGGAGTGAATATGAGTGTCATTACGGATGAACAGGCTCTTGCCGAATTGGTGCAACGGCACCGTGAGCTTTACGATGGACCGGCCATCGATGGCAAGCTGGAAGCGATTATTCGCGACGGCTCACAAACCAAGCTCACCGGTTGGGATATCCTACGGGTCCTGCGGACCTCTCGGTCGGTCTTCTTCGACACCCATGTGGAAGTGGTGTCAGGCCACCACACGGCCACCTATCTGCGATTCGAGTCCGTCGCCCGTTTCCCGGAGTTGATCAGACTGTTGGTTCGGGATATGGCCGAGTGGATCAGACGGACGTTTCACCACGATCCGATAACCGGCCTCGTCGCGACCACATCAGCGGCGGAGTCGCTCGCGGAAGGGATTGCGGATGTCCTCCACGACACGATGCGATTGCGCGTGACGTTGACGCCGTATAGTTGCGAAACCGGAAGAATTGGGACGGACATCAAGATCGGCGCGATCAAACCCGGCGAAGGATTCCTTGCGCTCAACGACGTTACCACGCGGGGGAATTGCGTGAGCAAGCTCGGCAAAGTGATTACGGACAATGGAGGTCTGCTGGCCGGGATGATGGTCTTCGCTCGCCGTGACAGTGGCCAATTTCCACTGATCAATGAATTGATCACACAACATCCCTTCTACTACACGACGGATCTCGATATGCCACAGTGGGAACCGGCGCAGTGCCCTCTGTGCCGGATAAATAAGCCCTTGCTGTCCTGGAGGGATATGCCTGAACTGTGACCCACGTTCCACCACTCTGCGGGGAGGAGCCCATGGACCTGGCAGACGTAACAAGGGAAATCAAACGAGCCGATCTGCTCCAGATGTACTACTATCTCCGGCTCACCAGAGCTCTGGAGGATCGAATCACGGCGCTCTACCGGCAGGGACGCATCGTCGGTGGGTGCTATACCAGCCACGGGATGGAAGCCATCGCCGTCGGCTATGCCTCTGCCCTTGAGCGCAATGATGTCATCGCCCCGTTTCATCGTGACATGGGAGCCTTCCTCATTCGCGGGTTCACGCCCGGAGAAGTCCTCGCCCAATACCTCGGCAAACGAACTGGGCCTAGCAAAGGGAAAGACGGCAATGTGCACATGGGGGATCTCAAGCGCGGAATATTCGGTTTTGTCAGCCATCTGGCCGACAATCTGCCGGTCGCGACCGGCGCGGCCCTGGCTTTCAAGATCAGAGGCGAAGCCCGCGTCGTCTTTACGGGGACCGGTGATGGCGGGACCAGCCGTGGCGACTTCCACGAGGCGATGAACTTTGCGGCGGTGCGCAAACTCCCAGTCGTGTTCTTCTGCAACAACAACCAATACGCCTATTCGACGCCGCAACGCCTGCAGATGGCGATCGCCGACGTGGTCGATCGGGCCAAGGCCTATGGGATGCCCGGCGAGATTGTGGACGGAAACGACGTGGCAGCCGTGTACCTAGCTTCCAAACGCGCCATCATGCAAGCAAGGGCCGGTGGAGGACCGACCTTCCTTGAGTTCAAGACCATGCGGATGCACGGCCATTCCGAGCATGATCCAGCCAAGTATGTTCCTCGTGAATTGCTTGAGGAATGGAAGAAAAAGGATCCCATCCTGAAAGCCGAGCAACTGCTCCAACAGCGCGGCTATGGCGATGATGCATATTTTCAGGACATCTCCGAGCGGGTCAAGAAAGAAGTTGAAGCCGGTCTGGAGTTTGCGGAGCAGAGTTCGCTGCCGGAAGGACCGGAAGTATTGGAGGGGGTCTTCGCGGAGAAAGCTGACAACTATTAGCTGATAGCAACAGTTTAAGTAGGAGCGCTTCCATGACGACTGAAACCGTGCAGAGACAGCAGGAAGTGACCTATCTTGAGGCGATCTCGCAAGCCCTGGACGAGGAGATGACTCGCGACGAGCGGGTCTTCCTCATGGGCGAAGATATCGGCGCCTATGGCGGGGCTTTCAAGATTACGGAAGGCTTTCTCCAAAAATACGGCGAGTGGCGAGTCTTAGATACACCGTTGGCCGAATCCGGCTTTGTGGGGGCCGCCATCGGAGCCGCGATGATGGGCCTGCGCCCAGTCGTGGAAATGCAGTTCGCCGACTTCATCTCCTGCGCGTTCGATCAGATCACCGAGGTCGCGGCCAAAAACCATTACCGGTGGGGAGCGGCGGTGCCCATGGTCATTCGTGCCCCGTTCGGCGGAGGCATCCATGGCGGCCCCTTTCATTCCGAGTGTCCGGAAGGCTGGTTCTTCCACTCACCGGGTCTCAAGCTTGTGGCCCCTTCCACTCCATACGACGCGAAGGGCCTCCTCAAAGCCGCGATACGCGATCCCAACCCGGTTATTTACTTTGAACATAAGTTCCTCTACCGACGGATTAAAGCGAAGTTGCCGCAGGAAGACTTCATTGTCCCGATCGGGAAGGCCGACGTCAAACGCGCCGGTAATGACATCTCGGTCATCACTTACGGCGCGATGGTCCATCTAGCGCTGGAGGCGGCTCAGGTGCTGGCGAAAGAAGACATCGATGTGGAAGTGGTCGATCTGCGCACGTTGATTCCGCTCGACAAAGAGACTATTTATGGATCGGTGCGCAAGACCAGCAAGGCCATCATGCTGCACGAGGATAACAAGACCGGTGGGATCGGCGCAGAGATCGCCGCGCTGTTGGCGGAGGAATGTTTCGACTGTTTGGACGGGCCGATTCTTCGTATCGCCCCGCCGGACACGCCGGTGCCGTTCAGCACGCCCTTGGAAGAGTATTTTCTTCCGAAGACGAGCGATATCATCTCAGCAGCGCGGAAGTTGGCAGCATACTAATGGCGTTAAACGTGAGACGTAGAACGTTAGACGTTGAAGACCTATATCTTTTCGTCAGCTTTTCTTATCCTGACGCGTGACGTTTCACGTCTGACGAGGCAGCATGGCCACGGACATCATCATGCCCCAGCTCGGAGAAAGCATCGCTGAAGGAACAGTCGTGAAATGGCTTGTCCAGGTTGGTGGGATCATCGAAAAGGACCAATCCCTCTTGGAAGTGGAAACCGAAAAGGTGGCGTTGGAAATTCCCTCGCCGGCAACAGGAGTGTTGAGTGAAATCGTCGTCCAGGAAGGCGAGACGGTTCCTGTGGGAACCCTGTTGGCACGAATCGAGAGCACTCCTCCCTCCGAAGTGATCAACCGTGTCGGCGGGGCGGTCGTTCGTCCTATGGAAACGGCTCCCGAAGGCGCAGACCGTCATTCTCTCGCCGTTCGACAAGTGGCCAAGGAACATGGAGTCGATCTGGCACAGGTGAAAGGGACCGGAGCCGGCGGACGGGTGACCAAGAAAGATGTGCAGGACTTCGTTGCTCGGAGCGGCACTCCAGTCACGGGCGCAATTCCCGGCGGTGAGCAGTCGATGGGTGAAGAAATCTTGCCCTTCACTCAGATGCGGAGAACCATCGGCGAACGAATGGTCAAGAGCAGGCAGACGTCAGCCCATGTCACGACCTTCTTTGAAGCGGACTTTTCTGGCATCGCCAAATTCCGGGAGGGCCGCAGCCTGACCTATCTGCCCTTCGTGATCCGTGCTGTGACCCGCGCCATTCGAGAGTTGCCGGTCGTGAACTCGGCGTGGGGAGAACAAGGCATCATTGTCAAGAAAGACATTCATGTCGGTGTTGCCACGGCTCTGGAGGATGGGCTCCTGGTACCGGTGGTGCGACATGCAGATAGGAAGGGGTTGACGCAGCTCGCCAAAGAAGTGGCGGACCTGGCTGAGCGAGCCAGGTCCAAGAAGCTGAGCCCCGAGGAGGTCCTAGGAGGAACGTTCACGATCACGAACCACGGCGGCTTCGGCAGCTTGTTCAGCACGCCGATTATTCACCAGCCTCAGATCGCGATCCTGGGCGTCGGCGCGATCCAGAACCGGGCCATGGTCATGAATAATGAAGCCATTGCGATCAGGCCCATGGGGTACTTGAGCCTGTCGTTCGACCACCGGGTCATCGATGGGGCGACGGCAGATCAGTTCATGTCGAAGGTCAAGGGCTATCTCGAACAGAGTCAGTGGGAGCAAATTCTATGAACAGGAAACAGCAGGCGGTCATCGTCAACGCAGTGCGAACCCCGCTGGGTAGTTTCAACGGGGTGTTCAGCCCCGTGCCCACCACCAAGCTGGGCAGCATCGTCGTTGCTGAGGCCTTGAAGCGAATCAATTTGAGGCCAGAACATGTCGATGAAGTCTACATGGGCTGTGTCCTCAGTGCCGGGCTGGGCCAGGCGCCGGCCCGACAAGCTTCAATCGGAGCCGGGATTCCCAACTCGGTTGGCGCCACCACAGTCAACAAGGTCTGTGGGTCCAGCCTCAAGACCCTGATCATGGCGGCTCAAGCCATTGCCCTCGGAGACGCCAGAATCGTCGTGGCAGGCGGCATGGAAAACATGACCCGCGCACCCTATCTGTTGGAGAAAGCGCGGCAGGGGTATCGGCTAGGACATGCGGAGCTGGTGGACAGCCTGGTCAAAGACGGCCTGTGGGATGTCTATAACAATTTCCACATGGGTAACGGCGGCGAACTCTGTGCAGCAAAGTACCGGCTCACCAGAAGGGAGCTCGATGACTTCGCCTTGGAAAGTTACCGCCGCGCCCAAGAAGCCATTGCGACCGGGACCTTCAAACGGGAAATCGTCCCGGTTGATGTGCTGCAAAGGAAAGGCGCCCTATTGACCGTCACGAATGATGAAGAACCGAACCGAGTCGATTTGAGCAAGCTGCGCGAGCTCAAGCCGGTGTTCCGGGAAGACGGCGTTCTGACCGTGGGCAATTCTCCTTCCTGTAATGACGGGGCGGCCGCCTTGGTCGTCATGTCGGAAGAGGAAGCCGCGCATCGCGGACTCGCGCCGATGGCGCGCATCGTCGGCTACGCAGGAGCGGCGCTCGCGCCTGAGTGGTTTACGATTGCCCCGGTCGAGGCGATCAAGCTGGTGCTCAAGAAGACCGGCCTGTCTCTCGGAGAGATTGACCTGTTTGAGATCAACGAAGCCTTCTCAGCCGTCTCCCTCGCGATCAACCGGGAAGTGGGGCTCGACCCAAAGAGAGTCAACGTCAACGGCGGCGCGGTCGCACTGGGCCATCCGATCGGCGCCACCGGCGCACGCATTCTCACGACCCTGCTCCATGCCATGGAGGCCCGCGGTGCCAGGCGGGGGTTGGCCGGTCTCTGTATCGGAGGTGGAGAAGCATTGGCGGTTGTCGTGGAGCGGTAAATGGTCATCGGTCAATCGTGCAAGAGGCTTGAGGAGCGATTCCCCTGAATGACTATTGACCAGTGACGAATGACGGGGTGGTCACGTCATGAGACCTGAGGACATCAAGACGATCGGGATCGTCGGTGCCGGCCAGATGGGCCGCGGCATCAGCCAGGTCTGCGCCATGGCCGGCTATCAGGTTCTGCTCGTCGATGTTGCGGAGCCGACGTTAACGGAAGCGCTCGCCAAGATCCGCGCCGGCCTACAGCGAGCCGTGGAACGGGGAAGTCTCACCGCCCATCAAGCCGGGCAGGTGCTGGCAGTCATTCATCCGATGGTTCAGATCGATCGGTTGCGAGATGTGCAGCTGGTCATCGAGGCGATTCCTGAAGATCTGGCCCTAAAACAGGAACTCTTGACCGAACTGAACCGAGTCTGTCAGCCACAGACAGTCCTTGCCAGCAATACTTCCTCTATTTCGATCACCAAGCTGGGAACCGTCTCCGGTCGTCCTGATCGAGTGGTCGGTTTGCATTTCATGAATCCGGCCCCCGTGATGCGACTCGTGGAAGTCGTGCGCGGCCTTGAAACATCCGAGCGAACATTGCATCTGGCGATGGATCTGGCGAAACGACTGGGGAAGACTCCCGTGGTGGTCAAGGACGTGCCGGGGTTCATCGTGAATCGTGTCCTAATCCCGATGATCAATGAAGCCATCTTCACCTTGGAGGAAGGAGTCGCGTCAGCTGAAGACATTGACCTGGCGATGATGACGGGTGCCAATCATCCGTTGGGGCCGCTGGCGCTCGCCGATCGGATTGGGTTGGACATCGTGCTCGCCATCTGCGAGGTCCTGTATCAGGACTTGGGCGATCCCAAGTTTCGTCCCTGTCCCTTACTCCGCCGCTACGTCGAAGCGGGGTGGCTGGGGAGAAAGAGCGGGCGAGGGTTTTACGTCTATCAAGAGCAGTCGGCCATCAGCTCTCAGCACAGACAGGAAGCTGACGTCTGAGCGCTGACGGCGCTTCTCTCCGTGAGGCGGTGCGATGCAAGAACGCAAACCTCGGTGCACTTCCCTTTCAGGGCTCGACATCAATCGCGTCTACTCGCGCGACGATCTGAAGGACTGGTCGCCTGAGGATGATCTGGGCCATCCGGGAGAGTTCCCCTACACTCGCGGCGTCTATCCCACGATGTATCGGGGCCAGCTCTGGACGATGAGGCAGTTCGCCGGCTTCGGGTCTGCCGCCGACACCAATCGCCGCTTCAAATACCTCCTCCAGCATGGACAGACCGGCCTCAGCGTGGCCTTCGACATGCCGACTCTGATGGGGATCGATGCGGACGACTCACGCGCCCATGGCGAGGTCGGTCACTGTGGCGTCGCGATCTCATCGCTGGCCGATATGGATCGGCTCTTTGAGGACATTCCGCTCGACCAGGTCACCACGTCGATGACGATCAATGGACCGGCCGCCGTGATTTTCGCCATGTACCTGGCTGTCGCGGAAAAGCGTGGCATCTCCGTTGAGAGATTGGGCGGCACATTGCAGAACGACATTCTAAAGGAATACATCGCCCAGAAAGAATGGCTCTTCCCACCTGAACCCTCACTGCGACTCATCACCGACACCATCGCATACTGTGCGAAACAGGTTCCCAAATGGCATCCGGTCAGCATCAGCGGTTATCACATCCGAGAAGCCGGCTCAACAGCCGTCCAGGAATTGGCCTTCACCCTGTACGACGGTTTGACTTATGTCGAAGCGGCGGTGAAAGCCGGACTTGCCGTAGACAGCTTCGCCCCGCAGCTCTCGTTCTTTTTCAACGTCCACAACGACTTCTTTGAAGAGATCGCCAAATTCCGGGCTGCCCGCCGGCTCTGGGCCCGTGAAATGGAGCGTCGATACCATCCGAAAGATCCCCGATCATTGCAATTCCGCTGTCATGCGCAGACGGCCGGTTGTTCACTGACCGCGCAGCAGCCCATGAACAATGTGGTCCGCACTACGTTGCAGGCTCTGGCGGCGGTGCTGGGCGGGACGCAATCGCTCCATACCAATTCCATGGACGAAACTCTGGCCTTGCCGAGTGAAGAAGCGGTGAAGCTCGCGTTGCGCACTCAGCAGATCATCGCCCAAGAAAGTGAAGTGACCAACACAGCGGACCCGCTCGGCGGGTCGTACTATCTCGAAGCTTTGACGAATCGACTAGAAGACGCGGCGCTCGCCTACTTCCGTAAACTGGATGACATGGGCGGCATGGTGAAGGCCATCGAGCGCGGTTACCCGCAAGGAGAGATTCTTGATGCCTCGCAAAGATATCAGCGTGAAGTAGAGCGCAAGGAGCGGATCATTGTCGGTGTCGGTGACTACCTAGAAGAACGGGAATCGCGTCCGATCCCGATTCTGAAGGTCGGGCCGGAAGTGGAGGGCGAACAGGTGGCCCGCCTCTCGGATCTCCGCAAATCGCGCGATCCGTTCAAGATGGCCGGCGCGGTCGAGGAATTGCAGGAAGCCGCCTCCTGTGGCGAGAACGTCATGCCGAATCTGATCGAAGCCGTGAAAGCCAAGGCGACGCTGGGCGAGATTTGCGCGGCGCTCAAGGAAGTGTTGGGAACATACAGGGAGCCGGTAGTGCTGTGAGAAAAGATGTCATTCGTCATTGGTCAACGGTTACGATCCCATTTCGCAACCAATGACCGTTGACTAGTGACCTTTGACATTGGTGCCTAGATGAAACTCGGCGCGTTTGAAATATATCCCGTAACGGACGGCCGATTCCGGTTGGATGGCGGGGCCATGTTCGGGGTCGTGCCGAAAGTCCTCTGGCAGAAGTGCTGCGAAGCCGATGAGCTGAACCGCATCCCGCTGAGTCTCACCTGTTTGCTGATCCGGGCGAACGGGAAGAACATCCTGGTGGATACGGGATTGGGCTCCAAGGAAGACGACAAGTTTCAGCGCATGTTTGCCGTCGAGAGGACCCCGACCTTGCTGGACTCCTTGAAGCGCCTGGGTCTTGGTCGTGGAGACATCCACGTGGTGATCAACACCCATCTTCATTTCGACCATGCGGGCGGGAACACGATGAAAGAAGAGGACGGGACCATCATGCCCACCTTTCCCAAAGCCCAATATTTCATTCAGTACGGTGAGTTTGAAGATGCCGCCCGCGCCAATGAACGGACAAAAGCCAGTTACCGGCGAGACAACTTCACGCCGATCGCTCACGTGAATCAGTGGGAATTCTTGCACGGCGACACGGAAGTACTCCCCGGCATCACCGCTATCGTCACCGCCGGCCACACGCGCTGCCATCAGGGTGTGAAGATCGAATCGGAAGGGAAGGTGGCCTTCTTCCTCGGCGATCTGATCCCAACCGTGTCCCATCTGCCTCTCCCTTACATCATGGGCTACGACCTGTTCCCCATCCAGACGCTGGAGACGAAACGATGGGTCTTGGACCGGGCCTTCGAGCAGCAATGGCTGCTGCTCTTCGAGCATGATCCCTTGGTCCAGGCCGGGCATGTCCACAGGGATCAGGAAGGGAAATATTTTCTCCGTGAGGTGAAGGCATGGCAGTAACGGCAACGCCTATCCGTGTCTTGATCGGCAAAGTCGGGCTCGACGGCCATGACCGTGGAGTGAAACTGATTGCGCGCGCGTTGCGTGACGCCGGGATGGAAGTGATCTACACCGGTCTCCACCAGACGCCGGAGCAAGTGGTTAGCATGGCGATTCAAGAGGATGCGGATGCGATCGGCTTGAGCATTCTCTCCGGCGCGCACAATACGCTCTTCCGGCGCGTGTTGGCGTTGCTCAAAGAACAGGACGCCAGTGACATCGTCCTGTTCGGCGGAGGGATCATTCCCGACGAAGATCTTCTCGCGCTCAAAGCGGATGGCGTGAAAGCCTTGTTCAGGCCAGGGGCTCCCATGAACGAGATTGTGGACTTTGTGAAAGGGCTCCAATCATGAGGCCGGTCTATATGATCAGCGGCGGGATCACGAAATTCGCCAAGGCGCATCAGGACAAGGATTTCCGTCTCATGGTGAAAGAGGCCTACGACTATGCCCTGCGAGATGTGCCGCGTTTCTCCAAAGACATGATCGACGGAGCCGTCGGGTCCTATTTCTCAGACCATTTCACGAGACAGCTTAAGGCTGCGAGCATGGTGCAGGATTATCTGGGGCTCTGTCCGAAACCATCTAAACGAGTCGAAGGCGGGGGAGCGACAGGCGGGCTCTGTTTCCAGTCAGCGTGGGAAGCGGTGGCCTCCGGACGCATGAATTGTTGCCTGGCCTTCGGGTTTGAAACGATGTCGCGCGTGAACACATGGAAAGGGAACGAGTTCATTGCCCTCGCCTCCGACACGAACTTCGACTTCCCCGTCGGCGGATTTTACAGCGGGTACTACGCCATGATGGTCCAGCGCCACATGCATGAATTCGGTACGACGGTCGAGCAGATGGCCATGGTCTCGATCAAGAACCACGCAAACGCCCTCGACAATCCCTATGCGCAGAAAGCCAAACGGCTTACGATCAAACAGGTGCGGGAGTCCCCGATGGTGGCCACACCGCTGACGATGGAAGACATCTGCACCATGTCGGATGGCGCCGCAGTGTGTTTCCTGACCTCCGAGGCAGTCGCCTCGAAGGTCTGCGACCATCCCGTCAAGATCACCGGTGTCGGGTCAGGGTCCGACGCGATGCGCATGGCAGACCGGCCTCACGGCAAGGTGATCCTCCTGCCGCATGAACGAGAAGCAGATTATCGCCAGTTGAAATATCCCGGCGTCCACTCGTTCAGGGGCGGTCGCATGGCGGCGAAACTGGCCTATGAGATGGCGGGAATTCGCAACCCGGCAGAGGAATTGAGCTTCATCGAGCTACACGATGCCTATACGTCTTCCGAGATTCAAACGTACGAAGACTTGGGCCTCTGCAAATACGGCGAGGGGGGGCGATTCGTCGAAAGCGGTGTCCCGTTCATGCCCGCGGTCGACTATGGACTTGAACTGTCCAAACAGGGCCGTCTTCCCGTCAACCCCTCCGGTGGCTTGCTGGCCTGCGGCCATCCGGTTGGAGCCACAGGTCTGATGCAGGCCGTGTTCGCGTTCTGGCAATTGCAGGGCTCTGTCGGGAAGCATCTGGGAAACGACAAGCTCCAAGTTAAAAACGCCAAGCGCGGTTTGATCCACAGCCACGCAGGCACGGGGACTTATATTACGGTATCGATTATGGAAGCCGTGTGACCAAACCCGTGAGGGGTGGGGCGGAAGGGGTTAGGGGGCGGAAGGAAGACTGATATGGAAAGCAAAGGCACCATCGTCTACGGCATAGACCCGCTCGTTATCCGTGATCATTACGAAATCGATTATCTTCATAGTTATGCCGAAGACTCACCGTTCTTCATCGGGCTGACGAAGGGAAAGCTCCTCGGCTCCCGTTGTACGGCGTGCGGTTATACCTATGCCACCCCCCGCGCTCACTGTATGGACTGCGGCGCACCGACGATGTGGCATGAGTTGCCGCTAACCGGCCGAACCCACACCTTTACCACTTGTCACTATGGTGGTGAACTGTTCCTTAAAGAAACGCCTTTCACATTAATCCTCGTGGAATTCGACGGTGCCGACACGTTGTTTCTCTCACGGCTAAAAGGGATGCCGCCGGACGCGGTTCACATCGGCCTGCCGGTGGTCGCGCGTTTTGCCAAGACCCCATCGTTCAAG
>Ga0247727_10014170_pt1 | contig 13303 bp, 10 predicted proteins | sample WisWelCaveWW1625_FD_202498 | JGI IMG/M metagenome (GOLD analysis project Ga0247727, IMG submission 202498) | Biofilm microbial communities from Wishing Well Cave, Virginia, United States - WW16-25 | ecosystem: Environmental > Aquatic > Deep subsurface > Groundwater > Cave microbial mat | place... | reverse complement strand
GCCGGGTTGATACATGCGCCCGTCAATCAACTCGACCTGGCGTTTGCGAATTTCCCGCGCCTGGCTGGACACGCCGCGGATGATCAGATTGGTGAGGCCATTGTCGCCGCGTTTGGGAACATTGATCGACACCACCACGTCGCTCGTGGCCATCGGCGTGCCGTCGCTCATGGTCACGACTTCGGGCTGCGTTTTGACGATGTTCGCTTGCTCGCGGCTGACGAAGCTCTGGCCTTCCGAAAGCGCCGATTTGCGAATCACGATGACGTTTTCCTCGGCGCCGGTGGAAACCATCGTCTCGCGCAGCCCATTGGAGAGCATCAGCGTGGCCGCAAACACGAACACGACGAGCGCGAGGCCTAACACCGTCAGGCCGGTGGTCAAGCGCCGCGTCCATAAATTACGAAAGCTATAGCTGAGAGGAATTTTCATAATGCCATTTAATGAGTTGTTTTGTTGATGTCATCGTAAATCGTAATGCGTAAATTGACGCTTTACGAATTACGCATTACGTTTTACGAATTACCCTTTATGCAACACGATGCAATCCATCGGCGATGCGCATGCGCACGGCGCGCCACGTTGGGAAGATCGCGGCAACAATGCCCACCATCAAAGCCGAGGCGAAAGTCAAGGCGATGGTGTTGTCGGTTAAATTGAAGATGCCGAAAAATCCGTTCGAGAGCTTGGTAATGACGACGGAGAAGTTTTTGAAGATGAAGAACAGCGCGCCGAGGCCGACCACGAAACCGCCCAGCGCGATCAACAGCGATTCGCCGCTGATCAAGCCGACGAGATGAAGCGGCCGAAAGCCCAAAGTTTTGAGCACGGCATATTCGGACATGCGCTCGCGCGCGGTCATGGCCATGGTGTTGGCCAGAACCAGAAGGATGATGAGCACCACGACGATCGAGATGACTTCCATGGCCGTCATGATCGTGCCCGCCATGGCGATGAAGCTGAGATTGAACGCGCGCTCGGTTTCGGTTTTGGTTTCCGCCGGACTGTTCTTAAAGTTGCCGTCAATTATCTCTCCGATGGCAACGGGATTAACGTCGTCCGCGATTTGAATCACGAACCAGCCGGGATAATCCGCCAGCTCCGGGCTTTCCTGCTTCATGCGTTCATTGATATAGTCCCAATGAAACAGAAATGCGGTTTCGTCGGTCGTCGCATGCGCGCCGTCGTAAATGCCGCGCACTACGAAATCCCATTGACCGTAAAAAATCGTGCCGGTGAGCTGCACGGCGTCGCCGAGTTTCCAGCCAAAACGGTTCGCCAGCTTGCGCCCGATAATGCACGCATTGCGTTCCTGCTTATACGCCGCCAACTGCTCCGGCGGCGTCACGAACTCCGAATACATCGCAAGATACTTGTCGTCCACCGCGAAATTGGCAAAGAAATCTTTGGGGTCCTTGTAATAGGCGCCAAACCAATTGGCGGTGCCGACGCTTTGCACGCCGGGAATTTGCGCAATTTTGTCGCGATACGAAAGCGGCAACGGAAACATCAGCGACGTGGCGTTGAGCACGACCATGCGATTTTGCGCCGAAGCTTCCACGCCGGCGTACCAGGCGCTGATCGCGGTGCGAATGAATCCGAACGCGAACGTGACGATGGCAATGCCGAGAAAGGTCAAGATCGTGCGCAACGGGTGGCGCAGCGTGTTTTTGAAAATCAGTTTGAGAATTTTCATACCAGCTCTCCTTTATCGAGATGGCGCACGAGATGCGCTTTGTCAGCGGCGCGTTGATCGTGCGTCACCATGACGATGGACTTTTTGAATTCGCGATTCAAACGCTCGAGCAAGGTGAGAATTTCCGTCGCAGAAACTTTGTCCAAATCGCCGGTCGGCTCATCGGCCACGATCAAAGTAGGGTCAGCCACGATGGCGCGCGCGATGGCCACGCGCTGCTGCTGGCCGCCGGAAAGTTGTTTGGGATAATGCTTCATGCGATCGCTGAGGCCGACGACGCCCAGCGCCGTTTTCACGTGCTCATCGCGCTCCTTCTTCGAAAGCTTCGTCAATAACAGCGGAAGCTCGACATTCTCATAAGCCGTCAACACCGGAATGAGATTGTAGAATTGGAAAATGAAGCCAATGTGGCGCGCGCGCCAATCGGCCATTTGCGATTCGCTGAGCTTGGTGACCTCGTCGTTGGCCACCACGATCGTGCCCGTATCCGGACGATCGATGCCCGCGATCAGATTCAGTAACGTCGTCTTTCCTGAACCGGACGGTCCCATCAGCGCGAGAAATTCGCCCTCGGGAACGGCCAAATTGATGTTTTCCAACACCGGGATTTTGATGCTGTCTCGCCGGTAGGATTTCGAGACCTCATTCACAGCCACGATATGGTTTGGCATATTTCCTTTCCTGTAAAAGTTGATTGCAGCGATTCATTTTTTAACAATATAAACAATCCCTGTGACAACCCTATGTCAGTAGCCTGTTCAGTCCTGTTTGCCGTTTATCAAATTGATTTTTTTCATTTATTGAGTCGAGAATTGCGTCGTACCAATTGAGTTTTTCGCCGATTAAGTCCTTTATCTTTTTGATTTCTTTTACAGTTAATTTCCTGTCAATTTCCTCAATGGCAACCGCTTGAATGTCTTCAATGCTCAATGAATAGAAGATGTCTTTATTTTTCATACTCTTCCTCGAAAATCAAATGACAAAAATATTTTCCCGATGCCATCTAACGGCATTCGGGTGTGGATGAATTGTTTTTTCCCTGGGCAAAGAAACTGCCGGGTTCTCGTTTGATAATTGCCTCATGAAATCATAATTCCAAATCTTGCCAAAATCAGCAGATAAATCTTGAATTCGTCTTGAAGCAAGAACTTTGAAATGATCGTCCAAAGTAAACCACCCAACATCAAACGCCCAATGATGTAAACGACATAATGCTAATCCATTCAAGATATCGTCTTTTCCGTTTGAGTTGTGAGGAACAATGTGTGCGGCTTCTACTTCCCATTGCAGAGCATTCGGAGAGCAAATTTTCATGCCGCAAACTGCACAGCTAAAATCGTATGCTTCTATTATTGCTTGTCTAAAACCACGATTCCGGAGTTTTGCTTCCTGGGTAACTCTTATAGTTTTTTTCTTATTTGTTTCCAAAGGATTATAGTTCGCCGGTCTTTCTTGCGCTCTAATTTTGTTTACTATCTTTTGAACTTCATAAGATTTGATTGGAAAAAGCTCCTTTTTAGCTAAAGGAACGCCCACTATTTTAAGTGCCCGGTCGTAACCATCTTCTGTAAGCATCCATTCTCGTTTGTTCGTGAGCAGCATTGTTTGAGTAGGACGGGAAACTAACTTTTCTTTTGCCAAAGAGTCTGCAGCACGAAACAATAAACGATGCCAAAGGGAAGATTTTTTTACTCTATTTTCTTTTTTATAGATAGTTTCAAGATACGCTGTTCGTTGTTCTTCATTCAACCCAAAATCATCTGCAATTTCATTGACAATTTCTGCACCAATACCAAACTCCTTAATTAATCCCTTATGATTGAACAATGATTTTAGCAATGCTTGCTCAACTTCTTTTCGAGTCGGCATTCTGAAATCTTCAAGCATTTTGCCTTCGTAACTCATTGCTTTAAACTTTAATGTTCAAAATGTTGAGCTTACAATCCCCAAACGGTCGCGTGCAAATTTTCATACGACTTCGGCAACGAAATGTTGTCGCGACGAAAGATTTTTTCATCCCAACTGCGATCGCGCCGGCGGTCGAAGATCAGTAGATGTCCGGCGGGTTCGCCCAACCGTGTGAGATAGCGTCCCAGTTGTTCCAAACCCTCCGTCTCGGTGCCGCTATCTTCATAAATTTTAATTTCCAAAACTTCGCGTTGCACGCTCACCTCGCGAGGAATCGGCCAGCGGCGTTGCGCGGCGTTTGGCGTCACCGGCCATTCAATGAGAAGATCGGCGCGACCGGTGCCAATAGCGCTTTCGCGATTGAGCTGTCCGCCGCCATTGACGACGCGCTGCAACCACGCATACAGAATCAAATGCGGTCCGGCTTCCTTGTATTCATAACGCTCGATCCACGTCTCGCTATGCCGCCGATAAAACTGTTGAAACTCGGTGAACAATTTGACGAGGTCGAGTCGACCATCGGGCAAGACGTAGCATTGCGGATCAATGGCTAAATTGCTCTGCAAAACGAAAGAAAGCGTGCGCGGGATAACTTCCGCATAGATCGGATTGGCAATTCTGATCGAAGCCGGCGGGCGCGTGGTTAAACCCAGATCAGCCACGTAAAGCAAATCATCATTATAAACCTCGGCGCCGGTGAAACTGCCGGTGAGCACGGCTTCGATGATGCGGCGGACGCGCGGTTCGTGCAAGCGCTCGGCCAATGAATCTAAATGCGTGTCGCGCCGCAGAATCAACGTTTCTTTAGCGGCGTCAACGTGCGCGGCAGTAATTGCAATCGAATGGTCAATGACATCACGCTCAGTAATTTGCCGCGCCAACGCGTTGACCAGCCACGGTTGTCCCTGCGTCAAATCAAAAACATGCCGCACCGCCTCGGGCGTCCATTGGTGTCCGGTTTCTTCAGTATACTGAAGATAAAGCGCCGTCACTTCGGCCAGGCTGAAATTCGACAGGGTTAATGATTCCGCTTTGATATTGAACGGCGAGGCGCCGCGGAGCGATTCACTTTCGGGCCGGAGACGCGCGCGATATTCACGCACGTCGCGCAGACCGATCAAAACCACGCTTTGCGGAAAGGCTTGCGGGCTCTGCGAATAACCATCGCGAAGTTGCGAGAGCACGGCGAGCAAGGCGTCGTCTTCAACGGCGTCAATTTCATCAATGAACACAACGAGTGGGCGCGGCGAGCGTTTGGCCCATTCACTGAACACATGGGCCAGGCCGGTGGGCGGATTGGGAATATTCTGAAAAAGATCATCCGGCGGCCGAAGCGGCTCAGGAAGGACAACTTTCGCCGTGCGCTGCAACGCATCCAATGCCGCCTTGATGGCCTCAGCCACATTTTTGCTGAATGGGCGGCTCTGCTCGATGCTAAACCGAATCGCCGTGTATCGGCCTTCGGCCGTCAGCTTCCGCGCCATCATATCCATCAGCGTCGTTTTGCCGGATTGGCGGGAAGCATGCAAAACAAAATATTTCTGCTGATCAATGAGCGTGCGCAGTTCAGGCAAGCGCGGTTCAGGATCGAGTGTATAATGAATACCGGGCTTATTCTGTCCGGTGACATTGAAAGTACGGGCCATAAAAAATTCACTCATCGCATTTCGGCCAATTCATTATTTCGCCGTCAACTTCACTTTCGTCCCCGTCTGCAAACTTTCCGGCGGATTGAGCACGACTTGATTGCCTTCGGACAAACCTGTGCGAACTTCTAACATGCTGCCAAGAGCACCGCCAATTTCAACCGGTGTTTCGGTGACGCTGCCGTCGCGAATGACGAACGCCACTTTTTGCTCGCCGCGCGTGACGATCGCGGCAGGGGAGACGGCAATTTTTTTGCGCCGGTCGTCAGCGTGGCGGATGCGGCCTTGCTCAGGAACGTTACCTTCGCGCTCATCTCCGGCAACACACGCTCATCGATTTGCACGAATTTGATTTTCGTGAGCACCGTGGCTTTGGCGCGATCGGCGGTCGGAACGATTTTGCCGACGACGCCCGGATAGCGCGTTTCCTGATACGCATCGAGAACGATCTCACACGGTTGGCCGGATTTAATGCGCTGAATATTGGATTCCGAAACATCCGCTTCGACTTCGAGCGATGACATGTCGGCGATGGAAACCACGGCGGCGCGCGCGCTACTCGCGGAGCCGAATGGCGCAACGATTTCGCCGACATCGGCATTTTTCGTGAGCACGGTGCCGTCAAACGGCGCGCGGATGTTGGTGTATTCCAGCGCGACTTCGGCGGCGCGGACGGCGGCTGCGAATGAACGAATTCCAGCCGAGTCGGCAATTACAGCAGCGGCGGCGCGTTTGTAGCGCGCCTCGGCAGCGTCATAATCTGCGCGCGGCACAAGCTGCTCGGCCACGAGTTTTTTATAGCGTTCAAATTGAATCGTCGCCTCTTGCAAATCCGCTTGCGATTGCGGCAAACGGGCTTTCGACGCCGCGAGATCGGCCTGGGTCTGCGCCAGCGCTGCCGACATATCGCTGTGTTCCAATCTGGCGATGATTTGTCCGGCTTTAACCTGGTCGCCTTCTTCGACGCCGAGATACTCCAAACGGCCGGTGCCTTTGGAAGCGACGGCAGCTTGCCGTTGCGCGATAACATAGCCGCTGGCGGTTAACACCGCATCGGCCTGCGCCGGTGAAATCGCGGTTACCGTGAAAGTTTGCACCTCCACACTGGAGGCGAGCGAGCCGCGAAAAAATAAAAAGAAAATTGCGGCAGCGGCGACGGCGATGCCGCCGAAGAGAAAAAGATATTTGCGGCCGGGCGAACCGTTGTCGGGTTCGGCATCGCGACTGCGGTCAATGCGCAATTTAGAAAGATCTGGTGCGTTGGGATCAGCCATAAGGTGTTCTCTTAAAATGAATGTTCAGGAAAAGCAAAAATTCACGCGAAGTCGCCATAAACACGCAAAGATAAATCGCATTTCAATGTGTTTGAATACGCAAAATAATTATGGCAAGATGATTTAAAAGCTTTTAAATTATTTTGCCACAATCATCTTGCAAAAATATCTTTGCGAATATTCGCGTCTCTGCGGCTTTACGTGTGCTTTTGTTTTTGGTTCCGACTCGTGGGTAAAATAATTCAATAATTATTTTGCCTTTAAAAACTTCCTGACCGTCGCCGTAATCGCCGCGCCGGTGAAGCCGTATTTTTCATACAACGCTTCCTGTGTGCCGGACTCGCCGAAACCGTTCATGCCGATGCGTTTCACCGGCACGGGCATTTTTTCTCCCAACAATTCCGCCACCGCGCCACCGAGGCCGCCGCGAATCGCATGATCTTCGAGCGTCACCACATGCCGCGTTTTGCTCGCCCATTTTACAATGAGCTCCTCGTCCAGCGGACGAATGGAGTGAATGTTAATCACGGCGGCATTGATGCTTTCTTTCGCCAGTGTCTCGGCAGCATCAAGGCTCGGTTTCACCAATCCACCGGTGGCGATCAACGTCACCTCGTTCCCTTCGCGTAACAAATCGCCTTTGCCGAATTGAAAACGGTACGACGCGTCATGCACGTCGTCGAGTTTATGCCGCGTCAACCGCAAATAGGCCGGACGGTCGTGATGAACCAAAAACTCCACGGCCTGCAGCGTTTCGATTTTATCCGCCGGTTGCAGAATATCGACATTCGGCAAAGAACGCATCAGCGCGATGTCTTCCAATGCCATCTGGCTATAACCATCCTCGCCGATACCGATGCCGGCATGGGTACCGACCATTCTCACATTGGCATGCGTGTACGCCGCCGAAAGTCGAATCTGCTCGAAGCGCCCGGCAAGAAAACAGGCGAAGCTGCAGATGAACGGAATTTTTCCGGCCAGCGCTAAACCGGCGCCGACACCGACCAAGTTGCCCTCCGCAATGCCGATGTCCAAATGCCGCCCCGGAAATTTTTTTGCAAACGGCAGTGTCATTGTGGATTTCGCTAAGTCCGCATCCACGACTATTATATTCGGATATTTCTCACCTAAAGTTGCAAGGGCTTCACCGAATGCAGCGCGAGTTGCAGTTGAGGCCATGTTGGTCTGTTTTCCAAAATTTAACGAGTGAATCGAAATGTTTGACGGTTAGACCGTTAAACAGTTAAACGGTCTAACCGTCAAACCGTCCAACGCTTTTTAATAACGCATCGCCCGAATATCCGCCAGCGCTTTTTCACACTCCGCCGGCGTCGGGGTTTTGCCGTGCCAATCAACCAGATTGGCTTCCATAAAACTGACGCCACGGCCTTTGATCGTATGCGCAACGATAAACGTCGGTTTTCCGCGGCCACTTCTAGCGCGATCCAACGCGCCAAGAATCTGCGAATAATTGTGGCCGTCGATTTCTTCCACGTTCCAATTGAAGGCGCGCAACTTGTCGACGACGGGTTCGAGATTCATGATCTCATTGGTCAGGCCGTCAATCTGCGCCTTGTTGTAATCAAGAATGACCGTCAGCGCGTCGGCTTTTAAATGCGGCGCCGCCATTAGCGCTTCCCAGATTTGCCCGGCCTGCGTTTCGCCGTCGCCGATTATGCAATAAACATGAAAACGATTATTGTCAATTTTACTCGCGAGCGCCATGCCGAGCGCAATCGACAGGCCTTGTCCGAGCGAGCCGGTTGAAGCTTCGATACCCGGCAAACGCACGCGATCCGGATGGCCCTGCAGGGGAGACTCAAGTTTGCGGAGCGTCATCAACTGCTCTTTGGGAAAATAACCGCATTTCGCGAGGGCGGCATAAACCGCGGGCACGCCGTGGCCTTTGGAAAGGATGAAACGATCACGATCCGGCCAATGCGGTTCTTCAGGTCGATGGCGCAGGTGGCTAAAATAAACGCAGGTCACAATATCAATCGCCGAGAGCGAGCCGCCCGGATGCCCGGAGCCGGCGGCGGTCAACATCCGAATGATATCGCCGCGCAACTCGCGCGCGATTTCTTGCAGTGCCGTGATGTCGGTCATGGGTTGCATAAATTTTTTTTGGTCAATGATGTTATGGCATCGTTGTTAATCTAAGTAGTCAATATAGAAATCTTCCGCTATGAAGGCAAGGAAAATATTGGGTGAGGCAACGGGCGGGCGGAGGCCTAGCGATATGGCACAAGTCATTTTATCTGGAGTTGGTGATTTGACAGATAAATGTGAAAGATGGATATCGAGAAGAGGTTGAACAGGACGGTGAATGGCTAATAGCCGGTCAATAGCAGGTGGAAGGAAAAAGTTCGACAAAAAGTGCAACAACAATTACAATCAACGCGCTACTCTTCAAACCGTGACACAATGAATAATTCTCCTCACCGGCATGCGGCGTTTGATTCAACATGGTTGCCGTCGTGCGCATCGCCGCTTAAGCTTCGTTGGAGATAGCAGACGAAGTTGTTGGAGGTGAGGAGTATGATTCCAGTTATTGTTGTGCGTTGTCAACGAATGTCAATTAAATAACTTACCCATTTGAGAGTGAATATAGGCTCTGGAAATGGGTAAGTTATTTAAAGGGCGTTCCTAAAAAGCCCTGATCACTTGGATGACCCTTGTGCCTCACGCATACACGCGTTTTCGCGAACTTCTAACAGACGCTATTGCAAATTTGAAGCACGTGTATGAGTGGTTTACCGCTGGCTCCTGTTTTTATAAGTTGGACTTCGATATAGTAAATGTTTTTTTGGAAGTCAAACTCTGGGCCATCGCAGTTGAAGGATATAGTCTGTGTCTGGGCCACAGTTGAAGGCGCATAATCATTGCTATTAAGCTCCACCAGGGTAGTGACGACACCAGTGGAAATTTCCATTCGCTGGAGACGAACAACGACCCGTGCAGCAGCTCCGTTATCGGCGAAGCGGACCGTTAGACTCTTAGTATGTCTGGGATCTCCAAAAATTCCATCCACAGCCACAACATTGTAGCGGATGTCTATTGTCGCATTGGTGACCGTGCTACGTACCGCAGCGCTGTTAGCACTTAGCGCGACGGTACTCAGATCCGCTTCGTCCACGGTCCCATCGGAACCCACCGCCGTCCAACAACGGTCTTGCGCCGATACGATTGCAATATGGCAGAACAGGATAAAGATCAAAGCCATACTCGCCAGCGTCTTCCCGGCTCTTCCAATTGTTATAAGGTTTAGATTTGACATTGCATTTACCTCCGTTAATGTTTAGTTCTGATTTTTGGTTTCATGGTTGCTGATATAGTTCAACTCTGCAATCCGAATTGTCTTGTCCAACTGTCCTAACAATCCCGATCCCCGCAACCCTTCGGATTCTTGAGATCGACCTCAAGGCATACGCTCTTCACTCGCACGCTCTTGACATCCGGATCGTCGAGGCCTAGGCAATTCAGCAGCTTCCCGGCAGCCGCGGTGCAGTCGTGTCCGAGGACTGGCGGCACGGTTGTCTTGGGAGGTGTCATCGCCACCGGATTCCGGTCGGGCTGTCGCACCAAGACCCCGGGCAAAAGCGTGACGGTAATGTCCCACACGATACTCACCCCGTAACTGCCGTCTCCACGATCCTTCACCCTGCCGGTGATCCTGACGCCCGGCATAGGCGAAACCGTAAATCCGTCTCCTCGACCAGGGCCGAGCGGGTTGCCATAGCGATCACGCGGCACGATCACAAACGTGCCGTGGCGACCATCCGGCCGATCATTAACGCCTACCACCGTCACGTCCGACCGGTCGGGATCAATGCTCGGCTCGACATGAATTGACCAGAACGCCTCCCGGGTGGCACGGCACCCTTCGTCGTACGTCGCCACCGCTCTGAATTGGTACGTACCCTCGACGCGCGTTAGGTCTTTGAGCCGTTGGTTGTAGATGCCATCTGGTTCCATGGCTCCGTCATCGTGCAGGCCGTCGTCGAACAGGGGGACTCGGATCATTGAAGTGGGAACCGGCAACACCCCGCCCGCTTGGCGCAAAATGGCCTGCAACGTGGCGTGAAACGCGTCGACCGCATCGGCCGAGGTCGCTGGCGGACGGAGTCCGGCCTCGGTGACGAGCTGACCAAGAGCGACGGTTGGCACTTCGATGGTAAGTTCCACTTGAGCCTTAGGCGTCGTGCCGTTGCCGTAATGTAGGCCAACCCACGGGTCGATCGAGTCTCCCGTGTACACACGTCTTGGTCCACCAAGATAGACAAGCTTCGGCCCACCGGCAGAGACGATCAAAAAGAAGTAGCGCACATCGCTCGGCGGGGGCGGAAATTCGCCTCCGACCGGGACCCGATCAACTGTGAACTGCCAGGTGCCGTCCCGCTCGCCATCATGGGGCAGGGGAATACGCCAGAAGACCCAGGTCCGTCCCCGAGCCGTTTCGGAGAATCGCTCATTGATAAGCTTGCCACTCGGAGTTCGGATATGTGCCCGCAAGGGTGTCGATGGATCGTCCCAGCCCAATACCAGAGTGATGCGCTCTTCCCCACACACGGAGAATCGGTGAGAATTTGACTGCGTTTGGTGTGCTCGGAGCAAAAATTCTGGATCACCCAACGCGCCGGTCTCGAAGATGTTCCCGAAGCAGAGGCCGAAGAACTTTCTGAGTGCTAGGCCATCGACTGCCCGGGTGAACTCGCCGCTGTGGTCTCGCGCGATCCGGCTCAGGAGTGGTCCGTTGATCTCAGCGTCGGAGCCGAACCCGATGACACAGAGTTTGGTCGAGCCCAGCGATCCCTCGACGCTCTCAATCATCGGCGCAGTGTTCTGTAGTCCGTCGGTTAGCAGCAAGACCGCGCGGTCATTCGGGGAGCCGGAACCGAGGGCGGAGAGCGCGGCCGCCATTCCACCACCGATGCTGGTGCTGCCGCCGGCTGAGATCGAGCCGATCTGCCCCGTAGTAAATGGTGCCGGGCCGACCAGTATGGGTTTTACGGTTGCGGCGAGGCTGGGAGGTGTGTTGGTGGTCGCCGCGGAGCTGAACGTCACCAATCCAAGCCGGTCACCCTGTCCTTCCCGGACCAATTGAACGAAGAGCGCTGCTGCATCCTGCGCCTCATCAAGCTTGGTTCGACCGACGGGCGGGGCCGAACTGGCCATGCTTCCCGAGCGGTCGAAGACTATCATCACATCGAGCGGAACGGCAGGTACCGGTGGATTAGCGAGTGTGGACTTAATAGAGGCGATAGGAGCGTAGGTCACACTGCATCCGCTCCCGTTGCTGAGCGGGCCACCCACCAAACGGCCGTTGATATCGAACAGCGCGGAGCCGGAACTCCCGCCGGCGTAGTCGAAGCCGGAAATGGAGCCCCCGTCATGTACTCCGGCCTGCATCTTCTTCACGGCACCATTGGGGTGATGCATTGTGAAGATCACTTCCCCGGTCATTAGGACGGCGTCACGCATCTCAAGGGGGATCGGCAGAGCCCCGGGTGCCGCATCAAGCCGCACGATCACCCAATCGTCTCCTCCGCCCCCGCCGCTCGGCGGGCGACCAGCGGCTACTTCCGCGAGAACCTTGAAGAATCTGGTGACGTGTCCGGCGGGCCTGCTCCCGTCGCATGCGGTAGCATAGTCGAACGTGACCGACGCGCTCCGCATGTCCTCTCCACTTGGATCGGTCAGGCAGTGACGCGCGGTGAGGAAGAGATCGGCGGCGATCAGAGTGCCCGAACAACTGCTGACATCACCATCATGTACCTCCACGATGATCCCCACGGCCGCAGCCACCCGGTCCTTGACGGCCGTCGGAATAGACGGGAGCGCGCATGCAGCATTTCGCCAGGCGAATCCTGGGTTGCACTCCAGCCGCGTCTCATAGATTGGCTCTTGGTAGGGATTGGTATGGAGGAACGGGTCAGGATTGGACCGGCTACCGAAGGGCGTGCCAGGGGTATTCCCGGGGGTAATGCTCGGCTCACCGCTACCATACTCCAGAAGTCTGGCGCTACCACTGCCGCCAGTGATGCGAATGGAGAATGGGCTCATCGAGCCATCGACCGGCCGGGACCAGAAGCTCGGGCCGGAACTCGCGTTGAACACATCGGTACCATACCCCAGATCCACCGTCAATCTGGCGGCTCCGGTGAGATTTACATTATCGAAGTGCAGCATCACGAATCGCGGACCGCCAAGCGGACCGGGGCTGGGGAAAAGATCGAGGCCTGCGGCCTCGTTGAAGGTACGGCCGTCGGCGACGACGCGTCCAAGGAAATGGCTCATAGGTGCCTCCGTCTATTGGTATTGAATGTTCTCATTTTATCCATCTTACTTATATCCTTCCCAACAAAAAAATAGTTCAGTGGTCGTTGGAGCTTTGCCTGATTCGGTGAAATAAACGCTCGCGCCGCCGTCAGAGTAATTCTCAGAATACGTGGGACCTCCCTGTTGCGTCCGTTCAGATTCCGTCTACTTATATCAGACACCAAAAAGTGAAATTATTCCCAGGTTTTTATCAATAAATTCCCTTTGCATCCTGCCGAAAAATTTTTAAATTGTTGTAATTGCCATCAAACACGGAGCAGCGAGATAGACTGTGAGAATTCCTTTTTCCCGGCTTCCCGGCGTGAATCGACTCTTTGCTGATTACAGCGAAAATTTTGACCGGCTCGCGGATTTTTATGCGGTGGATTATCGCAGCCGCGCGGCGTTGCTGGCGCAGATTGATCTCGTCGCCCAACGCGATTATTCTCGCGTCGAGATCG
>Ga0247727_10014169_pt1 | contig 13303 bp, 11 predicted proteins | sample WisWelCaveWW1625_FD_202498 | JGI IMG/M metagenome (GOLD analysis project Ga0247727, IMG submission 202498) | Biofilm microbial communities from Wishing Well Cave, Virginia, United States - WW16-25 | ecosystem: Environmental > Aquatic > Deep subsurface > Groundwater > Cave microbial mat | place... | reverse complement strand
CGTCACGAGGTTGTGCAATTCGGCGCGCAACGACGTCGGCAGATTCAATTCCAGCACTCTTTTATAAATTCGCATGGCCGTGGCATCGCGGCGATTGAGGCGCAGGTAAGCCTCAGCCAGCGGCGGATAGAGCTTCATGCGACTCGGCTTGCGGACGACCAGACCTTCATAAATCATCGCGGCGCCGGCGTAATTGCCAAACAGGCGGTGCAGACGCGCGCGATTGGCCGGCAACCAGGAAAAGAGCCCGAGCAGAGATACGCCCACAACCACGGCAAGGATGGCGTTATTGCCGATCGCAATGCCGGAGCCGCCGCCTTTGGCCTGTTTCAGGAGTTGGGCGCGCGACAATTCCACCAACTTCGTGACCTCGCGATAATCCGGCTGCGCCAGTTGGACGCGCTCAAACTTAATCAACGCCTGCATCCAGTCCTGCTGCTCAAAAGCAACCATCCCCTGCCGATAGAGCAAATCCAATGGCGTCGAGTTTTGCACTTTCCTCGCCGGCTGCTTCTTGTCCGATCTGGCGTTCTGCGCGTCCAGACGCGGCGCCTGCACCGACAGCCCGATTGCCAACAACAGCGCGGCCGCTCGAGTGATTTGGTTTTGCATAACAGCTCCGTTCCTTGAATGACTTTCCTCATTGACATCCGCTTTATTTTTCTCGAACCGGATTACCCTTCCGTTTTGAGCACGCCGTTCGCGCCGATCAAATCCGCCGCCACGCCGTTGACGTGATCGAGAGCGGCGACAAGTTCTTTTTTCTTTCGCGGTTTTCTCGACACTGGAAGCTTTTTGTGTACTTCCTCCGTCTGGCCAGGCGTCCGAGGTCTGCCGCTCGTCTGTGGCGCGCCATCCTTATTGTGCGCGTCAACCGTTTCGCTCGCCCGCCGCGGTTCCCGGCTTTCATACCGATCTTGCTGCGCGACAATCGCATGGAGCTCGGCGCGATGCCGGGTCGGCAGATTCAGCGCCAAAACTTTTTCAAAAATTCGCATCGCGGCGCCGTCGTCGCGCTTGAGGCGCAAATAAATCTCCGCCAGCACCGCATAGAACTTGACCCGGTTCGGCTTTTGCGCGATCATTCTTTCGTAGAGCGACGCTGCCGCAATATCGTCGCCTTGCCAACGATAAAGACGCGCGCGGCCGGCTGGTGAAACGACGAACAGCCCGAGCAAAGCCAATCCAATGATGGCGGCAATGATCATTCCGATCGCCGGCATCAAAATTTTTCCGTCAACGGTTCTCGCCGGCAATTGGGCGGTTTTCGCCTGGCGCAAGAGATTCGCCCGCGCCACTGCCACCAGATCGTCAAAGTCGCGATAATTCGGCTGCACAAACGTGATGCGCTCAAAGGCGATCACGGCGCTCTTCCAATCATCGCGCTCAAAAGCCGCCAGCGCCTGCTGATACAGTGAATCGAGGTTCGCGCTGCCGGCAACGGCAATTTCCGCATGCATCGAGGAATCCGCATTTGCCGCCGGAGAATCCACTTTCGCCGCGGCAAACTTTTTTCCGGCGTCAGCGGACGGCGCGTTGAAGATGACAAAAGGATTCGGAGTCGCCGCGGAATCGGGCGCCTGTGGTCGCGGCAGCTTGCCTTCCAAGCGGGCATAAAGCTCTTCGAGATCGCGATACCGGCGATTGATCCGGCTCACTTTTTCAAACGCGTCGAGGGCGCCGTCATTATCATTGCGGTTCATCGCCGCCACGCCTTGGTCATAATAACGCGCTGCGACCGCTTCGATCTCCTCGTTCTTGAGAATCGTTCGCGCTTCTGCGAGTCTCTTGCTCGCGTCGCGATAATCGGGATTCAATTCCACGGTGCGCTTGAAAGCCTTGATCGCGGCCTTCCAATCGCGCTGCCGCATCGCCGCGCGGCCGGCGGCATATTCGTTCTCAGCTTCGGCTTTATTCTCCGCCGGAGCTATCGCCGCTTCCTGCCATTCTTGGCCGGCCGGCGCCAGCTCTTGATGGTGGCTTCCGTTTTCCATGCCTTTCGCAATGGCGCGGGCGTCCACACGCGGCGCATGCGCCAACAGGCACGCTGCGAGAAGCGCCCCCATCGTTGCAGTGATCTGGTTTTGCATAATGACCTCGGTTTCTTGAATCGTTGAATAACCACGTCGATTTAAATTCTATCGAATGAATGCAAAGCCGCTCACAGCGCCCAAAAAAAAAGGCGCAACTTCATCACGCGACGACAACACGTCATGAGGCTACGCCTTCGACTTACAAGTCTTGTTTCCTGCACGCCAAGGCTCCCACAACTTCTTTGTGGGGCATTGGAAATTTAACTTTGTCTTTTTGTACCTTCTATCGCGCCTGATTGCGGAAAATTTTTCACTTTAAAAAATTGCCGGCACGAACCGATAGGGAACGGTTCGCATGTATTCCACATATTTTTCATCTTTGCTCAACAGCTTTTCTTCCGAAACGGCGCGCCAGATCTGGCCCAGCATTATGGCGACGACGGCGATAAAATTGAACAAGGAAAAATTGCCCAGCAAGAACCCGAAGTAAAAAATCATCTCGCTCGCATACAGAGGATGCCGGACGATTTGATAAGCGCCCGCGCTTTGCACTTTGCGATTGGCCGGAACGATGCCGAAGCTTCGGCCCAGCGAAGAAAGCGCGCCTAAGATGGTCACGATGCCGATCAACTGCATGATCACGGAAATCGTCATGACGGCGCCATTCTCGCTCGGAAGTGGCCGCAGCGCCATCGACAGACCCACCGTGCCGATCGCAATGATCCAATCCAGCGGGCGATGTGAGAGGTCGGCGCTTTCGCGGCGCGTAAAGAACAGGCACACCAGCAGCGTATTCACCAGCAAAATCCGAGACTCAGCACGCCACCGCTCTGTTGCCAGCCCATGAAGGATGACATCACAAATTCAATCCACAGCAGCGCCATGAACAGATTGGCCGGCCAGTGCAGCAATCTTTTCAATCCCTCGAAACTCGCGGGCGCGCGCTCATCAACCGTGACGTACAGCTCGTCGCCGGCCTCGATCGGCGTGGCCGAAATCGTATTCGGCGGCAATTCCAAAACGCAGTTCGCCGCGGGAACGAGACTCGTCATTTTGTTGGGCGCCAGATTCTGAAATATTTTGACGACCTTGCCCTGAATATCGAGAAACACCACATCCAGCGGATATTTCATTCCAAACGTGTGGACGGCTTTGCAGGGGACGAGGTATAACGCTTTCCAAGGATCCGGCTTTGCCGTTCCCAGCAGTCCGGTGGAGCGGGCGAGCACGTTGCTCGCGACGGCAACTTTTTGCTCCAGCGTAATTCCTTTGGTCACATTGATAATCGGCATAGCAGCATCTTTTTTTTGGTAAATAAAATTCCGCGTTGCGCCTCTTCATAGTCAGGGAGGTTCGTATTCCAAATTACTTCAAACCCACTGCAAAGTCAGGCGCAACATTTATGTTGCGCCACATTACCAGACTTTCAAAATTAAAACGTCCGGCTTGGGCACGGCGATTTTGCTCTCGACTTTGAACAGACTGTCGCCTGCCACCTTGCGATAAACCGCCTGGTGCAACACCACTTCGCTGTCGGTGATGCGAATCAGTTTGCCGGCTTTCTGCTTGCCTTCTTTCGTGCGAACTTCGACGTAAACCGGACGATAGCTCGGAATATCCGCGGAAGTTTTCAGCTTCTGGACTTCGTCGTCGATATACACCATGCGGGGAATTCCCTCCGGCGAAAAAACCGGCTGATTGTTGAGGGTCTTCCGATTGCACCCCGTATTGAACAACACGACGGCGAAGATTAACGCGATAGAGTTAAACGGTTTCATGTATGTTCTCCTGATTTTTTTTTCACCACAAAGGCCACAAAGCGCACAAAGAAAAACTTTGTGTTCTTTGTGGCCTTTGTGGTGCAGTTTTGGTTGCGGCCAAAGCCGCGTTATGATTTAAGCGACCGGTCAATAGCGGTTGCAACCTTACGGAAACATCGGCGCCAGCGTATTCTTCACCATGATCACGCCCGGGCCCATCATGACGATAAACAGCGCGGGCAGAATAAAGAACACCAGCGGGAAGAGCATTTTGATGCTGGCCTTCGCGGCTCTCTCTTCGGCGCGCTGGCGCACGCGGGTTCGCAATGATTCGGACTGCGCGCGCAGCGTGTCTGCGACGTTCGTGCCGAGCTTGTCGCTCAACACCAGCGAGCCGACGAGAATTTTCAGATCTTCAATGGCATTGCGGCCGGCCAGATTGCGCAGCGCGTATTCGCGCGCGATGCCGGTGCGCAACTCCTGATTCACCAGGCTCAATTCATCGCTGAGCGCCTGACTCCGCAGTTGCAACTCCTGTCCGACGCGCAGCAGCGCCGCATTCAAACCCATGCCGGCTTCGACGCAAATCACCAGAAAATCCAACGCATCGGGAAGCGCGCTCGCAATGCTGCCCTGCCGGCGGCGAACTTTCGCGCGCAACACGAAATCCGGAACAATGTAACCCATCATCGCCATCAACACGGCGAGCAAAAGAAACTGCGGGCCGCTTCTGCCGCCGGCCACGGCCATAAACCAGTACACGACGAACAGGCCGAGCGCGCCGACGATTTTGGCGCCGATAAAAATGCCGGCACCGTTTTCCTGATAAAAACCCGCCTGAATCAAAGTCGCGCGGAGTTTCGATTGGTTTGGCGAATTTTTCGGCGCGACGCCGAAAGTCGACGCGACTCTTTCCAGCGCCGGATTGACCTGCGCTTTCGCCGAGGTCAACAGGCCGCGCAATTCGGCGACGGTTCCCCGATTCCATTCCGGATTCACATAGCGCCGCATTCTCTCCGTAACCGGATCGGCTTTGCGGCGCAAGAACCAGAGCGCCAGCCAGACCAGCAGACTGACCGCAAGAAAACTCAGGCCGGAGATGAGATATAGTGACATAAAGCATTATCCTAAAAAACTATCCTTGGCTTGCGGCAAGGCAGGCCAAACCGTGAAAATTTTTTTGCACCACAAAGAGGCCACAAAGCGCACAAAGAAAAAATTCAAATATCGTGTTCTTTCTTTGTGTCCTTTGTGACCTTTGTGGTGAAGTTTGGTTGCAGCTACTGCCGCGCCACGATTTTCCGAATCAGATCAAAAAATTTTTCAGACTTTTATTCGAAGCTTGAGTGTTTTAGCATCTACTCCAGCTTGACAGTCACAATTTTGCGGATGGCCATGAACCCGATGGTTTCCAACACCAGCGCCATCGTGACCATCATTTTGCCGAAAGGATCCTTGAAGAGCAGCATGAGGTAATCCGGATTCAATATCGAGATAACGAGGCCGAGCACCACCGGCAGGCCGTCGAGAATCCAGCTCGAAAAACGGCCCTGCGCGGTCAACGCTTTTACCTGGCCCATCAATTTGAATCGCGCCCGAATGGTCTCGCCGATTTTAATGAGCACCTCGGTTAAATTGCCGCCGCTTTCCCGTTGAATCAGCACCGCGGTCACGAACAGTTTCAAATCGACGCTGCCGATGCGCTCGGTCAAATTGAGCAGCGCTTCTTTCACCGGCAGGCCGAGATTTTGTTCCTCAAACGTTTTCCGAAATTCCATGCCGATCGGATCGGGCGCTTCCATGGCGACGAGTTGCATCGCTTTGGTGAAACCGTGGCCGGCGCGCAACGCGCTCGTCATCATATCCAGCGCGTCGGGAAACTGTTGCTCAAACATTTTCAAGCGCGCTTTGCGGCGGTGCAAAACATAGAAGAGCGGCAAACCGCCGAGCACAAAAGTCACGCCGCCGATCAGAATGGGATTGCCCGAGCGCATTGTGAAAAACAAACCTGTGACGCCGCCGATCGCCATCATCAGGAACACTCGCGAGACGGATATGGACAGATTGGCCTGCGCGATAATGCGTTGCAGGTTTTTGGAAATATTCAGCCGTTCCAGCCAGCGGTTTAACAGCGGAATGCGGCTTAAATGATCGTCACGAACGACCTGACGCGTTTCGGCGTTGTTGGTCGCGGCGAGCAGGCGGATCGCATCCAACCGCTTGCGCACGAGGCGTTCTTTATCGACGGCATAGCGCCGGATCAACGACAGCACGGCGAGCGTCAATAGCGTGACGGCGACAAAGACGATGATAATTAGCTTGATCATGGCAATTTTCCACAGCAACTATACAAGGTAAAAAAAATTTCTAAAATTTAAATTCCCCCAACGGATAGAAACAACGCAACGGATATAATTTTTTTAGCACAGTATCCGAAGAATTACATTTTCCATCCGTTGCGTTGTTTCTATCTGTTGGGAAACTTTATTTTTTATGCTACCTCACCTCGCGAAGCTTCAGTTTTCAGCTTGCCCGAAAATCTGATGCAAGATCTAAAACTCCGATTTCTTTTCCAACTTTGGCGACGCCGACGTCTCAAACAAATTCGCCGGCAATTCGATGCCGGCGGCCTCGAGGGCGTCGGCAAATTTCGGGCGGATGCCGGTGGCGCGGAGCGCGCCGCGCACCTTGCCGTCTTCAGTAATGCCCATTTTTTCAAAATTAAAAATATCCTGCATGGTGACGACCTCGCCTTCCATGCCGGTAATTTCGGAGATGCGAGTCACCTTGCGGCTGCCGTCGCTCAGGCGCGTCGCCTGCACGATCACATTGATCGCGGCGCTGATCTGCTCGCGCATCGCGCGGTCCGGCAAATTGGCGCCGGCCATCAGGATCATGGTCTCGAGACGGCGCAAGGCATCGCGCGGGGTATTGGCATGCAGCGTCGTCATCGAGCCGTCATGACCCGTGTTCATGGCTTGCAACATATCGAGCGCCTCCGCGCCGCGCACCTCGCCGATGATGATGCGATCGGGCCGCATACGCAGCGCATTCTTCACCAGATCGCGCTGGGCAATCGCGCCCTGGCCTTCGACGTTGGATTGCCGCGTTTCCAAACGCACCACGTGCGGCTGCTGCATTTGCAGCTCCGCCGCGTCTTCAACCGTAATGATGCGCTCGGAATGCGGGATATAACCGGACAGCACGTTGAGCAACGACGTTTTGCCGCTGCCCGTGCCGCCGGAAATCAGCACATTCAACCTGGCACGGACGACGCCCTTCAACACTTCGCCCATCGCGGGCGTGAGCGATTCATAACGCAGCAGATCATCCATCGTGATCGCTTTGACCGCGAATTTGCGGATTGAAACGCACGGCCCGTCAATGGCCAGCGGCGGAATGATCGCGTTGACGCGCGAGCCGTCCGGCAACCGCGCATCCACCATCGGCGACGACTCGTCGATGCGGCGGCCGACGCCGGAGACGATGCGATCGATGACGTGGAGCAGGTGCGCATCATCCTTGAAAATGGTTTTGGTCAATTCCAGCTTGCCGAAGCGCTCGACATAAACCTGATCGTGGGTATTCACGAGAATATCGGAAATCGTCGGATCGTGCAGCAGCGTTTCCAGCGGACCGAGGCCGAACGTTTCACTGAGAATTTCTTCGATCAATCTTTCGCGGTTGAATCCGGCGATGGGGCTGATCTCGCCCGCCAGAATGCTCTCGACCACTTCGCGAACCACGGCGCGCAGCTCGTCGCGTGAAATCGAATCCAGCTTCGTCAGATCGAGGCGGTCCAGCAAACGGCGATGGACTTTCTCTTTCAGGTCCTGATACGAATCCAACAAATGCATGGCTTTGGAATTCGTCGCTTGCGGGGCGAGAGATTTTTTCTCCGCAACTTCGCCGTTGCGGTTGAGGCGTTTGAGCAAACCCATCTTGCCGGCTCCACTATAGTATTACCTTGAAAAAACTATCATGACTGCGAAAATTTTTGCACCACAAAGAACACAAAGTTCACAAAGAAAAAACTTTGTGTTCTTTGTGGCCTTTGTGGTGCAGTTTTGGTTGCGGCCAAAGCCGCGCTACGATTTTATGAACAGATTCTTAAACAAACTTCTTTTTTCATTTTTCTCCGGCTCGGCCGCGGGCACAGCGGCGACGCCGTTGAAGCGATGCGCCAGATCGTTGAAGCTCACCGAAATTTTGGCGCGCGGCGAGCCGGTGGAAATCGGAATGCCCTGATTGATCGAATTGATCACGTTCGTATAATCGTGATTCGGCACGCGCCAGTAGATCGGATAATTGAGCGATTTCTCCAACCCGTCGACGTCGATGCCGCCGTTGTTGGCGCCGTCGCGATTCAACACCAGCAAAACTTTTTCCTGGCTATAATCCATGCGCTGAAAAACTTTGAGGCAGCGGCGCGCATTGTAAATGCCCGGCAGATCCGCGGTAAACACCGTCAGGACCGAGTCGGATTCATCCAGCGCTTTCAGCGTGAGATCATCGAAGCTGTTTTTCGTGTCAATGACGATATAATCAAACACCGATTTGAGAATGGCCAGAATTTGATCGAGATGCGAAACCGTGACGGCCTCGGCTTCTTCCGCCCGCGCCGGGCCGCTTAACAGCCACACGCCGGACGTGTGTTTCGACAAAACATTTTTGAGCAATTCCGGCTCGACGTCGTTGAGATGATTCGCCAGATCGACGATGGAATACTCCGGCTGCACGTTCAAAAACAGGGCGGCATTGCCGAATTGGAGATTTAAATCCACGAGCAGCACGGCTTTTTTCGTATGTTTAGCGAGACTGACCGCGAGGTTCGTCGCAATCGTGGTCGCGCCGACGCCGCCTTTGGCGCCGAAGACCGACAACATTTTCGCGCCGAAGCTCACTTCCGTCGCGCGCTTCCCTTGCGAACGCGCCGCGCTTTTAATCGCGTTGACCAACTCGTCGCGGTTGAGCGGCTTGAAGAGAAACTCCCGGGCGCCGGCGCGCATCGCTTTGATGATGAGCTCGGGAACGATTTGAAACGAGGTCACAAACAGCGTCGAGTGCGGAAAACTCTGCGTGATGCGCTCCGCCATCTTGAGCGTCTGCTCCGCATTCGGCGACAGATCGAGAATTACGATATTCGGTTTGAGCTCGCCGGTTTTTTCAAACCCGCGCGCCAGGTCGCCGGTTTCCGCGACGATCTTCACGCGTTGCACGCCCTTGAGCAGCGCCTTCAAGGACTGGCGGGACTTGTCGTCCGGGTCGATAACGACCACGCTTATTTTTTCAGCTTTTTCTGCCATGATTTCTCTTCCACTGTTTCAAATTTTATCGCGGCGGTCGGCGCGGCTTGTCGAGCGCGGCGCACCGTGTGCAAAAATATTCTATTGAAGTAATTTGACTTTATACAGCAAACCGGCGCCAGGGCCGGCTTTGTTAGTGCCTTCGGTCGTGATTTTGATGAAGCGGCCGATGACGTTGCCTTGGCTCGTGACGCTTTCCAGAAAGAAAGCGCCGAGTCCGGCCACGGTCACTTCCTCGCGTCCCGGATGCGGAGGGTTGTTGATATCAAAAAATGGAACTTTAAGAATTCGCGGACTGGAGAAACCCGGAAAATTCGAGTTGACGACTGCCTGCAGGGAATTATCCCAGGACGCGCCGGGATCCTGTGAGATCAGGTAGTTGACGCCCTGCTGGGTTGGGCCCTTCATGTTGCCCGGCTCAACCTGCAACACGTCGCCAATCGCAACCTCTCCCGGATAACTGAACTTGATGTAATCACGATAGGCATTCGCGCCGGGGACAGGCGTGCCTTTATTGATCGGCGGATAATCCACGGCATAATAGAAGCTCGGCGTCGGGGGGAGTGGACATATCGAACCGGTTTTGAGAACAACCTGTGAGCCGACGCACCAATTCTCGAAAGGAATACACCACGGTTTTAATTTCTTCGTTTCCGACAACGCCCCCAGTTCCGCCAATGCCGCGGCATTGACATTGGAGGTGTTAACGCCTAAAATCGGCGCAATAAAAAGGTTGACCTGACGATTCGCCTGCACGCGAATGCGATTCGCCGTGGGATAGCTCACGTTGGCCCCGTTGATCACCACCGGCTGATTGATACACTGATTCAATCCACCGACCGCGATGGCGCGATTGGTCGCGGAGCTTTTATTAATGAGCAGACCCGAGGCGCCGGCCAGCGCCGCGGCGTCCACGGCATTTTGCAGTTGATGATCGGCGGTTAAAATCATGCCGGTATCGATCGCCAGCGCGCTAAAACCCAACATCGATGCCATCACCAGCGCGGCAAAAATCAGCGCGCTGCCTTTTTCACTTTTAATCATCCTTAACATGTTTTCCTCTTCAAGATTAACGCAATTCAGGTACGGCACTGTCTTGCATGGTTTGAATGATGTGCGGAGAGATCATGATGATCAACTCGGTTTCGTTATTTAAAAACCGGGAACTGCTGAACAGACTTCCCAGAATCGGCAGGTGACCAAGCCCCGGAATTTTCGAGGAGGTTTTGGCCACATCATTTGAGATCAAACCGCCGACAATAAAATGATCCCCATCTTTAAGCTCCACCGTTGTCTCCGCTTTGCGTGAAATCAACGCCGGGATGCGAAAACCGCTCAGAATGATGCCGTTCTCAAAATCCAGGCTGCTCACTTCCGTCGCCACCTTGATGTTGACGAGATTGGAATCCAGCACCGTCGGCACAAACTTCAGCCGGATGCCGAACTCTTTGAAGAGAATCGTGACCTGTCCGGTCGCGCCGGAAAGAATCGGAATCGGAATCTCGCCTCCGGCGAGAAAGCTCGCTTCCGCCCCGCTGATCGTGCTCAGGTTCGGCTTCGCCAGCGTCGTCAAAAGATTTTTTTCTTCGAGCGCCTTGACCACCGCGGCGATGTTTCGCGTGGGAATCGACAGGAAAAAATCGATGTTGTCGTTCAGCACGCTCTCGCGCAAATCGTCTTTCGCCTGCTCCGGCACGTTGTTGAACGGCAGCAGAAACGGATCGGCCGGCTTGCCGGCTTTGCCGCCAAAACTGCCAACGCCCAATCGATCCTTGCCGATACCCTGCTTCACCAAAAAATTCAAACCCATTTCCTTCAGCGCCGAGCGATTGGCCTCGGCAAAACGCACGCGCAACGACACCTGATGATTGGAAACTTCGCTGTGCACGATCAATTTAAAAATGCGATGTTGCTCTTTTTCATCCCACACGATCATGCTGGTCGTGCCGAGCGCTTTGCCGTTGATCAAAATCTGTTTCGGCGACGTGACGCTCGCGTCCGCCACTTCGGGGTTGGCGATGGAGATGCGCTTCACCGCCTCCGGCAATTCGACCAGCTCGGACTGGCCGATGCCAACCATGAGTTTTTTCACTTCCGCCGCGCCGAAACGCGGGGCCGCAACAATCAGCGCGAGTAAAAATGTGTAACGGATTAATTTTATATTTGCCATGACACCAGGTCCTCATTGCTTTGACGTTTTTTTCTTGATGGTTCCATTGGGCTCAAACGCGATTTGCGAGCGCACATTGGCGCGAATGACTTCCACGACTCTCGTCGGCGCTTCATCTTCTTCAACTTTTTCAGGAGCAGGCTTTGGGCGAATGATACGCGGCTGCGGTTCCGGCTCAATGCGGCCGTTGAACTGACTGATCTTGACGCCGTCGGTATTGCGCATTTCCAGATCGGTGCCGTTGCGCAACACCAGTTGCAGCTTGCCTTCGTTGCTCGCCAGCGCCAGTTTTTCCGCTTCATCCGGCGACACCACCAGCGTCACTGATTTTACCACGACCGGATCGTCGCTGTTTTTATTAAAAGTCTGATCGACCGCGAGCACTTCGACATTCTGCAAAATCGTTTTGGTGGTCGTGCCGTTCTTCATGCCGTTGGGCGAAACCGTCGCGAGCACGTCGACCCGCGTGCGGGGCAGGATGAAGCCGCCGACGCCGCTCACGACATTGACCGCCACGGTGAAAGCGCGCATGCCGGAGGGAATCAATCCGGGAACGCCGCCGCCCGATCCGGTCGGCGCCAGCTTCGTCACCAGAATGGGCTCACCGGCGATGACCTCGGTCTTCATCACGCGACCGATCACTTCGTTCACGTCTTGAAAGCTGCTGTCCGGCACGAGATCTTCCGGCCATTGTTTGATCTGCAAATCCGCGGCTTTGAGCGGCGTGCCGAGCGCGATCGGAAACGCCGCGACGACGACCGGTCGCGTGACGTTTTGCATCGACTTCATTTGCTCCTGCTCTTTTTTCAGATAAGAAAAAACACCGTAGCTGGCGAGCAGGCCCGAAATGAGCGCGAGCGGTATCGTTTGAACAGAAACATAAAAACTCCACGTATTATCACATTGAGAGCGCTTCGAAGCAAGTCACTGACCGGTCACTTACAGCGGCTTTCAATTGCATGCACAGTTTTTGTAGTCCCCGCCCCTTGTGGGCGGCTGTCGAAGTCAATGAATTTGCGATTAAAAGAGTGCCCCACAAGGGGGCAGGACTACGTTTCTTCAGTGACCGGTCAGTTTTCATTCGCTTATCCACGATCATCCTTCCCAACGCATGCTGACGCTGCGCGTAAGTTGAAGTGTGCCGCTCAGTCCGGGAACGATAGAACCGGTAAGAACCGTATAGTTGATTTTAACCGTAACGGTAACGGCATTGGCGGCGTTCGGGCCGACCACCGTCACCGTCGCGCCGGTGATGTTAACCGCCGACAGCACGTTGTTGGCGGCACTCTGCACAAGCGCCGCATTGGGCGCCGTGACTGCGGCGACGCGCGCGCCTTCACGCGCCGCGCCGGTGAGCAAATTCATGGTCATCCACAGGCGGCCAAATTCAACGGCGCTAAAAATAATGACCACCAGGATCGGCAATAACAGGGCAAATTCCACCAGTGATTGCCCCTTTTGTTGCGTCAGCAGATTTCTTTTCCTCAGCTTCATTATTTCATCGACCGGTTACTGGGTTATAAAAGCCGTCAGCGTGCCGATTGCAATGGCCACGCCGTAGGGAAGAGTGTTTTTTGCAGAACCGTTGATCTGATCATCAACGCGAAAATGATTTTTATATGAAAAAGCGACGACAAAACTTTTGATTCGACTGAAGATATTTTTTAATGACTGATTGATCGCGATTTGACCGACGGCCATGACGCCGCCCGCGATGACGGTTAAAACGAACACCGCAAAAACTCTTTCCGCTCCCACCAGCGCGCCGACGCCTGCCAGCAACTTCACATCGCCCGCGCCCATGCCGCCCATCAGATAAAAAACCGACAACAAACCGCCGCCGACCGCCAGACCCGACAACGAGTAGGATAAACCGTTCCAGCCGTTGTGCAACCCGTGCATCGCCAGACCCGTCAACATCGCCGCAAACGTGATGAAATTCGGAATCAGCCGGCTGCGGTAATCATTCACCGCCGCGCTCAACACGGTTACGGTTGCGGCGATTAAAATCCAGATTTGAAAGTTGAATGTGTT
>Ga0247727_10014168_pt1 | contig 13303 bp, 13 predicted proteins | sample WisWelCaveWW1625_FD_202498 | JGI IMG/M metagenome (GOLD analysis project Ga0247727, IMG submission 202498) | Biofilm microbial communities from Wishing Well Cave, Virginia, United States - WW16-25 | ecosystem: Environmental > Aquatic > Deep subsurface > Groundwater > Cave microbial mat | place... | reverse complement strand
AGCGCCCTTGATTGGCTTGACGCTCTTTCGACGGGTCCCATATGATCCGCGCGGCGATGGCGTTCGCGCCAGGGTGCAATGCGTCCCTTCCTGTTCCTGATCCCTCTCCTGCCGCTCGTCGGGTTTCTGTTCAACTTCACGGTCGGAGTGCGGTTCCTCGGCCGACGGGCATTCGGGCAGGGCCACGACAGCCTCGGCGGGCACGGCGCGGCGCACAGCCCGAACCCAATCATCAGCCTGGTGGCCGCGGGCACGGTTTTCCTTTCGTTCCTGGTGGCGGTTCGGGCCGTGCTGCTGGCGCACGCGGCGCCGGACCGCGCGATCGTCGAGACGCTCTTCACCTGGCTGCCGGGCGGGCCGGCCGAGACCGCGGTCCTCGGCACCGCGGGCGCCACGGCGCTCAGCGTCGAGTGGGCGTATCTCCTCGATCCGCTGTCGTCGGTGATGGTGCTGTTCGTGACATTCGTCGGCTTCCTGATCCACGTGTACTCGATCGGGTACATGGGCCACGACCCGGGCTACGCCCGCTACATGGCGTATCTGAACCTCTTCATGTTCGCGATGCTCACCCTCGTGCTGGGGGCCAACTACGCTGTCCTCTTCGTGGGCTGGGAAGGGGTCGGGCTCTGCTCGTACCTGCTGATCGGGTTCTGGTTCCACAAGCAGAGCGCCTCCGACGCGGGCAAGAAGGCTTTCATCGTCAACCGCATCGGCGACGCCGGCTTCCTACTCGGGATGTTCCTGGTGTTCGTGACGTTCGGGACGCTCGACTTCCGAGCGGTGATGGCGGCGGCCGCCGCGATGCCAGTCGACTACGCCTGGGGCGGGGCGCTCACGCTGATCGGGCTCTTGCTCTTCCTCGGCGCGGCCGGCAAGAGCGCGCAGCTCCCGCTCCACGTGTGGCTGCCCGACGCGATGGAAGGCCCAACGCCGGTCAGCGCCCTGATCCACGCGGCGACGATGGTGACCGCGGGCGTTTACATGGTCGCGCGCTCGGCTCCCCTCTACGCGCACGCGCCCAAGGCAATGGCGACGGTCGCGATCGTGGGCGCCGCCACGGCGATCCTGGCGGCCACGATCGGCCTCGTCCAGAACGACATCAAGCGCGTGCTCGCGTACTCGACCGTGAGCCAGCTCGGCACCATATTCCTCGCCTGCGGTGTGGGGGCCTTCGGCGCGGGGATCTTCCACGTGTTCACCCACGCCTTCTTCAAGGCGTTGCTGTTCCTGGGCGCGGGCTCGGTGATCCACTCGATGTCGGGCGAGCAGGACATGCGCACGATGGGCGGCTTGCGGGCCAGGCTGCCGAAGACGCACCGGACGATGCTGATCGGCTGCATCGCGATCGCCGGCATCCCGCCGCTCGCCGGCTTCTTCTCGAAGGACGAGATCCTGTGGTCGGCCTACCGCGCGGGCGGCTACGGGCGCCACGTCTGGGCCGCAGGCGTCGCCGCGGCCGCGCTCACCGCCTTCTACATGTTCCGGCTGTACTGGATGACCTTCGGCGGCGGCTTCCGTGGGAGCGTCGAGCAGGCAAATCACCTCCACGAGTCGCCGAGGACGATGCTGCTCCCGCTGCAGGTGCTGGCCGCGGGCTCGATCCTTGCGGGCTTGCTCGGTGTGCCCGCCGTGCTCGGCGGCGGCAACCGGATCGAGCACTTCCTGGAGCCCGTTTTCGCGCCCACGCGCAAGGCGCTCGCCGAGGTGTTCACGGCCCCGGTCCCGGGCCAGGGAATCGAGCTCGGCCTGATGGGCCTGAGCGTGATGGTCGCGGCCGCGGGCCTCCTGGTCGCCTGGCGCTTCTACCGCGGCGCATTCGACAGTCCGAATCGACTGGCCGCGTCTTTCCCGGGTCCGTATCGCACGCTCCTCAACAAGTACTGGGTGGACGAGGCCTACGGCATCGTCATCGTGAAAGGCCTGGCGCTGGGCGGCGGCCACGCGCTCCACGCGAACGACCGCTTCGTGATCGACGGCGGGGACGGCGAAGTGCGGCCGGGACTGGGAGTCAACGGCATCGCGTGGAGCGTGCGCGATCTCCTGGCGAGAGCCTCGAACCTCTGGGATCGCTTCGTGGTCGACGGCGCCGTCAAGGCCACGGCCTTCCTGCTCGACAACCTGAGCTACGCTTTGCGCGCCCTGCAGAACGGCCTGGTCCAGCACTACGCGCTCGGCATGATGATTGGTCTCTTCTTGCTGATCGCGGCCGGCCGTTTCGTGCTCGGGCTGTACTAGAGAGGAGCCCAGAGGCAGCCCATGGACTTCTACCGCGAGCACCTCCTCTCCGTCATCACCGGAACGCCGCTCGTGGGCGCGCTCTTCCTGCTGCTCCCGCTTTTCGGCGGCAAGCAGAATGAGAACGCGGCCCGCTGGGTGGCGAACGGTTTCGGTCTCCTCGGCTTCCTGGTGAGCCTTCCGCTCTGGTTCTCCTTCGAGCGCGGCGCCGAGGGCTTCCAGTTTGTCGAAAAGGCGTCCTGGATCCCCTCGATCGGCGTCCAGTACTTCCTCGGTGTCGACGGGATCTCGGCGCTCCTGATCCTGCTCACGACGCTCTTGGGGGCGATCGCGATCCTCTCGTCCTGGACCGCCGTCACCGAGCGCGTGCGCGCCTACTACGTGTTCCTGCTGCTGCTCCAGACCGGAATGATCGGCGTCTTCTGCGCGCTCGACATGTTCCTGTTCTACGTGTTCTGGGAGGTGATGCTGGTCCCGATGTACTTCCTGATCGGGATCTGGGGCAGCGCGCGACGGCTGTATGCGGCGATCAAGTTCTTCCTCTATACGCTCGTCGGCTCGGTCGTGATGCTGCTCGGCATCCTGGCGCTCTACTTCCACGCCAAGACGCTGCCGCAGCACGCGCAAAGCGGCAGCTTCGACTACAGCGTGTGGCTGCAGATGGGGATCCCGGCGGACCTGCAGTTCTGGGTGTTCCTGGCCTTCTTTCTGGGCTTCGCGATCAAGGTGCCGATGTTCCCGTTCCACACCTGGCTCCCGGACGCCCACGTCGAGGCGCCCACAGCGGGCTCGGTGATCCTGGCGGGCGTGCTGCTGAAGATGGGGACCTACGGCTTCGTCCGTTTCTCGCTGCCGCTCCTGCCGCAGGCGACGCTCGACGCGGTGCCCTGGATGGTGACGCTTTCGATCATCAGCATCGTCTACGCCGGGCTCGTGACGCTCGTGCAGAAGGACATGAAGAGGCTCGTCGCCTATTCGTCAGTCAGCCACCTCGGCTTCGTGATGCTCGGGGTGTTCGCGCTCAACCCGCTCGGGCTCGAAGGCAGCGCGCTGCAGATGGTCAACCACGGTCTCTCGACCGGCGGGCTGTTCCTGATCGTGGGGCTGCTCTACGAGCGGCGCCACACGAAGGAGATCGCGGCGTTCGGCGGGCTCGCCCACGTCATGCCCGTCTACGCCACGCTCACGCTCATCCTCTTCCTCGCCTCGATGGGGCTGCCGCTGCTCAACGGTTTCGTGGGCGAGTTCATGATCCTGCAAGGCGCCTTCGCCGCGAACCGCGTGTGGGCCTACTGGGCGGTGTCGGGAGTGGTGCTCGGGGCCGCGTACCTGCTCTGGCTCTACCAGCGTGTCTTCTGGGGCAAGCTCACGCACCAGGAGAACCACAAGCTCGGCGACCTCTCCGCCCGCGAGCTCGCGACGCTCGTGCCGCTCGTGGCGCTCTGCTTCTGGATCGGCGTCTACCCGAAGCCTTTCCTCGAGTTCCTGCACGAGCCGGCCGCCCGCATCGCGGCGATCGTGCAGCCGGGGAAGTTCGGGGGCAGAGCCGCCCACGCCGCCGGCGATCCGAGGGGGCCGAACACGACGCCGGAACCCGCCACCCCGGCGGGTCACTGAAGAGAAACCGTCGACGCTACGCGGGACGTAGCGGCGCTGCCGCGGACCTGTCATTTTTCGCAGGTATGGCCGGGCTCGGAGATCGGATAGCCTTGCTCCTCGCCTGGGCGGACCACCGCCGAGGCCCGATTCTCGAACACAAGGCAGGCGGGAGGAAGCTCATGAAGCGGCTGGGTTGTCTCGGTGTTCTGGTGGTGGTCGCGCTCGTCGCGGGCGGCATCGTCGTTGGTCAATACAACAGCCTCGTGGGCCTGGGACAGGCCGTCGATGCCCAGTGGGCGCAGGTCGAGAACCAGTACCAAAGGCGCGCCGACCTGGTCCCGAACCTGGTGGCGACGGTCAAGGGCGCGGCCGATTTCGAGAAGACGACGCTCGAGGAAGTGGTGAAGGCCCGCGCCAGCGTGGGCCAGACGACGATCGACGCGAAGAGCCTGCCGAACCACCCCGCCGCCTTCGCCCGCTACCAGCAGGCCCAGGACGCGCTCTCGAGCGCGCTCTCGCGCCTCCTGCTGGTGGTCGAGCGCTACCCCGATCTCAAGGCCAGCGCCAACTTCCGCGAGCTGCAAACCCAGCTCGAGGGCACCGAGAACCGGGTCAGTGTCGAGCGCATGCGCTACAACGAGAAGGCGCAGGCCTACAACACCGCGCGGCTTCGCTTCCCGACAGTGCTCTTCGCGAACCTGCTCGGGATGGGGGAGAAGGCCTACTTCAAGGCAGCGGCCGGTAGCCAACAGCCCCCGTCGGTCAACTTCAACTTCGGCGCCTCGCCGGCTCCGGCCCCGGCGGAGCAGCGCTAGCAGGTCGCCGCGAGCGGAAACGAGGGCCGGCGAAGGCCCGGCTCCCTGCACCGTGTCAGAGGACAGCAGTCGAACCGAATCGGGCCGATGGCGAGGACCCGTGTATTCGACGGAGCGCCGCACACGAGCGAAGCCACGGCCTGCCGTGTGGCAGATGCGCGCTCTGCTGAGCGCCCTCGCCGTTCTGCTGCCCGCGGTCGGGGCGGCCGCCGAGACGCTGCCCCCGCCGCCCACCGCGTACTTCAACGACTACGCGGGTGTCGTGCCGGCGGCCGAAGTCCAGAGGCTCGACGCCAAGCTGCGGCAGTTCGCGAAGGACACCTCCACGCAGGTGGTGGTGGCGGTGTTCGACGAGCTGCCCTCCGCGTCGCTCGAGGACTTCACGGTCAAGACCGCCGAGTCGTGGCGCGTCGGGCGCAAGGACTGGGACAACGGGGCGGTGCTGTTCGTCTTCGTCAAGGACCGGAAGCTCCGCATCGAGACCGGCTACGGCCTCGAGGGCGCGCTGCCGGACGCGCTCGGCCGGCGCATCCTCGACGAACGCGTCGTGCCGCGTTTCCGCGCCGGAGACTTCGCTGGGGGGCTCGAGGCCGGAATCGAGGGCATCCTGGCCGCGACGCGCGGCGAGTACAAGGCGCCGCCGAAAGAGCAGGCGCGCGTCCCGCTCGTCGCGATCCTGATCATCCTGTTCTTCGTGATCCTGCTGATCTGGCTCGCACGCCAGGGCGCCCGTCACATGCCGGCCGGGCGCAGCTACGATCGGCGGGGTCCGCGGCGCGACAGCAGCTACTGGGGCGGCGGCTCCTGGAGTGGGGGCGGCGGGTCCGGCGGTGGTGGCGGTGGCTCGTTCGGCGGCGGGGGCTTTTCGGGGGGCGGCGGCTCGTTCGGTGGCGGCGGGGCCTCGAGCAGCTGGTGAGGAGGCGAGCGTGAGGCAGGACGCGTTCCTGGGGGCGATCGACGACGAGCGGATCGTGGCCGCGATTCGGCAGGCCGAGTCCCGCTCGCGCGGCGAGATCCGGGTCCACGTGGCCCTTGGCCCCGTGGCCGACGCGCGCCACGCCGCGGAGGCGGACTTCGCCCGCCTGGGCATGGCCGCGACCGCGGAGCGCAACGGTGTCCTGATCCTGGTCGCACCCGAGAGCCAGTCCTTCGCCCTGGTGGGCGACCGCGGCATCGACGAGAAGTGCCCGGCCGGCTTCTGGAATGAGATCGCCTCGGCCCTCGGCGAGGAGTTCCGCCAGGGCCGCTTCACCGACGGAATCGTGACGGCCGTCACGCGCGTCGGGGACGAGCTCGCCCGACACTTCCCGCGCCGGCCTGGCGAGCAGGACCGGGACGAGCTGTCGAATGCCATAAGCCGCGGCTGAGCGACGCTCCGCGGTAAGATCTCTCCGAGAGAAACGATGCCGGAACGCAGGCGCCGTGATCTGCTGACCCCGCTGCTGCTGGCGCTCGCCGTCATCCTGCTGCTGGCGTTCTGGGTCTTCAAGCCCTTCATCCTGGTGTTCTCGGTGGCGGCGTGCGTCGCGCTGCTGCTCGGGCCCGTACAGAAGCGTCTCACGGCGTCGCTCGGCGCGCGCCGCACGCTCGCCGCCGCGATCCTCGTGCTGCTGACGACGGTCGTGATCCTGGTCCCGGTGCTGACCTCGCTGTTCCTGCTCGCGCGCCAGGCCGCGCTCTTCCTCGACTGGGTGAGGATCCAGCCGCTGCTCGGCCCCGAGGAGATGCAGCGCTTCTGGGAGGAACTGCCGCGACGCTACCCGGGCCTCAAGAACTGGATTGCCTTCCTTCAGGCGCAGATCGCGCCCGTCCTCGCGGGCGGCATCTCCCAGCTCGCCGGCGGCGCCAACGACCTGCTGCAGAACGTGCTGGGCCGCGTGACCCATGCCGCGATCGACCTCGGGCTGTTCCTGTTGCTGCTGTTCTTCCTGCTGCGCGACGGCGGACGCCTGAAGGCGGAGCTCAGGCCCGTGTCGCCATTCTCCGACGACCAGGAGCGCCAGATCTTCGAGCACCTCGATCGCACCATCAAGGGCGCGCTGCAGGCCGTGGTCGTGGTGCCGGTCGTGCAGGGCGTCCTCGCGAGCCTCGGCTTCCTGATGTTCGGCGTGCCCTCGCCGCTGGTCTGGGCCACGGCCGTGATCCTGGCGGCCACGGTGCCGCTCGTCGGCTCCCCGCTCGCCTGGATGCCCGCGTGCGTGTTCCTGGCGCTCCAGGGTGCGACGAGCCCCGCGATCGGTCTCCTTGTCTACTGCACCGTGGTCGTGAGCGGCAGCGACAACGTGATCAAGCCGCTGCTGCTGCGCGGCTCGGCGCGGATCCACCCGCTGATGGGCTTCCTGTCGATCATCGGCGGCGTGCTGGCGTTCGGCGTCTTCGGCTTCCTGATCGGCCCCGTCGTCCTTTCGCTGGTGCTGTCGGCGATCCGGATCTACAGGCTGGACGTCCTGCGCGCGGGAAGCGTCGCGGCGAGCGCTTCCGCCGCCGACGTCGAGGACCGATCCGCCACGGAGTCAGCGGCTTAGAGTTCCTTGCGGGCCTCCGGACCTCGTGATACTGTCTAGCCGTTGCCGTCACGATCGACCCCGCCCGTGAGGCCCGATGCCTCGCACGGGAGCGCTCGGGACTGGACACGCGGCCTGCGTGACGCGGCGCCTCTCCTCGGGCTCGGGACGACCCTGGCGGTCAGCGTGCTCGCAGGGCTGGGTGGCGGGTACTGGCTGGATGGGCGGCTTTCGACCCAGCCGGTGTTCCTGCTCCTGGGAGGCACGCTTGGGCTGGGCGCGGGGCTCTACCACTTCTTCAAGATCGTAGCGGGACCACAGAAGCGATAAAGCGGGCAGAGGTCAGTGAGCCTCCGAAGATACTCGATCCTCGTGCTCGGTGTGGCGGCCGCCACGTTTGCAGCCGCGTGGTCGCTCGTCCCTTCCGAGGCGCCGGTGCGCACGGCCATGGCGTTCGGCGCCGCGCTCGCCACCCTCAACACGCTCGCCGCGCACGCGCTCGTCTCGTGGTCCGAGCGCCGGTCCACCAAGGCGTTCCTGGGCGCGGTGTTCGGGGGCATGCTGGGGCGGATGGCGCTGATGCTCGCCGCGGTCGTGTTGGGCGTCCTCGGCCTGGGGCTGCCGCGGCTGCCGCTCGTCGTCGCGCTGCTCGCCTACTTCGTGCTCTTCTTAGTCTTGGAGCTCACGGTCCAGCACCGCCACGCCGGGCGGGCAGAGACACGATGAACGCGCTGCTCCTCGCGCTGATGCTGCAGGCGGCGCCCTCGCACCCGGCCGCGCCCGCCGCGACTCCCGCAGCGCCCCAAGCCCAGGAGCCTACCGAAGCGCCGTCGCCCGGGTCGCAAGCCCACGCGCCCGCGGCCGAGGCTCACGCTCCGTCTGCCGAGCCACACACTCCCGCGGCTTTTGGTCCGGCCGACGTCATCATGCACCATGTGACGGACGGGCCCTTCCTGGGGTTTCCCTCGAAGCACATGGTGTTCCTGCTCGTGGTGGCGCTGCTGGTGATCGTCGGCGCGCAACTCGCGGTGCGCAGCTACCGCGGCGGCCCCGTCCCGCGCGGGATCGGCGCGGCCGTCGAGAGCCTGGTGCTCTTCATCCGCGACGAGGTCGCCGAGCCCAACATCGGCCACGGCGACGGGCGCAAGTTCACGCCGCTCCTGTGCAGCTTCTTCTTCTTCATCCTGGTGGCGGCGCTTCTGGGCCTCGTGCCCGGCACGGCCACCTCGACCGGGAACATCGCGGTGACGCTCGCGCTCGCGACGGTGTCGTTCGCCGCCCAGCAGTGGGCCGGGATCTCGAAGTACGGGATCGTCGGCCACTTCCACAACCTGGTGCCGCCCGGGTTGCCAGTGTGGCTGCTGCCGATCATGATCCCGCTCGAGATCCTCAGCATGTTCACGAAGCCGTTCGCGCTCACCGTGCGGCTGTTCGCGAACATGCTGGCCGGCCACATGGTGATCACGACGCTGCTGTTGCTGATCCCGCTCATGGGCCAGATGAGCTGGTTCGCCGGGGCGGCGATGGCGCCGATCTCGATCCTGCTCGCCGTCTTCATCATGCTGCTCGAGGTGCTGGTCGCCTTCGTCCAGGCCTACATCTTCACCCTGCTCACCGCCATCTTCATCGGGATGTACGCGCATCCCGCGCACTGATCTCGTTCATGACCAATTCACACGCTTAGGAGGAAAACCAGAATGGATCCCAAGGGTCTCGCGTATCTTGCCGCGGGCATCGGGGCGGGTCTCACGATCGTGGGCTGCGGAATCGGAATCGGCCGGCTGGCGGCCTCGGCGCTCGAGGGCATCGCGCGCCAGCCGAACGCGGTCGCCGACATCCGCGGCGCGATGATCGTCGCGGCGGGCCTGATCGAGGGCGCCACGTTCTTCGCGCTGATCGTCACCATCCTGCTCGCGATCAAGTAGGCGGCCATGGCGATGCAGCTCGCCGCCCCGTTCCTGCTGGCCGCGGCGGAGACCGGCGGGGGCGGCCTCATGAGTGTCGACACGACGCTGATGCTGGCTACCCTCATCACCTTCCTGATCTTCGCCACGATTCTCTGGAAGTTCGCCTGGGGTCCGCTGCTCAAGATCGTCGACGAGCGCGAGAAGACGATTCGCGCCCAGGTCGAGTCGGCCGAGCAGGCCGCGGCCGACGCGAAGTCCATGCTGGCACAGCACCACGAGCTGCTGCGCGGCGCGGGCCGCGAGCGCGACGAGATCCTCGCGCGTTCGCTCAAGGACGCCGAGGGCTTGCGCAACGAGCTCGCCACGAAGGCGCGCGCCGACGCCGACCAGATCGTGGCGCGCGCGCGCGACCAGATGCAGCGCGAGAAGGAACAGGCGATTGCGGAGCTGCGGGCGCAGGTGGCCGACATCGCGGTCGAAGCCGCCTCGCGCATCGTGAAGTCGTCGCTCAGCGACGAGGCCCAGAGGAAGCTCGTCGACGACTACATCAAGGAGCTGCCACGGGTCACGAAGGAAGGCCGGGCATGAGCGAGATCGCCAAGATCTTCAAGGGCCTGCCGAAGCGCTTCAACAAGGCCAACGTCAAGGGGGAGCGCAGCTACTACTTCTCGCTCGGCGACGAGGAGAAGTGGACCGTGCACATCCTGAAGGACAAATGCACGGTCGCGAAGGGCAAGACCGAAGACGCCGACTGCTTCTTCAAGGGGTCGGCGGAGCTGTTCCTCGACGTCTGGAACGGCACGCACAAGCTCGGCCCCGCCGACTTCCTGACCGGCCGGGTCAAGAGCAACAACCCGGTGCTCCTGAAGGAATTCGTTGCGGCATTCGAGAAGGCGAAGTAGACCGACTCGCGTTCCACGGCCGATCCGGCCGTCGAAGGATGCGGCGATTTGACGGCCCGCGGGAGCGACCGCTAACCTCGTCTTCGACGTGAAGAGCGCCTGGCTGGCCGTGCTCGTCGTTCTTTCAAGCGCAGGCGCCTCACCCGCACTCCTGTATCCGGCAGGGCCTCCTGCAGCCCAGCAGGCAGCGGCCCCGGCGCCCACATCCCCCGCCGTCGAGCCCACGCTGCCAGCGGCCGAGCCCGGCGCGCCCGACCGTGTGATCGGGCCGACGCCGGGGGCGCCGACCCTCAGCCTCGGGGCGGCCGTCCGGCTCGCCCTCACGCAGGGCTTCACGCTGCTCGACTCCCAGGACGCCGTGAGCGCCTCGCGCTGGCGCGAGAAGGCGGCCGTCGCCGAGTTTTTCCCGAGCCTCACGCCGCTCTACCAGCGCGGCGAGGGCCGCAGCACCTTCGGCGTCGATCTCTCGCAGCGGCTTCCCTGGACCGGCGGGACGGTCACGGCCGCCGGCCGCTACCTGACGCAGCCCGAGGCCGACACGCCTTTCCCCCGCACCACCGACCTGCGCCTGGTGCTGACACAGCCGCTGCTGCGGGGCGTGGGGCCGAACGCCAGCTTCTTCGAGCTCACCAACGCCCGGCGCGCGTTGCAAGGCCAGGAGCGGAGCCTGCTGCTCGCGCGCCAGCGCAGCGCGGTCGAGGTGGCTGCGGCCTACTACGCGGTGATCGCCCAGCGGCAGCTGCTCGAGGTGGCGCGCCAGAGCCTCGAGCGCACCGAGGGGCTCAAGAAGTCCTCCGAGGCGCGGCTCGAGGTCGGCCTGGCCAGCAAGCTCGACGTGTTCCGCGCCGAGCTGCAGGCGGCGCAGGCGCGCGACGCGATGGTGCGCTCGCAGGCCTCGCTCGCCACCGCGCTCGAGCGCTTCCGCTCGCGGCTCGCGATCCCCCCGGGCGACCCGGTCGAGCCCGAGGCGGTCGCGCTGCCCGCGACCGACGACGCCTTCGAGCCGGTCGAGGTGCTGGTCGAGCGCGCGCTCGCGGTGCGGCTCGAGCTTCTCGAGGCGCGCGACCAGGTGGGCGATGCGCGGCGCAGCGCCTCGCTCGCGAAGCAGAACCTGCTGCCCCAGCTCGATCTCAACGTCGGCGTCACCCAGCTCGGCTTCGGCGCCTCTTTCGGCACCGCCTGGACCGCGGGCGACACACAGTGGAACGTGTTTCTGACCGCTTCCTACCCCGTGCCGCAGGCGAGCCAGCGCGCCACCCGCGCAGTCGCCGAGCTCGAGGTCGGACAACGCCAGCGCGCCGTGCGCCAGCGCGAGCTCGACGTCGAGCAGGAGGTGCGCCAGGCGCTGCGCGAGCTCGAGCAGATCAGGAAGAGCGTCGAGCTGCAACGCCAGTCGGTCGCAGTGGCGGACCAGCAGCGAAGGCTCGCCGTGCTGCGCTACCAGCGCGGCCTCGGCAGCAACTTCGACGTGGTGGACGCCGAGAGCAGCCTGGTCACCGCCCGCAGCGCTCTCGTGCAGCTTCTCACGAGCTACGCCGTGGCACGGCTCGATCTCACGCGCACCACCGGTACACTGGACGTCGAGACGGAGTTCGCCCCGTGACTGAAGGAGCACCTCGAGCACCGGAAGCCCGCGCCCCGACCGCCGGGCGTCGCATCCTCGACGCCGCGGAGGCGTTCGCGCGCCAGGCGGGGCCCTGGCTCAGGAGCGATCCGCGCCGCGGGCTGGCGCTCGTTGCCGGCGCGTTCACCTCGTTGCTGCTCCTCGGCTGGGCGCTCGGCGGCGCGCGTAGCGACCTCGCCACGGCCGAGGTGCGCGAGGGGCCGTTCCGCGTCTCGATCACGGAAGCCGGCACGCTCCAGGCCGTGCGCTCGGTCACCTACGCCTCGTCGATCCAGAGCAACCAGGCCAAGATCACGGCGCTCGCCCCCGAGGGAAAGCTGGTCTCGAAGGGCGACCTCCTGGTGCTCTTCGACTCCGCCCCCTTCGAGGAGGAGATCCGCCGGAACCAGGCGCTCTTGGCGCAGGCCGAAGCCGAGCTCTCGAAGGCGCGCGAGGACCTGAAGCTGCAGGGGATCCAGAACCGCGAGGAAATCATGGCGGCCGAGCTGCGCGTCCTGAAGAGCGACCTCGAGCTCAAGGACGTGCAGCAGGGCAAAGGCCTCGTGAAGGAAGAAGAAGCGGCTCAGGCGGTGACGAACGCGGAGCGCGAGCTGCAGAAGGCCGAGACGGCACTCGCCGACCTGAAACCGTTGCTGGCCGAGGGCTTCATCACGCGTACCGAGCTGGAGCGCGCCGAGCAGCAGGTGGCACGCTCGCGCGAGGAGCTCGAGCTGGCGCGGCGCCGCCGGGACGCCCTCTTTGGCTTCGGCCGGCCGCTCGAGCTGAGCCAGGCTCGCTCCGACTCCCAGTCGAGCCGCGAGACGCTCCGCCAGCTCGAAAGCGCCTCGTCCTACCGCGTGGCTCAGAAGCAGGCGGCAATCGCCTCCGCGGAGAGCCGGATCCAGGAGGCTGCCGCCCGCCTCGAGCTCGCCAAGCAGCAGCTCGCGCGCTGCGAGGTGCGGGCCGAGGTGCCGGGGATCGTGGTCTACAAGGACGTGTTCTTCGGCTCCGAGCAGCGGAAACCGCAGGTGGGCGACCAGGTCTGGGCCAACCAGCCGCTGATCATCCTGCCCGACGTCTCGAAGATGGAGGTCGAGACGCGCGTGCGCGAGACCGACGTGCACAAGGTCGAGCGCAACCAGAAGGTCGCGGTGCGGGTGGAGGCCTATCCCGACCTGCGGCTCACGGGAGCGGTGACGCTCGTGGGGACGCTCGCCCAGGAAGAGAAGGAGCGACGCGGGACCAAGTTCTTCTCGGTCCGGGTGCAGCTCAAGGAGAGCGAGCCACGGCTGCGACCGGGGATGACGGCGCGCGTGGAGATCGAGGTCGAGGAGCGCAAGCAGGCCCTCTACGTCCCGCTCGAGGCGGTCTTCCAGCGGGACGGCCAGAGCGTCGTCTACCCCGCGGGGCGAAGGCCCCGGGCGCGCGAGGTCGTGCTCGGGCCCTCGAACGCGGACTTCGTGGTGATCGAGAAGGGTCTCGCGCGCGGCGAGCGCGTGCTGCTGCGCGATCCCGGCCTCGGCTCTTCGGATACGAGCGTTGCCCCCGGCCCCTGAGCCCGAGCCCCCGCTCGTCGCGCTCCGCGACGTGGTGCGGGCCTACCCGCGCGGTGCGTCGCGGGTGGTGGCGCTCGCGGGCGTGAGCCTCGAAATCCGCTCGGGCGAGAAGCTCGCGATCATGGGACCGAGCGGCTCCGGCAAGACCACGCTGCTCTCGATCCTCGGCTGCCTCGACCGGG
>Ga0247727_10014167_pt1 | contig 13304 bp, 18 predicted proteins | sample WisWelCaveWW1625_FD_202498 | JGI IMG/M metagenome (GOLD analysis project Ga0247727, IMG submission 202498) | Biofilm microbial communities from Wishing Well Cave, Virginia, United States - WW16-25 | ecosystem: Environmental > Aquatic > Deep subsurface > Groundwater > Cave microbial mat | place... | reverse complement strand
CCTTGTGCGTCCAGGCTGAACCGCACCGCGTCCAGAAGGCATTGTCGCCTTCGCCTTCGACCACGAATGCTTTCATGGTCGGCTTTTCACCTGCCATCACCTTTCTCCTTTGTTTGCGATGTTGCTCACTCGCGGCCGAGATGCCGATCGCGTACCAACTCGCGATCAGTTCGGCCGCGGCTCTGATCTCGATACCTTCGATCCCTGAGACCAGTTCGAGTGTGGAACCGCCGCGATCGCAATCGCCAAAGCATCTCCACACATTCTTCGCCGGATCGACGACGAATTGCTTCTTGTTCGAGCCCCGATGAACCGGGCATGTCCCGAACAACTGCGCGCCGATGCGCTTCATCTCACCAAGCAGGCCGTACCGCTCAAGCGCGGCCGTTACAGGCACCTGCTTGATTTGCTGGAAGTCATAGACGCGGCGGGCGTGCTCGCTCTTCAACGAGAACCTCCTGTCAAAGAACATTGCACCTGCATGCAGTATATCGTCAGCTGACGCATGGACGTTGCCGGATGTGGATTGAGCCCGCCTCATTCGGTAGCCGGACATTGCCGCCGGCGCTCTCAGGCGCGCTGTCAAGGGTTTGCGCCTGCGGCGCCGCGCCGATCGATATTGCGCGTTCCAATCGTGCGCGCCCTTGACAGCGCGACGCGCCGGCGGGGGAATTGCTACCGAATGAGGCGGGCGTTACGTGAGTGGAATGTGCTTGGGGTGGCGCGAGGCGCCGAAGGTCTTTTCTTCTAAGGCCGAGACGCGCTTGGGGATCGCGAGGTCGTCGCGCAACATCGCATCGTTGTCGAGACGGCGATTGATACCAGCCACTTTGCTCTCGACGCCGACGATCTGGTCTTTGAGCTCGTTGATGTCGTCCTTGGTCGCCATGTTCTTGACGACGAAGCCGACGGTCTCCGTGAGATCGTGGAGTTCCTTGCCCTGCTTCGCGAGCATGTCTGCCAGGTGGTTCAATGTGATCTTCTTCCGATCCGGCATATCTCGTCAGTGTACCATGCCGTACTGGTCGGCAAGATTGCGGGGCTGCGCCGAGACGCGAATACAGCGGTCGGTGCCGGCGATTTTGCTTTCGACTGATGTGAGGCGATCTTCGATCGGCTTCAGCGCCACCGCGAGTTCTTCGCGGATGATCGGCCGAACAAGCTTGGGCAGCTCGTCCTTGGTGAGGCCTTCTGCTTTCATCAGCATGTGGTCTTTGATGAAGTTGACCGTCTCCAGGATGTCGCGGAGGTTTTTGTCCATACACGGACAGTATATCACGCGGCCGTAATAGGATTGGGAGCACTGCCACTTACTTTCGATCCAAGAGGTAGATGCCGTCGCGCTTGCTGGTGATCCACACGTCGCCAAGCGGGCCCCGCTCCGCGAGGCGCTCAGGCGTCGTGTACAGGAACAGCCCTTCGGCCGTGTTGTTAGTGATCTCACGCTGCGCATCGAGCATGTGGTTGATGCGCACTTCCGATGGCGTGATGGTGAGGACGCGGAATGACTGGAAGCCCCACACCTTGGTGTGGAGGCCTTGACGCCACAAATGAAAGTAGCCGAGGAGCTTGCGGCGGAAGCTCGATTTGCCGACGACCCTCTTGGAATTGATGTCCATCGAGCCCGTATCAAACTCGAGGGCGAAGTTCTGGCGCGTGTCGTCGTCGTGGTGGAACGAGAAGAGACGATCGGGAACGACGCCGATTTCGAGCGGGTCTTTCTGCTTCAGGGCCTTCGGCACATCGCGGGGTTGAATGGTGACGCGGATGCGAAACGGATCGTCCGAGTGCCGCGTGCGGTCCGGCAGGTACGGCAAAAGGTCGTGGTGATCGATGAGGTGCGGGCTGCTCTCCTGACGACACGCCATGCCGATGGAGAGCATGGTCTCCGCAACGGCGAGCGTATGCGCGAGAAAGGGGGCACGCGCCTTGCTGTTCTTAGCCGTCCAGTCCAGCTTTTCGCTGAAGGGCAATCCGCGGCCGGCAAGGAGCTGGGCCCCCTTGCTGCCGAGGCCGTACACGAGCGGCGGACTGCCGTCGAAGGTCGTGAGCTCGACCTTCTGGTTCCGCGGTCGATCGAGATATCGGTAGCGGAACAACTTGTATGCACGGCGGCCGACGTTTTGCTCGGAGCCGCCGACGACACGCACGATCTGCGGGACATTGGCAAAGCGCAGGCGTGCGACAGCTTCCACTATGTGGCAATCGCGGTTCGTGATGTGGAATGGCGGGAGGGGAGCATCCGACCGCGTCAGCCGTTGGAGCGGCTTTGTCGGCATACGGTTTTTAGTATACCGCGCCATCGCCGCTACTTGGCCTTCTTGTCCACAGTGCCGTCGATCACCGTGAAGCGGTCGGCAGCCGGGGGTAAATCGCCCACGGGCCGCCGACCAAGACGCGGCTTCTTCGGCTTCGCTGTTGGCTTTGGCTTCGGGGGTTCGTCATTGGGGCCCGGTAGCTTTCGCTTCTCCCAGAAATTGCCGGCGAATTGCTCCGGGTTCGTGATGAGGGGCATTGGCTCGGGGCCGAAGTCGGGCTCCGGTTGTACTTCTGGCTGACAGAGCAGTTGCGCGCGGCGGGCGCGGATGTGCTCAAGTGCTTCGTCGAGCGGCATGGCGGACGGCGATGCGGCGAGGAGACGGGCGGCAAGGAGGCGGCTCTCGTCGGTCATGACTTCCTCTTCGGTGGCGGGATGGTGATGCAGTGGGTCTTGCCGCGCCACGAGACGAACGCGCGGCCAACCGGTAGCGCGCGGATCATTTCGCCCGCGAAATACAGTTCGTTCTCTTTGCTGTGGAAGCTGGCCGGAAGATCCTGATACATGGGCTCGAAGGCCTCGTGCTCGCCCGCCGTCTCGGCCGCCCCGCGGCTGACGGCGGTGCTACGGCTGGATGCTTCCGAGCGTGCATGCGTCTCCGCCTCGCCGGCGCTATCGCCGCTCATGCGGCTCGTGCCGCTGGTTGTTCCGGACTGGCGGGACGCACCGGATGAGGCCACTTGGCCGACGCTCTGCGAGAGCGGGTACTGCATGATGGAGGCGGTCGGTGCGTTGGGCCCGCCGAGCTGCCACGGGGGCGAGAGCACCATTCCCGCGCTGTCGGCCGTGCCGTCGAACGAGCCGATGCTGTCCATGGCGGAAGCCATTTCCCCGATCGCGTCGCTGTGCGTGCGCATGTCCGTGCGCGCGTGCATCTCGCCCGTCGTTTGCGCCTCACCTTCGGTAACGGCCTCGCTCCTCGTATTTGCACGCGAGGCAAGGCGCACGCGCTGATGGCCGACAACGGTTGGGCGGATGGAGGCCTCGATTGGCCGCTCCAGCGTGAGCGGCAGAACGTGCTCTGCGAGCCGCTGAGCTTCTTCCGGCGACTTGACGCGGAAGACGACGTTGATCTCGGTTGAGTTGAAGAGCGCCTGATGGAGTAGGTCGTCGGGCTTGCCAAGCTGGGCCGCAAACTGGTGCGCCCACACCCCGGCGATTCCGTATTTTCGCGTCTCCGCAAGAATGTTGGGAACGTCACCGGTGAGGTAGCGGTGGCATTCGTCGGCATAGATGAAAAAGGGCTCCCGGTTGGTGCGCCTACTCGCCAAGAGGAACACGTAGCGAAGGAGAAGCGCGCCCAAGAGATCGGTGTCCGCCTCAGAGACAGCTGCGCCATTCTGCAAGTTGCACAGCAGTATGCCGCCGCGCTCCATCATGGCGAGGCAATCAAAGGTGCGCCGCAGTGTGCCTGGTTGATCGACAACACCAAGCATGGCCTTGATGGCGTCGCAGCTCGTGAATTCGGCCAGGCGATTGATTGGACCGATGACCTCGGCGCGAAAATCGCGCTTGCTCCGCTCATCGAGCGCCATCTGGTGCAGACTGGCGAGCGTGTCGCGCGCAAACTCGTTGCTGAGCTTCGCTATGGCGCGCTCGCGCACGCCATGGCGATCGTGCGGGTCATACAGGAGCGGGCCGTCGACAAGTGAGAGGCCAAGCTCTGCGAGTGCGATGAATGTTGCCTTCAGGATTTTGCGGATGGTCGGCTTGTCGTGCGTATCCTCGTCGCCCCACGCGCGCTCAAACGCTTGGAGGAGGGCATCAGCGAGGACCGAGAGATCGGTGTCGCCGAGAGGCGCAAGGGGATTGAAAGGCAAAATGTGCGTGCGGACGTTCGGGTCGAGGACACCGACCCTGCCGGTTCGGCAGAACCCGTCGGCCTCCAGCTCCCCGAGAATCTCGTGATACAGGCTGCCGGGGTGCGAGCCGTGCGGATCGATCACGATGCCGCCGCGGCCGCGGCGGAAATCGGCAAGGGCAAGCGCCTTCAGGAAGGTCGTCTTTCCCGAACCGGTCGAGCCGATAACATGCATGTGCTCCAGGCGAGGCGTTTCGGGGAGGTAAACGGGCATGCCGTTCTGGTCGTGCCCGATCATGACCGTCGTAAAGTCGGGGAGGGAATTGCGTGCCAGCACCTGTCGCCTACGGGCCAGGGCCGGATACTTGGCGGCGTAGCTCGTGGCACGCTCTGCTTGCACGGACATTGGCTAGCCCCCCTGCAAGCGTGCGCGGAGATTGAGAAGCGCAAGGACGGCGGCGTCGTTACCACGCTGGCGCTGTAGTTCGATCTCGTTGTCGAGGGTCGCGAGGTTCTGCGCGCGCTGACTCGCGGCGGCCTCCGGTGATGCGGTGCCTTCGGCGGCAGGCTGTCCGCGCTTCAGATCAGCAGCACTGTCCTGGAACTCCGCGAGTGCATTGTTCGTACGGGCCTGCGCTTCCGCATACCAGCGATCCACCTCGGCGTCTTTGACGCGCTGAGCGGCTTCGTGGTTGCGGTTGGCCCGAACCGCACCCTCCTGAATGCGCGCAAGCTCGGCTTCGTTGCGTGCGATTGCCTTCTTGTGATCGAAGGTGATCTGGAGGCGTTCCAGCTCGCGGGAACTCTGCGCTTGCCACCGAGCATGCTCGCGCTGGTACTGTTCCTCCGCGATGCGATTGGGAAGATCGACAAGCTCGGCGATCTTGGAGGCGATGCGCACACGTGCGTCGATGAGGGCGAGATACGCATCACTTTGGCGACGGCGCGCATCGAGGTAGGCAGTCGAGGCATCGACCACAGCCGTATTGCGCCCTAGCACGCCGCGCTCAAAGCCGAGGGTGTTATGGCCGGGCGTCAAATCACCTGGTCGGCCGATGTCGCCGAGCACTGACGGAACCTGGCCGCGGCGGGCGGGGACCTTGGGATCAGCCATTGTCTCTCTCCTTGCGGCGTTCCTGCGCGAGGAATGCCGCAATGTGCTGGTCCGCTTCGCGGGCGGCTTCCTGAAGTTTGCTTGCAAGCGCGCGCGTTTGCTTTGCGTCCTGCTCGGCGGCGTCGGTAGCGGAACCCTCGACGCATGCGGCGATCACCATCAGGATGACAATCAGGACGCCGCCCACGATGGCGACCTCTCCCGGTGATGGGCCGGGCGCGTGGTGGCGGACTGGCTCCTCATAGTGCGGTGGATCGTAAACCGGCGGCGGGATGTACTGCGGCGCGGGGTGCCAGCAGCGGCGTCGGCACCACCATTGGCACTGTCGTCCCCCGGGGACCGGCCAGCAGTGTGTCTGGCAATCGACCGTAACGCAGTGCTGGGCCGCGGCCGGCGGCACCATGGAGATGGCGGTCATGATGTAGGCGATGACCATGGAGATGACGATGGCGGTGATCTTGGGCGTCATGATCGGCATCTCCCGCTGGATGCCTCCTTCCGCGCTTTGAGAGCTTTCTGGATGTTCTTGCGGTCCCAACGCTTGATGACGCGGACCAGCTCCTTCGCGTTCTTGTAGCGACCACGTTCCCAGTTGCGCCAAATGCGGTAGGGCGCATACGGGAGGACAGCATCGTTGAGGGCGTCGCGAACTGAGCGTGGAAGCCGGTGAAATGCTTCCCACTGCTTTTCCTTCGAAGCATAGCTGGGACGGCCCCAGCCGCGGCCGGCGTTGCTCATGGCCGGCTCGCTTTGTTGAAGGCGACTGTGCGATCGAGATCGGCCTGTAGCTGTTCCATCCTTGTGGCGATCTCGACCGCGATCTTGAACGCCAGGTCGCGATCGGTTTCGCCGCGGCACCGCCAGACTTGATAGCGATCGCCGATCGCCTCCAGTTCGGGATTGTAGTAGTTGACGCCCAACATGCCGGCCTCGCCCCGGCGCGGTGCGTGGGGGGCGCACGGCTTCCGCGAGGCAAGGCCGGCAATCCAGAGTCGGAAGTGATGCATCACGGCGATCTCCACCTACAGAAGCGCCTTGACCGTTGTCCGGAGCCGGTCGAGGTGCGCGATGTCCGACTCGTGCTGGTCGATTGCATCCTCGACCAAGGCGACGAGGCGGAACCCGAACTCGTCGCTGGTTTCGTGCGGATACCGTTCGCACTTGAGGTCCATCGCGACCTTGTTCAGTTCCTCTGCGATGGCGTCGTCGTAGCGATTAGCGGTCGCCATCGGCGTTACTCCTCGCTGACCACATCTTCTTTGCGGGGGCGACCACGCCGCTTGTTCGGCGCGCCGTCGCTAACCGCGAGACCGAGGCGCTGGGCCTGCTCGATCAGGTCGGCGCGGATCTCCTGCAGGCGCGCGTCGATGGCGGCGCGAAGTTTGAGCAGCTGCTCGGAATCGAGGTTGTCAATGGTCGGGAGGTCGTGATTGGTCATGGGGGTCTCCTCACATGGCAAAGGCCGTGGCTACGCCACGGCCGAGGTTGCACCTTCGTCTTGTGGGTTGTTGAGGTCGGCCTTCAAGGCTTCGATGCTGTCGGACATGGTCATGTCCGCTCTTCGTCAGCGCCTTCCACGAAGTGGAAGAAGGCCGCGCCGTCGACGGAAAAGAGAGTGTGCCGAAGGGGAGTGGAGGACGCGCGGACCAGGCGTTGCCGCTCTATCTCTGCGCCCGTGCGCGTGTCCTCTACGTGGAGGTCATATACGACCGACGCTGTCCGGCAGGACTTCCAAACAAAGACCAGGCCGACAGGGGTAACTGCCCGAAAGATCAGCTTCGGACGGTCGGTTTGCGCTTGCTGTTGACGTTGGCCAGGGATTATGTCCTGACCTGCGTAGATGCTTGACGGCCCTGCAAGGCCGCTTGTTATGATGCGCACTGGGGATGCTCCGTGAGCTGGGTGTCCAAACTTCGGTTAGCGGAGTATTCTCATGGCCCTGGGCGTTAGCGCGCTCGGGGCCTCTTCTTTTTCACCTCACCTTGTGATCGCCGCCGGACAGCGGCGTTTAGCGGATTGGAGGAAGATAGGCGTGCAAGCCACGCTAGTCAAGAAGTGAAGTGGTATGCAACGGTATTATACATGAAAGCCAACCAGTGCCCATAGTTGTGCGATGTACGCACCGGACACGGCAGTTGCTAAGCGTGCCTTTTCCTCGTCCCAGTTTGGGTCATAATGCGGTTCCGACTTGATTCGCGTTGGAGGTGCTTCGAGCCTTGCCGGACGCAGCAGACATAGGTCAGGTTTCCGATCGGTGGGCCGGCGCCGTGATTTTGCGCGCTAGAGAGCTGTTTGCCCCCCGCGAGATACCGACAGAGCACGCCGACTACCTGAACCCGTTGGTCCTAGCCGCATACCTTCGCAATGCGGCCGGGTTGCTGTTGTCCAAGAAACAGGCGGCTCAGGTCATGCGCGCTGACCCAAGCACTACCGGTCCGAAATACGTTCGCATTGCTGTCGACCAGTTAGGCCTGTTTGCTGTGGAGGCATCCCTCGCTGACAAGCGGGTGCAGTACCTAATACCGACGCCAAAATTGAGAGAAATCGTTGAGCCGGCACTCAAGAAAGCGGCTGACGAAATGCGAGCGCTGACGCGGGTCTTATCGGTGGAGCACGCAAATTTCAGCTTCTTGCTGGGGCCTATGGTGCCCATGCTTTTTGGGGAGACCGCTGAGGACGTCAAGCTGGAGACCATGAATGAGGCAGTGCGGCTATTGCGAAATCGACCAGAGCCGTATCATCGACGCGCGCAGCTGCTAGAGAGTATGCAGCGATTTGACGACGCGATCGCCGACCTGTCGCGAGCGATAGAGTTGAACCCTGATCATGCGATCTCTTACGCCGCACGTGCCCGAATCTATCAGACCTTGGGAGAAGGGGCGAAAGCTAGTGCGGATCTGACAACTCTGACAACCTTGAAGCAGTCAGCCGACACGAAGCGCTCTAATCTCGTCGCGAGATCACAGGGTCAGAAAAGGCTGGGGAAGGCACGTCTGCAACGCAGGTCGGCGACGGGTCCTTCGTCTTGAGAGTTGGTGCACGCCAGGAAACATCCCCCCGTCGGTCTATGCGTCTACGAAACGATGCATCGTTACTGGGTCGGCCTAGCCCCCCATGTCCCGCGCGATCTATGATCTACCCGCGAGGACCGTGGCAATACCCATATCACTTTCGACGACGCTGCTTCGGATCGGACATGCCCAGCGCCCTGAAGATGGCGGCCTCTTCATCGGCCCGTGGGCGGGCATAGTGGCGCCGAAAGTGCGCTACACTGAACGCTCGGCCACCGCGGGGGCGGTACTATCAATCCGACGATCGCACGCGTAGCGGCCGGCATCCGCCCCCGGCCGCTACGTCCTCCCACAGACCAGCGTGACCATGTGCGACTTGCTACAGTCGGACACCGGCCGGATGTCGGCCAATGCGCGACGATTTGTGCATCTTGGGCACGGCGACGCGGGGCTTTGACCTCGCGGCGCTGATTACGCTCTCCATTGATGACCGCCGGCGCCATGTCCACCTGATCGGCAAGACGGGTACGGGCAAGACAACGCTGCTCCGCCGGCTCATCTATGATGACCTGTCGGCCGGGCGGAACTTCGCGCTGCTCGATCCTCTGGGCGGGCTCGCCGAAGCGGTGATCGATGCCGTGCCGATTTGGCGGAACGACCACTGTGTCTACTTCAACCCCGCCGACCTCCAGCACCCGATCGGGTTCAATCCGCTCGATCGCGTGGCACCCGACATGCGCCACTTGGTTGCGGACCATGTGATGAACGCATTCGCCCATGTGTGGGGCGCAAGCTTGGAAGACACGCCGAGATTGCTGTACCTGCTTTATAACGGCTTGCGCCTGCTGCTTGATAACCCTGGTTCGACGTTGCTCGGGCTGCCGCGCCTTTTGGTTGACGATCGCTATCGCACGCGCCTCCTCGCGCACTGTGCAGACCCGGTCATACGTGGGTTCTGGCAGAACGAATTCGATGCTTACGACGAACGCTTTCGCGTGCAGGTGATTGCCAGTTCGCAAAACAAGGTAGGCATGCTCCTGTCGCCGCCCGGTCTCCGACTGATCATTGGCCAGCCGCGCTCGACAATCAACATTGCACGCGTCATGAATAAAGGTGGCATTCTGGTCGCCAACCTCGGGAAGGGCAGGATCGGGGCAACCGCTAGCCACCTGCTTGGTGCCTTTCTGGCGACCACGATCGCGCAGGTTGCTGAAGAACGGGCGGCGATTCCCCTTGAGGCACGACGCGACTTTTCGCTGTACGCCGACGAGGTGCAGAACATTGCGACGGAGAGCTTTGCGCAGGTGCTCTCTGAAGCGCGCAATTGGCGGCTGACCTGTGTCCTTGGCCATCAGCACCTATCGCAGCTGCCACGGCGGATGCAGGACTCGATCATAGCCAACTGTGGCAACTATGTTGTTTTTCGTGTTGGTGCGCAGGATGCGCAGGTGCTCGCTTCTGAACTTGGGATCGAGAACGCGCACGCACTGTGCGACACGCGCAACTTCTCCGCGTGGGCGAAGCTGCTGCAGGACGGGAACCCGACCGATCCGTTCCTGTTGGACACCGACGTGCCGGAGGCGCCGGCGCATGGCCGCGCTGCCGCGGTCATCGCGCACACACGGGCGCGGCATACGCGCGAGCGGGCGACGGTTGAGAGGATGGTTGCGCGGCAAATCGAGGGGTAGTTGGTCGGGGAAGATGAGCTGCCGTCCAGCGATTCCATGCACCGTCAGCAGAGGGCGACGCTATTGGCGCGGCGCCGAGGTCTTCGGCGTTGCAGCGATTCCTTCCGGTTACAGAGGCACTTACACCGTGCCGGTGAGGCTATCGGCATGCGTGCTCGTGACCCACAGCAGAACAACACTGTGCGGCGCAGCGAATGCTTACCGAAGGGGTTCTCCCCTGTCAGCGCGGCCACTGAATTCGTAGCCAAGCCGATCGTCACGTCGGGCCAGACACCAGCAGGCCGCTGCCGCACCATTCAACTCAGCGGCGGGTGAACACGCCGGGCGTGCCGGCGCTGCAGCACGGTTGCGTCCGCAGCTGGCCGTAGGCCTCCATGAGGCGCTGGCCCAGCTCGCCCGCGTCGCTCATGAACGACTCGAGGACGGGAGCGCTGCAGACGCGCCATTCGGCAACCTCGTCGGGCGTGACTTCGTGGATCCTCATCCCGTTCTTTGCGGCAAGCGCATAGCCCTCCGATTCGCGCTTGTGCAGATCGACGAGGATCGCCTTCTGCGCCTCGACCGCGGCTTCCTGCAAAATGCGCTGGTGATCGGGAGAGAGCGAGCGCCAAACCTGCTCGTTGATGAGGATCAGCATGCCGTCGGCGAAATGGCGCGTGTTGGCAAGCGTGTCCAGGTGGTCCCACAGGCGCCGCGCAACGACGAACGTGATGCCCGTCTGGCCGACCGCCGCCTTGCCCGTCTTGTAGGCGTCGACTTGCGCGGTGCCGCCCAGGTAGACGGGAATGCCGCCGCAGCTCTTGACGAAGCTTGCGGAGATCTTGTCGTAGGTGCGCACCGTCTTGCCCACCATGGCTGCGGGGGACGTCAATGGCAAGGACTTGGACGTCAGGACGGACGTACCGAACGGCGACCACCACAGCACCCGGGCGCCGGTTCTCTCCAGGACCGCCTCGTCCAGGAGACGCCGGAAGGTGCTCTCCGGCTGCAGCGCGGCATCCTGCACCGGCAGCCGGTTGAACATGAACGGCAGCAGAAAGATGCCGATCGCCGGCACGGCTTCGGCGAAATGGCCGAGCCTTGATCCTCCCATCTCGACCTTGCCCGCAGCCACGGCCCCGATGACTTTGCTGTCCTCGACCAGGTCCACGTGGATAGAAATCTTAAGCGCGCCCCCGGTGGCCGTCTCGACGCGCTTCTTGAAGAGTTCGAGATTGTCGTTGTTGATGCTCTTGGGCGGCGTCTGCACCGTGATCCGCAACTCCCTCGACGGGGAGGGCGTCCCTGCGGCATCCTTGGGCTGGGCCGCCGCAGGCGAAGCCGACAGCAGCAAGGCGGCAATGGCTGCTCCTGAAACTGCATGCTGACGCATAGCGAGCTTGACTCCCTCTGGTTCGCCCCCACCGGCGCAAGAACACGTGGACGTCGAGACCCGGTTCCCGACGGCCGCGTTATCTCTGTACATCTTACCGTTGTCGTGGCAACGCCGCCCCGCACCAAATTGAGCGCGAGCGCGGCTTCGCTGCCACGCCGCCGTCGCGGGCCCGCTCCCGTCCCGTCGGAGGATTGCTCTCTTTACCGCACATGCTCGCGGCAGTTCGTGGCACACTTGACCAGTTCGCCGCAGTGCAGCACTGCGGCAGTTAGTGAGGGTATTGCAGCCTTGGCGTTTCCGCATTGTTCGCCGCCTGTGGCGGCTGCTCAAACTGCGCGGCACCTGGTGTCGCTCCTTGGGTGGTTGGAGGGGGATGGTGGGCTAGACGGTCTTCACGACGCGCCGGCAGGATGCGCGTCGTGAAGGGCTGGTCGAGCTAGGATTTGAGCCTAGAGCGGGGCGCCGCAGTCGTCGCAGGTCTTCGCGTCGAGATCGTTGTCGAGCCCGCAGGCGCAGGTGCGCTTGACTTCGACGCGCTCGATTTCCTCGTCGTCGCTAGACCAGTAGCGATCGAGCACCTGGCGCTTGGCCGCGTCGGGATCGGTAGCGCGAACGGGGTACTGGAACGGGCGCTCGTAGACGTGGACGCAGTAGAGCTTCGTCATACTCTCGGCTCCGCTCGCCATGTGGCGTCCGACAAGCGCAGAAGGACCTGCTTTCGGCAGTGCGGGCACACGCCTGCCCGCCATCGCTTCAGCTCATCGTCGCGGGCTGTCGGTGCAGGGTCAGCGCTCATACTCGGGAAGCGCTTGGCCGCAGGTCGGGCAGGAGCCGCCTGCCAGCTCGTTCTCTGCGACCGGCTCGTCGTCGTAGGGTGTAGGCATAGGCTGTGATATGCTGATGAGGTTGGTAATCGGGCGGGCCTAGCGGGCTCGCCTTTCGCGTCTGTCGTCATCGCGGCGCTCCGAAAAGCGCTTCTCGGCGGCGGCCATGTGGCCGGCCTCGGCCGTGACGATCTCCGTGATGATCTTGAGCTGTTCTGCGGCGTCGTACATCTGCGCGACCCGCTCCTTGAAGCTCGGTTGCTTTCTGTCTGCCATAAGGTGTTGAAGTTAGGTGCTTGTAAGCTCGACCAGCCGGTCGCTGCCGCCGGCTCCAGACACTCCAGCGCCCCAGCCGCGCGCCGGGGTCAGAGGCGGGGAACCCAATGAGGACTCTGGCGCGTGCAGGGAAGTGCTGGGTGCCTTGACGCCGGCGCGCGTGCTGGGGCATCGACAATGAAAAGAGCCGGCGGCAGAGACCCCGTCTTTCGGGGACTGTCAGAACGGGCGCTTTGCGACCTTCCACTGGCGCGCACCGTGTGCGCGCTGATCAGAGCCGCCGGGCGCGGCTCGTCGTCTTCACGCGCATTTCATGCGCTGAAAAGGTGCGTGTCTTGGGACACGCTCTTGTTCGTCCCTGCATAAGCAGGGAAGTGGTGTGCGCCCCGAGCACCCACCCGCTCGGGGCGGCACTCGATTGTCTGCGGCTCCGCCGCTCAATTCGGCGCTCAGGCCGCTGAGGTGGCGCGAGTGCGACTTCGGACGCGTTCGATAGCCCGCAGACTGGCGAGGACTATCGCGACGTGTTCGAAAAGCCGCGCCCTGTGGTGTTCTAGCCCCCCGCCGTCGGCGCCCGCAAAATAAGGAGGGCTGTACTTCGCCCGACTATATTTTGCGAGGCAGCCCGACCTCACGACGCAGCCGAGTTGGCCCAACACCGGTGCTAGAAACGTAGCTACTTGATTTGTTTGCCGCCCCTCCTCTGTGCCACGGAGGGCCAACGAGCGCCGCAGCCGGCTTAGGGATGCTTAGCGATTTATCGCTTAGCAGCCCTTGCCGGGGCGGCGTGAGGTCGGGCTGCGCAGCTGCCCGACGGCGGGGGGCTACTGTGTTCTCGCGCAAGGACTTTCGTCCGACGCGCGCTTTCCTGAACCCTACAAACCGAGGGTAGGGGTGT
>Ga0247727_10014166_pt1 | contig 13304 bp, 12 predicted proteins | sample WisWelCaveWW1625_FD_202498 | JGI IMG/M metagenome (GOLD analysis project Ga0247727, IMG submission 202498) | Biofilm microbial communities from Wishing Well Cave, Virginia, United States - WW16-25 | ecosystem: Environmental > Aquatic > Deep subsurface > Groundwater > Cave microbial mat | place... | reverse complement strand
CGGCTTGTTGGATGTAGATGAACACCCCGTGGCCGATAATGCCATCGGCGTCTAAAACTTTGTTGGCGCTCCCGACGCCGGTAATACAGTATATCCCGGGCGCCATGATGAGCGTCTTGTTGCCCACGTTCAAGTTCGTGTAAGAGCCGGGGGTGATGTTCACCGGGTCGCCGGAGGGTGGGGTCTTGGCAGTCCCACAGGGAATATCACCGGGTTGCACCGGGGTCTGAGACATTGGGTCCGAATCGACCTGCGGCGCGTTGAACACGGCGGGCGGATAGAAATTGCAGCCACTGGGGCTATAGGGGGCCGTGGGCGGCGCCGCACAGTTTGTGCCGTTATTGCCGGTGACCGTGCCCACCACCGTGATTGGGAAAATGCCGTTGGGTGGGTAGACGCCCGTCGTGGTCGTGGCTAATTTCCCGTGCCCCGTCATGTCCATGGCATTATCGTTGCAATTCGCGTTGATAAAGACCCCCCCGCCTTCGATGATAGATTCCACGCCGCCGCGGGCCGTGAAGTCATTCCCGTTGCAGGCGCCGGGGTTCATGGTCGCGATCGCGTAACCAGCCATTAGCGGCTGCACGACCTCGCTGTGCGCCACGGCGTTGACCGTGAGGCGCACCGGCCCTTGATACACCATGTGGATCAGCGCGGTCGGGACGGTCTCGGTGATGACCACCTGCATATATTCGGTGTTGCCCGCGTAGCCGCCGGAGATCGGCGGGCGATAAAACGAAACCGAGTTGCTGGTTCCATTGTTGTTGTAGCCGTTCTGGGCGGCGTTAGCCAGGGCCGCTCCGCTCAGAGAGCTGAAGGCGCTGACGCCGTTCATTTGCTGGTAGGCCGCGGCCAGCACCGCATTATCGGCGGCCGACTGGGCGCGGCGTTGCTCGGTATACACATTGCCGCCGTCCAGAGCGAGGGCGGCGAAGGCGAGTAGCGCGACCATGGCCGCCGCCAGGAGCACAATGATCTGGCCTCGTTCGTCGCGGTGAAATACCATTTTCATGGGCGTGTCTCCTGCGTGGTCTTTAACCGGGTTGGGCGGCGCGGCTCAGGGCGTGGCATTGCTCACGATTACGGCCACGGATTGCGCGCCCAGTTCGATGGATTGCCCGCCGACGATCGTGCCGACAAACGGGGTGATGGTCTGGTAGTCGAACGTTACAGTGACCGTGAGGCTGTCTCCGGGGATGAGGTTGGGCGCATCCACGCCAATATCCACCGTGCTCCAGTTCACCAGGCCGCGCGGCGAAGAGTTGCGTACGCGGTAGTCAATGTTGTTCGGCGCGGGGCAAGCGGTGTTGGCATGGGTCACGCATTGGGGGTAGGCCGCGCCAAAGTAGGCGCCCTCCGCCGCAGCGTCTTTCAGGGCCAGGTAGGTGAAGTACGCCCGCCCGATGTCCACAATGCCAAGCAGAAGCATGGTCAGGAACACGTTCATCAAGGCAAATTCGACCAGGCTTTGCCCGCTCTGCCGCCCAGAGCGGCGTTGGCGTGAAGGGGTGGCGGGCTTGGATGATTTGAAAGTAAACATGGTTCACCTTAGCGTGTCACGACGATCGGGAGCGCACTGCACAGACTGCCGCCGCTGCCGTTATCCCAGACGGTCGTCAACGTGTACGTGCCCGTTCCCGATAATGGGTAGTTGAAATACAACTGCATGATCTTGCTGGCACCGGTGTTGACAGTGCGATCCGCGGACGTTCCCGACCAATTGCCGCTGTTGATGGTGTCGGGCGATTGGTTAAAGTTGCCGCTCCAGATGGTTGGACTATCCAGATTGACGCTGGTCATCTTGCGGCCACTGCCATTCGGCCAGGTCATGGTCAGGCTCACTAAACGTCGGTTGATACCCGTATAGTTGCTGTAAGAGAATTTCATGTCCTGCGCGCCAGTGAAGGGGAAAACCGCCCCCGTCACGCAGGCAAAGGCCACATTCGCCTGCGGGGTGAGCGCAACCGAGTCGGCGGTGACGGTGAAGCTGCTGGCCGTAAACGCCCCAGCCGTGTAGACGGAGGTCGTGGCCGAAGACACCTGGAAGGTGAATTGGCCACTGGCATTGGTCATCCCGCCGGCCGGTGTGAGGGTGTCCGCCGCGCCCCGGGAAGAAGCCAGCGTGACAAACTTGTTGGCGAGCAAATTGCCGCAACTGTCCCGCACCGTGACCGTGACGCTGGAGGTCTCGACGCCGTCCGCCTGCACCAGCGGCGCGGAGGCGCTCACCAGCGAGTTGGACGCGCTGACGACGTTCGGATTGCATCCCAGCACCGTCGTGGTTTGTGTGGCGCTGTTATTGGCTGGCGTCGGATCGCTGACGGCTGAACCGACGACCACGTTGTTGGTCAACGTGGTGCTGGCCCCCGGCGCCCTCAGCGTCACCATCACGTCGGAAACCGCGCCAACGCCCAACGGGACGCCCAGGGTGCAGACCACCGCCCCACCGCTGGGGGCGCATGTCCAATCCGTGCCCCAGGATGAGATGTAAGTCGTCCCCGCCGGCAGAGTGTCGGTGACCTTGACGGAGGTGGTCAGCGCGGGGCCGTTATTGGTCACCTGGATCATGTAGCTGAACAAGTCGTTCATGCCGACCGGGTCCGGCGTGTCGGATTGCGTCACCGCCAGGTCTGTTTCGGTGGGCCCGGGTGGCGCGGCGACGACCGTGGTTTCCAGGTTGGTGGTGTTATTCGCCGGGTTTGGGTCAGCGATGGCGTTCGAGACCGTCACGGTATTGGTGATAACGCCCTCGGCCGCCGGCGCTGTCACCCCGATTGTGATCATGGAGGGAGTCCCCGTCGCTAGTGAACCGCGTGTGCACACCACCTTATCGGGGGCAAAGGGATTGCACGTCCAGCCCGCGGCCACGTTATCAAACGAGACCAGGGTCACTCCCACCGGCAGGGTGTCGGTGAACCGAACCGTGTTGGCGGTGGCCGAGCCGTTATTGCTCACGAGGATGGTGTACGTCAGACTGGCATTTGTATCCACAGGGTTCGAGCTGGCCACTTGAGAAACGCCCAGCTCAGGGGCCGTCGTGACGACCGTTTGCCCGGTGGCGTTGTTGTTGCTGGTGTTGGAGTCACCTTGCGCGGCGCTCACGCCCACCAAACTGTTATAGGTGCCGGGGGACGGAGCCTTCAATATGACGTTGATGGTGCTTGGCGCGCCCGGCGCAAGGTAGGGTGTCGTGCAGGTGACTAGATCTGAGGCCTCACTGCAATTCCAGCTTGTCCCAGAGACGGACTGATAGTCCAATCCGGCCGGCACTGTGTCGGTGACGGTCACGGAGGAGGCGACGCCGGGGCCGGAATTCTCCACAGAGATCGTTTGCGTAAAGGTGCTCCCCGGGGCGACGGTGTTCGGCGAGACCGAGACGAACACATCGGGCGGGGCAATGGGGGTGTTCGTCGGCCCGACAATCGCCGTAAAAATCGTGCGGGCCGCGACAAAATTGATGGGCAGAGTCGGGATGGGCACGAGCGGGACGATGGGCTGGTAAGTCGTCGTAATCGAGATCACCATCCGGCCATTGTTGACCAACAGGGCGCTGTTAGAGACATTCATCTGAGAGCCATCGCTGAACCGGGGCACGCCGTTTGTGTCGCAGGCGCCGATGGTGCTGGTGATAAACCCGGTGTCATACGAGACTTGGATGTTCGTGTCCGCGAGGGCCTGGAGGAAGGCCGCGCGCTTGGCCGTCGCGCGTATCCCGGCGCAATCGAGATAAAAGACCGTCCCCTGCCCGTTGTCACCCGCCACCGCGCCGTACCGGGCCGCTTGCCGGGCCGCGCCGGAGGCGCCGCTATACAGCGCCAGCAGGTGGCCGACCTCAATGGTGCCCAGGACAAAGATCAACATGAAGGGCGTGATCAGGGCAAACTCGACCAGCCCCTGGCCGCGAGTGCGGCGGCCCGGTTTCAAATTCTCTAGCAGATTGGTGAGTGTCGATTTCATGTCGTCTTGCAATCCCATCTGGTCGGCGCTTGGAAATAAAACGGCCCGGAAATTTGCTTCCAGGCCGCTGAGATCGATAGGCTTATCGGTTCGGCGGCCTGGCAGTCATTGCTATGCACCTGCATAGCTTTAGACCCATAGCTTTGCGTCCCCGGCTTTCGCCGGGTTTACCTTTGGCGAACATTCAATTGTCATCAACGAAAATCAGTTAACCTGAAGCTCAGGCCACGGTTAAATTTTCGTTGGTTCAACAGTTAAATCGCATGAGTAGGACTTGAGTTACGTGATGGGATGGCAATTTATCTGAAATTTATCTTGCCTACTCAATCAAGCCAACCATCGCCAACCGTCGAGCCATTGGGTTACGGTAACTCTTTTTGTCCTCGTGCGGTATGAAGTATAGTTATAGGCACCCTTTCCTTTCAGAGGGGAAATCGCGTGCCTGATAACCAATCCGATCAAGAACTCGTCCAGCGTGCGCGGGGCGGCCACATTGACGCAGTCGGTGAGCTTTATCACCGATACGTCCAAGAGATTTATCGCTATTGCCTCTTTCGTCTCCATGATGAGGCTGCCGCCGAAGACCTCACGGCGGATGTCTTTGAGGCCATGGTCGAGTCTCTGCCGCGGTATGTCGATCAGGGCTTGCCCTTCAGCGCCTGGCTCTACCGGATCGCTTATGCGCGTTTGGTGGATTACTACCGGCGGATGACTCACCGGCAAACGGATGAACTTCCGGAGGACCTGGTTGACCACACTCTGGACATTGAGTTGGATGCGGCCCAGCGGATTGATGTTGAGCAAATCTGGAAAGCGGTGGAAGAGTTGACCGAGGAGCAAAAGTTGGTAGTTCAATTGCGTTTTATTGAAGGTAAAAGTGTCGAAGAAGTGGCTCAACAACTAGGGAAATCTCCCGGCTCGGTTAAGGCGTTGCAACATCGGGCTTTGCGCCAGTTGAGCCAAAGGTTGGATACATGACGCAGGAAGACGTTGTGAGCTATTGCCTGGAAATGGTTGCACAGGGACGGAAAACAGTAGAAGAGTGTGTCGCAGAGTTTCCCCACTCGCCCCAACTCGCGGCTGAACTGAAGACCGGGTTGCGCTTGCGCGCGTTGCAGAGGTTGGCCCTGGCGCCCGACCGAGTCAGACGAATTGAATACCGAGTGCGCCAGAAAGCACGCACGCTTCAATGGCCCCGACTAGCCAGGTGGCGGTGGCCCAAATGGCAGTTGTCGCTGTCCCTCCGCTGGGGGGTGGCAGTAGCGCTTGTGATTGGGTTGTCATTGGCCAGCAGTGGGGCGGTGGCCGCCGCCAGCAATATCCTGCCGAGGCATCCCCTATACTGGGTTAAGCGCACGAGCGAAGCGGTCCAATTAGCCCTGACTCCATCGACTGAACAAGCCAGCCTGCATCTCGCCTTTGCCCAGCACCGTCTGGCGGAACTGGAAGGCTTGATCGAAGACGGACCTACGGCGAATTTGATTGAAGCGGCGCTCACCGATCTCGCGGCTGAAACAGAGGCCGCCCTTCAGTCCATCGAACAGGCCCCGCCGGATCAGCAGGCGGCGCTTATCCAAACGGCGTTCAATGTCACTCTGCATCAACAGGACGTTTTGGCTCAAGTCCAAGCTAAAGCGCCCCCGGAAGCGCGCGCTGGCCTGGCGCGAGCCTTGCAGGCGTCGCAGAATGATCATGGGATGGTTGATGGACGCCTGAACCAGCGGCTCACGCCGACCACCTCAGCGAGTTGGACGCCGACAACTCCAGCGCCGACCCTTGAACTCTCCCCGACCCCAACAGACCCGGCCGGCGCCGGGATTGGGCAGGAGCCGCCCCTGACGCCCTCCGGTTCAAGCGAGTTGACCGAGACCGTGACGCCACCCCTCACGGCTACGCGGAAGATTGGCCCGGTTGTGCCGTCGCCACACGCAACCTCAGCCGACCCGGCACGTACACCTAAGTAACTATCTCAAAACCCAAGAATTCATGTAAAGAATTGCGATTTTTAGCCGAAAAATCGATGCCAAAATCAGTTTTGAGATAGTCTCTAAGCCGACCCAAACGCCCGGGCCTCACGGGCCCCAGGGTTCACCAAATCCGCCTGGACAGCCCCCTGGCAATCCGAGGGGCGGGGGTGGCAATGGTGGCGGAAAAAAGCCCTGACCTCAGGCGAGTGGCGCGTCACGGATCGAACTGCTTCAATTGCCACAACGAACAGCGGAGTCAAGGTGACTTGGCTCCGCTGTTTCGCTTTTATATGGCCCCCAATCATTCCGCATGCTCGGATGGTTCAGGCGTGGGAGGGGGTGAGGGGTTGCGTGCGCTTAACCATTGATAGGTGTGGTAGCCGCCTTGGAGGATAGGAACTTCATCACCGTGGTGCCGCACACGGCGCACTTGCCCTTGAGGGCGTTCTTGCCGTTCTTCACGGTCACGATCTGGCCCTCGATCACCTTGCGGGTGGCTTTGCACTTCACGCAGTAGGCTTCGGCATCTGCCGGTACAGAACTGGCCGGGGTATTAGGTAGTGCCATGCTGTCATCTCCTTGTGGGGTGGGCACAGCCGGGGGTGAGGCTCTGCCCTGAACGATGAGGATGCTACCACGCGGCGAGTCGAGCGGCAAGTTGACCATAAGCTAGATTGTTTGTTCTAATATGCCGATTTTCTTGACGCGGACTAGTCGAATGTGTTATATCAGCGCAACAACCTTAAAGATCACTCAGGGCGGCTATCTACCCCATGCTCCGCGAACGCGTTTCCGACGACATCTACGTTTTCACCAGTGAAGTGTACGCCCAGGTCACGGCCGGGGCAGTCGTGTTATCCGATAGCGCGGTGCTGATCGACACCCTGCCGTTCCCCTCCGAAACCCTGCAAATCAAATACTTCCTGGAAAACCGGCTCGGCGCGCGGGTGCGCTACGTCATCAACACCCATTATCACTCCGACCACACCAACGGCAATTGCCTATTCCCGGCGGCGGAGATCATCGGCCATTGGCAGTGCCGCGAGAAGCTGGATACGGTTGGGCGCGCCGGTTTGGCCCGCGCGAAACAGCACTCGCCCGAGCTGGCCAACATTGAGATTCACCTGCCGCGTGTCCTGCTCACCCAGGCCCCCATGTTCCTGCACCTGGGCAAGAAGACGATCCAGCTCTTCCCCGCCCCCGGCCACTCCCACGACTCGATCGCGGTTCTGCTCAAGGAAGACCGCATCCTGTTCGCCGGGGACATGATGATGCCCCTGCCGACCATCGCGGACGGGAGTTGGGATGATCTCGTGCGCTCGCTCCAGGCCATCCCATCCATGGGCCTGGAGAACGTGGTGCAGGGCCATGGCGAGGTCGTCCTGCGCGGTGAGATTGACGAGGCGGTGCGCTCTAATCTGCGCTATCTCGAAAATCTCAAGAAGAAGGTGGAGCAGGCCATCAAGCGCAAGAAGCCCCGCGAGTCCATGCGCGAGATCGAAATCGAAAGTTGTGGCAAGAGCCGCATCCCGCTCAACGGCCTGGTCATGCAACTCCATACCGCGAACTGCTTTACGTTGTATGATCAGCTGACCCAGTAGCTGATGGCAGATAGCGAATAGCTGATAGCAGACTCTTGATCAGCCATCTATCTGCCATTCGCCGTCGGCCATTCGCTATCAATATGTCCCTCCAGGAAATTTTAGAGGCCATCGCCGCGCTGTCTGAGGCGGAGCGCCGGGATTTGTTCGCCCGCCTGCGCGAAATCTATGCGGACAGCCCGACCGTGCCTCGGCCCAAAACCGCCGCCCAGAGCGATTGGGAGGGGCAGGTGGATTACCTGATCGTGTTCGACGGCGGGAGCCGGGGCAATCCCGGCGCGGGCTACGGCAGTTACGCGATCTTCGACGCAACCGGCGCCGGTCACACCATGCGCCTGGCGTTTGAAGAGCAGGCGCTGACGAACAATGAGGCCGAGTATCACACCCTGCTGGCCGCCCTGCGCGATCTGCACGCCCGGTTGGGCCGGCGCTCGTCATCCAAATACATCAAAATCCTGGGCGACAGCCAACTGGTGATCCGGCAGGTCTCCGGCGAGTGGGAGGCGAAAGACTCGCGGATGCGCGCCTTGCGCGACGAGGCGCGCGCGGAGTTGGCGCGTTTCAAAGGCCACCGCCTGGGCCACCAGCCGCGTGAAGAGACCTTGAAGGTGTTGGGGCATTGACGTTCAAGCGAGGCCGTGTGTCTGCATCCACTTCTGTGATCCAGGTTGCCAGTTTGCGCAAGACTTACCAGGTCCCGGAGCGTGAGGCGGGCCTGGCCGCCGCCGTCCGCAGTCTGGTGCGCCGCAAGACAAAGGACGTCAAGGCCGTGGATGGCGTGTCCTTCGAGGTCGCGCCCGGCGAGATCGTGGGCTTCCTGGGGCCGAACGGCGCGGGCAAGACCACGACGCTCAAAATGCTGTCCGGCTTGCTCTACCCCACCGGCGGCGAGGCGCGCGTGCTGGGCCACCTTCCCTCCAAACGCGAAAAGGCCTTTCTGCGCCAGATCACGCTGGTGATGGGCAACCGCAACCAACTCGTCTGGGACATCCCCGCGCTGGACTCTTTTGAACTGAACCGGGCGATCTATCAAATCCCGGAGGCGGAGTTCAAGCGCACCCGCGATGAGTTCATCGAACTGCTGGAACTGGGCGAGCTGGTCAAAAAGCCCGTGCGCAATCTCTCGCTGGGCGAGCGCATGAGGATGGAGATCACGGGCGCGCTCCTGCACCGCCCCAAAGTGCTGTTCCTCGACGAGCCGACCATCGGCCTGGACGTGACCATGCAGAAGCGCATCCGCGTCTTCATTGCCGAGTACAACCGGCGCTATGCCGCGACCGTCCTGCTCACCAGCCACTACATGGCCGACGTGGAGGCGCTGTGCAAGCGCGTGATCGTCATCCACCACGGCCAGATTTTGTTCGACGGCGACCTGAGCGGGCTGGTGGAACGCTTCTCGGCTTCCAAGACCATTGGCTTCAGCCTGGAAGACCCGTCCGTGGACCTCAGCGCCTACGGCGAAGTGAGCGAGCGCGATGGGAGCCGCGTGACTCTGCGCGTGCCCAAAGCCGAAACCTCCCGCGTCACCGCGCAACTGCTCACCGACCTGGCCGTGGAGGACCTGACCGTGGAAGACGCGCCGATTGACGACGTGATTGAGCGCGTGTTCGCGCATGGAAAGGAGCCGACGGCATGAACGCCTTCAAAGCGCTGGCCGACTTCTATCTGACCAACATGAAGACCGCGATCGCGTGCGAGTTTCAATACCGGGTCGCGCAGTATTTCTACATGATCGGCATGATCGCCGAGCCGGTGATTTACCTGGTGGTGTGGTCCACGATTGCGGGAGCGCAGGGCGGTTCGGTGGGCGGCTACACGCCGGGCCAGTTCGCGGCGTATTACATCGTGTGGACGCTGGTGCGCAACATGAACATCGTCTTCACGCCGTACGGCTGGGAGTGGCGCATCCGGCAGGGCCAGTTGACGGGTATGTTGATGCGCCCTCTGCATCCCCTCCACTACGACATCTCCTGGTTCGCGGGTTGGAAGTTCGTCGTGATCCTGCTCTGGCTGCCAATCGCGGTCGTGCTGTATCTCGCCTTTCAGCCCACGCTCAACCCGTCCTGGCTTCAAATTGCCGTGTTCGCCGTCGCGATCTGGGGCGCGTACTTGATCCGCACGATGTTGCTCTGGTTGCTGGGGCTGATCAGCTTCTGGACCACGCGGGTGAGCGCGATCTTCGAGTTGTACTTCACGCTGGAGCTTCTGCTCTCCGGGCGGCTGGTGCCGCTCTCGCTCATGCCGGAGTGGGTGCAGAGCCTCGCGAATTTCCTGCCGTTCAAATACGCCTTCGGCTACCCAATTGAAGCGCTGGTCGGTCAGCCGACGCCGGTTCAGCTTTTCGCCGGGCTGGGCATGCAGTTGTTCTGGATCGTCGTCGGGGCGCTTGCCGTCCAGCTCGTCTGGCGCGCAGGGGTTAAGCAGTTTACGTCCGTCGGGAACTAGAAATTTGGTCATTGGGTTATTGGGCCATTGGTGTTTGTAAATGACCCAATGGCCCAATAACCCAATCACTCAATCTGAAATCGCATGACAGCCCTAAAACTCTTCTGGTCTTACTTCCGCGTGGGCGCGATGAACGAACTGCAATACCGCGTCAACTTCTTTGTGCAGTTGTTTCAGTCCCTGATCGCGCTGGCGACCGGGCTGATCGGCCTGGCGCTGGTGTTCAGCCATACCACGGAGCTCGGCGGCTGGTCGCGCCCGGAACTGCTGGTGGTGATGGGCGTCCACATCTTCATGGGCGGCCTGATCCAGATGTCGATCCAGCCCAACATGGCGCGGCTGATGGAGGATATCCGAGAAGGCGCGCTGGATTACACGCTGACCAAGCCCGCCGATGCGCAGGTGCTGGTGAGCGTGCGCGAAGTGCGCATCTGGCAGACGGTGGACGTGGTGGTGGGTCTGATCGTCCTGGGCGTCGCGGTCTATCAATTGCAGGTCAGCGTGGGGCTGTGGCAGGCGTTGGCCTTCGCCGTCGCCCTGTGCCTGGGCGCGATAATGGTCTACTGTTTCTGGCTCCTGCTGACCACGGGCGCGTTTTGGGTCGTCCGCATGGACAACTTGATCGAGTTATTCCAGGGCGTGTATCAGGCCGGGCGCTGGCCGGTCACCATCTACCCGGATTGGCTCCGCACCGGCCTGACCTTCCTCGTGCCGGTGGCCTTCGCCGTCACCGTGCCCGCCGAGGCGCTCACCAACCGCCTCACGCCGACGACTCTGCTCGGCGCGGCGGCGTTCACGTTGGGCCTGCTGATCGTGACGCGCTGGTTTTGGCGGCGTGGATTGAGGGCGTACAGCGGGGCCTCGGCGTAAGGGGGAAGTTAGAGTTCCCTGAGACCTCGTGCCCGTTGCCCAAACCCCAACCAGTTTGCAACATAACCGGCCCTCGTAGGGGGATTTGCGATTGTGCGTTGTGTCGGGCGTAGGGAATCAGGTGGTTGACTCCGGCGATGACTCGGCCTATACTGCTGATAACTTCTGGTGGAGGTAAAACGGCCTATGAGCCGCGAAGCAATCTCCCAACTGAATAGGTTCCGTCACTAAAGTACGCAGAGCGCACTATGCCTGTGTGCTTTTTTGTTCCTGTGCGCGAAAGCGCACGCTCACTGTGAGAGACGAAAGGAGACTCGCATGGACTACGGAATGATCGGCAAGATTGAGAAGGCCAAGCGCTACGCCCAGGAGCGGGAACGGTTCCGCTTCGATCAGTTCAGCGTCACGTTTCACGGCGACAACAACGAACATCATGTGACCTTCGACCAGGGTCAGTTCCATTGCGATTGTGAGTTCTTCACCCTCCGCGGCCGGTGCAGTCACACCATGGCCCTGGAGCAACTGCTAGACAAGATGGTGGTCATCGCCGAACTTGCTTAGTAACTATCTCAAAACCCAAGAATTCATGTAAAGAATTGCGATTTTTAGCCGAAAAATCGATGCCAAAATCAGTTTTGAGATAGTCTCTTAGGTGACTTCCAACTGAATAAGAAAACTTTGGGCGAGGCCGAATGGCCTCGCTCTTTTTTGTTTTAGAGAGGGGTATAATCGCGCCACTTCTGAAGCGGAGGGGGCTCTGCCTCGCCGTTTTGTTGGGGCGTGTTGGGGCATGTTGGGGCGACCCTTGCGGTCGCCCTGCTTTGGTGGTCGCCCGGCCTCGACGGAGTTCTGAATGAAGCGTTGGCAATTTTGGGTGGGTGTGCTTGTCAGCCTGATTTTCCTGGCGCTGGCGCTCAACGGGTTGCGTCTGGAGAAGGTCTGGGAAGCGCTCAGGACGGCGAACCTGCGGTGGCTGATCCCCGGAGTTGCCGTGTATTTTATCGGCGTGTGGGGGCGGGCGTGGCGCTGGCACTACCTGCTCAAACCCATCAAACCGATCTCCACGCAGACGATGTTCCCCATCGTCACCATTGGCTACATGGGCAACAACATCTTCCCGTTCCGCGCGGGCGAAGTTCTGCGCGCCTACGTGCTGTATCGCCAGGAGCGCGTGCCGGTGAGCGCCAGCCTGGCCACCATCGTCGTCGAGCGCATCTTCGACGGCGTGGTGATGCTCATGTTCGTGTTCTTCAACCTGAACGGACTCGCCCATCTCACGCACGACTCGGGTTTTGTCGGCAGTATCCGCGCGGTAGCGCTGGGCGGGACGGCGGTGTTTGCAGTGGCGTTGGCTGTCTTCGTGCTGGCGGCGATGTTTCCGCACCAGTCACTTCAGGTCTTTCATCGCTTCGCGGAGCCCTACCTCCCCGAACGCTTCCGCGCCCGGATCATCCGCTTCGTCGTCACCTTCTGGACTGGGCTGGAGTCCCTGCGTTCGCCGGTCAATATCCTGATGGTGTTCGTCAGCTCCCTTTTCATCTGGCTGATGGAGACGGCCAAGTATTGGTTTGTCACCCACTCGTTCAACTTCGGCGGCTACACGGGCGGCTTCTTTGGGTTGATGCTGATGAACGGCATCGCCAACCTGGCGACGACCCTGCCATCCGCGCCGGGGAACGTGGGCACGTTCGATACGCCGGGCATCGCGGTGCTGGCGGCTTACGGCCTCGACCCGAACATCGCCGCCGCCTACACCTTCACCCTGCACGCCGCGCTCTGGCTGCCCATCACTCTGCTCGGCTTTTACTACATGGTGCGCGAGGGCCTGAACTGGAGCCAGGTGCAACGCGAGTATCGGGCCATTCAGAAAGCGGAGTCGGCGTCAACGGATGCGCCGCCGCGCCGCGTAAGTGGATAATGCCGCAAGCTATGACTATCGCCATCGTCGGCGCCGGCCCGGCGGGGTTGGCCGCCGCGTACGACCTCACCCGCGCCAGCCACCGCGTCACACTCTACGAAGCCGCGCCGGAGGTGGGCGGCCTCGCCTCCGGCTTCAGAGCGCCGCACTGGGAGTGGGCGCTGGAGAAGTTCTATCATCACTGGTTCGCGTCGGATAAAGCCATCCTCGGCCTGATTGACGAACTCGGCTGGAGCGATCAGGTGCTGTTCCCGCGCCCGTACACCGTCATCTACTACAACGGGAAATTCCATCCTTTCGACTCGATGTTCACCAACATGCCGCTGTTCCTCCTGCGGCACTTCTCGCTGGTGGAGGTCATCCGCTTCGGGATCGCGGGCGCGTATCTGCGCTTCTCACCGTATTGGCAGCCGTTGGAGAAGGTGACGGCGGACGAGTGGTGCCGCCGCTGGTTCGGCCCGCACCTGCACGAGGTGTTCTGGCGGCCTCTGCTCGTCAGCAAGTTCGGCGAGGCGAACCTGCCGGTCGTGAACATGGCCTGGCTGT
>Ga0247727_10014165_pt1 | contig 13305 bp, 6 predicted proteins | sample WisWelCaveWW1625_FD_202498 | JGI IMG/M metagenome (GOLD analysis project Ga0247727, IMG submission 202498) | Biofilm microbial communities from Wishing Well Cave, Virginia, United States - WW16-25 | ecosystem: Environmental > Aquatic > Deep subsurface > Groundwater > Cave microbial mat | place... | reverse complement strand
ATAAGATAAAAGTTGATTCTCCGGCCATTCTGGAATATCAGGCATATGAGATGAATCTGATTTAAATGATGCCTCTGACTCAAACACATCAAAAAATGATTTCTGACCCAGCTCCTTGTCTTTTTGAACTTTATTTCCCATATCCAGAGCCCGATCCAGTGTGGTCATCAACTGGGACCGCTTCATCTGGAAACTGTCCATGGCACCTGACTTAATCAAACTTTCAATTACTTTTCGATTCACAACCCGTAAATCCACATTCTCGGTAAATTGATAGAGAGACTTAAAAGCGCCGTGTTGCTTCCTGGCTTCAGTAACTGCATCAATGGCAATAAGCCCGACATTTTTTACTGCGGAAAGTCCGAAACGGATCTTGCCTTCTCCGCAGGTAAATGCCGATTCACTTTCATTGACCGAAGGAGGAAGCACTTGAATACCCAAACGCTTGGCTTCTTCAATATACCGAACCAGTTTATCCGTATTATCTTTTTCTGAGGTAAGAAGCGCCGTCATGAATTCTACAGGATAATTTGCTTTAAGATAGGCGGTCTGATAAGAAATTACAGCGTAAGCGGCGGAGTGAGATTTGTTAAAACCGTAGCCGGCAAAATACTCAATCAGATTCCATATTTTCTCAGCGATCTTGACATTGACATTATTTTTTTTCGCTCCTTCAAGAAATGAGGTTTTTTCTTTCTCCATTTCTTCCGGAATTTTCTTGCCAATAGCCCGCCGAAGCGAATCGGCTTTGGCTAAATTAAATCCAGCCAGGATGTTCACAATCTGCATCACCTGTTCCTGATAAAGAATAACGCCGTAGGTTTCTTTTAGAATGGGCTCCAAAGCAGGGTGATCATATTGAATGAGAGTGGCATCATGACGACGACGAATAAAGTCATCCACCATACCGCTCCCAAGAGGACCTGGACGATAAAGTGCAAGAAGTGCCACAATATCTTCGAAACGTGACATTTTCATTTTTCTCAAAATGTCGCGCATCCCTGAACTTTCCAGCTGGAATATGCCAAACGTTTCCCCTTTAGATAAGAGCTCGTAAGTTTTTGGGTCATCAAACTCTATCCTGGAAAAATCAATAGCCTTCCCTCTTGTTTCTTTGATCAACCGAATGGTTTCACTAATAACGGTTAATGTTTTTAGTCCCAGAAAATCCATTTTGAGAAGGCCGATTTTTTCAACGGCACCCATCGTGTACTGTGTGGACACAATGTCTCCCTGCTTGAAAAGCGGAACATACTCCGTCAGAGGAAGATCCGATATCACGATTCCAGCAGCATGAGTTGAGGCATGCCGTGGATTTCCTTCAAGCAATTTGGAAATCTCAATCAGCTCTTTCATCTTGGGATCTGATTTGAACAGTTCTTTGAACTTGGGCTCTATTTTGAGTGCTTTGTCTAAAGTCATTTCAAGTTCCATCGGGATCATCTTGGCCATTTTATCCACTTCCGGATACGGAAGACCCATAATGCGCCCCACATCGCGGACCACACCGCGCGCAGCCATCGTACCGAACGTAATAATTTGAGCTACATTGTCCTCTCCATATTTCTTTTTAACGTAATCGATGACTTCATCCCGCCTCTCATAACAAAAATCGATATCGATATCCGGCATGCTGATACGGTCAGGGTTCAAGAATCGCTCAAAAATAAGGCCATGCTGAATGGGGTCAAGATCCGTAATTCCCAGAGAATAAGACACCAAACTTCCAGCCGCAGATCCGCGCCCGGGGCCGACTGGAATTCCCTTTTCCTTGGCGTAGCGAATAAAGTCCCAAACAATGAGAAAGTAACTGACATAACCCATTTTCTCGATCACGCCAAGTTCATAATCGAGACGATCCTGATATTTTTTCGGGATTTCCTTTTTATGCGCGACCAGTCGCTCTTCACAAAGTTCGCGAAGATAAGCTTCTTTCGTTTTTTTACCCGGAGGAGCAAAACGAGGTAAATGTAATTTTCCGAACTCCAGTTCTACCGTGCAGCGATTTGCGATTTCATGTGTTGACTCAATAGCCTCTGGGAAGTCTTTGAAAAGCGCTTTGATCTCTTCTCCTGATTTCAGAAAATAATCATCCGAACTTGATTTCACACGATGAGGATCATCAAGAGTTACGCCGGTCTGAATGCAAAGCAACGCTTCTCTAGCACGGGCATTCTCTCGAGAAATGTAGTGAACATCATTGGTGGCCACGAGGAGCGCACCGGTTTTTTTTGATAGATCGCGATAGGCATTCCGAATACCTTCCTCTTCCGGAATATCGTGATTTTGAATTTCGAGATAAAAATTATCTTTACCAAGACAATCTTGATACTCACGAATCGCACGTTCCGCTTCTTCATAACGCTCCCGAGCAGCGTAATAGGCAGGCTCACCCTTAAGACCCGAGCTCAGTCCGATCAGTCCTTCGCTATATTCCTTGAGGGTGGTTTTATCGATGCGGGGTTTGTAGTAGAAACCTTCGAGATATCCGATGCTCGAAAGTTTCATCAGATTTTTGTAGCCTTTTTCATTTCGTGCGAGAAGAACAAGATGGAAGGAAGCATCCTTAATTCCATGCGTGGCTCGCTCAAAGCGGGACCCAGGAGCCACAAAGGCCTCCATGCCGATGATGGGTTTAATCCCCTGCTTCATACATTCCTGATAAAACTCAACCACTCCAAAGAGATTGCCGGAATCCGTAATCGCGATGGCTGGAAAATTCTTTTTAACAGCCTGCTTAATGAGTTCCGGAATTTTGCAGGCACCATCAAGAAGGCTGTATTGAGTGTGAAGATGGAGATGCACGAAACGGCTATGCATACAGGGAATCCGTTACTCCCATTCTATGGTTGCGGGCGGTTTTGATGAGATATCGTAGCACACACGGTTGATTCCGCGAACTTCATTAATAATCCGATTAGAAATTTTGGAAAGCACTTCGGGTGGAAGCTTCGCCCAGTCAGCAGTCATTCCGTCCTGGCTCGTCACCGCACGAATCGCGACAGCATTTTCATAAGTTCGTTTATCGCCCATCACACCAACAGATTTAATTGGAAGCAGAACTGCAAAAGCCTGCCAGGTTTTCCAATAGTATCCAGACTTTTTCATTTCATCGATCACAATCCAGTCAGCTTTGCGAAGCAGATCGCATCGTTCTTTCGTCACATCACCCAGGATACGGACGGCAAGCCCTGGCCCCGGAAATGGCTGCCGATCAATAATATCATTGGGAATTCCAAGCTTACGGCCAACAAGTCGTACCTCATCCTTGAAAAGTTCTCGCAGAGGCTCAATCAATTTGAATTTAAGATCCTTCGGAAGTCCGCCCACATTATGATGACTTTTAATCACTGCCGTCGGCCCGCCATGCGCTGAAACAGATTCAATCACATCGGGATAAAGCGTTCCCTGGGCAAGGAACTTTGCTTTACCCAATTTCTTCGCTTCACGGCTGAACACGTCAATAAACACGTGGCCGATAATTTTCCGTTTCTTTTCAGGATCCTCGACGCCTTTTAGTTTTCCGAGAAACTCTTTTTCTGCGTTCACAACTTTCAGATTAATATGAAAGTGCTTTCGAAAAACTTTCTCTACTTTATCTCTCTCACCAAGACGCAAGAGTCCGTTATCGACAAATATGGAATGAAGTTGCTTGCCAATTGCTTTATGAATGAGTACCGCCGCAACGGAAGAATCAACACCTCCTGAAAGTCCGAGCACTACGCGGTCTTTGCCAACCCTTTCGCGAATATTCTTAATCTGTTCTTTGATAAAACTTTCTGGAGTCCAGGAGGGTTTCAATTTGGCAATGCGGTAGAGAAAATTTCGAAGGATTTTTGTGCCTTGAGGCGTATGCACCACCTCCGGGTGAAATTGAACTCCGTAAAACCGGCGCTTTTCATCTTTCATGCTGGCAATCGGAGAATTAGAAGTATGAGCAATCCGCTTGAATCCCGGTGGCAGCTTCTCCACATGATCTCCGTGACTCATCCAGCATTGAATGTCTCCATTCAGTCCGTGAAAAATATCCGAATGATCATCCACTTTTAAATGAGCATGTCCATATTCGCGAGCTTGAGTTTTCCACACCTTTCCTTTGAAAAGGTGTCCCATGAGCTGCATGCCATAACAGATGCCAAGCACGGGCACGCCGAGATCAAAAAGACGAGCATCCGGAATTGGAGCTTTCTTCGCATAAACATTCGAGGGGCCGCCGGAAAGAATAATGGCTTTGGGATTAATTTCGCGGATTTTCGAGAGAGAAATATGATAAGGCTGGATAAGGCTGAATACTTTTGACTCCCGCACTCTTCTGGCAATCAATTGTGTGTATTGAGAGCCAAAATCAAGGATGAGTACGGTATCCATTTGTAACCTCTGTCATTCTGAGCGCAGCGAAGAATCTGCATTTAAGCTAAAAAGCAGATCCTTCACTTCGTTCAGGATGACACGTTGTGTCACTTTTTCCCCATTCCCACTTTTTGCGCAGACTGGAAAACTTTTCCTTCTGTCTGAATCGAAGGAGCGATAATAATTTCCGTTAATTGAAACTCGCGAATGCTCTGAGCGCCGACATTGCCCATACAGGTCTTGATCGCGCCAACCAAATTCTGGGTTCCATCATCCAAACGAGCGGGACCGTAGAGAATTTCCTGAAGCGACCCCGTAGTTCCGACACGAATCCGGGTTCCGCGCGGCAAATTCGCATGCGGCGTTGCCATGCCCCAGTGAAAACCGCGGCCCGGCGCTTCTTTCGTTCGGGCGAAGGCTGAACCCACCATCACAGCATCTCCGCCACAAGCAAAAGCTTTACAAATATCACCACCGGTGGACATTCCGCCATCAGGAATGATAGGAACATAACGTCCGGTTTTTTTCAGATAAAAATCACGCGCAGCAGCCGCATCGCAAGTGGCAGTCACTTGCGGAACTCCAAGCCCCAGCACTCCACGAGTCGTACAAGCCGCTCCGGGGCCAATTCCGATCAAAAGGCCGGCTGCTCCGGTTTCCATGAGTTCCAAACTGACTTTATAAGTGACGCAATTACCGAGCACCACCGGCATTTTGAGGCTTTTGCAGAATTTGTGGAAGTCGACAACTTTATAGCTATTCGAAATATGCCGAACGGTTGTGACTGTGGACTGAACAAAAAAGATATCGCAGCCGGCATCTTCTGCGATTTTTCCAAACTTCTCGGCACGCTGCGGAATTGAGCTTACAGCACAAATAACTTTTCCTTTTTTAATTTCATGAATTCTTTTGGTGATCAGTTTTTCTTGAATGGGTTTTGTGTAGAGCTTTTGAACCAGTTCGGTCGCACGCTCAGGAGTGGCTTCGGCGACTTCTTTCAAAATGGATTCGGCATCGTCATAGCGGGTTTGAATGCCTTCAAGATTCAGCACAGCAAGTCCGCCGAGTTTTCCCATCGCAATGGCAAACATAGGATCGACGACTCCATCCATAGCGGAAGCAATAATCGGAATATCCAGCTTGATATCGCCCAATTGCCAGGCAATATCCACTTCTTCAGGATTTAAGGTTACGTCACCTGGAACCAAAGCGATTTCATCGAAACCATAACAACGTCTTGCTTTACGTCCACGTCCGACCCACTCACCCATATGAGAAAACCTCCGCAGATAATGGAATAATTGTTTAGTAAAGAAACGGGGATTTTAGCTAACAGGAAGGGTGAAGTAAAGCAAAAAGACAAGAGACACGGGACTAGAGACAAGAGACCTGAAATGAAATTCTTTTTTTAGTCTCTGGTCACTGGTCTCGGGTCTCTTGTCTGTAATTTATTTTTTTGCTTTTTCTTCTTTTGGCTTTTCAGAAATTGTTGCTTCGGTCGTGAGTAAAAGTCCTGCAACGCTCGCTGCGTTCTGAAGCGCAGTACGAACTACTTTAGCGGGATCAATCACGCCTGCCTTAACAAGATCCTCAGGCGTCTCGTAATTATCAGCATTAAAATTGAAACCAAAGTCACCCTTTGATTCCAAAATCTGCTGAATAATAACAGAACCATCTTCACCCGCATTTTCAGCAATCATACGAGCAGGTTCTTCAATTGCCCGGCGAATAATCTTTGCTCCAGTAGCTTCATCGCCCTCAAGCTTGAGATTATTCAGAGCGGATATTGAGCGTAGCAGTGCGACGCCGCCACCAACAACAATTCCTTCCTCTGCCGCAGCGCGAGTTGCATGAAGAGCATCCTCAATGCGAGCCTTCTTCTCTTTCATTTCAACTTCAGTTGCCGCTCCTACTTTAACCACAGCCACTCCGCCTGCCAGCTTGGCAAGGCGCTCCTGCAGTTTTTCTTTATCGTAGGAAGAGTCCGTCTTCTCAAGCTGCTTTTTAATCATTTCACAGCGGTCTTTAATGTCTTTTGCTTTACCCGCTCCGCCGATAATCGTTGTGTTTTCTTTATCAATGACAACGCGCTTGGCTTGGCCCAAATCCTTGATCTCGACATTCTCAAGCTTGATTCCGAGATCCTCAGAAATAAAGCGTCCGCCGGTCAGGATGGCAACATCTTCCATCATAGACTTGCGACGATCCCCAAATCCGGGAGCTTTTATCGCGGCTACCTGCAACGTTCCGCGAATCTTATTGACTACGAGCGTTGCCAAAGCCTCTCCTTCAATGTCTTCGGAAATAATCAGAAGAGACTTCCCCGCCTGAACCACTTTTTCAAGAAGAGGAATTAAATCTTGAATGGCTGTGATCTTCTTTTCGTAAAGAAGAATCAGCGGATCTTTTTGAACACATTCCATCCGATTCGTATCTGTGACGAAATACGGCGAAACATATCCGCGATCAAATTGCATCCCTTCGACGAACTCGAGCTCTGTTTTTGTGGTGTTAGATTCTTCGACTGTGATGACGCCATCTTTTCCGACTTTATCCATCGCGTCCGCCAAAATTTCACCAATAGTCCGGTCATTGTTCGCACTGATCGAACCGACATTCGCAATGTCTTCTTTACTCTTTACCGGCTTAGCCATTTTCTTAATGGCTTCCACGATGGCATCGACGGCTTTGTCAATACCGCGCTTCAATTCCATCGGATTGGCCCCTGCAGTCACGTTCTTAAGACCCTCTCGGACAATCGCCTGAGCCAAAACAGTTGCGGTGGTGGTTCCATCCCCGGCCTCATCAGATGTCTTTTCTGCCACTTCCTTCACCATCTGAGCGCCCATATTTTCATAAGGATCTTTGAGCTCTATTTCTTTGGCCACGGTCACTCCGTCTTTCGTAATGGTCGGAGCACCAAATTTCTTGTCGATAACGACATTCCGGCCTCGAGGACCCAAAGTGACTTTCACCACATCCGCCAAAATATCAACGCCGCGCTTCAAACGCACACGCGCGTCTTCTGAAAATGCAAGTTGCTTTGCCATGATTCAAATCTCCTCTAAAATTGACACGGGACAAGTGACCAGGGACCAGAGTTACCGTGCTCTTGTCACTAGTCCCTTGTCACTGGTCTAAGTTTATGCTTCGAAAACAGCTAAAACTTCAGATTCTTTCAAAATCTTATGCTTTTTTCCGTCAATAACGATTTCATCGCCGGAATATTTTCCGAAAATAACTTTGTCTCCCTTTTTTACTTCCAAGGGCTGAACTTTGCCACTGTCCAAAACTTTTCCCGGACCTACTGCTATAACTTTACCTTCGGACTTTTCTTCCTTTGCAGTATCTGGAAGAATAATTCCGCCCTTTGTTTTTTCTTCTGCCTCGAGAATTTCTACAAGAATTTTATCGCCTAATGGTTTTACTTTCATTTTTGTATCTCCTCTAAATTTTTATTTTTAATATTCTTACACACCCCGTCACCTTCGGTGCCACCCCTCTTGATAGAGGGGACTTTAATTCCCCTCTCGAGAGGGGTGACCGCGAAGCGGTCGGGGTGTGTTAATTCCTTAATACATTCCACCCATTCCGCCTGGCATTCCACCACCCGGAGGCATTCCACCCGGCATGGATTTTTCTTCCTCAGGAATATCAGTGATCAATGCTTCAGTTGTCAACAGCAGAGAAGCAACACTGGCTGCATTCTCAAGCGCAGTCCGAGTCACTTTCTTGGGATCAATAATTCCCTTTTCGATTAAATCGCCGTATTCACCGCTTTGGGCATCGAATCCGTACGACCCTTTGCCTTCAAGAACTTTACGAATGACGACAGATCCTTCTTCGCCGGCATTTTCAGCAATCTGACGAAGGGGCTCTTCAAGAGAACGTCTTACGATCTGCGCTCCGATTTTTTCATCACCCTTCAATTTGAGATTATCAATGACTGACTGAGTGCGAAGAAGAGCCACTCCACCGCCGGGAACAATCCCTTCCTCAACAGCAGCACGAGTTGCATGAAGCGCGTCTTCGACACGGGCTTTCTTTTCTTTCATTTCAGTCTCAGTCGCAGCGCCAACATTGATGACAGCGACTCCGCCTGCAAGTTTTGCAAGCCGCTCCTGAAGTTTTTCCTTGTCGTAATCAGAATCTGTTTCCGCAATCTGCTTTTTAAGCTGTTCGATACGGCCAGTAATTTCAGCGGACTTGCCAGCACCTTCGATGATGGTGGTGTTTTCCTTATCCACCGTCACTCGTTTCGCCCGACCAAGATCTTTCACGGTCACGTTCTCAAGTTTGATCCCGAGATCTTCTGAGATCGCTTTACCGCCCGTGAGAATAGCGATATCTTCAAGCATCGCTTTCCGACGGTCGCCATATCCTGGCGCTTTCACGGCGCAAACACTGAGCGTCCCGCGAATCTTGTTCACCACGAGAGTTGCCAGGGCTTCGCCATCTGTCTCCTCCGAGATAATCACAAGCGGACGACCCTGCTTAGCAATCGTCTCAAGGATTGGGAGAAGATCTTTCATTGCAGATATTTTCTTTTCATAAATGAGAATGTACGGATCTTCGAGAACGGCTTCCATATTTTCGGTATCCGTTACGAAGTAAGGAGAGATATAACCTTGATCAAACTGCATGCCTTCAACCACTTCAAGCGTTGTCTGTGTGGACTTGGCTTCTTCAACCGTGATGACACCGTCTTTGCCGACTTTTTCCATCGCTTCAGCAATCAAATTGCCGATCGTGGTATCGGAATTAGCGGCAATCGTTGCCACTTGTGCGATTTCTTTCTTCCCCTTCACTGGATTTGCCAGCTTCGAAAGTTCTTCGGTAATCGCCTGAACCGCCTTCTCAATACCACGTTTCAGAGCCATGGGATTTGCGCCGGCTGTTACGTTCTTCAAACCTTCACGATAAATTGCCTGAGCCAGTACCGTAGCAGTTGTGGTTCCGTCTCCAGCAACATCAGAAGTTTTGGAAGCCACTTCCTTCACCATCTGAGCGCCCATATTCGCATACGGACATTCCAGATCAATTTCCTTCGCCACAGTGACACCATCTTTGGTAATCGTGGGTGAACCAAATTTTTTGTCGAGCACCACATTGCGTCCCTTAGGACCCAAAGTAACCTTTACTGCATTCGCGAGCTGATCCACACCATCCAGGATTGCTCTGCGTGCTTCTTCATCGAAAAGAATTTGCTTAGCCATTGAGATACTCCTCCTTTTTTGCCGTCATTGCGAGCGCAGCGAAGCAATCTAATCTTTTGGAGATTGCTTCGTCGTCCAGACGGGACTCCTCGCAAAGACGAATGATTTAAATCAAAAACTGGGTGGGAACTCTGCCCCAATACGATTTTAGCACTCTCATAGCGAGAGTGCTAAAGGGCGTATTGTACGAATTTGGAGAAAACTGTCAAGGGGTGTGTTATGCAGAGCTTTGAGCGGCGAGGAAGCCTTCCATTGCCAGCTCCAGACGATCCACAGTATCTTGCATCTGGTCGAAATCTTCGATACGAACCCAGTTCGTAACTGGATCTTGCTTCAGGCCAAGGCGGTCTTTATATTGATAGGTAAGCTTATCAAATCCGCCTTTTCGAGCCATCAAGTAACCGACCGTATTTCCATAAAGTCTCAGTTTGTCCGGGGAAATGCCTTCCTTGGCTTCGGCAACAAGACGAACTGCTAATTTAAGGCTTCGGATATCTTTAAGTACATTGGCTGAGGCATATATCGTCGTATGACGAGCCAAAACTGTCTCGGAAAATTGCTCAGAACCAGAATAATGCCGGTGCGCTTTTTCCCAAAGATCCCCGACCTTACCTCGCAGAATAAGATCTAAAACGCCTCCTGCTTCGGTCTTTGATGCTTTTTCAAGAACCAATCGATCTGAGAATCGCCCCAATCCCTGGAGAATTTTTTCATGTTCTTCATCCGTCGTGTAAACCACAACCGCTAACCCAGCTCGATTCGTCTCAAGATGCCGCTCGACCACGGGAATTGAAAGATCGTCAACAGTTGTTCCAAGCAAGGCAAGCTCTGGCTCTGATGAAAAAGCATCTTTGTACAGTTGATCTTCGTCTCCTAACGAAGCCAAATAACGCTCATGAGCTTTCCTTACAATCTCATCCGAAAATTCCTGAGCAGCAAAAGCCGTTTTACCGATGCCAAGTCTCTTTGAGAAGAAATTCCGAATCGGTCCGGACTCATTTCCGATGCTTCTTCCGGAAAGTGTTATGATTGTTCCCAGTGCTTCCGAAAGAGAACGGCCTTGTTGATCAAGCATTTGGCTGACAACTGATTCTTCATTCGATACACCCAAACTAGAACCCTTTCTCTTTAGTCTCTGCCGTCCTGATTTTCTTCTCGGGTCTGCCTGTCTAAGTTTTTCCAAACTATCAGGCTTAAGAAGCTCTCCGGCTCTTGCTCTTAATTCATTTCCATCCTGAAGTTTCACCCTCTCCCGAGTCCCCGGTCCTTGTGTAAAAAGCGTTCTCTTTTCTTCTGAGACATTCAAAACTACTACAGCACCGGATTTAAGAATGAAAAACATATTGCTACGGAGCCCTGCTAAAGCAAGCGGTATTTCATCAGGCGCTAACCGTTCTAACAGTTTTTTTCTCTCATCCACAGCAGTATATTGAGAAACTGTCCCTCGGGATGCTACAGCCCCATAAAAAAAAGGCAACTGTGCAAAAAGTGCCAGAGGCACTGGATAATTTTTGGATTTAGGATCCTGTTTCCCCAAACTTTTCGCAGCCGGAGCGAGAGCTTCAACAAATTGACGAGCATTTTCGAGTGAAGAGAGTACGCCGATTTTAACTTTGCTTAAATCGACACCCTTCAACGCTTCAACGAGAACTGAAGCATCCTCTAAAGTTACAAGCTCCAACACAAGAGTAAGCGGTTCCTCTGGTGCCACCCTTGAAAGTTCCTCGATTTGACGCCTCATCGATGCGGGACTTGTAGATTTACTCCAGTAAGTAAACCCGAAAATTTGAATTTTGTTAACATCTTCTCCCAAAATAGGCTTTAAGCGCCCCTTGACTAATTCTCCAGTCATATAATTCACAAGCGGAGTAATTCCTTGGGCTAAAAGATTTCTGATTTTGGCTGCGGCCTTTACAAGACCTTTTTCACCTTCTTCAAGATTAATCTCGATAATTGCGGCTTTCACTCCGGCTTCTGCCAAAAACTCTGCGGGATGATGCGCCGTAAACGCCCCGATTCCCTGCTCGGCCACACCCAGCCCAGCCTTCACCACCACCTCCACCGGCAACTTCACACCTTTCTGATTCGCGAATCGAAGTGTTGCATTATTGCCGGAAAGCGAGGACATCCAGAGCCGGTAATCGAGACGACTGACAGCATGAATAACCTTCACTCCCTTTTCAACGTCCAATCCTTTGGCCCAATAAGCTTCCTGATATTCATCCGGAAGCGCAGCCCGTGTAGACTTGGCATTATAAATTGTGACAAGTTTACGCCCCGATTTCGCGGCTGCTTCAGAAATGTTCGCGGTAGAATCTTCGCCTTCGGGAGCAGCAGCTTTAGCGGATGCGCGGCCAATGAACGCTCCTCGATAAAATTTTCCAAGCGGCCCGATATTTTTCACATTTGCTCCGCCGCCATAGATGATCTCGACTTCTTGTTCAGGAACCCTCGTTTCATCAGAAATCAAACTTCGGATAAATTCAAAACGAGAAGCTGCCACTTCCTGAGGAATAGCCTTGGTCTTAATTCCTTCGACAGGTTCATAAGCCATAAAAATCCGATGTTTCACATCTTCTGGTTTTAAACCTGCAAACAAAATTTCGATCTCAGCATTAATTTCTTCCAAAGTACTCAGTTCAGCAATCAATTTTGCTTTCATGTCATCCACATTGATCACAGATTCCTCTTTAAATCCCAGGATCTTTAAAAGTACGGAATGCTCTTCCCAAAGTTCGTCTAGCTCAGATGCTCTAATCTCACTGGCAGTGTCCGCTAATGACTTCAGAGCTTGATAATCAGGGGCTTCTTCTTTGAGAACCTGAAGTTTTGCTTGAATCCCTTCGTAGGTCGTCGGAAATCTTCGAAGTCCTGCAGCAAGATAATCCTTATCTCCCAATCTTTCAGGGAAATCGCCGAATGCCAGCACCACTTTGAATCCGGCAGCGAGGAATTGATCTAGCTGTTTCCGTGCACCCTGAGTGGTCACACCCAAAAACTCCCGCGTCTCCGAGTGATTGATCACCACCATCGGCGCGTCTTGAACCTGTTCCGGAGTAACATCCGGTCCTACTTGAACTGCCACACTGATGGGCGTATAGATGTAGCGCGTCTCGCCTTTTTCATTCTTCACTCTGCCGATATTTTCTTCCTCGAACCAAAGTTCTTCGAGAACTTTCTGAGCTTGACTGACGCCCATTTGGATCCGGCCTGCAAATTCCTCGACGGAAAATTGCCGATATGGACCAAATTTTTTCGCAGTGTCATAGGCAATACCGAGTGAAGATCCGGTGCGGGAAGGATGGTGACGTTTCCAACGAGCCAGCGCGGCGGCTCTTGATTCCCCTTCCCTTTTCAGCAACCACAAAAGTGAAGCTTCATCATTCTCGGAAGCCACTTTTGCGGCTGATTCTAAAGAAGCAATGCGTTGCTCGAGAGTTTGACCCGTTCCCACGCCTCGAGTTATTTTTTCTCCCTGAAGGTAGATTAATGTTGAATCGCCAAGGTAATTCAAACCCTGATTTTTTGTCACAAGATAAGGATGAATGAAACGATAAGAACCATCTTTCAGAAAAACGAGATAAAAAGTAAGGGGTCCCTTTTCCCATTTGAAAACACCCACCGGTTCCTCATTAAGACGCAGAAGCAACGCAAATTGAGATCGAACTTTCGGATTTGTTAAAATAGGATTTTTTTCTTGTCCAACTTTCCAACCTCTTTCGGTTGCAAAGCGGAAAGC
>Ga0247727_10014164_pt1 | contig 13305 bp, 10 predicted proteins | sample WisWelCaveWW1625_FD_202498 | JGI IMG/M metagenome (GOLD analysis project Ga0247727, IMG submission 202498) | Biofilm microbial communities from Wishing Well Cave, Virginia, United States - WW16-25 | ecosystem: Environmental > Aquatic > Deep subsurface > Groundwater > Cave microbial mat | place... | reverse complement strand
GAGGTATCCGTGTTGGTGGTCGACCTCGCGCGCTGAGGAATTGCACAATGTGAGATGAGGATGATGGCAACGAGCGTGGTGGTTTTCAAACGGTGTCTCCTGATAAACGGCTCTTGAAGAGAATAATCGAACCACCAAGGCGCCCGCCTGACCAACATGAGAGAAAATCCAGTCGGGCAGGCCATATCGCCAGAAGGGTTGTTGATTGGCGGTTTTCTTTTTTCATCAGCCTGTTAAATGTTTGCAACTATTGAAGCGCTGCATGGCTCTTCCGAAGCTTCTCGAGGGTCTTCGAAAAGCTCTCCATTTTCTCTTTCTCCTTCTCAACAACATCCCTCGGCGCTTTTGCGACGAATCCCGGATTGTCAAGCTTTTTCTTCACACTCTCGCGCAGATCCGCCACTCGCTCGATCTCCTTGGCGAGTCGTGCCTGTTCGACCGAAAGGTCGATGAGTCCTTCAAGCGGGACGAAAATCTCCTCTCCATCGACCACGGCGCTCGCCGAGTGACGGGAACGGTGAGTATCGTCGACAAACGAGAACGATGCGACCCTTGCCAAACGCCGCAGATATCCCTCGTATCTTCTGATGCTCTCCTCGGAGCGCGTTGGACTGGATTTCATAACAACGTTGATTTCTCTTGACGGTGCAATCCCCATTTCACCTCGGATGTTTCTGAGCGCGTCGATCAGGTTTTGAACGAACGCCATCTGCGACTCGACGCTCTTGTCCACGACGTCCGAATTGGGCACGACCATGGGTGCACGCATGATGATCTCACCCGGAGCGCGGACCCGTATGTTCTGCCAGAGCTCTTCGGTCACAAACGGCATGAGAGGATGGAGCAATCTGAGTGCGCCGTCAAAGATGTCGATCGCTCTGCCGATCACGAGGCGTTTCACCTCCACCGGCTCGCTGCCGTACAGGCGCGACTTGATCATTTCCAGGTACCAATCGCAGTAGTCATGCCACAGAAAGGTGTAGATGGACTTCGACACTTTGTTGATTTCAAACTGATCCAACGATTCGAGGATTTCTCCAGCAGTGGAATTGAACCGGGAGAGGATCCAGCGGTCGGCCAGATCGAGGTCATCTGCATTGAACGTGTGTCCGAACGTCGCTTCTCCGACCTGTTCCTTGTTCATCAGAAGAAAACGTCCGGCATTCCAGATCTTGTTTGCGAAATTCCTCCCAAGCTCATTCTTCTCTTTTGAGTAATGCACATCCTGACCGAGGGGTGAAAGGTACAGGATCGTAAACCGCACCGCGTCCGCGCCATATTCTTCGATCAGATCGAGGGGCTCCGGAGAGTTTCCCAGCGACTTCGACATCTTCCGTCCCTTTTCATCGCGGATGATGCTGTTGAAATACACATCCCTGAACGGAACGTTTTTCTCCGGCCGGGGATCACCTGTGAAGGTCGGACCGAATCTGAGTCCCGACATGATCATGCGTGCGACCCAGAAGAAAATGATGTCCGCCCCAGTGACCAGGGTATCTGTAGGATAGAAATACCTCAGGTCGGCCCCTTTTCCGGTGGACTCCTGTGCAGGCCAGTCGTGCAACGAAAAAGGCCAGAGCCAGGAAGAAAACCAGGTGTCCAGCACGTCCTCGTCCTGCCGGAGCTTTGTGCCTCCGCAATGGGGGCATCGTTCGGGCGTTGTCCTGCTCACGATGGGTTCACTGCATTCCGGCCCTCCGTTGCGGTCCCCGGCACAATACCAGACGGGAATACGATGGCCCCACCAGAGCTGCCGGGAAATGCACCAATCGCGGATGTTGCGCATCCAGTGCTCGTACACTTTCAGCCATCGATCCGGATGCAGCCTGATTGTACCGTTGAGCACCACATCGAGAGCCGGCTCTGCAAGCGGCTTCATTCTGACGAACCATTGGTCCGATAGATAGGGCTCAATCACCGTGTCGCAACGGTAACATCTCCCCACGCTGTGAGTGTGGTCCTCAACCTTGACGAGGAATCCCATCTCCTCAAGTTCCTTGACAATCCGTTTCCGTGCTTCGAACCGGTCAAGTCCACGGAAGCGTTCAGGCACGTTCTCATTCAGCCGCGCAGACACATCAAAGATATTCACTTGTGGGAGGTTGTGTCGTTGCCCTATCCAATAATCGTTCGGGTCGTGCGCCGGTGTGACTTTGACCATTCCCGTTCCAAACGCCGGGTCGACGAAGGAATCTGCTATGATATCGATCTGCCTTTCTGCAAGGGGAACCATTGCCATCCGTCCGACGAGCGCTTTGTATCGCTCGTCATCGGGATGAACCGCAATGGCCACGTCGCCGAGCATCGTCTCAGGCCGCGTGGTTGCGACGACGGCCTCGCCGATGAACCCTTCACCCTCCGTCTCGTCGTCGATAGGATATCTGATGTGATACAGCTTTCCCTGCTGTTCGGAGTGACTCACCTCGTCGTCGCTGATTGCCGTGTGGTCTTTCGGGCACCAATTGATGATGTATTTCCCTTTGTAGATGAGCCCGTCTTCGTAGAGACGCACGAACACTTCCCGGACCGCGTTCGAGAGAGTCTCGTCCATTGTAAATTTCTCACGCTCCCAGTCGCATGAGACCCCGAGTTTCCGGAGCTGCTCGGTAATGACGCCCCCGTGCTTCTTCCGCCATTCCCATACCCGTTCGATAAACTGTTCCCGTCCGAGGTCATGTCTCGTCTTTCCCTCCTTCATCAGGGATTTCTCGACGACGTTTTGTGTCGCGATGCCTGCGTGGTCTGTTCCCGGAATCCAGCATGCTTCAAATCCCATCATTCTCTTGTACCGGATGAAAACATCCTGAAGTGTGTTGTTGAGAATGTGTCCCATGTGCAGGACGCCGGTGACGTTGGGGGGAGGGATGACAATGGTGTAGGGTTTCCGGTGGGGATGCACAGACGCGTGAAAGAAGCCCCCCTGTTCCCAAATGGGGTACCACTTCTTCTCAGTTTTTTTCGGCTCGTAGATTTTGGCAAGGGCCATGTTCGGTCTCTATCGACGACTCCTTAGTCGTGACAGCAGGGGAATCTCAGGAGGACAGCGTGCGATCGATGGAAGCACGGTCGGAAACCTAGGTCGCCAAATGAGAAGGGGTTGAAACCCCTTCGGGGTTGTTTGTTTTTCATGAAAATCCCCGACCTAAAGGTCGGGGCAACAGTCATCACAGGAATTCCGACCGGATCTATAGCGGAAGGCGGAGAATGGAAACCATGAGCGCATCCACCTGATCTCTTCCCGCGTCAGCGGATTTTGAAGCTGCGCTCGATTTCAACGACGTTCCCGAGTTCGTCCAGTGCCCGGATCTTTAGCAGGTGGGAACCACGATCTAATGGTTCAGCGGCTCGATATGTCACCCGGTGGTGTTCGCCGTCAATCTCCGGTATCACGATTCCGCCGTCAATGTAAAGGATTAGGTCATCATATTCAACGCCGGAGAAATTGTCGGAACATCGGAACGACACAGTCGGTCGCCGCTGTTTCGTATCGATATTCAAGCGCGAAATCGCAGGAGGAATATTGTCAACAAACAGACCGATGTCTCCCAAAGACTGCGTCACCCTTCCGGAGAGCATCCCGTTTTCCGACATCTGGGAACTGGCGAGCAATTCCCATCCTCTCCTGCTGTGAAGGAACAACCCATGCCGGTCGTCTGTCGTTCCGAGGCGGGTAGACACGTTTATTCCCTGGTTGAGGACTGTGTATTCGGGTTTGAGGGAGTACACCGCAGTGTCGTCTCGCACTCCCTTCTCCACTTCCAAAAAGAATGTCTTTGACACCGAGCTTGAGTCATAGGAAATCAGCAAGTTTCCGGCGTCATGGATGATTGTTCCCGAACCTCCTGCGTGAATCGGATACAGATCAAACTCATCGATCGCCGTCAGCATGTTTCCTTCCACCTCGGCCCTGGCCACGAGACGCCTCATTCCCACTTTGTTCACGTCCGGCACAAACGTGCCGAAATAGTGATCGATGTCGAGCGCTTCTACCGGGATCATCCTTTCGCGACCGGATTCGTCAATGGTGAGAACCGGCTGTTGAGTGATTGCCCCGTCGCTCCTTATCTGGACACGCACAAAGGATCCTTGCACTTCATGTTCGATGTGAAGCGCTCCCTTGCCGCTTTTTGGTTTGTTCTTGAAATAAAATACCGGAAGTGAAGTTGACCCCCATTTGCTCTCCCCGACAATCTTGAGGACATCAAAGCCCTGCGCACGCATAGTGACAATCCCGTCAGTTTGGACGGGGACTTTCCGCGTTGTCCACTTGTTGCTTTCGTTGCTTCGTGTATAAATGAAGGCCTGCAAGGGGAGCATTCTTGTGTCGAAGGAGATAGCAATGCTGTCACCATTGCGGGATACCGTGCATGTTGGCGGGTGGTTCAGCACAAAAGCGCCGCTCAACTCAGCGGCATTTCCATTGTGATCCTTTGAGAGAATCTTGTACCGATGAATTCCCTCGGAAAGCCTTGAGCCCCTGAGGATTCCCGCGGAATCCTCACCGGGGAGGTACATGAGAAGCTCCGTCGGAGAATCGATGAACAATTTCTGAAATCGTCCGCGACCGGCATCGACGAGTTCCCAATCGTAATACAGCCCGCTCAGATGGGAATTGCGTGACGGAGCACGATCCAGTCTGACGGAATAATACGGCTTATCGTCGATGAAGAGCTCGTGGGAGTGGATTCCCTGCCGAAAGCGCGTCCCGTTTGCCTGGTCGCGAACATCAATGGCAAGCCCGGCAGCACCCGAGAGATGGAAGGTGTGGGGGATGGTGTAGTGCCCATTGCTCTGACGATGAACCTTCAGGAATACTGTCTTCCATGATCCGTCAACAACTGAGCCGGCTCCAATCGGACGAATGGCAAGACCTCGGATGGTAGGTGGGATGCGATCTGTACGCGAGAAATCCGGGCACAGCATCGGATTGATGAAGTCCAGATTCTCGTCCCGGATCTCAAAGTGCAGATGCGGGCTTCCGACGCCCGTCTCTCCGGTGTATGCGATGATCTCACCTTTCTTCACGGGAAACTGTTCCGGGGCACACTCAATGTCCACAGAGTAGTGCCCGAGCGCCTTCTGCTCCCCGGTGACGTGGGCTTCGATGTTCGTCGCGAAGTTCCGGAGGTGGGCATAGGTCGTGGAGTATCCGTCGCCATGTCTTACGTACAGCATCTTTCCGTAACCCGTCGGACTCACGCGAATGCGCGATACATAGCCGTCACGCGCTGCATAGACTTTGAATCCCGTGCTGCTCCCGGTGCCGATGTCGATGCCGCCATGAAAGTGACTCTGCCGGTACTCCGCAAACGTCGAAGTAATGGTCCGTCCGGCGTCCGTTGGCCAGATGTAGTCGGAGAAATCGGTGGTTACCGGTTTCGCAAGGGAGGAATGACGGGGTTCAGTATCGACGTCATAAGGAGGGTATCTGAGGGAGAGACCAGCGAGAGCGAGAAGGACCGGCGCGTACAGCCAGCCCCATCCACCGCGATGAAACAGATGCACTATCCCCCCTGTTCGTCCAGAAGTTTCAGAGCGGAAGGCCAGTTGGTTCTGCCGGCAAGTTCCCGGGCCTCCTGGCGGGAAAGGATCTCTTTCGCCAGACTGACATAAGCGGCTGAACCTTTGGAGTTCACTCCATAGAGGACTGCCGGTTTTCCGTAGAAGCTCGCTTCGCTGAGCGTGCTGTTTTGCGGTATCACCGTGTCGAACAGATACTTTCCATACCTGCTCTGGAGATGACGGGCTGTAAGTTCAGTGACCCGAGTGTTCGGTTCGACCATAGTCAGAAGGATGCCTTCGATTTCCAGGTTGGTTCTTGTAAGAGATCTTATCCATTCAACGTACTTGAAAAGCTTGTCGACGGCATCCAGTGAAAAATTGCCGCACTTCACGGTCATGATCACACCATTGGCAGCGGCAAGCGCGTTCGTTGTGAGTCCGCGAAGAATTGGCGGACAATCAAGGATCACATAGTCGTAGTCATTCGCAACAGCCCGAAGTGCACTTCGGAGGATTGACCGGTTGTCCGCAATGCGCGTCAGACGCTCCTCCATCTGGGGCGTTCCGACGTGCGCAGGAATAAGGTCGAGGTTCTTCAGCTCGGTGCCGTGGATAGTCTCACGTATTCCTGCCAGGCAGTTGAAGACCTCGTAGATCCCTGCCCTTGCGTTGAGGTCTGTGAACCCCAACGAGAGGCCCGATGACCCCACGGAGTCGAGGTCGACGAGAAGCGTCCGTTTTCCGGAGATTGCGAGGCTGGCGGCAAGGTTGACGGCTGTTGTCGTCTTGCCGACCCCTCCTTTCGGCAGAGCGATGGCGAGGACGTGGGCCATCAATGATTCCCGGCGGCGATGGTAACACGGAGGGTTGCGACCGATTGCAGGACTGCTTCAAGGCGATCGCCTGGAACCACCCGGCCGACTCCTTCCGGTGTTCCTGTGAAAATCAGATCTCCCGGTTCAAGGGTGAAGATTGAGGAAACGTAGGAGATGATTTCGGTCAGCGTGAACAACATATTTCCTGTGTTCGATTGTTGCCGGGTTTGGCCGTTGACGCGGAGCGCGATGTTCATATTGTGCGGATCGGGGACGTCCTTGGAAGGAACAAAGTCCGAGACGGGTGCAGAGGTGTCAAAGCCCTTGGCAATCGTCCAAGGCAGCCCTTTCGCCTTCGCTTCCGCCTGAATGTCCCGCAGCGTCATATCGAGTCCGACCCCGAAGCCGGCAATGCATTTCAGAGCTGATTCTCCCTCCAGGTTTTTTCCTCTCCTGCCGAGCAGAAGGACCATTTCCACCTCGTGATGCAGGTCGGCAGAGAGGCGTGGAGGAATCACTACCTGGCCATCGTGAATAATTGCAGTCGGGGGCTTGAGGAAGAGAACCGGTTTCGCGGGAACCTCTGTCTTCATTTCCTTCGCATGATCGGCATAGTTCCTTCCGAGACAAACAATCTTGCCGACCGGTACCCGTTCCCGCGACCCTCGAACCTTTATGAAACCGATGGATGAAATCATTGCAACCTGATGAATATAAGGACGCCGTGAATGTTTAGCAACAGATGACCGCCATCACCTGATGCGCTCCGAAAACGAGTGCTGACTTGCAATTACTCAAAATTCTATATACTTTCCTCCCCGTGAAGTCCTACTTGAAAGGCTTACTGTAACTTGGCTCTGACGTATACCCAAGCCGGGGTCAACATTGATGAGGGGGATCGGTTTGTCAACCTGATCAAGGGGCCGATTCGTTCTACGTTTACGAAGAGGGTTCTTGGAGACCTTGGCGGGTTTGGAGGGATGTTTGATGCCAGGTTTAAAGGATTCAAGTCACCTGTTCTTGTTTCCAGCGTTGATGGTGTTGGAACAAAACTTCGGCTTGCCCAACTCATGAATCGTCATGACACAGTGGGTGAAGACCTCGTCAATCATTGTGTCAATGATATCCTCACCTGCGGTGCTCACCCTCTTTTCTTTCTTGACTATTTTGCTACTGGAACACTTTCTGCGGAAATTGCCGCGCACGTTGTCACAGGTTTCGTGAAGGCCTGTCGCGAGAACGAGTGCGCATTAATCGGCGGAGAAACAGCTGAAATGCCCGGGTTCTATCAGGGAACTGACTACGATATCGCAGGCACCATCGTTGGGGTTGTTGAGAAGAAGAAGATTCTCACCGGTAGCGACATCAGAAAAGGGGATGTGCTGATTGGACTACCGTCAACAGGGTTGCACACGAACGGCTATTCCCTTGCACGCGCAGTGCTTCTGAAGAAATTCGGGGCTTCTCAACATATCGACGAACTGGGGGGCAGGTTGGGGGACATGCTCCTTGCCGTCCATCGCTCATATCTGAAGGTCGTGTCACCATTATTGCAGAGATTTGAGATCCGGGGGCTCTCACATATCACCGGCGGAGGGATCATCGGGAACACCATGCGGATCCTTCCCAAAGGTCTTGATCTGATGATCGACTGGAACGCCTGGGAGCGTCCGCCGATCTTCAGGCTTATTCAGCGGATCGGGGATGTTCCAGAAGAAGACATGAGACGAACGTTCAATCTTGGTGTCGGGATGATTATCGTGGCTTCAAAGAAGGAAGGGGAAAGAATTGTGAAGTTCCTCAGAAAACAAGGAGAGCCGGCGCTGATCATCGGCCGCACGATCGGGAAAGATGAAAGCAGCAACTGAAACTTCGACAAAATTCCTACGGGCTTCAGGTTGCTGGAACGGAGAGCAGATGGAAGACAATGTAATCCAATACACCAAATCCGGTGCAATGTGACCGACGAACAGATACACCATAGGCAGGACGAAAGTCCGAAAATCCTCGATGTCAAACGAGTATATGATCCCGTCGACGAAGTCGAGATTAGCCTGCAGGAAGTGCAGGACAAGCTGGTGCAGGCCCATGGTTTTGTAAATCGATTCGCGGCCTTGAGCGTTCTCGCCCTGGAGATCGATGGGTCACGAACGCGAGATGGGATCATGGCGGTACTCCGAAAGGAACTGAAGTGGGTCGTCGAATGTGAGTTTTCGTTTGTTGCGCTCCGGAATTCCTCCCGATCCCACTATTTCATCCTCCCAATTTCCGACATGGCGGCCGCCGCCGACCTCGAGCAGAAACATTTTCCTGTCGGCAAGGGAACGCCGGGCTGGGTGATCGATCACAGGAGGGCCTGCATGTGTGAAGTTGCCACCGCTACTTCTTTCCACGATGAAATCGAAGGGGCGATGCACTACCTCGGTCATAAGCATATCCTGGCCGTTCCGCTTCATTCTTCTGACGACACCATCGGCGCCCTGGTCTTCAGCACAGCGAACCCGAACCCATTTACCGATCTCGACAGGCAGATTGCCCAGATGGCCGCGCTGCACGTGGCGATCGCGATGAAGAACCAAAGTGTATTCGACAAGGCAGGGAAACATCTCGCCCAAATCGAGATGGTCAATGAGATTGCCAACAAGCTCACTTCCACTCTCGAGCTCGACGACTTCTTCAAAATCGTTGCAAAGACCATCCGGGACGCGTTCAACTACTTTGATGTGACGGTCTTTGAAGTCAACCATCAGACGGAGGAGCTTCTTCTGGTGGCGCATGCAGGGAATTTCCCTGACTTCCTCCCTCACGCGTATCGGCAGAAAATGTCCGATGGCATCATCGGCTCGGTGGCACGGGACGGGAAAAGAATCATGGCGAACGATGTTTCGTCGGACCCGCGTTATTGGACCTACGAATATCACAGCACCAGGTCGGAACTGGCCGTTCCAATCCGAATCGAGTCAGAAGTGGTCGGTGTTCTGAATGTCGAAGACACAAAGATGGGAGCGTTTGATGAGACGGACGCGATCGTTCTGGAGACCCTTTGCGATCAGCTGGGGAGCGCACTCAAAAACGCCAGGCTGTACGACCAGATCAAGAAGGCGAATGAGAAGCTGACCGAGCTCGATAGGATGAAATCGGATTTTCTCGGAATTGTTTCGCATGATTTTCGAACTCCGCTAGCAAGCATAATGTTGGCCGCGCGGGCCATGCTCAAGCGAAGTGCGTCGATGGAGCAGAAAAAAATCGATGAATATCTGGGCATCATTATTGACCAGGCCAACCGCCTGAGCCAGCTCGCAGAAGACACGCTCTCCATCATCAAATTCGAATCCGGACGCTCCTCCTATTCCTTCAAGTTGGTGAACGTCGAGCGTCTCATCAAGGATGCACAGGGCCTGGCGCATTTCTCCCGACGACATATCGTGGAGCACAAAGTCGATCCGGCTGTTGCCTACATCAACGGGGACCAGCCAAAGCTGCGGCAGCTCGTGTATAATCTGATTTCGAATGCCGTCAAGTATTCCCCCAAGGGAGGGCTGGTAAAGATCACGGCTGAACCTGCCCAGGGAGACCAGATTCTCATTTCTGTGAGCGATGAAGGGATCGGCATACCGGAGGAACACGTCGGAAAACTGTTCCAGAAGTTCTCAAGAGTGGACACTGAGGAGGCAAAGGAGATTCCGGGGTCCGGTCTGGGGCTTTGGATTTGTGGGGAGATTGTGAGAGCTCACGGAGGAAGGATTTGGGTTGAGAGCGAAGCTGGAAAGGGGAGCATCTTCAAAGTACTTCTCAAGGGCTCTCAGCAGGAATCCTAGCCGTTGCGAGGTCAGCGCCTCGTGGCCGGGACTTTTCGGATGCTTTCTTCTTGAAGAGCAGTTACCTCGGCATAGAATTCTTTCCAGCGTCGGAAGTCTTCGTTGTAGAAGCGGACCGTCTCCTCGATCTGGACCCTCGTAACTCCGAATTTCTCGAGTATCGACGAGCAGTCAAATGGTTCGCGGGATCGGTTCCTCGAGTTGGTCCTCTCATCGACTAAAGCGACATAGATCGTTGCAAAGGTCTTGGTGGCGAGAACCTGTGATTCTCCGTCACGGCATGACAGGACGAATATCAGAACCGCTATGAGAAGTTGAATGATCATTGTCATTTCCTTTCCGGGTTCACATCATACCAAAGCAAGGGCCTCAAGTCAAGCTTTTCCCCTTTGAGAATTCCCCCTACTAGGCCACTACCTTCCACCACACCACTCCAACTCCACCACTTTCTTGACTTTTTGAGGAGGTCTGGTTATATTTTCCATCCACTTTGTCCTTTTTCCATGTTTTTCGCCATGTTGCGGAGGAGTTCCCACGTCGTATGCCATCAACTTCAGATTTTCGACCAGGTTTGGTGATCAAATACAATAATGATTTATGGACAGTCGTTGAGTTTCAGCATGTTAATCCGGGAAATTGGCGGGCGTTTGTTCGTACCCGGCTCAAGAACATCAAAAGCGGCAAGGTGATTGAAAACCGCTTTCGGGCGGGAGAGAGCATAGATATCATAAGGATTGAAAGGAAGGAATTTCAGTTCTTGTATCGTGACGGTTCGGGCTACGTGTTCATGGACAAGAACACCTATGAACAGTTGACCGTTGACGAGGTACAGATCGGTGAAGGGGCGCACTTTATCAAGGATGGAGAGTCCGTGGACATTCTCTTCAATGGCACGGATATTACAGGAATTGAGATACCCATTACGGTCGAGCTTAAGGTCGTGGAAACGGTTCCAGGAGTGAGGGGGGACTCTGCCACGAATTCAACAAAGCCGGCCCAACTCGAAACCGGGGCCACTGTGAGTGTCCCGCTGTTTGTCAACGAGGGGGATATGCTGAGGATTGATACCCGCACGGGGGAGTACATTGAACGGGTGAAAGTCGATTGAAAGCCGGTGTGGTTGACCGCCACGCTCGGCGGGATGATTCAGCAACTGTGGAGACCATATGGATCTCGAGTATGTTGAGAAGCTGCTGAAGCTTCTCGCAGACAGCAACGCCGACGAAATTGAGATAGAAGAGGATGGAAAGAGGGTCCGGGTTGCAAGGCAACGCCCGGTCCTTGCCTCTCAGGAGTATGTCCTCTCCGCGCAACGTGCAGACGGGAATCCTGAAATGCAGCCAGGTTCGTCCAAGAAGACGGGTGCTGCCCCCGCCGATGCACTGAGGGCAGACCACCACCAGATCCGCTCCCCGATTGTGGGAACCTTCTACAAAGCTCCATCGCCTGATGCAGCGCCGTTTGTGGAGATCGGCTCCACCATCAATGCCGGAACGGTTCTGTGCATTGTCGAGGCCATGAAGCTGATGAATGAGATCGAGTCGGATGTGCATGGCCGTGTCCTCAAGGTTTTGGTGGAAAACGGCCAGCCCGTCGAATACGACCAGCCTCTCTTCCTCGTCGAGAAACTCTGACACAACCTTCCTTCCGGGAGCCCTGCAAGTGTTCAAGAAGGTTCTGATTGCCAATCGCGGCGAGATTGCGTTGCGTGTCATCCGCGTATGCAAACAGTTCGGCATCAAGACCGTTGCGGTGTACTCGACGGCCGATCGGGATTCCCTGCATGTCCGCTTTGCCGACGAAGCAGTGTGCATCGGCCCCGCGCCGGGGAAGGAGAGCTACCTCAAGATCCCGCGTATCATCGCTGCGGCAGAGATCACCAACGCGGACGCCATCCACCCTGGCTATGGCTTCCTTGCCGAGAATTCAAGCTTTGCAGAGATTTGTACCACCTCGGGAATGAAATTCATCGGCCCGAGCGCTGAGATGATTGCGAAGATGGGGGACAAGGTGCTCGCAAAAGAAACAATGAAGAAAGCCGGTGTGCCTGTCGTCCCCGGCAGCGATGGCGTAGTCAAGACCATTGAAGACGCAACAGGGGTCGCCGCCGGGATAGGGCTTCCGGTCATCCTGAAGGCCGTTGCCGGAGGTGGGGGAAGAGGAATGCGCATCGTCCGCGAGCTGGCGGAGTTGGAGACTGCTTTCGGGACCGCACAGCATGAAGCCCAACAAGCGTTCAGCAATCCTGACCTGTACATCGAAAAATACGTCGAGCAGCCGCGTCACATTGAAATCCAGGTGTTCGGCGACCAGCACGGGAATGTGATTCACCTTGGGGAGAGGGACTGTTCAGTGCAACGGCGCCATCAAAAGCTGATCGAGGAGGCGCCTTCGCCTGCCATGGATGACGAGCTGCGGAAAAAAATGGGGGATGCCGCCATCAAGGGATGCCATGCGGTTCATTACGAGAATGCCGGAACCATCGAGTTTCTCCTGGACAAGAACAAGAATTTCTACTTCATGGAGATGAACACCCGGATTCAGGTGGAGCATCCCGTGACCGAGATGGTTACAGGGCATGACCTCATCAAGCTTCAGCTGCGTGTTGCGGCGGGGGAGAAGCTCCCGAAGAGGAAGATTCGTGCGCACGGCCACGCGATCGAATGTCGCATCAACGCCGAGGATCCGTTAACCAATTTTCGGCCGTCGCCCGGGATGATCACGGGCTTCCACATGCCTGGCGGTTTTGGCGTGAGGGTGGATACCCACAGTTATGCGGGGTATCATGTTCCTCCCTTTTATGATTCCCTCATCGCCAAGCTCGTGGTCTTCGCGCAGACTCGAGAAGGCGCAATCAACAAGATGGCTTCTGCGCTTGATGAGTTCACTATCGAAGGGATCAAGACGACCATCCCGTTTCACCAACAGGTGATGGCCGATCAGCGATTCAGGGAAGGACAGTTCGATACGAGCTTTCTGGAGACCTTCAAGTTCGACCCTGCGGTATCTCCGTAGCGACAAGGCGTCAACAAATTAGACGGACTCACCTTTTCCCGCAGGTGTCCGTCAATCAGGCAATGTCAACGAAAGGACGTTCAATGAACTTTCCGGAAAACCTCAAGTACACGAAGGATCACGAATGGGTTTTGATCAATGGCGAAACGGGGACA
>Ga0247727_10014163_pt1 | contig 13305 bp, 9 predicted proteins | sample WisWelCaveWW1625_FD_202498 | JGI IMG/M metagenome (GOLD analysis project Ga0247727, IMG submission 202498) | Biofilm microbial communities from Wishing Well Cave, Virginia, United States - WW16-25 | ecosystem: Environmental > Aquatic > Deep subsurface > Groundwater > Cave microbial mat | place... | reverse complement strand
TTGTTGCCGAGCACCAGCTCGCTGCGATAGGGAAAAATCATATCGAACCAAAAGGCAAAATAATTGTCGGCGAGATAATAAAGCCCTTGCCGCGACTTTTCGACATTTTTTTCAGTGGCGGGGAAACGCTTTTGGAGGATTTGCAGCTCTTCGAGGTAATACAAGTATTTGTGCAGCGAGGTTTTCTCAATGCCCGTCTCATTCACAATTTCACCGATCTTGTGTTTGCCTAAAGCAATGGCGCGGAGAATGGAAAAATACTGGCGCGGCTCGCGGGTTTCTTCTTTGAGAATAAATTCGGCGTCATTATAAAGATAAGCGTCCGGCTCCAAAAAATTCTCGGAGAAATTTTGTCGGACGCTGAGAGGCGCCTCAAATTGCTTGATATATGCCGGAACGCCGCCGGCCAGCGCAAAAAACTCCAAGCGCCGGTCAAAAGGTTGGGATGAAAAAAACTGGCTGAAATCCACAAAACTGAGCGGTTGCAAGAGAAGTTGTCCGGTGCGCCGGCCATAAAGCGGCGCGCCGTAAGCCAGCGTTTCACGTTCCATCATGCCGATGCTGGAGCCGCAGAGGATGAGCATGATCGGCAGTTTTTGCATGACTTCATCCCACCCTTTTTGAAACACCGAGGAAATCGCCGCATTGGTTTCGACCAAATACGGAAATTCATCGATCACCAAAACCAGCGGTGATGACGCTTTAGCTTTGAGGTAATTAAAAAAAGCATACCAATCCGGCAAATCGCCGAGAAAGGGATCATTGAAAAAAGCGCGAACGAGGCGCGTCAAGGTTCGCAGATTTTCTTTTTCGGCAAGCCGATCTGTGAGAAAATAGAGGCTCGGCTTGTTTTTTAAAAAGCGCTTGAGCAGCTCGGTTTTACCCACGCGCCGGCGGCCGTAGCAGATCATGAAACTGGCCGCGGCGCTTTTCCAGCTCTTTTCCAATGCGGCTAATTCTTTCGTGCGATTGATAAACATACGTCACCTCAAGAGTCTACTTTAAATCAGACTGATTTAAAGTAGACTAAGCATTTTTAAAATCAAAGGCAAGCAGTTTTTATTCCAACTTCATATGTCTGAAATCCTCGCCAATTATCAAAAAATCGTCCGCCGGCAATATCTCATCGTTGGCGCCATCCTCGCGCTGCTGCTGGCCGCGGAAATGACGTTTGACCTCGCGGAGCGCGCCCTCGGCCAATATCTCGTTTGGCAAAACGCCGGACGCCAAAAAATCGGGCGAAGTTGGGAAGACGAGCAGCGCCGCCTCAGCGCCGGCGTGAGCTTGGAAAGCGTGCAGCGACAGAGCCGCCAAAGAACGCTGGATGTGGAGAGCATTTCAAATTTTGAGGAGTTGGTGCAATACGCGGAAACCAACCAACAAGCCGTACTCTCCCCTGCCCAATTTTTGCAGATTTATCATCAACTGCCCTACTTTTTGCAACCGGTGCTTTTCAATCCGGATTCGCTGGTCGCCGACGCCTTGACCCAAAGAACCGCGCATGTGGTGATCGACGGCAATCGCACGCGCGTCAATCTCGTCATGCTCGATTCGTTCAACCAGACCGTGCGCCGTGCCGCGTTGGATGAAGTGCAAATGAGCTTGCTCTTCAATCATGGCAAAGAACGCAGCTTCAATCTGCGCGAAGAAGCGCGGTTTGCCGATTACACTTTTAGTGCCATAGAATTTTGGGAGCTGTTCTCGAATTTGCCGCCGTTGCGCCGCCGCCAATTTATTCAAGAGGTGCCGCTGCTCACTGAGTCGGCCGGACAGATCACTGCCGCCGGCATTTCCAATCAAGCCAACCATGAGTTTGTCGAGATGGCTTTTGCGCTCGGCGAAAATCGCGCCTACATTTATTATCTTCCCGAAGATTATGTGATGGATTTGTTGTCGCCGAATCGCGACCAAGCGTATGAGTTCTATCGCTTGCGGCGGCAGCAGATTTTTGAAAATCGTTAAACGGTCTCTTTATTTGATATGTTCCAACGCTTCATTTTTATTCTTCCCGGTCTTCTGAGTGCGGCTCTGCTCATTTTTATGACCGGCTTCTTTGTTTTGACCAAAGACTTGCCGCGCCTTCCTGAGGACTTGCGCAATTTGGTTTACACGCAGCCGACGGAAATCTACGCTGCCGACGGTTCTTTGGTGCATCGTTTGGGCGGCAAGACTTACGTGCCACTCGCTAAAATCAGTCCCAATTTTCAACAAGCGCTGCTCGCCGCGGAAGACGCCGAGTTTTATGCGCATCACGGCATCGATAAAATTGCGATGCTGCGCGCCGCGGTTTTAAACTCGTTTAGAGGGAGTTCCACGCTCACGCAGCAGCTCGTGAAAAATCTCTTCTTTACTTTCCAAAGAGTGTGGTCGCGCAAATTCAAAGAAATTTTGCTCAGCCTGCAAATCGAATCAACCTTCAGCAAGCCACAGATTCTCGAAGCCTATTGCAACTTTGTTTATTTCGGCGACACGGCGTATGGAATCGAAGATGCGGCGCTGCAATTTTTCGGCAAACCCGCCGCCAATTTAACCGTGCCCGAAGCCGCGATGCTCGCGGGTATTGTCAATGCCCCCACTTCGCTCAATCCCTATTCAAATTTTGAAAAAGTTCGCCGGCGGCAGCGCTTGATTTTGCAACGCATGCAGAAGAAAGGATTTATTAATGAGCAAGCTTACCAAGCCGCGCTCACGGATTCCGTGCAGCTTACCGGCCGGCCGGCCTTTGGCAACTCGTTTATCGACTACGTCATTTCGGAAGCGAAAAAGCAGTACGGACAAGGCGCCGTGCATTATGGCGGGTTAAAAATTTACACGACGATGGACCCGCAATTGCAAACGATTGCCGAGCAAACTCTGGTCGAGGGCGTGGCCAATCTGGAAACAACGTTGGACTCGACCGGCGTGCCTTTGCAAGGCGCGCTCGCGGCGATTTCCGTGCCGACCGGCGAAGTTCGCGCTATCGTCGGCGCGCGCAAATATCTGCCGGGCGGGTTCAATCGCGCGGTGAATAGCAATCGCCATGTCGGTTCCGGCATCAAACCGTTCGTGTATTATGCCGCGCTCGAAAAATTGCATATGACGCCGGTCTCGATTGTGAATGACTCCGCGGTGACGTATCGACTCGTCACGCGCCAACGCTGGAGCCCGCGCAACTTTGATCGCAAACATCGCGGCCGCTTGACGCTCAAATCCGCGCTCATGCAATCGGTGAATGTGATTTCCGCGCAACTGACCGATCAACTCACGCCCAAGCAAGTTGTCGAAATGTGCCGGCGTTTCGGCGTCACCTCGCTGCGTTCGCCGCAAGATGAAGTGTTATCGCTTTCGCTCGGCAGCGCCGGCATCTCACCGGTGGAAATGGCCGCCGCGTATGCCGTCCTGGCGAACAACGGCGTTTATTACAAGCCCATCGTCATCAAACGCGTCGAAGACGTCAACGGAGTCGTACTCGATCGCGCGTTTGTTTTCGGCGACACGCGCCTCGATCCGCAATTAAGCTATGAAATGCTCGACATGATGCGCGGCGTGGTCGATGGCGGCACCGCGAGCAGAATCCGCGCGCTGGATTTTGACGCGCCCGCGGCCGGCAAAACCGGCACGAGCACTGATTTTACCGACGCCTGGTTTACGGGTTTCACCACGGCGCTCGCGGTTTCGGCGTGGGTTGGTTATGATAGCGATCACAAAATGTACGCGCGCGCGCCGCGCCGCGGTATCGATGGCAGCCGCGGCGGTGCGCCGATTTGGGCGGAGTTTATGAAACGCGCGCAGGCCTTTTATCCGCCGCGGGAATTCGAAATGCCGGCCGGTCTAAAAATTTGGTACGTCGATCCCGTGACCGGCGCGCCAGTTTCCGATTCGCAGCGTGGCATTCCCGTCGCGTTGCCGGAAAATGTCCAACCCAACTTCGCGCCGTTTTGGGAAAAAATGCCAGGCGTGCCTGCAAGCGATTCGACGGAAAACGGATAAAATGTTGATCGTTGGCCTGTTCGCCTGTTCGCCTGTTGGCCTGTTGAAAATAATCTCGAAAGGACTTTTACGTCGACCAACAGGCGAACGGGCAAACCAGCAAACACATTAACAGCTATGATTACATTTCGTTGGTTCACCTTACGTCTCTTCAGCAGCTTGATTTTTCTTCTACTGCTGGCTGTTCCTCTGCTTTGGCTTCTGCACGAAGTGATTTATCCGAACGTCGATCTTGATGATGAAGTGATCATCGTGCTCTTGGGAATCCTTCTATACTTTGCGGTAAATCGGCTATTGCATCGCGTGGGAGAAAAACGTTTTGTGCTGCTCGAACAAGCCGGGCGCGAGCTTTTGCATAAGAGCGACGAGGGCGAAGTCGAAAAAGTCCTGGCGCATTTGCAAAAACTATTTCAGAGCGGCTTGCTCTCGAACGGCTTTCAACAAAAATTCAACACGCGCTTGCTGCGGCAATATTTTTCGTTCTATGCCGCGCATCCGGAGAAAGAGATTTATCGCGAGCAGCTCATGGCTGCGTGGCACCGCGGCATTCGCGCCGAAGAAAGCTATGACCTTCTCAAAACCCATGTTTTGCAACAACCGGCGCTGACGCTTGCGACGATCGATCTTGCGGAAGAATTATTGGATCGCCAGCCCGACGACGGCGAGCTGCTGACGTTTTTAACGAAACAATATCTTCGCGAGCGCCGCACGCATTTTCGCGCCGAGCGAACTTTTGCGCAATACCTGGCGCGAAATGGCTCGCTGGTTTCGGAAATTTTGTCGTTGCATTTGTCGCGCCTCTTAGAAGCGCACCGGCAGGATGATTTGGCGCTGTGGTGTTATGTGCGCGCGTTTCAACGAGATGAAGAAAAAAACACCGCCATCCGCCAACAACTCTACGAAGCGCACCAACGTTTTCAGCAGCGCCGCCGGCACGATTTGTTGGCCAAAGCCGTGGCGACGATTGCAGCAGAATTTACTTCGGAGGAAATTAAAAACTGGACAATACGGCAAGAGGAGAAACAAGCGCGCTCGTGGCAATTTCGCGCGGCAAGACTATTTTTTGAGGGACAACAACAAATACTGGAATTATATTCGCGGCTGCGCGAGCAAAGAAAAATCGTTTTCGCCGTCGCCGGGGCGGTGCTCATCTTAAGCCTCGGCTATCTCGCGCTATCAAACCGCAGCCCCGCAAAAGTTGCTGCCCCCAATTCCATTCCGCCGGAGGACACCACCAAAGTTTATTATGCCTTGCAAGTCGGCGCCATTCGCAGCGCCAGCACGGCGCAGCGCGAAGCCGAAAAACTGCGCCGCCGCGGCCTCGAAGTGCACGTGCTCAAGCCGGAGCCCTCACAGCGGCTGCATCGCCTGCGCGTCGGCAAATATCGCAGCAAGCCGCTCGCGCAGATGGCCGCCGACAGCTTGAAAACCGCCGGCATCATGCGGGATTATTTTATTGCGGAGTATGAGAAGCAATGAGGCGCATTGACTCGCCGAATTGATAAAAAGTTCTCCCCTTTTTCGTTCCTCCGTCAGTTGATGCCTTGGCAATCCTAAAGGCTTACTCGCACACTACCAGAACTCTCGCGCACGATCAACTCGGTTTCAATCCGAAGGTGTTGGCGCAGCGAATCTTTGTGGTCAATCAGCGCCATCAAACGTTCAACCGCCTGTTTGCCCATTTGAAACATCGGCTGGCGCACGGTGGTGAGTCCGACATACTCCGCCAATTCGATGTCGTCAAAACCGACGATCGCAATATCTTCCGGAATTCGCAAGCCCGATTCGCGCACCGCTTTCATCGCGCCCAGCGCTTGAATATCGCTCGCGACAAAGACGCCGGTGGGCCGCTTGCCGTCAAGCAGCAGCAATTGCTTCATGCCCAAATAGCCGGCTTCTTTGTTGAAGCCGTCGTTGACCGTTGCCGCTTCTTTACCCAAGGCATCGCTGCTGATAATCAACTCGCCGGCAATTTTTACGCCGGCTTCTTGCAAGGCGTTTTGAAAACCGGCATGGCGATGCTGGGCCGGCGCGCTTTCACGATGTCCGGTGATCATCGCCAGGCGTTGGTGGCCGAGCTGCAGCAAATGCTGCGCGGCGACATACGCCCCGGTTTGGTTATTCACCGTAATCGAATCGAACTCGCGGTGAAACGCATCCACCAACACCAGCGGCAATTTTTTGCGCCGAAATTCTTTGGCGAAAGGATCCGACAACGGCAGCGACACCAACAACACGCCGTCGACGCGGCGCTGCTGCAACGCGCGCTTCAAATAAAAATCTTTGTCGTGAACGTCTTCAATGGAATATAAAATGAGATCGTATTTGTGCTGCGCGGTGGCCTGCTGAATGCCCTTGAGCAGCTCGACATAAAAATGGCCGGTAAAAAACGGGATCAACGCCGCAATCGTCAGGGATTTCTTGCGCGCCAATCCCTGCGCCATGACATGCGGTTGATAATGCAGCGCTTTGATCACTTTCAACACGCGGTCGCGCGTTTCCGGAGAAATTTGCGAGCTGTTGTTGAGCACCCGCGAGACGGTGCCGATGCCGACGCCGGCTTTTTTCGCGACTTCGTAAATCGTTACGGCCATGAGGTCTTCACGCGATGAAGGTGCAACAAGAAACTATCCTATTTAAAACACAGATTAAATTTCGCCAAGCGGGAAATTCGTGGAAGCCCTTCCGCGAACGTGAAAGTATACGAAATCATCGCGACTTTGTCAAGTATTTTTTCGGAACTTTGGACGGTTGCTGCCACGGCATTTTTGCCGAAACGCCGGCGCCGGCGGCGAAATTTCCCGAAGTTTTCTCGATATAAAATTTGACATTGCGTTAAAAGTTATATATATTTCGTCGCACCTTTCGCACTTCAACGCCGGTCGTGTCGCGGTGACTTATTTGGCTCCGCAAAAACTGATGCAACTTTCACCAACTATTGCAGCGTCCGATTGTCATTTCTTTGATGAAAAGAAACGGCGTTACCCTCACCCCCTTTGCCTATGGCAACATTAAAAACGCGCCATCGTCTCGCCCGCGGCCTCGTGATTTTGAGCTTGGTGGCCGGGGCCGCAAAACTGCCGGCGCAAATCCCGTCGCATAAATTTGCTCGCCTCGGGCTCGCGGACGGACTCGGGCCCAGCTCGATCACGTGCATTTTACAAGATCGCCACGGTTTCATGTGGTTTGGTTCCTACGACGGCTTGATCAAATATGACGGCTATGATTTTACGCTTTACAAAAACTCGCCGCTGGATTCGAATTCTATTTCCGACAATAACATTTCGGCGATTTATGAAGATACGATTTTGCCGAACACGCTGTGGATTGGCACCATCGGCGGCGGGCTGAATAAATTTGATCGCGACAAAAAACAATTCACGCGCTTTCTGCACGACGACGGCAATCCACACCGCCTCAGCCATAATCGCGTCTTTGCGATTTATGAAGATCGCGCGGGTATCTTGTGGATCGGAACCGCGCGCGGACTGGATAAAGTCGAGCGCACGGCTTCGACCAGCTCAGCCGCCGCGGGCGCAGCCGGACAATTTAAGAATGTTGTCGAGGCCAGTGAAGTACGCGCTATCGTGGAAGATCCTCGTCAAAATGGAACGTTTTGGTTAGGAACGGCGGACGGGCTTCTTCACTTTGACAAAGCCACGGGAAAACTCACACGCTTCGCGCATGATCCGAAAGATTCACGCAGTCTCAGCGACAATCGCATTAGGTCGCTTTATGCAGATCAATCACAAAACTTATGGATTGGCACGCCAGTCGGGCTTAATAAAATTGCTTGGCACGATGCTGACAGTGCGGATCATCAAGCCTCGGTCTTCACGCGTTTTCTCAATGATTCGCTCGGCTCCGGCACGCACGATATTCGCACCATCTATGAAGACGAGGCTGGCACGCTTTGGTTCGGCGCTTTCGGCGGCGGACTTTTCTGTTTAAATCGTGAGGAGCGCATCAAATCCGATGCCGAGAAATTGTTGACGCATTTTGTGCATGATCCGAAAGATCTGCACAGCCTCAGCGAGAATCGCATTCTCTCGCTCTACGAAGATCGCGGCGGCACGCTGTGGATTGGCACGAACGGCGGGCGGCTCAATAAATGGGATCGTGGTCATGAGCAATTCACCCACTTGGTCAATGAACCTAATTACCCCAATCGTCTCAGTCACCATCGCATTTGGGCGATCGCCGAAGATGCGGCCGGCGCGTTGTGGTTGGGAACGCAAGCCGGGCTGACGCGCCTGCGCTGGGATGAAAATCAGCAAGAACAAAGCGCGCATTTTTTTCATGATCCGAAAAATCCTCAAAGCCTGAGTTCCAATATTGTTCGTGCCATTAGCGAAGATTCCCGTAAAGACGGGACGCTGTGGATCGGCACGCAAGAAAACGGGCTGAATCGCTTTGACCCGCAGCGCCAACAATTCGCGCGCTATTTACATGATCCCCAAAACCCCAACAGCCTCAGCTCGAATTTAATTCGCGTGCTTTATGAAGATTCCCGCGGCGAGAATTTGTGGATTGGAACTTACGACGGCGGCCTCAACAAGTTTGATTATGCGCGCCGGCGTTTTACGCGCTATTTAAACGATCCGCAAAATCCGCACAGTCTTAGTCATAATCGCGTCTGGGCGATTTATGAAGATGGCGTCGGCACTTTGTGGGTCGGCACCAGCGGCGGTCTCAATAAATTTGATCGCGCCCAAGAAAAATTTTCACATTATGTCCACGATGCCGGCAATCCCCACAGTCTCAGTCACAATGCGGTCTTTGCGATTTACGAAGATCGCGCCGTCCCGCCAGGCGGGATTTGGCTGGGAACCTACGGTGGTGGCTTGAATAAATTCGATCGCCGCGCGGAAAAATTTTCGGCTTATACGTTAAAAGAAGGGTTGGCGAATGACGACGTTTATGGCATTTTAGAAGATGACCAGGGCTATCTGTGGTTGAGCACCAACGACGGCTTATCCCGCTTCGATCCTAAAACGGCAGCATTTAAAAACTACGATGAAACCGACGGCTTGCAGGGGCATGAGTTCAATGCCGGCGCTTATTTTAAAAATAAAAAGGGCGAGATGTTTTTTGGCGGCGTCAACGGCTTCAACGTTTTTCATCCCGAACGCGCGCGGAACAATCCGTATGTGCCGCCGGTCGTGATCACCGCGTTTAACGTGTTCGACAAACCGGCGCCGCTGGCGCGAGCTGTCGAAGCGCTCGAGACGCTAACGCTGTCGCATGCCGACAATTTCTTTTCTTTTGAATTTGCCGCGTTGAGCTACACGAATTCGCAGAAAAATCAATACGCTTATAAGTTGGAGGGTTTTGATCAGGATTGGATTTATCGCTCGAGCAAAACCCGCTATGCGAGCTACACCAACCTCGATCCGGGCCAATATGTTTTCCGCGTGAAAGGCTCGAACGACGACGGCGTGTGGAATGAAACCGGAACGACGATCGCGATCACCATTACGCCGCCATGGTGGCGCACGCGCGGGGCCTACGCGTTTTATGCGTTGTCATTAATTACCGGCATTTATGCAGCGAATCGTTTTCAGCGGCGCCGCTTGTTGCAAAAGACGCAAATGCGTGAAGCGGAATGGCGCGCGCAGACCGCCGAAGCGCAGTCCAAAGTTTTGCAGGCCGAGAATGAGCGCACAAAAAATGTCGAGCTGCTCAGCGCCATCGGCAAAGAGATTACTTCGTCACTGGATTTTGAGACGATTTTTTATAAGCTGTACGAACATGTCAATCGATTGGCCGAGGCGACGATCTTCGGCGTCGGCATTTATCACGCCGAAAAAAATCTCATTGAATACAAGCTGGCCATCCAAAATGGCAAACGTTACGCGCCGTACACCCGGGACACCGCCGACAAAAATCAATTTCCGGTTTGGTGCATCGAACAGCGCCAGCCGGTTTTTATTAACGACGTGGCGGAAGAATATCGCCGCTATATCAGCGAATATAAAGACGCCGGCCGCTTGTTGGAAGACGGCACGCGCTCGGAAGCCCCGCAGTCGCTCATCTATTTGCCGCTGCTGACGCACGACGAGGTGTTAGGGGTCATCACCATTCAGAGTTTTCAAAAGAATGCCTACACCGATTATCATCTCAATATTCTGCAAAATCTCGCGGCTTACACCACGATTGCATTGGACAATGCGAACGCTTATCGCCGGCTCAATGCCGCGCTCGAAAATCTTCAAGCCACGCAGCAGCAGCTCATCGCCCAGGAAAAGCTGGCGTCGCTCGGCATGTTGACCGCCGGCATCGCGCACGAAATTAAAAACCCGCTCAATTTTGTGAATAATTTTGCCGTGCTTTCGCTCGACTTATCGAAGGAATTGCGCGATTTGCTGGACGCTCAAGCGACGGCAATAGACGCGAAAACGCGAGAGAGTATCGAAGATATTTTGGCGATGCTCGATCAAAACATGGCGAAAATCAACGAGCATGGGAAGCGCGCCGACAGCATTGTGAAAGGCATGCTGCTGCACTCGCGCGGCCTTTCCGGCGAGCGCCGGCCGGCGGATATCAACGCGATTCTCGATGAATATGTGGCGCTGGCCTACCACAGCATGCGCGGCCAAGACGCAACCTTCAATATCAAAATTGAAAAAAATTACGACACGTCGATTGAACGGATCGAAGTGGCGCCGCAGGATTTGAGCCGCGCGTTTCTCAATATCGTCAGCAACGCGTGTTACGCCACGCATGAGAAGGCGAAAGGGCGAGAGGGAGACGGGGAGAAAGGGAGAGACAGCTCATTTTTCTCCCCCACTCACCCCGTCACCCCGTCACCCCTTCAGCCTTACACACCGACACTTTCCGTGCGCACCAAAAATCTCGGCGACCAAATCGAAATCCGCATTCGCGATAACGGCATCGGCATGCCCCAAAAAATTCTCGATAAAATTTTTAATCCCTTTTTTACCACCAAACCGGCCGGACAAGGCACCGGGTTGGGCTTGTCGATCACCTATGATATTATCGTGCAGGAACATCGCGGCGAATTGCGGGTGGAAACGGAGGAAGGAAAGTTTACCGAGTTTGTGGTGCGGCTGCCGAAGGCGTAGGCTACGCCCGCAGGGGAGAAGAATGCTTTTTCTATCTGACGCGGACTCGATCATTGTAAAGAATGACCAATTTGTCTTTCAATTCTTCTTCGTTCGTCGTTTGCAAGAACTGCTCAAGTCGTTTGGAAACCCATTGCCAGCGCTGCGGATGGAGTTTCAAACGAATGACGCCAGGATGATGTTCGGCTAAAGGTAGTTCTCCGTAGTCGCCAATGCCTTCGTCGAAGGTAATGAGTGTGCGTCCGTCCGCAACAGCCGTATCGAGCACAAACTCGTCCTCGCGCCGTGCCAGCCCGATTTCGGAGGTATGAAGAATATCGTACCCCAGTTTTCTGAGCGCCAGCGCGGTGCGAAACCGAACGTTTTGGTCGGCTAAGAATTTCATCCGGCCATGACGGTTTCAGTTTCAGCGGCAGGATACCACGTTTTTTCTTTGATGACGTCGTTGGCAAAAGCCACACAGGCCAAAACGTCTTCCGTCGTGATGCCGGGAAAATCTTGAAGAATTTCGGACATCGGCAAGCCCTCGGCCACCGCCGTCAGAATATTGGTTACCATGATTCTGGTGCCTTTGATACACGGCTCACCGTGGCAAACTTTCGGATTGACTGAGATGCGTTCGTGCAGGTCCATTTTATGTGCTCAAAAATTTGACTTTTGATTTGGTTTATGTACAATATATGAATCCGATCTCAAAAAATCAAGCTTCAAGGTGTTTACAATTGATCTGACCGGTTCGTATGCCGTTCGTTGCAATTATTCTCTAACCTCAACCAGGGAGGCACAAACATGAAACGTTTACTTTCCTTCTTCGCTATCGTCGTCCTGCTTGGAGCACAAAGTCTCCAGGCACAGTGGATTCAAACCAATGGGCCCTATGGAGGTGTTATTTGGTGCATGGCAGTGAACGGGTCGAATCTCTTTGTAGGAACGAATCGTGGCGTTTTTCTTTCCACCAACAACGGCACAAGCTGGACAGCCGCCAATACTGGATTGCTGAACACTCGGGTCACTTCTCTTGCTGTAAATGGCTCAAATCTCTTTGCGGGAACTCTCAGCGGCATGTTTCTTTCCACCAATAACGGCATAAGTTGGGCAGCCGTTAATACAGGTTTGACAAACACGAGTATTTGGTCTTTAGTCTTGAATGGCTCCAATCTCTTTGCGGGAACTCTTGGCGGCGTGTTTCTTTCTACCAATAATGGCACAAGCTGGACAGCCGTTAATACCGGTTTGACGAACATTCGTGTTAATCCCCTTGCCGTGAACGGTTCGAATCTCCTTGTAGGAACCAGTGGCGGCGTGTTTCTTTCCACCAACAATGGCACAAACTGGACAGCCGTTAACACCGGTTTGACGAACACTCATGTTAATTCCCTCGCTGTGAAGGGCTCGAATGTTTTTGCAGGAACGAATGGAGGCGTGTTCCTTTCCACTAATAACGGCATGAGTTGGACAGCCGTTAATACCGGTTTAACGAATACTAATGTTTATTCTGTTGCCGTGAGCGGCTCAAATCTCTTTGCTGGAACGAATGGCGGCGCGTTCTTTTCCACCAATAATGGCGCAAGCTGGACGGCCATCAATATTGGCTTGACGAATACTATTGCTTGGACTTGGGCCGTGAGCAGCTCGAACCTCTTTGTAGGAACTAGCAGCGGCGTGTTTCTTTCCACAAACAACGGCGGTAGTTGGACCGCGATCAATACTGGCTTAACGAACACTTTTGTCTCCGCTTTTGCCATGGCCGGAGCAAACTTTTTTGCGGGAATTGATGGCAGTGGCGTTTTTCTCTCTACCAACAACGGCACAAGCTGGTCAGCCGTCAATAATGGCTTGACGAACCCTTATGTCTATTCCCTCGTTATAAGCGGCTCGAATCTTTTTGCCGGAACTTATGGCGGCGGTATATTTCTTTCTACTAACAACGGCATAAGCTGGAGAGCCGTTAATAGCGGCTTAACGAACAATGGCGTTTTGTCTCTTGCCGTGAACGGCTCGAATCTCTTTGCGGGAACCACTGAAAACATTTTTGGAATTCGTGGCGGCGTGTTTCTTTCCACCAACAACGGCACAAGCTGGACGGCCGTCAATACCGGCTTGACGGACACTTATGTTATTTCTTTTGCCGTGAACGGATCGAATCTCTTTGCGGGAACTAATGGTGGCGTGTGGCGTCGTCCACTGTCAGAGATAATTACTGGAGTTGGAAGATGATTTTAGTCAAGCACTAGTTGGTTTTGCGCTGGAA
>Ga0247727_10014162_pt1 | contig 13306 bp, 10 predicted proteins | sample WisWelCaveWW1625_FD_202498 | JGI IMG/M metagenome (GOLD analysis project Ga0247727, IMG submission 202498) | Biofilm microbial communities from Wishing Well Cave, Virginia, United States - WW16-25 | ecosystem: Environmental > Aquatic > Deep subsurface > Groundwater > Cave microbial mat | place... | reverse complement strand
GTGCGCTGGCAATGCAGAACGCCATGCAGGCATTCGTCCAGGCGCCTGTGGAAACAGAGGCTTCGCCGCCATCCGGCCCTGGCATCGCCCTGACGATGAAGGTGGCTGTGGCGGCTGGCTCGGCCCGGCGCTTTGTGGTGGGCGACCCGGCGATTCAACTGTTGGATGTGATGGCCGGGGCTACGCTCACGCGCATGGCGGCTGCCGAACATCTGGCGCAGCGGGGTGAAGTGATCGCCGATGCGCCCACCCTCGCCGCGATAGAAGGTCATGCCGAAGTGGTGGAGTGGCGCACAGACGACGTGACCGGCGAACGTTTTGCCGTGATCGGCGGCTTGCAGGACGCCCACCCCCAATTGCGCGAGCGGACTTCGCTCTCTCTATCGGGGGGCGCTCACGTTGAACCGGCCAGGCTGGAGGCGTTGACGACAGACCAGTTACGCCCGTGGCTCTTGCCTATCATTTACGAACGGTTACGCTCGGGGCAGGGAGAGTTTCTGACCGAACTGCGCCTGGCGGTGGCGCTGTTCGTACGTTTTGAAGGCATTGACTACGACGGCGATGAGACGGCGGGAGAGAAGCTGAATGCCTTCATCCGCCGCGCCCAGACGGTGCTGGCGAAGTTTGAGGGCGTGCTGCTCGCGCTCACCACCGGCGACAAGGGCAGCTACTTCCATGCCACCTTCGGCGCGCCGCTCGCCCACGAAGACGACGCCCGCCGCGCCGTCAGCGTTGCTCTGGAACTCCGGGCGCTCCCGTCGGAGCTTCATTTCATCCACCCCGTGCAAATTGGCATCACCCGGGGCGGCATGCGTGCCGGGGCTTATGGCGGGCAGACGCGCCGCACCTATGACGTGATGGGTGATGACGTGAACCTGGCCGCCCGGCTGATGCAAGCCGCCGCGCCGGGGGAGGCCCTGGTCAGCGAGGCGGTGCGCGGCGCGGCGAGTGAAGCCTTCATTTGGGAGAGCCTGCCACCTTTGCTGGTGAAAGGCAAAGCCCGACCTATTTCGGTCTACCGCCTGGTAGGGCAGGCCGCCCGCCAAAGCGCTCCATCCCGCTCTGCATTGGGAGACATGATCGGGCGCGTTGCCGAGCGGGAGCAGATAGCGGCCCGGTTAGAGGCTTTAACGCGCGGCCAAAGTGGAGTCTGCCTCATCGAAGGCGAAGCCGGAATCGGCAAATCGCGTCTGGTGGCCGATTTACTGCAAGAGGCCATGCAGGCGGGCGTGCGGTATTTGTTAGGCGCGGGGGATGCGATTGAAAAGTCTACGCCCTACCACGTCTGGCGCGCCGTCTTCACCCAACTCTTTGAATGGGAGGCGTTGCCCGCCGACCCCGACGCCCGGCGCGCGCGCCTGCTGAGGCAACTGCCTCCTGGTATGGAAGAACGTGCCCCGCTTTTGAACGTCGTTCTGCTGTTGGATTGGCCGGATAATGAACTGACCGCGCAGATGACGGGGGAAGTGCGCGCCAATAACACGCGTGAACTCTTGCTCACCCTCTTGCAACAGGCGGCCTCGCGGACACCGCTCCTCCTCGTCCTGGACGATACTCACTGGCTCGACTCCGCTTCGTGGGCGCTGGCCTTAGCCGTCAGCCAACACGCGCGGAGCGACCCGCTCCTGCTCGTCGTCGTCACCCGACCGCTCCCCGAGCCCAGGCCCGACGACTACGCCCGACTGCGCGCACAACCGGGCAACCTCTGGTTGTCGTTGGAAGCGTTGCCATCGGCGGAGGCTTTAGCGCTGGTGTGCCAGAGGCTGGGTGTCGCCACCCTACCCGAGCCGGTGGCGACCCTGATCCGCGAAAAGGCTGAAGGCCATCCCTTCTTCAGTGAAGAACTGGCCTACGCACTGCGCGACTCCGGCATTATCACGATTGAAAACGGCGAGTGCCGTATCACGCCAGGTGTGGATTTCACTGCGGTGACCGTGCCCGATACGGTGGAGGGGGCGATCACCAGCCGGATTGACCGCCTCGCCCCGCCTCAGCAGTTGACGCTCAAAGTGGCCAGCATCATCGGGCGTGCCTTTGCCTTCCGCCTGCTCCGCGACGTTCATCCGGTGCAGGCCGACAAACCGCAATTAGCCGAAATCCTGACCGCGCTGCAACGCCTCGACCTCACCCCATTAGATACACCCGACCCCGATCTGACTTACATCTTCAAACACATCATCACGCAAGAAGTCGCCTATAACTTGATGACCTTTGCCCAACGGCGCGAACTGCACCACGCCGTGGGAGAGTGGTACGAGTACACGTATGCCAGCGACCTGACCACTCATTACCCAATCCTGGCCTACCATTGGAGCAAGACCGATGAACGGACTAAGGCCATCCAGTATTTGGAAAAGGCAGGGGAACAGGCCCTCGCCCAATATGCGAATCAGGAGGCATTGAGTTTTCTGAGTGAAGCAACGCGCCTGGCTAATGGACTCCGGCCGCCGGTCTCGGCCCTGCGCCGGGCGCGCTGGGAGCGGCAATCGGGCGAGGCCTGCTTGAAGTTGGGCCGACACGCGGAAACCCGCGAACATAGTCAACAGGTTTTGGCGATGCTTGGCCGGTCACTGCCCACCGGGAGCGTCCAGCGGGTCATCAGTTTACTGGGGCAAGCCGTGCGGGAAGTGGGGCGACGGCTAATGCCATACCGCGCGGCAGGCACAGATCGCCAGCGCCCCGCTAAAGGTCGCGGGGATTCTTCCGAGGCGGCCGCCGGCCGTTTGGAGGCGGCACGCGCCTACTTTAGTCTGGGGGAACTGGCTTACTACGAAAACGACGCGGTCCTAGGGCTGGCACTGATGTTGGGCATTGTGGATCTGTTGGAGGGGGACGAGCCATCGCCTGAACTGGCAAACGCCTACGCCGGACTCAGCGTGGTGGCGTCCCATATCGGGCGGGCCGGCCTGGCTGAGATGTACAGTCGCCTGGCTCAGGCAACAACCCAGCGTCTGGGCCGGCTTGAGACCGAGGCGTTTATCCTGCAAGTGAAAGCCGTGTCCCAACTTCGCCTGCACCGGTGGGAGGAGGCCTACGCACCGGCCAGCGAGGCGGTTGCCCGATTCGCCCGCCTGGGTGACCGTCGCCGGTGGGAAGAATGTATGATGTATCACGGCTATATCGCCGCGCTGAAAGGTGAGTGTGCCCAAGGGCTGGAACTCTTTGCGGAGATCATCGCCTCGGCCCGCCAGCGGCATGATGCCAATAGTGCGCTTCAGGCTCTGGTGGACATCACCACACTCCAACTGACTCTGAGTAAAACCGAAGAGGTGTTCGACGCCATTCAGACCGGGTTCGGTTTGCTGGAAGGAAGCTCGGACCCGAAATTTGAGATGTTCTTATACGCCCGGCTGGTGCAGGCTCATCTCCGGCAGAGCGGTGAAGGTGCACTACAAAAAGCGGAGCAAGCCCTGGAACGAGGCCTGCGTCTGGCGCTGACGGGTACACCCACATCCACTCTAGCGTCCGCTGTGGCTGCGGGCGCGCTGGCCCAGGCCGGAGTGGAGTTGTGGGTGGCGCGCGGCCAGCCCGCTGCCGAACGCCAGTCGCTGGCGCAGTTCTTGAGGCAAAGCAATACAAACGCGCGCGGCGACTGGAGACCCATCGCCCAGCCGCTGCTTTGGCGCTTGCGGGGCTGGGAGGCGTGGTTATCTGGCAAGCCCGCTTGCGCCCGGCGGACGTGGCGCAAGAGCCTGGCGGTCGCCGAGAGGTTGAAGATACCCTACGAAGCAGGCCTGGCGCATTACGTGCTGGGGCGACACCATGCTGCTGGTAAAGAACAGTCAGCGCATTTGCAAAAGGCGACTGAGATTTTTGAACGGTTGGGAGCGGTGTATGATCTTGAGCAAGCACATCGAGCGCTCAAAGAACAGTGAATGGGAGAAAGTCAAACATGGCCGACGCTGCTGAAGCACCACGGAAGCCACGCGACTGGAAGATGATCGCCATTCGCGTTGGCGTCCTGCTGTTGACGATTGCATTGTCCGTTTTCATCTACCTGATCCGGGGTCAGGTTGAGACATTACAGCGACTCGGTTACCCCGGCATCTTTGGTATCAACCTGTTGTCGTCGAGTTCCATTGCCGTGCCGATCCCGGCCCTGCCGATTGTGTTTGGGATGGCAGGGGCAATGGTAAACGGGGTACACGTTTTCAATCCCTTCTGGGTCGGGGTCGCCGCCGCGCTGGGGGCGACTCTGGGTGAACTGTCCGGCTACGCCGCCGGGTTCTCCGGGCAGGGCGTGGTTGAAAACACCGGGCTGTATCGGCGGTTGCACGAATGGACGGCGCGTTACGGGCTTTGGACTATCGCCTTCTTCGCCCTCATCCCCAACCCCTTTTTCGACTTTGCCGGGATCGCCGCCGGGACTCTGCGCATGGGCCTGCCTAAATTCCTCCTCGCCACCCTCATCGGCAAGCTGGGCAAAATGTTAATCGTCGCCTATGGCGGGGCCTATTCGATTGGCTGGGTGGCGCAGTTCATGCGCTGAGTATGACGCCGTCTCTCTCCATTGTCATCGTCACTTATAACTCGGCCTCGGTCATTCGCCAGTGTCTTGCTTCCCTCCCTGGCGGCTGGGATGTAGAGCGAGATGACATCTCGCTCCACAAAGTTGAAACCATCGTTGTGGACAACGGCTCGACCGACGGCACGCCCGATCTCATCCGCCGCGAGTTCCCCTGGGTGCGGTTGTTTGCCGATCACGGCAACTTGTTGTTTGCCGGCGGCAACAACTATGGCTTTCGTCAGGCATCGGCCTCCCTCCTCTTCATGCTCAACCCGGATACGATTGTTCACCCCGGCGCGTTGAAGGCCCTTGTTGAGTTTGCGAACGCGCATCCCGAAGCGGGGATGATCGCCCCGCGCGTCGTCAACCCCGATGGCACCCTGCAACACAACACCTTCCGCTTCCCCAGCCTGCAAACGGCGTTCTACGGATTCTTCGAAATGCTGGCCCCGATGGACTCGCCGCAGAATGGCCGCTACCTGCCGCAGGACTACGAGCGTGTGCGCGAAGTCGAACACATCCTCGGAGCGGCCCTGCTCTTTCGCCGCGAGCTTTACGAGCAACTGCCAGGCATGGACGAAAAGTTCGGCATCTATTTTGAGGAAACGGATTGGTGCTATCGCGCCAGACGCGCCGACTGGAAACTGCTTTACACGCCGGAGGCCACGATCACTCACCTCGGCGCGCACAGCACGTCCAAGAATCCGGAGAAGTCGTCGGCGCAGTTTTACAAAAGCCAGTCGTACTTCTATCGCAAGAACTATGGCCCCCTGCACTACCTGGCCCTCAAAGGCCTCACCCTCCTCGGCCTGACGTTTTGGCTGGCACGCACCCTCAAAGGCTGGCTCATGGGAAAGATTGATGTAGAGAAGGTGAGGCTGAGGCTATGGAGTTATGGGGAGATATTGAAGGCGTAAAGCGTGACGAGTGGCGGGTGACAAGCGTCGTCCCCGTCACCCGCCACCCGACACATGCAAGACCTGGCCATCATCATCGTCTCGCACAACTCAAAAGAATTTCTGCCCGCGTGCCTGAACACGGTAAAGGCCGCCAGCGACGGGTTGACGGCGACGGTGTATCTGGTGGACAACGGCGGGAATGACGGCACGGCAGAATTTGTCCGTCAGAATTTCGATTGGTGCGAAGTGATCGACTCCCGAAAAAATGGCGGCTATTCCTTCGGCAACAACCTCGGCCTCAAAGCCGCCGGGTTCCCCGCCTCGCCCCGTTTCCGCTACGCTCTGCTCCTCAACCCCGACACCGAGACGCCGCCCGACTCATTGCGGCGCATGATTGGCTATATGGACGCGCACGCCGATGTCGGCGTGCTGGGGCCGCGGTTGTTGTTGGGCGACGGTTCGCTCGATCTGGCTTGCCGCCGGGGTGAGCCGACCCCTCTGACCTCTTTCTTTTACATCTTCGGCCTGGCCAGACTTTTTCCCAAGAGTCCGCGCTTCGCCCGCTACAACATGACCTTCCTGCCCGAAGACCAACCGGCGGAGGTGGACTCGGTGGTGGGCGCCTGCATGTTGATGCGGGGCGAGGCCCTGGTCAAAGCCGGACTCATGGACGAAGCCTTTTTCATGTACGGCGAAGACCTCGACCTCAATTTGCGAATCAAAAAGCAGGGCTATCGGGTATTGTACTGGCCGGAGGCCATCGTCCATCACCTCAAAGGCGCTTCCACGCGCAAAAAACCGGAGCGCATGATCCGCGCCTTTTACGACGCAATGGTCGTTTTTCACCGCAAGCATTATGAGAAGCGCTACCCCGCGCCGTTCAATTGGCTGGTGTACGCCGCTATTGAGGTGGTGTGCCAATACAAACTCCTCCGCGCCCGACTCGCCCCGCCGGAGAAACGCGTCGTCGGCTCCACTCGTGCTTGAATCGCATAAAGAAAAGAGTAAACGTTACGCCGTGACTCGCCAACGTGGCTCTTTGCCAATCAGCACCGCTGAGACTTCCTCGGCAATGTCAATCCCGGCGCGGACCTGAGCCTCGGCGGTTTGCGCGCCGACGTGCGGGGTGCCGATCACCCTGGGGTGGGCGATCAATGGCGTGGCCCCCGGCGGCTCGGTCTCAAACACATCCAGCGCGGCGCCAGCCACTTTGCCCGACTCCAGCGCGGCTAACAATGCCGCCTCGTCAATTACCCCGCCACGCGCGGCACAGACCAGGCGCACACCCTTCTTCATCTTGGTAAATGCCTCTTCATTGATCAGGTTCTTCGTCTGCGGGGTGAGGGGCGAGTGAATGGAGATGTAATCAGAGGCGGCCAGCAATTCGTCAAGAGTCGTGGGGTGGGCTTGCCGCCGGCGAACGTCGTCGTCGGAGAGGAAGGGATCGTAAGCCATCACCTTCATTCCCATCGCCACCGCGCGTCCGGCCACCGCGCCGCCAATGCGGCCCACCGCCACCAGCCCCAGCGTCTTGCCGTAAAGCTCGACGCCGGCCAGTCCACTCTTCAGCCATTCACCTTTTTTGATCGCGGCATCGGCGCGAGGAATTTCACGCGCCAGAGCCAACATTAGGCCGAGGGTGAGTTCGGCCACAGAGACAGTGGCGGCGAGGGGGGAGTTGACAACAGTGATGCCTTTGGCAACGGCGGCGGCCACGTCAATGTTATCCACCCCCACCCCGGCCCGACCGATCACTTTCAAATCGGTTCCGGCCTCAATGACATGGGCCGTCACTTTGGTGCGGCTGCGGACGACGAGGCCCTGATAAGCCGGCAGGGCGGCGATCAATTCTTCGGGCGTAATTTTAGGGTTGGAGTCAACATCGGCGGCGCCTTTGAGGATATTGATCCCTTCCTCGGCCAGGCCATCGGCAATCAATACTTTTGGTTTGGGCATTATTTTATTTGAGTAGCCGCCCACAAGGGGCTAGGCTATAGCCTTTCAGCAAAATGATAACGACGAGAGTATAGCGTGAGCTAGAGTTAATCGTCAATGTATTATAATAACAACATCCCACTGAAAGTTTCAGGTCATAGATGCGGAAAACAAAAATCATCGCCACCCTCGGGCCCTCGTCGGACACGCCGGAGAAAATTGAAACCTTGATCAAAGCCGGGGTCAACGTGGCCCGTTTGAACTTTTCACACGGCACCCATGACTATCATGCTCAGGTCTTAAATAACGTGCGGCAGGTCTCGGCCAGGCTCAAGAAACCGGTCGCCATTCTGCAAGACCTGCAAGGCCCAAAAATTCGCGTTGGCACGTTTGTCAACGGTTCGGCCACCCTCAAAGACGGCGCGATCTTCACCATCACCACCCGCGAGATCGAAGGCACGGATGAAGTTGCCTGCACCACCTATCGCGGCCTGCCGTGGGATTTGAATCAGGGCGACACCATTTTGCTCGACGATGGCAATATCGAACTCCAGGTCAAAGATACAACCGACACCGAGGTGGTTACGGTCGTCATGCACGGCGGCGTTCTCAGGCCACGCAAAGGCATCAACCTGCCGGGCATCCTGGTCAACGTGCCGCCGCTCACCGAGAAGGATCGGGGCGATCTGGCCTTTGGCCTGTCGCAGGCGGTGGACTACGTGGCCGTGTCCTTCGTCCAGCGCGCGCAGGATGTGATTGACGTGCGCCGGGCCATGCACAAACTAAACCCCTCGCGCGACGACACCCCCATCATCGCCAAACTCGAAAAGCCGGCCGCGCTCGAAAATCTGTCCGCCATTTTGGATTGCTCCGACGGGGTGATGGTGGCCCGCGGCGACATGGGCGTGGAACTGAGTCCGCAACAAGTGCCGTCGGCGCAGAAGCGCATCATCGAGGCCGCCAACGCCTGGGGCAAGATCGTCATCACCGCCACCCAAATGTTGGAGTCCATGATCAGCAACCCGCGCCCCACCCGCGCCGAGGCCTCCGACGTAGCTAACGCCATCTTTGATGGCACCGATGCCGTGATGCTCTCCGCCGAAACAGCCTCCGGCCAATATCCGTTGGAGGCGGTGAAGATGATGGATGCCATTGCCATCGAGGCTGAGCGACACGAGAAGCAGTGGGGGCGCTTCCGTGAACTGCACGAAACGACGTCGGTGGATGCCGTGGCCATTGCCCGCGCCGCCCGCGAACTGGCCCGCGACCGCAACGTGTCGGCCATCGCCGTCTTCACCCGCACCGGCAAGAGCGCCGCCATCCTGGCCAAAGAGCGGCCCGGGGTGCCGGTGCTGGCTTTCACTCCCGAACCGGAAACTTTCACCCGCCTGGCGCTGTACTGGGGGGTGCAACCTTACCTCGTTCCCACCGCCACTTCCGTTGAAGAAATGATCCTCGACGTGGAAGAGGCCTTCATCCACGAAACCGGCTTGAGCGTCGGGCAACAAGTGGTGCTGATCGCCGGCCTGCCCATCGGCCACATGGGCCCGGCCAACATCGTGCTGTTGCACACCGTCGGCAATCCCCGCGTGTGAGTCCCCGTCATCATGCCTGGCTGATCAGCGCCTACTATTTTTTCTTCTTCGGCGCCATCGGCTGTCTGCTTCCCTATCTCCCCCTTTACTACGAGCACATCGGCCTGGGCGGCGAACAGATCGGTCTGCTGTCCGGCCTGGCGCCCATTGTGTTGCTCATCGCCGGGCCAACCTGGGGCGGCCTCGGCGATCATTTCAATCTGCATCGTCGGCTGTTGCCCCTTGCCAGCGCCGGCGTCATCCTGCCGGCGCTCCTGATCTCGCAGGCCGGGACTCTGCCGCTGCTTGTCATCCTCATCCTCTTGCAATCATTTTTCAGCACCGCGATTGGCCCGCTGGCTGATAGCGCCGCGCTGGAAATTTCTCAGTCATCGCAAAACTCATTTGGACGATTACGAGTCTGGGGATCGGTGGGCTTTACCCTGATCTCGGCGGCGATGGGTTGGATGCTGACCTTTCTGCCCTTGCAATGGTTGTTCTACGGGTACGCCGCCTGCATGGCCGGATGCGTCCTCGTCGCCCTGCCCCTCCCTGCCCGTCAGCATCAGTGGCGCGCGCCGCTGGGGCAAGGGTTCCGGCAACTCCTGGGACAACCGGCGCTGACCTTGTTGCTCGGCGCGTGTTTCCTCATCGGAGTGGCCGTCACCGCTGTGGCATACTTTTTTCCGCTCTACATCCGGGAGATCGGCGGCGATGCGGCGCTGATCGGGCTGGCGGGCGCGGTCGGGGCCATCGCCGAAATGCCGGTGCTGTTTCGCGGCGAGTGGATGCTGAAACGAGTCGGCGGGGCCTGGGCCGGGGTCGCCATTGGCGCGGCGGTGTACACGATGCGGTGGTTTCTGTTGTCGTCGGCGGCAACCCCGGCGGCGATCCTGTTGCTTCAACTATCGCACAGCCTCAGCTTCGGATTCTTTTTGATCGCCTCCATTGTTTACGTTGATTCACTGGCGCCAAAAGGACTGTCGGCGACGGCGCAATCGCTGCTCATTGCCGCGACGTGGGGATTGGGGGCCGTGGCCGGTGCGTGGGGCGGCGGGCTGGTGTTCGCCAACTACGGGTCGCGGACTCTGTTTCAGGCGGCGGGGCTTGCCACTTTGCTGGCTTTTGGGTTATTGTTGGTCTTGCGATATATCACCCGACAAACGTCAAACGACACGTCGCTTCTCGTTTGATGTTTATCGTTTGCCAACGGAAGGTCAGGTGACAAATGGATCCCGAAACCCTGCGCCGATACCATCAATATCAAGCCCAAAGCAACGACTGCGCGCCGCACACGATTGCCATCGTCGTCAATGCCTTGAAGGGCCAGGAACTGTTGAAGGGCGATGAGGTGGCCAAGGCGATGAACAAGCCGCGCCTGAGGCTGGGCATCCTGCCCCTCATCCGCCGCATCCCGGACTGGGCGACGTTTCCGTGGGGGGTGGTGGACGAGTTCAGGCAACACGGCATCAAAGCGCGCTGGCGAATGGGGGCCAACGTCGGCGACCTGCGCCGGGCGCTGGACGAAGACCGCATTCCCATGCCCATCATTGGGGAAATTAAAATCAGCGGCACCTGGGCCCACATCAAACCCCTGGTCGAGATCGATCCGGGACAGGGCTACGGTTTCGTTGACCCGGCTTCGACCTTCGCCCAAACCTGGCAGAAGCCCGCCGACTTCGAACAGCAGTGGGCGAACTTCGGGCACATTCTGGTCGAGACGCTGTAGCCTTTCTTCACCACCAGGACACAGCCTTCACAAAGTGAAGGGCCGGCGCGAAGAGCCATCAGGTTTTTTCTTTGTGTGACTTCGTGCCTTCGAGCCTTCGTGGTGAAAACTTCTGACCCAAGGGTATTCGCATGGACTTTCAACTCTCCGAAGAACAACAGCAATGGCGGGCGGCAGTGCGCGAGTTTTCAGATAAAGAGTTGGCAACGCGCGCGCGAGAGACGGACGAGAAGGCGCAGTTCAACTGGGACGCCGTCCGCAAGATGGGGCCGCTGGGCCTGCTGGGCCTCAACGCGCCGGAGGAATACGGCGGCGCGGGCGTGGACGCGGTGAGCGCGGCCATTGCCATTGAGGAGTTGGGGCGCGGCTGTGGCTCGACGGCGCTGGCCATCGCCGCTCACAACGGTCTCGCTTGCGGGCCGCTGGCCCTGTTTGGCGCGCACGAGCAAAAAGAAAAATGGTTGCGCCCCCTGGCGATGGGCAAAGGCAGGTTGGGTTCATTGGCCCTCACCGAGCCGGGCGCAGGCAGTGACTTGCAAGGCGGAGTGAAGACCAAAGCCACGCCCGAAGGCGACTCGTGGATCATTGACGGGGCCAAGATGTGGACGACCAACGCCAGCCTCGCCGACGTCATCATCACCCTCTGTCGCACCGCCCCCGACCAGTTGAGCCTCCTCATCGTCCCGACCGATACGCCCGGCCTGCACATTGGCCCGCTGGAGAAGAAGATGGGGTTGAAGGGATCGCCCACGCACGCTGTGACTTATGATGAAGTGCGCGTGCCGCGCGAAAATCTGCTGGGCGTCGAAGGCAAGGGGCTGGCCCAAACGTTGAAGGTGTTGGACGGCGGCCGCATCGGCATCGGGGCGCTGTCGGTGGGCCTGGCGCAGGCGGCGTTCGAAGCGGCCATCAAGTATGCGAAAGAGCGGCAGACATTTGGCGCGCCCATCGCCCAGCATCAGGCCATCCAATGGATGCTGGCCGACGCCGCGACCGAGATTGAAGCGGCGCGGCTGATGGTTTATCGCGCGGCGTGGCTGAAAGAGAGCGGCAAGCCCTACACCCAAGAGGCTTCAATGGCCAAGCTGTTCGCCACCGAAACCGCCGAGCGGGTTTGCTTCAACGCCATCCAGATTCACGGCGGCTACGGTTATTCATCCGAGTATCCGGTGGAGCGCATTTACCGCGATCAACGGCTGATGACGATTGGCGAGGGGACGAGTGAGATTCAGCGGATTGTGATCGCGAGGAGTGTGTTGGGCTTGAGGTAAAGATTGAAGATTAAAGACTTGTCCTGAGCGAGGCCGAAGGATTAGAGGATTGGAGGATTGGAGGATTGGAGATTAGTCGAGGGGACTCTTGACAGCGAGGCCGCCGCGGTTGAGGACGTGGGTGTAGACCTGCCCTGAGCGAAGTCGAAGGGTCATTGTCGTTCGCACGTCAGCGTGGCCGAGGAGTTCCTGGACGGTGCGAATGTCGTAGCCGGATTCGAGGAGATGGGTGGCAAACGAGTGGCGGAAGGTGTGGGGGCCAACGGGTTTAGCGATCCCGGTCTGACGGGCAGCCTGGCGCACCGCTTTTTGCAAACCGCTCTCGTCCACGTGGTGGCGGCGAATGACGCCGGGGGGGCGCGGGTCGGGGGCGAGACGGTCGGAGGGGAAGACATATTGCCAGCCCCACTCACGGTTGGCGTTCGGGTATTTGCGCTCCAGGGCAAAGGGCAGGTAGACGGCGCCATAGCCTTTTTCCAAGTCGCTTTGATGAAGTTGTTGGGCGCGGGCGAGTTGGGCTTGAAGCGGTTCGCGCAACTGGTCGGGCAACATGGTGACACGGTCTTTCATGCCCTTGCCTTCGCGGACGGTGATTTCACGGCGCTCGAAATCCAAGTCTCCTTCGACAAGCTCAGGACAAGTTTGACGCGCAGGCGGACACATTCCATCAGGCGCAGGCCGCCGCCGTAAAGCAGTTTGGCTAGGAGTTGGTGTTCACCGGACATTTGACGGAGGATGGCCTGCACTTCGTCTTTGGTGAGGACCACCGGCAGATGTTTGGGTTGTTTGGCGTAAACGATGTCGGGCAGAGTCCCCAACTCCTGCCGGAGGACCTCGCGATAAAGAAACAGGATGGCGCTGAGGGCCTGGCGCTGGGTGGAGGCGGCGACATTTTCCTGAACGGCCAAGTGAGTAAGGAAGGCGGCGATTTCGGGAGCGCCCATATCTTTGGGGTGGCGTTTGTTGTGGAAGAGAATGAAGCGCTTGGCCCAATCGTGGTAGGTATCTTCGGTGCTACGGGAGTAATGCTTCACGCGCACGGCTTCACGGAGTTGGTCGAGGAGGGGTTTAGAAGCAGGTGAGGCGGTCATGGCAATTGTCTAGCGGGAGATTGAGTTGCATGTAAATGGAGAAGGGATTATAGTTGGGTTGGTTGGTGGGCCGCAGTAATTTGCCCCGGTTCACTGGCCTAAAAAGCGGAATGTGTTGTCCGCAAAAGGCGCTACTGCGGGACATTATACGGAAAAATTCCGTTTTGGACACCCCAGCGGCCCTTTATACGGAAAAATTCCGCTCACTTAATGTTATCCGGCTCGGCCGGCGGGGAGTCGTCGCCAGCGGCGAAGCGGTCAAGCGTACACGCCAGCGCCAGCGACCAGCCGGATAACACT
>Ga0247727_10014161_pt1 | contig 13306 bp, 18 predicted proteins | sample WisWelCaveWW1625_FD_202498 | JGI IMG/M metagenome (GOLD analysis project Ga0247727, IMG submission 202498) | Biofilm microbial communities from Wishing Well Cave, Virginia, United States - WW16-25 | ecosystem: Environmental > Aquatic > Deep subsurface > Groundwater > Cave microbial mat | place... | reverse complement strand
CTTGGCCGCCCTGGCCTCGGCGACCGGATTGGCGGCCGAGAGCGCTCGCTTATATGCGGCGGCTGTGGCTAGCGGCCGAGGAAACTCTGCGATCAGGTGGCCGCCGGAAAAGATCGAATACGAACATTACCTCGGACTGGCGCGGGCGAAGTTGAGCGAGGCAGACTTCGAGGCCGAGCAGACCAAAGGGCGTGCCCTATCTATGGAGCAAGCCATTGAGTACGCTCTCAATCTGCCCTTCGGCCCGCCGATGCCCTCACCGGAAGAACCAGCGGCATCATGGGGATTGACCAAACGCGAGCGCGAAGTCGTGGCCCTGATTGCGCACGGCCGGTCGAATGGCGAGATCGCAGGTGAACTGGTTCTCAGCAAACGGACGGTCGAACACCACATTGCCAACATCCTCTCCAAACTTGGCTTCACCAACCGGGCGCAAATTGTCCGCTGGGCCATAGAAAGCGGGATGGCAAAGGCATTGAAGTAAGCTTCCCAATCACCACAACCTCAATTGGATCACTCGGGCGGTTGTTCAACACTGAACAGCCGCTTTTTTGTCTGCCCAACAGCGCGAAATAGGTACACGAATAGGTGTGCACACCCACGACAAATCAGAGTATTTCTGTCAGAATTCAGACCAACAAATGAACTGAGTTATTCCCAATCAAAAAGAGAGTTACCATGTCAGCAAACGTCAATTTCGGCCAAAACTCACGCTTCAAGATTGGATGGATTATCGCCCTCGCATCAGCGGCTCTGATGACCCTCAACCATCTGATGCTTATTTTCGTTCTTGATGACCCACCCTTTTCTCAGGCTTTGCGGCCTTCAACCTCTACGCCTTCTTGGTCATCCTTGTTCCTTTTCGCCGGGGCGAGAAATGGGCTTGGTATACCACCTGGATTCTACCCATCGGACTGGCTGCCCCAGCCTTCATTGCCGGCAACAGCAACATAGCGATTTTTTACTATGCGGCCGCCGCCGTATGCGTGTTGGGGCTACTCCTGACGATGCGAGACTTCTTCATAAAGAGATAGTCATCCTCGTAATGCTGATTATTCAGTTCTGCATCGTCTGATAACCCTTCTGATCGTAGTTGCATGGCTATTGGAGTAAATCGGAGTGAAAAGAATGCGCGCTCCCTTAACAACTGTACTGTCCGTCGTCGTCTATGTGGATGCTTTTATGTGGCTTGTCGGTATGGTTCCCACCCTCTACTACGCATTCTCGCAAGGGCGCCTGCCAACATTCGGAGGCATTCGACTCCTGGGTGGGCCTTTTGAGAAGCTCGGCCTCGAAGCCCTGATCGTCGCCGGGATCGGGTACATCATGGTCAGCGCACTGAAGATCCTGGCAGCATATTGGTTATGGAGCTCCAGGAAGGACGGCGCGGTCCTTGAGCTGATCTTGCTCGGCCTGAGCGCCATCTTTTGGTACGGTTTCGCCCTGCCCTTGGGGCCGCTCCTGGGAATCATACAGGTCGTGTCATTGATCCTCGCCTGGAGATCCCTGGTTTGAAACAAGCATTGTCCGTGTTTTCCTTCTTTAGTGAAAGGTTTAGTTTATGCTTCAAGACATATCAACAACTCCCATCATTCAACCGGCAAATGAGTCATCCCTGGTTGCAAAGCTGGTTATTCATCCCCAGGCCATTGCCAAACGCATTGCCATCGGAACCTTCCTCGGTTTGGCATGGAGCGCATCTTTGCGGGCTTGGATGGCCTTGTTGGCATTGGAATTTGGGGAACGTCCAAAATTTACATGGGAAGGCACTTTTGGGGCGATTCTGCTCCCTGCCGCACTGATGGGGGCTTTGCTCGGCGGAGCTACCTATTTTGCACAAGCTTCACACAGTACGCGGTGGCGCTGGGCCGTGCTCTCACCCCTCTTGCTGGTCTTAGGGCCAGTCATTTTTCTACGTGATTTCATCCCTGCCCTCGTTACGACTGGATTGGGGGGTGGGGCCATCGGCGTTGCGCTGATTGGGCTGTTGGGCGGCTATGCTTTTTCGGGATTTGGAGTGCGCTGGACGCGTTGGGCTTCCGGCCTCTTCCCCATCTTGTTCTTCATTATCGCGCCACTGTATGCATTCTATTCGGTTGTGAACGGCACACTCAACGTCGGTGAATTTTTTAGTGGGGTGTTGTTTGTTCTGCTCATGGCCTTGCTAATCGCGGGGGTTAGTGCGCCCGCTCGATATTGGGCTAATCAACGCACCCTGGACTGACATCTTTAGAGCGCACTCAAAGAAAAGTTACCGTGTCTATCGAGCAAAACAAGGCCATCGTTCGCAACTACACTGAACTGACCAACGCCAGAGACTTGGACGCCGCCTTCGCCCATTTTAGCCCCAACTTTGTCGACCATGCTGCTCGTCCAGGAATGCCGCCGGGAATCCAAGGTGCCCGCCTATTTTTCAATATGCTGTTCACGGCGTTCCCTGATCTGCACACGACCATTGAGGACATCATTGCCGAGGGCGATAAAGTCGTTGACCGGATGACCTGTGAGGGCACCCATCAAGGGATGTTCATGGGCGTTCCGGCGACTGGCAAGCGGGTGAAGTGGTCTTTTATTGACATCAACCGGATAGTGGATGGCAAAGTCGTCGAACACTGGGCTGAGGCTGACACCATTGGCGTGATGCAGCAACTTGGCCTCGTTCCGCCGCCGTCTGGGCATTGAACCAAGAAACAAGATCTGAGGAGATACTCTCATGAAAATCCTTTTTGCCACCATGCCTTTCGATGGCCATTTCAACCCGCTCACCGGCGTCGCGATGCACCTCCAGGCCACCGGCCATGACGTGCGCTGGTACGCCGGGCCGAGCTACGCCGCCAAGCTGGAACGACTCGGCATCTCACACTTGCCCTTCCAGCGAGCCAAAGAGATCAACATGGACACCATCGGCGAGCTGTTCCCCGAGCGCGCCAGCCTGCGCGGCCTGGCACTCATGCGCTTTGACGGCAAGCAAGTTTTCGCCGGCAACATCGAGAACTTCTTCCAAGACGTGCGGGAGATCGACGCCTCGTTCCCCTTCGACGCGCTCTTCTGCGACGGTGCCTTCTTCGCGCTGAAGCTCATCAAGGAGAAGCTGGGCAAGCGGGTGTGTGCGTTTGGGGTGGGGCCGTACAGCGAAACCTCGAAAGACGTTCCACCGACCTTCACCGGCCTGAAGCCAGCCAAGACTGTGCTCGGCAAGCTCATCCATCAAGGGATGCGCGCGATGATGGAGCGGATGGTCATGGGTGAAATGAAGGCAATCCTCAACGGCATGCTGGCCGCCCACGGGGTCGCGCCCAGCGAAGGTTACATGTTGGATGTCTGCTATCGGAGCCCGGACGTGGTGTTCCAGAGCGGCGTGCCGGGCTTCACGTACCCGCGGCGCGAGCGCAACCCGAAGGTGAAGTTTGTCGGCGCACTGCTCCCACACAAGGCGGCCATCACGAGAGCCTTCTCCCACCCGGAGAAGCTCGACAAATACAAGCGGGTGATCCTCATCTCGCAAGGCACCGTTGACAACAAAGACCCGAGCAAGCTGATCGTGCCAGCCCTGGAAGCCCTCAAGGACACCGACGCGCTGCTGATCGCCACCACCGGCTATAGCAAGACCGAAGAGCTGCGGAAGTCTTATCCACAGGACAACATCATTATCGAAGATTTCGTTGACTTCGACTTCATCCTCGACCACACGGACCTGTTCATCTGCAATGGCGGCTATGGGAGCACCTTGCTCAGCCTCAGTCATGGGGTCCCGTTGCTGGCGGCCGGCATCCGGGAAGGCAAGAACGACGTCAACGCGCATGTGGATTACTTTGGCGTCGGCATTGATCTGCGCACCGAAAGCCCAAAGCCCAGCGACATCCGACGCGCGGCGGATCGGATTCTGACCGAACCGCGCTGGAAGCAAAACGTGGCGCGGTTGCGCGATGAGCTCAGCGGCTATCACCCGAATGAACTGATTGACGCTTACCTCTCCAACGGCAAGGCGCGCGGCTGAGATGTTCAAACCCTTCTAATCAACTACGGAGACTTTCAATGTTCGACACTGTTGGAGTTCTTATTCTCATTGTGCTGATCGCTCTGTTCGGCTTCCTGGCCATGCGCGCCTGGAAGTTGAAAAACGCCTTCTTGAAATGGGGCGGCGTAATCATCACCGGCCTGCTGACGCTGATACCGACGGCTTTGCTTGTATTGGCGCTGATTGGCTTTTACAAGCTAAACGAGCGGCACGACAACCCGGTCAGCGACATTAAGGTGGACGGAACGCCCGAACAAATCGCCCGCGGCGAGCAACTGGCCCACTCCTGTGTGAACTGCCATACACCGGGCGTCCAGCTCCCGCTCTCTGGGACTGACATGGCGGCGAAGTTTCCCTTTCCGCCGCTGGGCACGGTCTACGCCCCCAACCTCACACCCGGCGGCGATATTGACGACTGGACCGATGGCGAGGTCATTCGCGCCATCCGGGAGGGCGTGCACAAAAACGGCCGCTCACTGCTTGTAATGCCGGCGGAAACTTACCGGAATTTGAGTGACGACGACGTGCAGGCCCTGGTCGCTTACTTGCGTTCACAGCCTGCCACCGGCGGACCCACCCCAGGCGTTCACTTTAATCTGCTCGGCGCGCTGTTCACCAACCTGGTCGATTTTCGGACGGCGCAGCAGCCGGTGGGCAGTGTGACCGCGCCCCAGCCGGGGACCCCGGAGTATGGCAAGTACATGGTGGATATTCGTGGATGTCGGTCTTGCCACGGCGACCAACTGCAGGGCAAGTTAGACACTGGCGAGCCAGGCCCGCCTCCCGGCCCAAACCTCACCAAGATCGTGCCGCAGTGGACTGAAGAACAATTCATGAACTTCTTCAACACCGGCCAACTGCCTGACGGAGGGACGGTGCCGATCGTCACATTTCCCAGCGGGTTTTCGGAGCCACGCATGCCCTGGCCCATAGTAAGGGCCGCCACCACCGACGACGAATTGAAGGCCATGTACGCCTATCTGCACAGCCTGCCGCCAGTGGAAGGCCCGGTCAAATGATTGTATAGTTCCAGTTCCTATGACAGCATGTGGAGCACGGCTTAAACCCCGGTTGGGCGGCGGCCAAATTGCACATCGAGTGGCCGTCTGCATGTTCGCAGGTCGGCTGGTTGCTTCCTGCTAAACCGACATAGTTGGAGGACAAACACTATGACACTTCATGTGATGCACCTGGCCGAAGTCGCTTTCCGCGTGACAGATCTGCCCCGTTCATTAGCGTTCTATCAAGGAGTCCTTGGATTGGAGATCGTACGCGCCTACCCAACGATGGTCTTTCTAAAAGCCGGTGAATTGGATTCGCCCCTGGGTCGCGGCGGGCATCCGCAACTCCTGGTATTGTTTGATCGTCAGGTCAAGCTAGACATCGCCCTGACTACGCTCGATCATATCGCTTTTGAAATATCGCTAGAACAGTATCCGACCGAGCGCCAGAGACTTCAGCAATTCGGGGTCGAGTTGACAGAGCGTATTTGGCAAGGCGAGTATGCCTGGCTTCGAGCCCGCTCGCTGTTTTTCGACGACCCGGACGGGAATACGATTGAGTTGATCGCGCACGATCCGAGCGCCACTGATGCTGTGACGTCCAGTTAGGCCGGAGCTGTGTACCACGGCCCAAAGTCGGCTGACGCGGAACGTTGGGCGGCCGCTCATGCTTTATTGATCTTGGAGCCGACATCTCCCGACTTGTTTTGCTAGAGGTAAAAATGAATAGTTCTTTGAGACATGTTGCCTTGATTGTTCCCGATCTGCGGGCGGCTGAACACTATTACCAATCGATATTCGCCATGGAGTTAATCGGACGCGAGGCTGAACTTGCGGACGGTCAGTGGTACACGCTTCCCTTCGACAAAGGGTGGGACGAGGCCGAGGCGGCCGGCATTGAGCTCGGCATGCTCGCTCTCCGAAAGGATGAGTTCGTTTTGGCCTTGTTCCGAGGCGCTGCGCCTCCGGGACAGATCTATGTGATTGGCCTTGCGATGCCCACAGAGGAGATCGCCAGGGTTCGAGCTCGGTTGCCAAAGGAGGCGGAGGTAAGTGACGCGGGTCCGGATCACCTTGAATTCCGCGACCCTTACCAGATCGTGTGGCAGATTTCAGTTCCTGGAGTTGAATTCCGCACCTCCGGGGATTTCGCAAACCGTTGGCTCAAGCTTTGACTGCCGAGGAACTACTCGACTTGAATAGGTTATGGTGGCACTGGGATAGGTAATGCTGGCCGCCTTCGGCGTGACGCGGGATGTGAGAGTTCAGAGTAAGTGGGACACAAAATTTAGTTCTCTTTGGGCGGGTCGGTTGGGTCGAAGGAGTCGATGTTCCCCTTTTACGGCACGCTTCGCGAGACAAGAAATCTGTTGTCCGCGACATCCGATCAAAATGCCCTAATTTTAGAGGCTGCGGGAGATGGATTCGAACCACCGTAATGACATCCAGAGTGTCACGTCCTGCCGCTAGACGATCCCGCAAAGTATATAAAAACCCCTTTCCACTATTTTGCTTCGGATAAACCTCGCAACTTTTTATTTTTGCCACCCCAAGTCGCTGTCTGGCTGTGACAATTAGGGCAAAGCAATCGCAGATTCTCCAGACGGTTGTTTTTGCCGTTTCCATCAACGTGGTCTAACTCTAGTGGCAAGCGTTGGCCGTGCCATTCAGTAATACCACATCCATAACATTTTGGCTCAAGTAATCCGGCCTGCAAAAGGCGAGTTTTTAAGTGAGCGCGTTTTGTATCCCGACCTTCGACCAACAAAGCCGAAATTGGAATGCGATGGTCATGCGGCTTGATACGCCCAGTTTGGATGGCGTCATCCCAAGCGGCTTTGCTAAACCCGAATTGCTTGATACATTCCGCTCGCCGATGCCCAGCATCATGGTAAGCCTGTATCTCATCCCAATTATACCGGGGTGTTCCGCCTCTCGACAAGCCCAATTTCTCGGCATGATAACTAATGGTTGCGGTTGAACAACCAATAGCCTTAGCGATTTCGCTATAAGAGGCTCCGATCGTTAGCCATTTGCGAATGGCATCCTTTTTGGACATATAGACCACATCCCAATATTTCCAGCGCGGGCGGATTTTACCACACGCCCCACGCACTGTAAACGGAAGTTGTTGTTATAATGCGCGGCAACAAATTCCTCACGAAAAGTGAACCTATGTCCGTGACCGAAACTTCCACTTCTGTTGATTTTCTGCGCGCCGCTGTGGCCGACGACAATACTTCGGGCCGCTTTGGTGGGCGCGTGCACACCCGCTTTCCGCCGGAGCCTAACGGCCATCTCCACATTGGCCATGCCAAAGCCATTTGCATTGATTTCGGCGTGGCGGAAGAAAACGGCGGCCAGTGCAATCTACGTTTTGACGACACCAATCCGGTGAAGGAAGAGGTGGAATATGTCGAGGGTATCAAGGCCGACATCCGCTGGTTGGGCTTTGATTGGGAGGAGCGCGAATTTTACGCCTCCGATTATTTTGAACAGTTGTATGCCTACGCCGTTAAGTTGATTGAAAAAGGCAAAGCGTATGTGGATGACCTGAGCCTGGAAGAAGTGCGCGCTTACCGTGGTTCATTAACCGAGCCGGGCAAAGACAGCCCCTATCGCAACCGCTCCGTCGAGGAGAATCTCGATTTGTTCCAGCGGATGCGGGCGGGCGAGTTCCCCGAGGGGGCGCGCATTTTGCGGGCCAAAATTGATATGGCCTCCGGCAATATGAACCTGCGCGACCCGGTGCTCTATCGCATCCTGTACACCGCCCACCATCGTACCGGAGACAAGTGGTGCATTTATCCGCTCTACGATTTCGCACATGGTCAGTCTGACTCCATCGAGGGCGTTACCCATTCACTGTGCTCACTGGAATACGAAGACCATCGCCCGCTCTACGATTGGTTCCTCGACGAACTCGAAATCTATCATCCGCGCCAGATCGAGTTTGCGCGCCTCAACCTATCCTATACGGTAATGAGCAAGCGTAAACTCCTGCGGCTGGTTCAGGAAGGCCATGTGCGCGGCTGGGATGACCCCCGGATGCCCACCCTCTCCGCCTATCGGCGGCGCGGCTACACGCCTGAGGCCATTCGCGAATTTATCCGGCGCGTCGGCGTTTCCAAGAGCGCCAGCTTTGTGGATATGGCCTTGCTGGAGCACTGCATCCGCGAAGACCTGAACAAGACCTCCCCGCGCGTGATGGGGGTGTTGCGGCCTCTGCGCGTGGTGATTGACAACTACCCGGAGGGGCAGGTGGAAGAATTGGACGCGGTGAACAACCCCGAAGACCCCAGCGCCGGAACGCGCCGTGTGCCGTTCTCGCGCGTGCTTTACATCGAGCAAGATGATTTCCGCGAGAACCCACCACCCAAGTATTTCCGTCTCTCGCCGGGGCGCGAGGTGCGTTTGCGCTATGCCTACTTTATCAAATGCGAAAGTGTGGTGAAAGATGAACAGGGCCATGTAATTGAACTACACTGCACCTACGACCCGGCCACACGCGGTGGCGACGCGCCCGATGGCCGCAAAGTCAAATCCACCATCCACTGGCTCTCCGCCGCCCACACGCTGGAGGCCGAGGCGCGTCTGTATGATCGGCTCTTCACCAAAGAAGACCCGGAAGAGGGCGAAGACTACATCCCAAATTTGAATCCAAAATCGTTGGAGATACTGGCAAAATGCTACATGGAGCGGAGCTTAGTGGGCGCAACCCCCGGCGCACGCTATCAGTTTGAGCGCAATGGTTATTTTTGCGTTGACCCCGACTCACAGGCCGGGAAACCAGTCTTCAATAGAACGGTGACGCTTAGGGATGAGTGGGCGAAGATTGACGCGAAGCAGGCACAACCGAAGTAAGTGGCGCTGGTAGCGTGACAGGCTGTGATATTAGGCCCCGACGCGCCTCCAGACCGCCGCATACTTTTTGAGGTACTTGCTGTCGGCCTCCGTCTCAATCACTTCCAGCGCCTTTTCCCTGACCTTCTCATCCTTCACCTGGTCATACACAGTCCGAAGACTTTGGAGGATGTCATAGCGGATCAAGGTGCAGTTCTTTTCCGTAACGCACTCCTTGAACCGCCCGGCCAGACCATCCACCAATTGTTTTTGTTGTTTCTTGCCGACGACACCCACTTTCCAGAGGGCTTGCATACAATGCCGCGCGGTGACAAAGCGCTCATCTTTGGTCACGGCCAATAGAGCCTTGAAGTCCTTTCGCATCCGGTTCTCTGGGTCGCTCTTGGCCAGGTTGCAGAGGACTTGGGCCGCAATGGCCCGCACATGGTTGTCTGGGTGACTTAAGCCTTCCACCAGTTCGGCCCACACCTCGTAGGCCCAATCAACGGGTTTGTCCGTCACCTTGAGAATATAGAAGAAGGCTTGGTTTTGCGTGGCTCGATCTTCCGAGTGCAGATTATCCAGGTTGGTCCGGGTGGTTCTGTTCATCGAATTCTCCTGTGGGACCAGGAATAGTTTGCCTTATGAGTGTTAGCGAATCTCGAATGTTGGAAAATCTGGATTAATGACCAATGGCCCGGATATACCGCTCGGCCGAGCGTTTGACGGCGTTTTTTGCGTCCGTCTGGATAACTTTATCCCATCCCATGCTGTAGAGGCGATCATACGCGAAGGGTTCCACCGCCGAGATAATGCGCTCCACGGCCGTGCGGTTCAGAGGAATATCATTTGGATAGCTATACATGAACGTCGCCCAGCGCGGATCAGCCACCACCATAATCGTATCGCCGGTCATTAGAACACCTTTGCCGTCTGCGCCCGCGCCCCAGTGCAAGACACTGGAGCCAGGGAAATGTCCCCCACAACGAATCAATGTGACATCAGGCAGCAGCGGATAGGTCTCTGTTTCCCAATAGACGATCCGCTTATCGGGCCGCATCACCCAGGGTTCATTATCCCGGTGCAAGTAGATGGGGGCATCATGGAACGCCCGGCTCCATTCCACCATCGAGTCGTAAAAATGCGGGTGCGAAATGGCCATCGCATCCACACCGCCCAGCGCATTCAAGGCCGCCACGGTCACATCGTCTATCAGACTGTTGCAATCCCACAACACATTGCCTTTGGGAGTCTGGATGAGTAGCGGGCGCTGGCCGATGGCGAAGCCGGGTACGGTGGCGATGCCGGTCAAGGCCGCTTCGACACTGCGAATTTCATTATGATGGTGTTGCCTTAATCTCACGGTTCGCTCATTTTCTGGACGAAATCGCAAATTGAAAAATCCGCGATTTTGCCTAGAAAACAAGGCTTTTGTGAACATGCCGCCTGAAGCAGCTTGGTATGCAACCTAAGATTTCACACCATTGACTATCCTGCGTCAGGCCGTCTGGGAGAAACACGCAATATCTCGGCCATTTTTGCATGTTTTGGCCAGAATTTGAGTTTCTCCCCCAAAAATGAGCGAACCGTGAGTTAATTCATCGAGCGTGGTCCATTGTTGCCCGGAGGCCTTCACATACTGGCGGTCATCCGCACAAATTTTGCAGATGTCTACCGGATAATGATCGCTGGCCGCGTATTGGATGCCGCAGGTGGCGCAGATGTAGTTGGGCATGATCGTGTCTCTTCATTCTTTTCTGTCAGGCTGGTAGCGAAGGAGAACAACGCCTGAACCGACGGCCTTCGTTTCAACCAGATTCAGTTTGGCATCGCTCCCCTCCTGAAAGAGACGCTTTCCGCTCCCCAGAACAATTGGATAGACCAGTAGCCGATATTCATCAATGAGGTCATGCTGCATCCGTGTATGGATAAGCGTACCGCTACCGTGGATCACGATGTCTTGGCCAGGTTGTTGCTTCAGTTTGGAGACTTCTTCGGCGACGTTCTCTTGGATAATTATTGAATTGTTCCACTCCGCCTTTTCCAGGGTCGTGGACACAACATATTTGGGGAGGCTGTTCATCCGGTCCGCATAACCCTGTTCATCCGTCCGGGATGGCCAGGCGGCGGCAAAGCCCTCATTGGTGATCCGCCCCAACAGCAGTGCGTCGCTGGCGAAGTGTTTCTCGAACTTGAATTTCCCGATGTCGTCGTTCCAAAATGGGAAGGACCACTTCTGCGGCTCTTCCGTGACGCCATCCAGCGTTACGAACTCGGTGACGATTATTTTTCTCATGTTAGTTTTCCTTTACAACGCTGAATCGAAGATGGGTTACGCCAGCGGATTCTATTACCTGCGTGCTTTCCAGTTCAAGTTGCCCGGCGCGGGTATACTCGAACAGTCGGATACCGTCGCGTCGCATTTAATCCTCAAGCCAGTGGGTGACGAACTGCTTGTTGACATGGATATCAATTTGCCGCAGTCGTCTATCACTCGAATTCATGAACTTGTGCGGCAAGCCTGCTGGGACAATGATGATCTGTCCGGCGTGGGCTTCAAGCATGGTGGTGCCAACGGTGAAGGTGGCCATGCCTTCCTGGATGATAAAAATCTCTTTGTAAGGATGCTTATGCAAGCGTATGGCGCCCCCGGGCGGCATGTCAACCCAAATAAACGAGACCTCGGTCTCTTGATGCTGAGAGCCCTCGAACTCATAGGTGTTGCCATCACGCGGCAATTCATCTCGGTTAAGGATGGTGTAATTCACATCGGTCTCCATTAAGATGAATTATCAAAAGTCCAACGCTGTCCTTAGATTATTTCTTGTCAGGCTGGTAGGTCAAGATCGCAACACCATTGCTGGTCGTCTTTGAATCCGCAAGTTGCAGGTGTTTGATTGCCCGCCCATCCTTAAACAAACGTGCACCACTGCCAGCAATCACAGGGTAGATTTCAAGTCGAAGCTCGTCGAGCAGGTCTGCTTGTAGCATGGCTTCAACCAGCGTGGGGCTTCCATGGATGCCGATGTTCTTTCCAGGCTGTTGCTTCAGTGGCGTGATCGCCTCAGCCAGATTGCCTTTGATTAGCGTTACGTTTTCTCGCGTTCCCCACGTAACGCGATCCAGTGTCTGTGAGAACACATACTTTGGCACGTTGTTGATATGGCTGGCGAATGGCTCAACAGTCGAATTCGGCCAATAGTCTGCCCACTCCTGATAGGTGACGCGCCCCAGCAGCATGGCATCCTCCTCCGCCACTTTTGCAAAGAAATCTGCCAGCACTTCTTCCGTATCGCGTAGTTTCACGATCGTATCAATGATCGCATCAACCACAACGACTCCATCCAAAGTGATGAACAGATGCACAACTACTTTTCTCATGGTGGTTTTCCTTTCGTGATTATTTTACAACCCGGAAGCGAAGATGGGTGACGCCCGTTCCCTCAATCACCCGATGCTCTCCAGATCACGGGGATTAGGTCCAAGATGGTCGAACAATCGGATTCCCGCGCCCAGCAGAATGGGTGCCAGATGGACGTGGATCTCGTCGAGCAGGCCCGCCCGCAGGCATTGTTGCACAATAGTGGTGCCGCCGATGCCCACGACTTTCTCGCCCGCAACTCTCTGCGCCAACATCACCGCCTGTTCTACCCCTTCGGTGACAAACGTAAACGGCGAGCCTGGCTTAACCCACTCTTGGGGAATGCGGTGTGTGACGATAAACATCGGCACGCCCAGGGGTGGTTTGCCGCCGTAAGCGTCCGAAACATCAAAGTCGCGGCGGCCGGTCACAATCGCCCCGATCGCTCCCCAGGCTTTCTGAAGAAGCTCGGCGCTGGCGCGTGAGATTTTGAACACCATCGGGGTGCCCGCCACCGGAAAATCAGTATCACCGCTGGTATACCAGCGAAAAATCCGATCCACCTCATCGTTCGGCCCGGCGATAAAACCATCCAGCGGCATGGTGAATTCGGCCATGACTTTGCCCATGTCAGTTCTCCTTTTGGACCTGAGCCGATTGAGCGGTACTTATTCTTCTTGGTTGGGACAGTCGTAAAGCAAAACAACGCCTGAACCGAACGTCCTTGATTCGACAAGTTTCAGCTTCATTTAGACTCATCTATCAACTTCACCAATGCTTTTACTACTTTTGCCAGAGCGGTTTTTTTGGCTTTCACATCTTTCATATCAGAGAAGTAAACCATTCGCCGGGCAGGATAATTGCCTTCCAGTAGCTTGTTCTTGATGTTGACAACCTCGGGGGCATGAAAGACAAGATGAACATGGTGTTTGGCCGAAAGGTTAAATGTGACCAGATAACTCACGGTTCGCTCATTTTCTGGACGAAATCGCAAATTGAAAAATCCGCGATTTTGCCTAGAAAACAAGGCTTTTGTGAACATGCCGCCTGAAGCAGCTTGGTATGCAACCTAAGATTTCACAC
>Ga0247727_10014160_pt1 | contig 13306 bp, 12 predicted proteins | sample WisWelCaveWW1625_FD_202498 | JGI IMG/M metagenome (GOLD analysis project Ga0247727, IMG submission 202498) | Biofilm microbial communities from Wishing Well Cave, Virginia, United States - WW16-25 | ecosystem: Environmental > Aquatic > Deep subsurface > Groundwater > Cave microbial mat | place... | reverse complement strand
TCGCGCCGAGTTTGCCGATCGGCAACTCATGCCGCGCTGCAATTTCGCGAGTGGCCGTCGCCAGCGCGTGCAGCGCGAACTCCGTGAGCGGCACGCCGTCCATTTCCAGCGCGTAGCCGGCACCGTCAGAACTGACCTGAATCAAGTCCGCCGCGCCGCCGTCGGCAAACGTGCGCAGATCCACGAGCCGCACGGGCGGCCCCTTGCCCGGCTCGGCGCCGAGCACGACCGCGGCGCAGCCGTCGCCGAACAGCGCCGCCGATTCGCCGCGCGGGCCAGGCACGAGCGACATCAGCCGGCTATGCGCCTCGATCGACACGACGAGCACCGGGCCCCACTGGCCCACGACCGCGCTGGCAAGCGACACCGCAGAAAGAAACCCAGTGCACGCGCCGCCCAGCTCGAAGCACGGCGTCGTCGCCGGCAGACCGATTCGCTGATGTACGGCCGCGGCCAGTCCGACGCACAGCGGCGGCGCCTCGGACACCGTGAACAGCGCGGCTACGGCGTCGCTTGGCACGCGGCTGTTGCGAAGTGCATCCGACGCGCACACGGCCGCCGCCTCGATCGGATCCTCGTCGCCCCACACGCGGCGCTGCAAAATGCCGGCGCGTCGCTCGATCCAGCCGCGTGGCCGGCCCACCGCTTCGTCGAGTTCCGGACCGTGCTGTACCGCGCGTGGCAGCCGCGCCGCGGCCCCCGCAAGCCAAATCGCCTTGTCAGCAGCCGGCCGCGCCCGCGTGGCCTTCATTTCGTCTAGCTGTCGCGCCGCACGTACACCGAGCAGCCCGGCCAAACCGCCGCGCGGTGGCGGCATCGCGACCTGCGAGTCCGCCGCGTTCACCGGCGCCAGCCCGGCCGCGCTCATCTTGCGCGAAAGCTCCGCGACCGTGCTAAACCGGCCCTCGACACATTCTTCAATCGTCGCCAACTCGCAACCGCAATCGTCCGCCACCACGCCGAGAAACTCGACCATCGCCATTGAATCGAATGTGTCCGAAAACCGCGCGTCGGGCGCAAGCGGCTGGTCATCCTCAGCGCCGAGATCTTCCAGCACGCCGCGCATCACGCTGAGCAAGTAGTCGGCGAGTTGTGTTTCAGCGACTGACATTAGAGTTGGACTTCCTCCGCTGGGAAAAATCCGTCCGCCATCAACCAGCAACGCCGCTCGCCGCGGCCGGAATCATAGCCACGGCTCAGACCAACGCGCACTGCGATCGTCGGTGCCATTTTCAAAATCGTTTCGCGCATGACCCTCGCACGACCCAGCGCGTCCGCCGCCGATCGCTCGGCGTGGCACAGCAAGTGATGGTCCTTGACCGGCAGTAGTTTGGTGCCAACACCAGGCACACGCAAGCGTGCTCGCACGTCCGGCTCGGCTGCCCCCTCGCGCTGTGACGCGTCGAACCAGATTTCGTGCGAAGGCACGATCACCGTCACCAGGCTTCGCTCGCCCGTTCCCGGCCGCAAAAACGCGGACGACCGCGTCGTGAGCAGCGGCACCCCAAAGTACGGCGTGGTCTCCTCCGCACACGTCTGCCGTAGGATCGCCGGCCGATCTTCTGAAGCGACGGTTCGGCCCGTCGGCCGCATGGATCGCACCCAAACGTCTTCAGTGTGCGGCCGTTCCACATCCGCCGGTTTTGGCTCGACCAATTCCACGATGTCCCAACGTCGCAGCGTGTCCAATTGGCTGAAAAACCAGCCCACGTTTGGCGGCGGCCGATCAGGCCGATCAAGCTGCCGGCTGCGCGATCCGCCCAGCAACGCGTCAACAACACCCCACAGTCTCGGCCGCGCGATTGGAGCGGTTGCGGCGAGCGGCATCGGCCGGACCGTGCGCCAGCCGTCGCCCTCCGCCACGAAACCGGCGACGCAGTACGTCTTGCCCATGCGAGTCCAATCAACCAGGATCATCTCCATGGCGAGACCCCTCGCGGGTTGGTCCGCGCCGCGCGTGGCACGGGTGCGTCAGTAGGCGAACTCCGCCGTTCGCGGACTGGTCGCCGCACTTGGGTGCCCGGTCGCCGCGGTGATCGCACTCGCGGTCGTGCAATCCGCAAGCGGCGACAACTCGGCCCACTTCAAAGTTGCGGCTCTGGCGCGTTGTGATATAAGAAACATTATCTGGGCTGAGAACTCGAATGCAATTCTCTCGCGTGGGCGAATTTGATAGTCGCGGCATGGACCCGGCCGGCAGTGCCGCCGACGGGCGACGACTGTCCGAACGCCTATTCACGATCGGTCACTCGCATCACGAAATCGAACGATTCATCGCACTGCTTCGCGGCGCCGGCGTGTCGGCTGTCGCTGACGTGCGGTCGAGCCCGTACAGTGCTCGGATGCCGCAGTTTAGCCAGGCGGAGTTGCGGCGGTCGCTCGCGTCGCACTCACTCGCGTACATTTTTCTGGGGGACGAGTTGGGCGGTCGGCCGCGCGATCCGGCGGTTTACGACGGCGACGGCCGAGTCGATTATTGGCGCGTGCGCTGCACCACGGTTTTTCGCGGCGGCGTCGAGCGGCTGTTGCACGCAATCGACGAACACTCGATCGCGCTCCTGTGCGGCGAAGAAGATCCGCTCGATTGCCACCGCGGACTCATGATCGCGCCGGAATTGGTCGGCCGCGGCATCTGCCCGCGTCACGTGCGCGCAGACGGTTCGATCGAAACGACGGCCCAGCTCGAATCGCGGCTCTGCAAGATCACCGGCGTGGGCGGCGGCATGATGAACGGGCTGTTCGCGGCGAGCATCGCGGCGGCGGAGCGGGCTGAGTTGCTCGACGAGGCCTACCGCGAGCAGGCACGCCGCAAGGCGTTTCGCCTGCCGCCCGGACAAAGCTTCGCGGTGATCGGCGGCATCGAGGAGTTTTCGACCGAATGAACATTCGCCTGCTCACGATCGGCTTCACGCAGAAATCGGCCGAACAGTTCTTCGGGCTGTTGGCCGGCGCGGCCGTCGCCCACGTGCTCGACATCCGCGAGAACCGGTCCGGGCAACTGTCGGGCTTCGCGAAGGAGCAGGACCTGCGTTATTTTCTGCCGCGGCTGATCGGCGCGGAGTACGACATCGAGCCGCTGCTGGCGCCGTCGCCGGAGATTCGCGACGCGTACAAGGCGACGAAAGACTGGGCGGCGTATGAGCGATCGTTCATGGCGATGATCGACGATCGCCGCGCCGGCGATTTGATACAGCCGGAACGATTCGACCGGCCGACCGCGCTGTTGTGCTCGGAGCCGACGCCGGAGAAATGCCACCGGCGACTCGTCGCCGAATACTTCGCCGCGCGATGGCGGCCGCTCGGCCACACGGTCGAGATTGAACACCTTGTGATTCCGAAACCGAAAAAGCCGCGCACGCCGCGCATGAAACCGGCCGGCGAATCACCGTGATCACGAAACCGATACTCAACGCCGACGAAGCGATTCGCGCTGTGACCGACGGCATGATTGTGCTCGTGCCCGGCTTCCTCGCGTGCGGCACACCGGAGACGCTGATCGACGCGCTGATTGCCGCGGGCACGAAAGACCTCACGGCCGTGTGCAACGACTCGGCGTATCCCGATCGCGGCATCGGCAAGTTGATTCGCGCGCGGCGGCTGCGGCGGTTCATCACGACGCATCAGGGCACGAACTCGGACATGAAGAACCGGGCGACTTCGAGCGACGACGGCGGCATTCAAGTGGAGTTGGTGCCTCAGGGCACGCTGATCGAGCGGCTGCGCTCGGGCGGCGCGGGACTCGGCGGAGTGCTCACGCCGACCGGCATCGGCACGCCAGTCGAAAACGGCAAACAAAAGATCGCCGTGAACGGCCGCGATTACCTGCTCGAACTGCCGCTGCGCGGTGACGTGGCGCTGATCCGCGCCGAGACGGCGGACCGCGCGGGCAACTTGATCTATCGCCACACGGCCCGCAACTACAATCCCGTCATGGCCACCGCCGCCGACCGCGTGATCGCCGAAGTGGCCCGCGTCGTCGAACTCGGCGAACTCGATCCCGACCGCGTCGAGACGCCCGGCATCTATGTCGATGTGCTCGTGCTGCGGCCGTGACCGGCAATTCCGCCGGGCCGGCGCTTCCGCTACTTACTGGTTGCCCGCGGCAGCACGCCGTTCATGCCCTCGCGCCACGAGTTGAGTTTCTCGGCCATTTCCGCGGCGGTCGCGGCGGCGTCAAGCCGCGAGGTGTCGATGTCTTCGTAGAGTCGCCGCTGCCACGTCGCGTCGAAGTCGGGGTTCGGCGTATTCTCTTGTGCGGCCACTGACTTTCGCCACGCGCTGAGTTGCGAGAGAAGTTCGTCGGCGCGGCGCGGCTCTCGTGCGGAAAGGTCGTGGGTCTCGCTGCGATCATTCGCAAGGTCAAACAACTCGACGCGGCCGGCGTCGTAATGTTCGATGAGCTTCCAATCGCCGACACGAATCGCGCCGGCCGGCCGGCCGCCCTGATTCGTGTAGTGTGGGAAATGCCAGAAGAGCGGCCGCGCCGCGAGGTCGCCGCCCGCCAGCAGCCCCGCGAGACTCACGCCGTCCAGCGGCCCACCCGCTTCGACGCCGCAAAACTCCGCGAGCGTCGGCACCCAGTCGGTGCTGATGACCGGCGTGTCCACCACGCGGCCCGCGGGCACGCGCCCCGGCCAGCGCACTATCAGCGGAATCCGCAGTCCGCCCTCGTACAAATAACCTTTGCCCGCGCGGAATGGCGTGTTGTGCGTGGCCGGCGTGTTCGGCGTTTCGAGCACGTGCAGCCCGCCATTGTCCGACGTGAAGACAACCAGCGTCCGCTCGGCGATACCCAGCTCGTCGAGCTTCCGCATAATTCGTCCGACGCTCGCGTCAAGCGTTTCGATCATCGCCGCGTAGATCGGGTTGAACGCGTCTTTGTACTTCGCGACAAGTTCCGGCCGCGCCGCGAGCGGCACGTGCGGGTTGTTGTGCGGAAGGTACAAGAAGAACGGGCGGTCCTTGTTATCGGCGATGAATCGCTCGGCGTGCTCCGTCAGGTCGCTCTCGCCCTTGCCGCCCTCGCTGTCGGACGGCGGCGTATTCGCCTTGCCGGCGTGCATGACATCGAAGCCCTGCCGCTCCGGTCCGAACCCCGCGCCGCCCAGATGCCACTTGCCGATGCAGGCGGTCGCGTAGCCGGCCGGTTTCAGCAACTCGGCGATCGTCGTCTCTTCGAGCGCGAGCTGCTGATTGATCTTCGGGTGCAGCAGTTTCTGCGACTTCGCGTCCGCGCGGCCGGGCAGAAACGTCGTGAGCCGCAGCCGCGCCGGCGACTTGCCCGTCATCAGCGCCGCCCGCGTTGGCGAACAAATCGGCTGAGCACAGTAGGCCGTCGTGAACCGAGTCCCCTGCCCCGCCAGCCGGTCCAGATTCGGCGTCCGCTGGTCGCGCCTACCGTAACAACCGAGGTCGTTGATGCCAAGGTCATCGGCAAGAATGAAAACGACATTCGGCCGCGGCGCGTCCGCGGCGACTGAGCCGCCGGCCGCGAGCGAAACGATCAGTGTTGAAAGAAGCGTTTGCACGACAGCGATGTACGTCAGGCTTTAGCCTGATCTTGTGTGCAGCAATCGTCGGCAGCAGTCAGGCTGAAGCCTGACATACGGCTCGAACAGCTTGCTTGACCGTTTTTTGAGAATCCGATATAAGCCGCGTCCCTTGCCAGCGTCGGCTGATCTTCTCACGCGAGACCGAGCCGGCGACGACGGCGTCAAGCTAACCGGAGCAGTTGCGGAATGCCAGTTCCAAACTTCTTGATCATCGGCGCGCAGAAGTCGGGGACGACGTGGGTCTCGCACCGGCTGATGCAGCACCCGCAAGTGTTCATCGAGCAGGGGACGTACTTTTTCGACAACCCGACGCACTTTGCGCGCGGCGTGAACTGGTACTCGCGCTGTTTCGAGGCGGGCGCGGGCAAGGCGGCGATCGGCGAGAAGACGCCGTCGTATTTGTGGGGCGAAAAATTTCCGGCGAGCGGCGAGGCGACGAATGTGCCGCGCCGTGTGCGCGATGTGTTGCCGCACGCCAAGCTGATCATCGTGCTGCGCAACCCGGTGACGCGGGCCGTGTCACAGTTCAATCACTCGATCCGGTCCGGCAAATTGTCGCCGTTCGTCAACATCGACGCGGCACTCACCGGGCGCCGGCCCGACGCGGTGCGCGGGCTGGGAATATTCGAGCGCGGGCTGTACTCGCGGCAGATCGAGCGATGGTTTCAGTTTTTCCCGCGCGAGCAGTTTCAGATTCTCGTGTTCGAGCGCGACGTGATGCAGCAGCCGCTGCCGTGTCTCGATCGGCTGTGTCGGTTTCTCAGCATCGATCCGGCGTTCCAATTCAAGACGGTTGCGAACCGAGACAACGAGAAGCTGTCGAAGATCGAGCTGATTTTGAAATACTACGTTCCGCCGCTGCGCAGGGTGCTGCGGCCTATCATCAAGCGATTGGCGAAAGAGAGTTTTCGACCGCAATCGGCGACGCTGGCGCATTTGCACGAAGCTTACGCCGAGGAGCGCGAACGGCTCGCCACGCTGGTCGGCGTGGAACTGTCTTGCTGGGAGCGAGCGCGGTCCGCGGCCGCGTGAGGCGCCGTCCGCCGTCCGCAATGAATTCGGAACGAAGCGAGGCCACTCGGACCACGAACGAAAGGCGTGATTGCATGGGAATCGCACGGTCGATCGTGAACACGATCAAGGCGTGGGGCGGCCCGAAGCAGCCGCAGGGCCACGTCATTTCGTATCCCAAGAGCGGCCGCACTTGGCTGCGCGTGCTCGTCGGCCGCGCGATCTGCCGCAAGTTTGACATCAGCGACCGGCGCCTGCTCGACACGCTAGAAGCGACGAGCATCGCCGGCGTGCTGCCGACCGAGTTCACGCACGACGGCTCCGGTATGCGCGAGGGCACAACCTGGCTGCAGATGGTTGTCGCGAAGGCCGACTACCGCGACAAGAAGGTCTGCGTGCTCGTGCGCGACCCGCGCGACGTCATGGTCTCGTGCTACTTTCAGGCGACGAAGCGGATCAACGTGTACGACGGCCCGATCAGCGAGTTCATTCGCTGCGACCACCTCGGCGCGCGGCGCTGTGCGGCGTTCTACCGCAACTGGTGCGAGAACCGATCGGTGCCGCGCGAGTTTTTGCTGGTGCGCTATGAAGAGATGAAGGCCGACACGCGGCGCGTGCTGCGCGGCGTGCTCGAATTCATCGGCGTGAGCGGCATCGACCAGTCGCTGCTCGACGACGCGGTCGAGTACGCCAGCTTCGAGAACATGAAGAAGATGGAAACCAGCCAGCAATTTCAGCGGCAGGTGCTCAAGCCCGGTGACGTGAACGATCAAGAATCGTTCAAGGTGCGGCGCGGCAAGGTCGGCGGCTATCGCGACTACTTGAACGACGACGACTGCGGATTTCTCGATCAGGTGCTCGTCGAAGCGCGTTGCCCGCTGCTCGAACCGTACCTGCCGAAGGCCGCGCAAAACGCCGCATGACCCCGCTTCCGCGAATCACACGACGCGCCGCCGGCGCCGCCATTCGACAACCGCAAAACCGATCATCAGTCCCGCCATGTCGGCAAACCAATCAACGACATCGCCGTGGCGGCTGCCGAGCGACCATTGCGCCACTTCGACTGCCGCCCCGTGTACGGCCCCGACGAGGAGCAGCCCGCCGAGCGCCCGCGCCCTCGGCCGCAACCCGAATGCAAATCCGCCGACCAGCATCAGCCCCAGATAGCCGCCGCCGTGGACGAGTTTGTCCCAGTGGCCCGCGTCCGCGATATCGCGCGGCAGCACGCCGCGCAGCCCCAGAATCGCCAGTGGATCGCGCACGACCAGCAGCCACGTCCAGACGATTGCACTAAGCAAAAAAACTGTTGCCAGCACTCGGTGACGGCGCGGAAGCGATGCGTTCAAACAGGTTCATCCTCCTTCAGGCGCACTCATCGGACGGACGACGCGCGGTTGACTACCGACATTAGCCCGACGCATCTTTATTGTGTGGACGGCCAGTCGAACGGCGTCGGCAATTCGCGGCCGTGTCGCACGTAGATCGCACAGCCAGGCCAACTGTAGCGAGCGTCAATTTCAAAGTTCTCCACGAGGAATGAGATCACCTCGGCCGATAGGCTGCGGCGCAAGTTGCCGTCCATGAGCACGACCCGCGTCCGCTCGTCGGCCAGCGCTCGGCGTACGCCGGCGACTTTCTCCGCGTCGGGCACCATGGGCCACGAGTGGTGATTGATCCAGAAATACGCGAACGCGTGCGGCCGCAGCGCGCCGAAGCCGGTGAACCCGTCGAGGAACTGATCCTCCGGATCGGTCGCGCGCAGCAGTCGCTGAAAGTGCAGCACTTGGAATTCGTGCGTTCGACTCCATGCGACGAATTGTGCGTGATGGAACGGCGCGGCGGAAACGGCGCCGCTCGCGATCAGCGCGAACACGGCCAGCCGTCGTGTGGCGAGCAGAGTTGCGGCCGACCCGAGCACCAACGCGACGATCACTGCGACGTGCCAGACGGGATCGACGGGCGAAGTTTTCCACGCCCTGAAAATCGCCGTTGCCGTTACGCCGATTGCCGCGGCGACGGCTAGCCAGCGCGTGCCGCGAGCGGTGCCGGCCGCGACAGCCGATTTTGCAACGAGTTCGCTCAGCGCCCGCGCGCCGAAGAGTGCGGCCAGCGGCCAGTGCGGCAAGTAATACTGCAAGAACGCGGCCGGAACGACGAGCAGCCCGGCGGCATGCGCGAGCACGCCTCCGATGAGCACAAGGACGCCGGACCGCAACGCCGCAGCGTGCCGGGCGTCGGCCAGCGTTAACACAAGTCCAGCAGCCGCCGCGCCGTAAAAGACCGGCCCTTCGATCAAACACATGTTCAAGTAGTTCCGCACCGGCTCGCGGCTCTTCCAGTTCAGCGGACGCCAAATCGTGTCGCGCAGGAAGTCGTCGAGCGAACCCTGCGCCGAGAAAAACAGCATAAATCCGCCGGCCACGAGCACGGCCCCGGCGATGGCGGCGCCGAGTCGCGACCAGAATCCGCGGCCAGTCAATTCGGCATCCACTACGCCGCCCACTTGCGCCGCAGCCACGCGTCGTCGCGTTTCGACAAACAACGTGACAAAGTATCCAGCGACCATGCCCGCCGCGACGAAGACCACTTTCTGCGTGCAAAAGAATCCGCCAGCCAGCGACGCGCCGAATACTCCCGCCCAGCGCCAGCCGCGCGGGCCGAACGAATCGGCCGCCGCGCACAGCGCGATCAGCACGAGCGGCACGGCGACGTTGTCCGGCCGCCATTCAATATTCTTCTCCTGAAACGGCGGCAGCAGCACGAGCAGCAGCGACGCGAGCGAGCCGCCCCAACGACCGTACAACCGATTGCCCAGCCGCCACACCAGCGCGATCGTGATCGCGCCAAGCACCCAAATGACGAACCGGCCCGCGGCCAGCACGTCGAGCGACGCACCTCGCCACCAAAAGAGCGGCAGCGAAACGTACCACAGCACCGGCCCGTGCTGCTCGAAGAAATCGCGATACGGCACCATGCCGCGCCATACGCAGAACCCCGCGTGCAGGTGCTCCAGTTCGTCCGGGTCCCACAGCCGATGAAACACCAGCCAGAGTCGGGCGACGATCGCCGCGACGACGACGACGGCGAGTGTGCGCGGCCCCCAACGATCCAGCCAATCGGCCGGCGCGACCTGCTCGGATCGTTCGCTCATGAAAGTCCTTTGGCTCGCACGCCGGCGACTCTACAATCGGAACCGACGAGAATCGCCCCGAAATCCACGCGGCCGAGACACACTGGAGACTCGATGGCCGACCCGAACGACAGCGTTCCGAACGCCGCCGGCCATCGGCAACGGCTCTGGCAGGGCCACGCGGCGGTCGTCGCGGTCAGCCTAGTCGCGTCACTGCCGTTCTGCAACAAAGCCTTTCACGTCGATGATACGCTCTACCTAGAGATCGCGGAGCAAATCCTCGTGAGCCCGTTGCGGCCGTTTGACGGTGCGATCAACTGGCAGCAAGTCACTGAGCCGGCGTGGAACGTCAGCATCAGTCCGCCCGGCTTCAGCTATTGGCTGGCCGGCTGGATGAAGCTTGGCGTGCGCGGCGAGGCGGGCCTTCATCTTGCAGGGACGATTTGGCTGGTCGTTCTTGCGCTCGCCGTATTCGCCTGGGCGCGGCGGCTGGGCGATTGGCCGGTCGCTGCCACGTGTATCGTGCTCCTTAACCCGATCGTGATCGCCGGGCAAAACCTGATGCTCGACGTTCCGATGGTGGCCCTGAGTGTCGCGGCCATTGCGATCTACCTGCGAGCGCACGACAGGAACTCGCTGATCCTGGCCGTCGCCGCGGGCGTGCTCGCCGGCCTGGCGGCAAACGTAAAGTATGCCGCGGTCGTGTCGATCGGCGTGATGGCGTTGGACGCGTTGCTCACGTGTCGGTGGCGCATGCTGCTCGCCGTGGCGATCGCCGTTGCGATTCTCGGACTGGGTCAATGGGCGTCGTACGAAACGTACGGCGCACCGCAACTGTTTCGAGCGCGGGCCTGGATCACGCATCTATTTCCGTCGGGACTGTCCGACAAACTGCATCGCACGTCGATTTCAGTGGTTTACCTGGGCGCGTGTGCCGGCTGGCTGTTCTTGATCGGCGGTCAGTTCGGGCGTCGCGCCGGGACAGCGCTCGTGCTGGCGGCCGTTGCAGCGGTCGGCGCGGCGGGGGCGGTGTGGGACTTTCGGCGTGCTCAGCCGGAGCCGTGGACGAGTGAGGTCACGCTCGCCGCCGTTCACACCGCTGTGTTCGCCGCGACCGGCTGGCTCGTCGTGGCCTGGTTTGCATTGCGTTTGAGCCAAGTGGCGTGGAGCCGTAGGCTGGCTGTGTTCGCGCGGCCGCGAGACACGTCGCAAGCGAGCTGGCCGTTCCGCGAGTTCGTCATGCTCGCGACGTGGACGGTCGGATTCTGGTATCTCGGCGCACTGAACGGTCCGTTTGTCGCCCCGCGCTCGTTGTTGCCGTGCGTCGTCGGATTGATTCTGGGGATGATGAAACTGAACGAGTGGCTGCCCGGTGCGGGAACGCGGTCGCGGGCGGCCGCCGTGGCATTGACGGCCGCGATTGGACTCGCGGTCGGCGTGGGCGACTACGAATGGGCTGGGATTTATCGCGATGGGCCGGTGCGACTCTTGGAAAAATACCGAGCCGAGGGTCGCACGTTTTTCACCGGGCATTGGGGCTGGCAATACTACGCCGAGTCCGCGGGCATGCTGTCGTACGATCCGTCACGCGACGAGTTGCAGCCGGGCGACGTCGTGATCTATCCACTGACGGTGGACCGTCAACAGCTTTCGCGTCAGGCACTCGCCGGGCTGCGTCAGATTGGGATCGAGCGAGTGCATTCGCGCCGCTGGATTCCGCGCACGCGTGACAGCGACGCGTACATTTCATTTTACGGCGACACCGGGCGCGGCCGGGTTCCGTGGGGTTGGTCGCGGTACGATCTGTTGGAAGTCTTTGTGATTCTGAAATTCGAGGGCTGATTTGAGGAGACGCGCTTGGAGGTCCATGAATACGAAGCAATGGCGCGGGTGGAGCAGACGCATCCGTGGTTTGCGAATCGGCGTCGGCTCGTGTGCGGGCTGGTGCGGCGATTCGCCGGGCACATCGCGGCACCGCGCGTGCTCGACGCCGGCAGCGGCACGGGCGTGAACCTGGCCGACTACGAGCAATTCGGCCACGCCGTCGGCATCGAATTGGACCGGCACGCGGCGGCCATCAGCGTCGCGCGCGGGCGATCGCGCGTCGCGGTCGGCGATCTCTGCCGGCTGCCGTTCGCCGGCGCGAGCTTCGACCTGGTGATCTCGACCGACGTGATCGAGCACATCGAAGACGACGCGGCCGCACTCGGCGAGATGCGGCGCGTGCTCGCTTCCGACGGCCGCATCGTCGTCACCACGCCAGCGTACTCGTGGGCCTACTCGAGTCACGACCGCTTTTTGCACCACGTGCGGCGTTACGACGCGCGGCGGCTGGCGGAGGTGATCGACCGCGCCGGCCTCCGCGTCTTGCACCGTTCGCGGTACAACGTGCTCTTGGCGGCGCCGCTCGTGGCCGCACGCTGGCTGCGCGATCGGCGTTCGGGCGGCCAATTCAACGGCAGCGACGTCGGCCGGCCGGTGCCGCGCCTGGCAAGGCCGGTGCTCAATCTGGTATGGCGAATCGAAGCGGCGCTCGCGCAGCACGTCAACCTGCGAGTCGGGCTGACGCACGTGCTAGTGCTGGCTAGAGCGTGAAGCCAGAATCGAGTCCCACCAAATTCTCGCCGTAGGGTGGGCCGAGTCTGCGAGTCCCACCAAATTCTTGGGAAAAACCCTGGTGGGACTCGCAGACTCGGCCCACCCTACGGCCTTATTTGGCAAAGACCGTTGCGAACAGTTGCCATCGAAGCCGGTGTGCTGCACGCCGCCTACCACTTTCGCCTTAAATCTCTACCAACATTGTGCGTCGAGCATACTAAAATGTCAATCGAGCAGTCACTCAACACGATCGAGCGGAGAGTCATTGTAATCGAGGACCAACGCAAGTCCGTCTTGCACTCGCTCAAGTTCGTCGCGGATAGACAGAATGAAATCTCAATCCGACGTCACCGCGTCGAGCGATCACAAAATCGAGTCGAGCTAAGATATAGTTGCTAGTCACGGTGCTCGATTGACGGCTCACTTGGCGAGATTACTGTAAGTTAAAACGAGACTTGCTATTGCACTAATTCGATCCGAAATCGTCCATCCGCCATCTACACCCGTGAATCCTCGGCGGCAACCCACGACAATTCGATCCACTACCGATTTTATTCGATCAACTTGTCTACGTCCGATAGATTCCGTCGCACCAGATCTGTGGTCGGATGCTCGTCCCGAGGGAACTTCCTGCGTATCCCCAGTGCCACAAGGGCTTTGCCTACCCACAAATGAAGTTTGACGGGACACTAGCTCGCGGACGATTGCGAACCGAACATCAGAAAGATCTTCGTCGTGTCGGTGAGGAATTGGCGGATTTCCGGCGGCTTCGCGCGGGTGTTGTGGTAGATCGCCAGCCAGTTCGACCGCGTCTCGACGGACCACGGCGTTGCGGACGATTCCAGGAAATCGAGCACCGGGCGGCTGAACGTGGCACGCACACCCGTTTCGTCCGTGCCGCGAACCAGGTATCGCTTCGAGAACTTCGGGTGCGACTCGAAATCGATGTCCTGGTAGCCGAACATCGCGCCGATCTTGTGAAAGAACGTCTCCGGCCGCATTTCGAAATCGGGGT
>Ga0247727_10014159_pt1 | contig 13306 bp, 5 predicted proteins | sample WisWelCaveWW1625_FD_202498 | JGI IMG/M metagenome (GOLD analysis project Ga0247727, IMG submission 202498) | Biofilm microbial communities from Wishing Well Cave, Virginia, United States - WW16-25 | ecosystem: Environmental > Aquatic > Deep subsurface > Groundwater > Cave microbial mat | place... | reverse complement strand
AAGTCGTCGGCGCGTATCGCTCGCAGTTGATGAAACAGTTTTTGGGCGAATCGATATTATACAGCATGCTGGCCGTCTTGCTCGCGCTCACGTTAGTCGAAATATCTCTGCCATTTTTTAATGCGCTTGCCGCAAAAAATTTGGATTTGAATCTCACGGCGAACGCGCCGTTGCTCGTTGGCATCGTATTCATCACCGCGCTCGTCGGGCTTCTCTCCGGCAGCTATCCGGCTTTTTTTATTTCCGCTTTCAGACCGGCTGAAGTCTTGAAGGGCAAACTCACTACCGGCATTTCCGCGCCACGTTTTGGCGCGCACTCACTGCGCAAGGTGCTGTTGGTGTTGCAGTTCACGATTTCGATCGCGCTCATCACCGGCACGCTGGTCATTTCCCGCCAACTGAATTTTCTCCGAAAACAAAATCTCGGCTTTGCGAAAGAGCAGATGCTCGTGCTGGCGTTGCGCGGCCGCAGCGAGTTGGCGGAGAAGTTTGAGACCTATAAAAGCGAGTTTCTGCAACATCCCAACATTATTTCGGCAACGGTATCGCACAGCGTGCCTGGTCGCGGTGTTTCCAACAATCTGATAGCGGAGCGCGAGAATCAGGACAATCGCGTGCAGATGAATCTTCTGTTCGTCGATGATGATTTTCTCAAAACGTATGGCATCCCGTTGCTGGCCGGCAGAGATTTTTCCAAAGCAATCACCACCGACGCCAACGGCAAAGTTGCATTGCTGAATGAGGCCGCGATGAAGGCTTTCGGCTGGAATGATCCGGCCGCGGTGGTCGGCAAGCAATTCGACGGTTTCACCGGCCCCGAGGCCATCGGCGTCGTCAAGGATTTTCATTTCAAATCGTTGCACGAAAGCGTCGGCCCGCTCATGCTGCTGGTTCGGCCGCGGAGTTTTCAATACCTCTCGCTGCGCCTCAAAGCCGAAAATACGGCGGAAGTCATGGCCTTCGTGCAGCAAAAATGGTCGGCGCTGCTGCCCGACAAGCCGTTCGAATATTTCTTTCTCGACGAAGATTACGACAAACAATATCAGGCCGAGCAGCGCTTGGGCACGGTGTTCAGCCGTTTTTCCATTTTGGCAATTTTCATCGCGTGCTTCGGTTTGCTCGGCCTGGCTTCGTATGCCGCCGAGCAGCGCACCAAGGAAATCGGCATTCGCAAAGTGTTGGGTGCTTCCGTGTCCGGCATTATCGGTCTGCTCTCGAAAGATTTTGTCAAGCTCGTGTTGAGCGCCAATATTTTGGCTTGGCCGATTACCTGGTATGCGATGAATCGCTGGCTTGAAAATTTTGCCTATCGTGTTGATATCGGCTGGTGGATCTTCGCGCTTGCCGGCGGAGTCGCTTTGCTCATCGCCGTGCTGACGGTGAGCACGCAGGCGATCAAAGCCGCGCTGGCGAATCCGGTGGAGAGTTTGAGATATGAGTAATCTGAGATACTCCATTTTATTGACCTTGTTGTTTGCTTCAATGAACTGCGCGGGCAATGATAATGTTGATTCATTGAGCGGCAAAATAACCGGAGTGATTTTTGACGGGCCGGCGCAACCGCCAATCACCAGGGAGATGGTTGAAAATATTCTGGCAGTGAACGCGAAATGGGTAGCCGCCACTCCGGAAGCTTTCATCTATAGAAATACTCTGGCGATCAAGTCATTTCGCCGCACCGGACAGTGGTACGGCGAAACCATCGAGGGAAGTCTCAACGTCATGCGCTTTGCCAAGGAGATGGGATTGAAGGTTATGCTCAAACCACACCTCGCATTCATTTGGGACTTGTCCGGATGGAACGAACCAAAGCATTTCAATTTCGACAACGAAGCGGATCGAAATAAATATTTCACCATGCGCGAGGAATACATCGCGACGTTGGAAAACAAAACCCGAGGTTCCTGGAGAGGGGACTTTGAAGTCAAAGATCCGGAGGAGTGGAGCGTATGGGAAAAAGGATACGAGGCGTTCATCATTGAGTGTGCGCGGCTCGCCGACTCCGCGCGTGTAGATTTGTTCTGCATCGGAACAGAACTGGATAAAGCCGCCATGCAGCGGCCGGATTTCTGGAGAGGCTTAATCAGGACAATTAGAAGCACTTATCGAGGACTGCTGACCTATTGCGCCAATTGGAACAGCTATGAAAATATCGGGTTCTGGGATGATCTTGACTACATCGGAATCAGCGCCTACTTTCCCATAAGCGAAGAAAGATCACCCTCATTTCAAGTAGCAATGAGGGGATGGCAACCTTATGCAGTGGCTTTGGAAAGCTTTCAGAAAAAATATCGCAAACCCGTTCTGTTCACGGAATTGGGTTATAAAAGCACCGAATATGCCGGCAGCCAACCCTGGTTGGACTATAATGTTCACAAACCAGACTACAATGTGCAGGCGAATCTGTACCAGGCGGCTTTTGCCACTTTTTGGCAACGGGATTGGTTCAAAGGCATTTTTATATGGAAATGGTATTATGCCGGAAATGGTGGACCAGATTCCTACTCGCCGCAAAACAAGCCGGCATTAGACGCCATCAGTAGTTGGTATAAGAAAAATTGATTTTGTCATGCAAAAAACATGGTTAGATAAAAAGCAAAAAAGCTAACTGACATCGGACAGGTGACTTTCGACTCCGATGATCGACTTCGGACTTCGGACTAACGACTTCGGACTTTTCCATGCTCAAAAACTACTTCAAAATCGCCGTGCGCAATCTGCTGCGGCACAAGGGTTATACTTTGATCAATATCAGCGGCTTGGCCGTCGGCATGGCTTGCTGCCTGCTCATTGTGCTGTTCGTGCAGGACGAGTTGAGCTATGACCGTTATCATGAGAATGCCAACCGCATCCATCGTCTCCGAGTGGAAAGGTTTGCCAGCGGCGGCGAGACGGAGCTCGTGGCAAGGGCTGCTGCGCCGATGGCGCCGGCGATCATCAATGATTACCCGCAAGTCGAACGCGCGGTGCGGATTTCGCAAAGAACTTATTTGGTTGAGCGCGGCGATCAGCGTTTCTATGAAGAAAAATTTCTTTGGGCCGACTCCACACTTTTCGACGTATTCTCTTTTATGCTGGTCAAAGGCAATCCCAAAACCGCGCTGGCTGCGCCACACTCGGTGGTGCTCACCGAAGAGCTGGCGAAAAAATATTTCGGCGATGAAGAGCCGATGGGACAACTTTTGACGATTGAGAAGCGGGAAGTCAAAGTAACCGGCATTGTGCAACGCCCGCCGGCTCAGTCTCATTTTACCTTTGATCTCCTCGGCTCCTTCTCGACGCTCGAGATTTTGAATCAAAGACCCAGCACGCAATGGGGTTGGTGGAACCTGGGATACCATACTTACCTGTTGCTCGCGCCTGGCGCGCCGGCCGCGGATTTGCAGGCGCAGCTTCGCGAGCTGCCGTCGCGGTACGTCGGCGATGAAGAGAAGCAAAGCGGGTATCGCCAGTTTCTCTATTTGCAGCCGTTGACGGATATTCATCTGCACTCCCATTATCGCGGCGAGATCGAGCCGAACAGCGATATCGCCTACGTGTACGTTTTTTCCGCCGTCGCGCTTTTCATTTTGATCATCGCTTGCATCAACTTCATGAATCTGGCGACCGCGCGCTCGGCGCAACGCGCCAAAGAAGTCGGCATGCGCAAGACTGCCGGCGCGGTGAAGAGCCAATTGGTCGGTCAGTTTCTCGGCGAGTCGATTTTGTTGGCAATCTTCGCCTTCGTGGTGGCACTGCTGCTCATCGAGTTCTTTATGCCTTCGTTCAATCAGTTGGCGAACAAAGCGCTCTCGCCGCGATACTTCGAGCAAATTCCATTTTTCGCCGGGGCATTTTTGTTTGCGGCCATCGTCGGTGTCGTCGCCGGCATTTACCCCGCTTTTGCGTTGTCCGCCTTTCAGCCGGTGGAGGTGTTGAAGGGAAAAGCTTCCTCCGGCGCGAAGGGGGCTTTTCTCAGGAAAGGTCTCGTCGTTTTTCAATTTGCCATTTCGGTGGCGCTGATCGTTGGCTCGATGGTGGCTTTTCATCAAATGCGTTTCATGCAATCCAAAAATCTCGGCTTTCAAAAAGAGCAGATGGTGGTGCTCAACATGCGGAACAACGACGAAGTGAGGCATCGCTACGAATTTTTCAAGACCGAGCTTGGGCAAATTCCCGCCGTCATTGACGCGGCCTTTTCTTCATCCGTACCCGGCCGAGGCAACAACACGAACGTCATCAGCAGAAAGGAAGGTATGAATGAAGAAGGCCAGACGATGTCCATTCTGGCCGTCGATTATGATTTCGTGCAAAACTACGGACTCGAGCTGGTGAGCGGCCGTACCTTTTCAAAAAATTTCGCCACCGATACCGCTGCTTTCGTCATCAATGAGGCGACGGTCAAAGCGCTCGGCTGGCGCACTGCCGAGGAAGCGGTGGGCAACAAGCTCACGCGCCAGTTTTCCGACACGCGCCAAATCATCGGTGTGGTCAAAGATTTTCACTTTAGTTCGGTTCAAAATGCCATCGAACCGCTGGTGCTGCAAATTCATCCGCGCTGGTTCAACTATGTCTCGGTGCACATCGACGCGAAAGACGTTTCAGGAGCTTTGTCGCAGCTTAGAGAAAAATACCAGGCGCTTGCTCCTGGCCGGCCGTTCGAATACTTCTTTCTCGACGATGATTTCGACCGCCAATATCGTTTGGAGGAGAGGGTCAGCCAAATTCTGAATGTTTTTACCGCCATCACCATTTTCGTTGCCTGCCTGGGATTGTTCGGCCTGGCCTCTTTCATGGCCGAGCAGCGCACCAAAGAGATCGGCATTCGCAAAGTGCTGGGCGCGACGGTGTCGAACGTGACATTGTTACTGTCAAAAGATTTCGTCAAACTCGTGCTCGCTGCCAATCTCCTCGCGTGGCCGGCGGCTTATTTTGCCATGAACAAATGGCTGCAAGCGTTCGCGTATCGCATCGACCTCGGCTGGTGGATCTTCGCGCTCGCGGGCGGCGTGGCGCTATTTATTGCGCTGCTCACCGTGAGCACGCAAGCGATCAAAGCGGCGCTGACGAATCCGGTGGAAGCGCTGCGGTACGAGTAAGCAGTAACCAGTGATCAGTATTCAGTGAACTGATTACTGATCACTGAACACTGAATACTGGAGTCATCCATGCTCAAAAACTACTTGAAAATTGCGCTGCGCAATCTGCTGCGGCACCGGCTGTTCACAACGATCAATGTTGTCGGGCTGGCGCTGGGAGCGGCTTGTTGCGCGCTCATTGGTTTGTACATTCAGAACGAGCTGAGCTACGACCGTTTCCATCGTGAGCCTGAAAATGTTTTTCGGGTGATGGTGGAAAGCACCGGCGAAGAGGGAAAATCTTTAAACTCGATCACGCCGCGCTTTCTCTCCACCACGTTGGCCGAAACGTTTCCGGAGATCGAGCACGCGACGCAATTTCGTTTGATGCACAATACCATTGAGTATCAAAACAAAGAGTATCCGGAAGCGCGCATCATATTCTCTGATCGCGCTTTCTTTGGAGTTTTCACTTTTTCCTCCATTCAAGGCGATTTGTCCAAAGCGCTCGCTGAGCCGAATGCTGCCGTGCTGACGAAATCCTTCGCCCGCCAAATTTTTGGAGAGACGGATCCTGTCGGCAAAACATTTTTGGTGCGGCTCAATTCCCGGACAACACCCCAAGCTGAGGTCAAGGTTGCCGCGCTCATGGAAGATGTGCCGAGAAATGCGCATTTTAAATTTGACGCCGCGCTTCCGTTCAGTCTGCTCGCTCCGCCCAAAACTCGCACCGGCACGATTTCCTGGAATTGGTTCGCGATGAAAACTTACGTTCGCCTCAAGTCTCAAATTGACCCGCAGAGTATTGAACAGAAGCTTCCAGATTTCGTGCAACGCACGGGCGGCGATCAGGGCAAACAAAAACTCTTGTTGCAGGGCCTCACGGACATTCATCTTTCCTCCGCCATTCCGTTCGATGACGTCGAGCAAACCAACCCGCGCGATCTCTACGTCTTTGCCGGCATCGCGTTGCTCGTGCTGATGATTGCGTGCATCAATTATATGGTGCTGGTGACGGCGCGTTATACCCAACGCTTAAAAGAAGTCGGCGTGCGGAAAATCATCGGCGCGACCGCTTCCAAATTGATTCTGCAATTTTTAATCGAAACCGCATTGATCGCTGCGCTCACTTTGCCGTTGGCGCTGGGAATCGTGGAGATGGCGCACCGGTTTTTTGGCGGGTTGTTGGGCAAGGAATTGCAAATCGATTATGTGAACAATCAATTTTTTTTGCTGGGCAACCTGGGCGTGCTGATCTTTTTCACCGTGGTGGCGGGGTTTTATCCGGCGCTCTTTTTTTCAAAGATCAACGCGGTCGCGATGTTGAAGGGGCAGGGCGCCGGCGGGCGGGCTTCGGCGCGGCTGCGCAAAAGTTTGGTTATCACGCAATTCGGCGTCACTATTGCTTTGCTGGTTTGCGTCGGAACGATGTATGAGCAACTGCAATACACGCGCACCAAAGATCTGGGTTATCGACATGACGATCTTTTGGTGGTCAAAGTCGACGCGTTGGGAAAACAGGCGGCAATTTTGAAACAGGCGGCGCTTTCACATTCCGCGATCAATGGGGCAACGCTCTCCAGTTGGCTGCCAGGCTATCTGACTGCGGAGTCTGTCATGCCCCATCCTCACGGCGATGGGCCGATGGCAATCGAGTTCGTTGAAGCCGATTGTGATTTGCTCAAGACGTTTCAAATTCAGCTTCTGGAAGGGCGCGATTTCAATTGCAACAGTCCGAATGATACGCTGAATATTTATCGAGATGAAAAAACCGATTTCAGCCTGCTTTCACGCATATCGATTCTGCTCAATGAAACCGCGGTGCGAGAGCTTGGCCTCGAGTCGCCGGTGGGAAAGGAGCTGAACTATTCGGCGCTGCAAGGGACGGTAATTGGCGTGATTAAAGATATGCACAACCGTTCGTTGCATCATCCGATTAAGCCCATGGTGATAAGATACTCCGATTACGCGGAGCAACTCGTCGTCGCTTATCAACCTGGCCAGGAAACGGAAGTGCTGGCGCATTTGAAAACGGCGTGGGAAAAGCTCACCACCAAGAGCGACTTCACCTATCTTTTTCTCAACGAGCATCTCCGCCAGCTTTACACTGCCGAGGAAAAACTCATGAAGATGACGACGTGGTTCGCCGGACTGGCGATTGCGCTTTCCTGTCTCGGTTTGTTCGGCATGGCCGTCTTCAGCATCGAGCGGCGGACGAAAGAAATCGGCATTCGCAAAGTGCTCGGCGCTTCGGTGAGCGGCGTGGTTACGCTGCTTTCCAAAGATTTTGTCAAACTCGTGCTGATCGCCAATCTCCTCGCCTGGCCGGTGGCGTGGTATGCGATGAACAAGTGGCTGCAAGATTTCGCGTATCGCATCGATCTCGGCTGGTGGGTGTTCGCGCTCGCGGGCGGAATCGCGTTATTCATTGCGTTGCTCACCGTGAGCGCGCAAGCGATTCGAGCGGCGCTGGCGAATCCGGTCGAGGCGCTAAAATATGAATGATGTGTGTAGGCAGTAGAGAACGCCCCCGCGCTCTTCGGCCACCTTTTTCAAAGATAATTTTTTTTGTCAACGAACAACCGGAGCACTGATGCTGAAAAACTACCTGACCGTTGCGCTGCGCAACCTGCGGCGGAATAAAGGTTATGCAGCCATCAATATCGCCGGGCCGAGTATCGGCATGGCCGCCAGCCTGCTGATCCTGCTTTTCGTGCGCCATGAGTTGAATTACGACCGCCACCACCCACACGCTGAACGCATTTTCAGGGTTACGTGGGGCGCCGAATCCAGCGGACGGGCTACAGCCTCTGCCACGGTCGCCCCGCTCGCGCCGGTGCTCGCTGCCAATTATCCGGAGATCGAAACCGCCATCCGGTTGCGCAGAGAAGCTCCTTTAGTTCGCCACGGTGACAAACGCTTCTACGAAGAACGCTTCTTTTTCGCCGACCCTGAGATTCTCCGTGTCTTTTCGTTCGTGTTTCTCCAGGGCAGTCCGGCAACTGCACTACAAAATCCGAATTCCGTGTTGATTACGCAAGCCATGTCACAAAAATACTTCGGCAGCCAAAACCCGCTGGGCAAGAGACTCACTGTCAGCGATACGTTGGATCTTCAGGTCAGCGGCGTACTGGCGGAAAGCCGGAGCCCGGCGCATTTTCACGCCGACTTTATCGCGCCGCTGTCGCCGCGCCTCCTCGGCGATGATGTCAATGCCTGGTTTATTCAGCGTTACTGGAATTATATCAAGCTCAAAGAAGGGACTGCTGCGGAGGAAGTTGAGCAAAAAATCAGCGGCGTTGTCGGCTTGCATGGCGCAGACCAGCAAGAGCGGTTTGGCGTCAGCTATAAACTATATCTCCAGCCCGTCACCGATATCCACTTGCACTCCAATCTTTGGATGGAAATCGAACCGACCGGCTCGGCCACGATGGTCACCGTTTTTGCTGCTGTTGCAGTGCTAATTCTGATCATCGCCGCAATCAACTTCATCAATCTTTCCACGGCGCGGGCGAATCAGCGCGCCAAAGAAATCGGTGTACGCAAGGTATTGGGGGCGCACCGGCGGCGGGTGATGCGGCAATTTCTTAGCGAATCGGTGCTCATCAGCCTGTTGGCTTTGTTGTTCGCGCTTCTGCTCGTTGAATTGAGCCTGCCGCTTTTTACTGCGCTCTGCGGCACGCCGCTCATCATCGATTACCTGCATAACCCGGCTTATTTGGGGCAGGCTTTTGCCATCGCCCTTCTGGCCGGATTGAGTGCCGGGATTTTCCCCGCACTGCTACTGGCAGCCTTTCGGCCAGTCGAAGCTTTGAAAGGCGTTTCCAGTCTCGGAATGCGGGGCGAAGGTGTGCGCAAAACCATCGTCGCCGTGCAGTTCGCCGCATCAACTGTGCTGATCATCGGCACAATCGTCATCTTTCAGCAGTTGCATTTTATGCGCAACCAGGAGCTGGGCTTTAACGAAGAGCAGATACTGGCAATGTCATTTCGCGGCGATTTGTCCATGGTGGCGCGCTATGAAACGCTGAAAAGCGAGCTGCTGAAAATTCCGGGCGTTGCCGCGGTCACCGGCTCCTCGACGACACCGGGACAATTGCCGTGGAGCCGGTTTATCCGTCCCGAGGGCAAGGATGCGAACACCGGCCGGCAGACCTTCGCGGTCGATGCTGACTTTGACGACGTGTACGGGCTGGAAATTGTTGCCGGCCGCTTCTTCAAAAGGGAGCTGGAAACGGACATCGACGGTGCGTTCGTGATCAACGAAGCGATGGTAGCTTTGTATGAATGGGGTTCACCGGAGCAGGCGCTCGGAAAAATTCTGATCAGCAACGAAATACGCGGCCCGGTAATTGGCGTCCTAAAGGATTTCCATTTCCGCTCGCTGCACCAGGATATTTTGCCGTTGTTTATGGTTTACCGACCCGATAGGCTCTACACCATTTCGGTGAAAATCACCTCGCAAAACCTCTCCGCGGTCGTCGCATCCTTCGAAAAAGCATGGCGGCAATTGTTTCCCGATGCGCCGTTCGACTATTACTTCATCGACGAATCGTTCGACCGTCAGTACCGCGCCGATGAGCGTCTGAGTAAAATCTTTACGGCGTTCTCGTCTTTTGCGATCTTCATCGCCTGCCTCGGGTTGTTCGGTCTCGCCGCTTACTCAGCCGAGCAGCGTACCAAGGAAATCGGCATCCGCAAGGTTTTGGGCGCGACCGTTCCCGGCATCGTCGGTTTGCTTTCAAAAGATTTCGTCAAGCTGGTGCTGCTGGCGAATTTCATCGCTTGGCCGGTGGCGTGGTTCGCCATGAACAAATGGCTGCAAAACTTTGCCTATCGCATCGACATCGGCTGGTGGGTTTTCGCGCTGGCCGGCGGAATCGCTCTCATCATCGCGCTGCTGACCGTGAGCGCGCAGGCGATTCGAGCGGCGCTGGCGAATCCCGTGGAAGCGCTTCGCTATGAGTGACCAGTGACCAGTATTCAGTATTCAAGTAAATCCGAAAATTTTGTCGAAGGACAGATGACAATAGCCCAACAATTTATTGTTGGGAAACATCACCCATCATTACCTCACCAGTCCCGCAAGGGACGAATGAGAACGAAGTGGTCGTGATATTTCAAGCGGTTGTTTTCAATCGTCCCTTGCGGGACTTAGAAACTTTATTATGTCATATTTCCCAGAGATAAAATCTCTGGGCTATTTTCATTTTGTCCCTTCGGGACAGAACGCCGCAAATAACAATCGCTAACTTAATGACATGGACTAAACACTGATTAATGATAACTGATAACCGATAACCGGAGTCAGAGCATGTTTTCAAATTACTTTAAAATCGCCATTCGAAGTTTATTGCGCGGGAAAACCTACACGGCGCTGAACGTGCTGGGCCTTGCCACCGGCTTGACCTGCTTTGGCCTGATTGCCGCGTGGGTGATGCACGAATTGAGCTACGATCGGTTTCACGAAAAGCACGAGCGCATCTATCGCATTGCCGGCAATGTGAAAACCGACGCCGAGACGTTCGACCAGGCCGTCACCGCGCCGCCGATGGCCGAGACGTTGAAGCAGGATTATCCGGAAGTGGAAAATGCCGTGCGGCTCGATATGAACGATTGCATCGTGCGCTACGGCGAGAAGCAGTTCCTGGAAGACGGCGTGCTCTTCACCGATCAAAGTTTCTTTGAGATGTTTGATTATCGCCTGCGCACCGGCGATATGAACACGGCGTTGCGCGATCCGTACAGCCTCGTGCTCACCCATTCCATCGCGCGAAAATATTTCGGCGCCGAAAATCCGGTCGGCAAAATCATGTCGCTCTACCTTTACGATCCGGAAGGCAATGGCGCGCCGTATAAAATCACCGGTGTGATGCCCGATCCGCCCAAGAACGCGCATTTCACGTTCAACATGCTCGGCTCGTTCAACACGTTTGAAACCGCCAATCCGGACGCGCGCACCTCCGAATGGCGATATTTTTGGAACGGCTTTTACACTTATGTTTTGTTGAAAGAAGGTGCCGACCCCAAAGCCTTCGAGCAGAAGCTGCCGGATTATGCCGAGCGCTATCTCGGCGAGAAAATGCGCGAGCTGAAAATGTTTTACATTTTTTCGCTGCAGCCGCTGGCCGATATTCATTTGCACTCGCGCCTGCGCTATGAAATTCAATCCACGAGCAGCATGAGCACGGTGTACATTTTCGCGACGGTGGGCGTGTTCATTTTGCTGATCGCCTGCATCAACTACATGAACCTCACCACGGCGCGATCATTGAGCCGCGCCAAAGAAGTCGGCGTCAAAAAAGTGCTCGGCGCGGTCAAGCCGCAATTGATCCGGCAATTTCTGGTCGAGTCGACGCTCGTGGCGACGATAGCGCTGGGGCTTTCTTTCATTTTTATGGAATTGCTGCAGCCGTTCTTTTTCGATCTCACCGGCAAAAAGATCGAGCCTCTCTTTTCGCGCGAGCTGCTCATATTTCTCGCCGGCACCACCTTGCTGGTCGGTTTGCTCTCCGGACTTTATCCGGCTTTCTTCATTTCCATGTTCCGGCCGGCGCAGGTGTTGAAAGGCGCGTTCAAATCATCCGGCTCCGGCATTGTGCTGCGCAAAGGCTTGGTGGTCGTGCAATTCGCCATCGCCATCGTGCTGCTCGTCGGCATCGGCGTGGTGCAATCGCAAATGGATTTTATTCGCAACAAGAATTTGGGTTTTAATAAAGAAGAACTACTCGTCCTCGATGTCAACGGTTTTGCCGAAGTGCGCAACGGCAGTCAAGCATTCCGCGACGAGTTGCTCTCTCGCCCTGCGATCAAAGGCGTCACCATCTCGCGCGGGTTGATCGTCGGCGGCTTGGGCAATTCCCATGTCGAAACTATTGATGGCAGCGGCAAAGCGGTTTCGACCAGCATTTACCAGCATCACGTCGGCTATGATTATTTTGACGTTTATGGCATGAAGCTGGTCGCCGGCCGCAATTTTTCTCCCCAAACGCCTGGCGATACTTTGGGCGGCGTCTATATTGTGAATGAAGCGGCGGTGCGCGTCCTGGGTTGGGGTGATCCGCAGCAGGCTTTGGGAAAACCGTTTCGTGCTGATGAAGTCACCGGAACCGTGATCGGTGTCGTGCAGGATTTTCATTTCACGACGCTGCAAGAACGCATCGAGCCGGTCGCCATCAGCCCGACGCGGCCAAACCGGTTTTCGCGCATTTCCGTGCGCCTCAACACCGCGGAGCTTGCGGCGACAATAAAGTTTATCGAGCAAGCCTGGCGCAAGCATTTTCCCAATGCGCTGCTGCAATTCTCGTTTTTGGATGAGCGCCTGGAGAGCCAATATCAAGCCGAAAAGCTCTTCGGCAAAATTTTTACGGTTTTTGTCGTGCTGTCGCTCGCCATCGCCGGCCTCGGTTTATTCGGCCTGGCTGCTTACGCCGCTGAACAGCGCACGAAAGAAATCGGCATTCGCAAAGTGCTCGGCGCCTCGGTGGCAAATGTGATCGGCTTGCTGTCCAAAGATTTCGTCAAGCTCGTGTTGTTGGCGAATGTGCTGGCGTGGCCGCTTGGTTGGTATGTGATGAACACGTGGCTGCAAAATTTCGCCTATCGCATCGACATTAGTTGGTGGGTCTTTGCGTTATCCGGCGGACTCGCTCTGCTGATCGCGCTGCTAACCATCAGCGTGCAAGCTCTCAAGGCGGCGCTGTCAAATCCGGTGGAGGCATTGCGATACGAATGATGGACAAATGGCGTGGTGCGAAGAGCGCCTTTCGTCCTTAACTTTATGCGCACCACATTTTTTTCGGTCACATTTGCGTCGTTGAAAGGCTCTAAAGATTTGAATTCACCGGAACCTTTTAACTGACACAAGAGGTGCAACATGAGAAGATTTGAGGTGCAAAGCATCGAGATTCAAGCGCCATTCGCGAAAGCGTATGACTTCATCGCCGAGGCGGAAAACTTGCCCGTTTGGACGGAAGCTTTCAAGTCGGTCGCCAATAGCCGCGCTCAATTAGCGACTCCCAACGGCGCGGTTGAGATCGGGTTGCGAGTGCACGGCTCACAGGAAGCCGGCGTCATCGATTGGGAAATGACATTTCCCGACGGCAGTGTCGCGTGGGCCTACTCGCGCGTGATTCCGGCATCAAATGATTGCAGCATTTACAGCTTCATTTTGATGCCTCCACCCGTGCCTTTGGAACAGCTCGAAGGCGCGCTGGAGCAGCAGTCGCAAACCTTGCGCAAAGAGCTTT
>Ga0247727_10014158_pt1 | contig 13308 bp, 11 predicted proteins | sample WisWelCaveWW1625_FD_202498 | JGI IMG/M metagenome (GOLD analysis project Ga0247727, IMG submission 202498) | Biofilm microbial communities from Wishing Well Cave, Virginia, United States - WW16-25 | ecosystem: Environmental > Aquatic > Deep subsurface > Groundwater > Cave microbial mat | place... | reverse complement strand
CTTCAAAGGCCCTTTCCTTTGGGATAAAATCAAGCACAACGCGGGAACGATCTTGATTTATGGTGGAGACAACGACCCGTATGTGCCTCTTGATGCTATGAAAGAAGTAGCAACAAACCTAAGTACCGACCTACACATTCTGAGGGGTGCTGGTCACATCAATTCGGCGGCTGGCTTCAATAAATTTCCTCAGCTCCTAGAAGAGATAATAAAAGTTACGTCCTGACGATCGGGCCCTCGATCTTAATATCCAATTGCACCTTTCAGTAAATGAGCCCCCACTGCGAGGGTTCATTTTTGCTTTATTCTAATAGGTATGGTATATTCGAGTTGCACTTAAGAGCTATTTCATGCAACTGGAAAAGACCATATTTTATTGCACATATACTCGTAACGCCGACGAGCCGGCGAAGATTAGTCAATCCTTCCTCACGTTAGATGAGGCGCGTGACGAAGCAGCCGCACTCAAACCTTCGGGGTATTGGGGAACGATCGAGCGGGCAGTCGAGCTACTCTCCGATGAAGAGCGTGAATTATTCCGTGACGTTGAAATCGTAGAGCAGTTTTAAGCGCCGCCATGCAACTTCCAAAATATCTAACACAAGATGAGCTCACCCGATTCTTCCGGGCTATCCCTGACCCTCGTGACCGGGCACTGTTTGCTTTCATCTACCATTATGGTCTACGAGTAGAAGAGGCGTGCCTGATTACGCTCCATGATCTCGATCTTAAAAATCACCGCGTGAGACTGCATCGACTCAAGAATGGGTTAGGCGGAGAGAAACCACTGTGGCGTCACACTGCGAAGCTGTTACGATCGTATCTCCGAATCAGACGTGACGCGGGTCCGTATCTTTTCACCGGCCGTGAGGGACCGCTCAAGAAACGACAGATTCAAAACTTGTTTCTTAGGTACGCCGACGTCGCCGGCATCGAGGGTAGATCGATCCACTCATTGAGGCATTCTATCGCAGTTCATCTTCTGGAAGCCGGCCGAGGAATTGAGTACGTGGCAGACCATTTAGGGCATCGGAACATTCAGAACACCCGCGTGTATGCGCAGATCACAAATCCTCTTCGCGAGCAGGTTATGCGCGAGCTCGAGCACCATCCGAAGATTGTGAGAGTGACTTAAAAACAAAAACCGACCTTAAATGGGCCGGCTTCTGTTCTCAAGGCTCGAGAAACGGGTCACCTCATCAATATCATCTTCTTCACATCGGTAACTGTGCCAGCAGTAAATTTATAAATATAAACACCACTTGGTAAGCTGTTCGCATTAAATACAATTGACTTATAACCGGGATTCTGAACTTCATCCACCAATGTTTGCACTTCTTGTCCGAGAACATCGTAAACAACTAATTTTACCTCTTCACTCTTAGGCAAGATATACTCGATACTTGTCTGGGGGTTGAAGGGATTCGGATAATTCTGCAATAACTCAAATTTCTCTGGTGGCGAGACACTAATCGTAATTTCCTTCGCCCACTCCTCGCCTGATAGTGTGCTAATAGTGAAGTGAAGCGTCTGCTCACTATTGATTGGAGCTGTCCTGTCTATCGAGAACGTGAATGTTGCTGGCTTTTCTCCTCCCGGCTTTACCTGATCAAACGCCATCTCTGTAACATTCATATGTATCCACGACGGTATCTTCATTGCCTTCACATGAATATCGTTTGCCATTAAGGAGGATGCGTTCTCAATCGTTAACTCAATGATATTCCCTGTCGAACCAACCGCGACCCTGTGCACCTCCTTCGATGAACTCACTTGTACTACAAGAATAATCAATATGCATATCATTACTTTTCTCATCATTAATTCCTCTTCATTGTTCGCATGGTGGAGGTTCTGCCTGCGTCGTGATAATTATTGTTCCGCTACTGGTTGTCATAACATCCATGCTGCCTGTTCCTGTCAGTAGAACCTTTGGCTGACCTGATCTGATAAGCCAATACTTCGTGCTATTCTCCGGTAATACGTTCCAACTCAATTTGACAGTGCCTTTTGCATCGCTTACTGCTATCTTCAACTGCGTTGACTTCTTCACTGGTGCAGTCTCAATGAACTTGTTCGTTGCGAAACGCGCATGGAAGAGCCCGGCGATCGGTTTCGGCGGCATCTCAACATCGGTGAAGCCCAGCTTGAGAGGTCGATTGCCGTTCCTCACGAAAAGCTGTTGGGAGTTTCCTGTCGCATCAGTAAACGTAAAGGCATCTAAACTTGTGGTTGAGCTTAAGCAACACTCGCATGGAGGAGCTTGGGTCTTGAACCACCGGATAATCGACCAATTGCTTGCACCAAATTGATTCGATGCATAGACCTTCCAATAGTATGTCGTACTGTATGCCAGGCCTGCTACTTGCTGTGAAGTTGAACTGATTGTAGCATTGTCATATACCAGAGGTGCAGTGAAACTCGAATTTGTAGATACTTGCAAGCGGTACAACGTTGCAGTCTCTGATGTGTTCCAACTTATTGTTGGTGAGACTGATTGGTTGAGCGCGCCGTAACCCGGAGAAACGAGCGTCGGAGTCGGTGGAGCGCCCGGTGGCGGAGGCGGCTGCGGCGGATTGATTGGCGGTAGCACTACAGGCGTCCGTCCACCTATGACAAGCGTATCTGCTTGACTCAGCTTTACCCAATACCCGCTCCCGGTTTTTAATATTGAATCTGCAGTGTAGCTGGTACTATAACCAAAAAAAGGTGAAACAATCGAACTATGCTTTGCTATGACTCGATAACTCGGCAAGTCTTCCGATGGTACACCAATCATCGACCAGCCATTATTGAGTGGCACAGTCACAGAGTCTAACCATTTTCCAGTGTAGATGACAGATTGTTGCCCAGGAAATTTTACCCAATATCCCGGCCCATTCGCTAGCGTATCCTTGGCAAGGTAACCAGTGCCGTAGGCAAACGCATTAGAAATTGCAGTGGGATAAATTGCTGTCTTGCTGAAATTAGATACACTATCGGGTACACTTACCATGTTCCAGTTTGCAGCAACTGAACGTGTGATTGTTATTGTGCTCGGTGCAAACTTCGCTGTGATAGAGTGTAACGATGTAACATTCGTAAAGGTGTAACTCAAGTATCTTCCTATGGATGACCCATCAATAAAAAGGCTATCGAGACGGTATCCTGGGTTAGGTGTAATGGTAAACGTTTGGTTAGCACCGTGATTAATATTCACAGTGCCCGGCGAAATTGTTCCATTTGCTCCCGCTGTAGTTGTAATCGCGTATGTGTTAATCTTAAACACCGCTCGAATTGTATGAATCACTATAACATTCGTAAACGTGTAACTTGTCTGAGCTCCTTGATTCACGTTATCAACAATGAGACTATCCGCATGATAACCGTTATTCGGTGTTATTGTAAAACTTTGATTTGCCTCATAGGTCACCTTAACGCTGCCCGATGGACTGATAGATCCGTTTGCTCCTGCAGTTGCAGTGATAATAATGGTATCAATGGCAAAGTTAGCGGACGCTGTTCTATTCGAGGTCATCCTGACTGTGTCAGGATTTATAGTACCCGTCTTACCACCTGACCAATTGAGAAAGTGATAATGACTATCCGGCTGGGCAGTTACTGTTACAACCGTCGCGCTGTCATAGAGCTGAAGGTCGGGAGACTTAGCGACTGTGCCATGGCCACTACTTACTGCAGTAAGAGAATACTGCGGTGGTAGTAGAGGTAAGCGACCCAAGAGATATTTCGTGTTAAAATAAATAAGTGCATATGCTTCACTCGAAATGATTCCACTTGAATCTTGCTGTGTGTTGACTATAACTGTATCCAGTGTAGTTCGTGCTTTTCTGAGATCATTTCTTTGCAACTGGACTTTGACTGAATCGAAGAACGCTGTGTATTTGGTTACAGTATTCTGATTCACGATCCAACCGAGCAACTGTGATTGTGTCGTATAAGACTTCAGTGTATCGAGGAACTTGAGGCTATCGAAGGGTGACGGAGGCAAAAGTGGTGCAACAGTCTTACCTTGTGCACCTGTGGTATACCATCGAAGAAAAATATTCTGGTCAGTATAACCAAGTAAAGTCAAGCTATCATATTGTTCCTCCGTGATGGGTTTGATCCAGCCTGTTCCCCAGAATCTCTTAATGGATGGTAATCCCTTTGATTCAAAAGAAACTTGAATCGACTCGCGCTGGACAAGCGAACTTGGAGACGGTGAATACAATTCATCCACACTTGATGTTGAATCAGACACATCCCATAGAACTATGCCTTTTGCGGTCGGATCGGAGGGTTGGGCCGTGACAACATCGGTCCAGCCTTCCCACTTTTTCAAAATTGGGTCTATAAAGTTTTTTATGGTTCCACCCCACTCTGCACCAATGTCACCTACCTCAAGTCTTAATACCTCTAATCGCTCAGGACTCGTTGAGTCGTTCACAATAACATATTGGTATCGATAGGAGGTATCAAGGCGTGCCACACTGGTTTGAATTCGAGTTTTTACGTTGCTCTTGTTCCAAGGTAAGTTTACCTGAGCAAATACTGCTGAGGTGCATACCAACTCAAGTAAAATGAAAACGATTATTAATTTCTTAATCATATTAGCTTCCTATTGTTGAAATCGGAAATGCGGGTATCTATTAGATCGCCCGCTCAGTTGACCCTCATCTATGAACTGCCATCCTTTGTTCGCAAAAGCGTCCTGCAGTTTCCTTAATCTGCTCAAGTTTTCGATATCGACATCTTTTCCCTCTCTATGAGAACAATGTCCTCGGGTTCGGCATGCGGGTGAATCAACGTCCGCAGTCCAGCCTCCAAAAATATCTAATCCGCCACCATATTGAAGACTCATGTCATTAAGCCGCATTTGTTCTCCATTTCTGTTCCATCGTGCTCTTAGAAATGTTCTTGCTCCAGAGCTGAGGCTGTCTCTTGCATTCGGGTTTATCCAATGATTACTTGGATGCGAAGTGGTCGAGCCCGTTAGATTATAATCACTACTGGAAGGCATTTGAACCAAGCCCTGCACATTCGTTGTAAGCCTCAGCGTATCGAAGCTTGTCGTATCGCTCACTCGCCAGGTTTTGATTCTTTCAATGTCACCAAATTTCGATGCGAGAAATTTAAACTTCACTCTTCCCGTGCTATCTGTTTGTCGCGTAAAGGTTCTTAAAGTATCATAACCCGTTAGCGGTGACATTCTTGGTACAAGAAATTTTCCAAGAGGCCTATTACCATTGTGTGAATGTCCACCACTGTCTACCAATACCGTAGTATCAACCTTCACCCAGTAGTTCTTTATTAGGGAATCTCCGAACTGTACCTTAAGTTCAAGGTCAAGTGTGTTTTTCTTATCTGTAGAATTGTTGTGTCCCGGGTAGGTCGGATATACAGTGTTAGACGCAAGCGATGTAAACTTGATGGTCGTATCGAGCACAGTGACAGAAACGTTGAGCATGTCACTCCATGTTTGTCTGCAGTTGTCACATTTAGCGAACCACAGATCCCATCTATGGTAAGTACTGTCGTAGTTGTAACTATGCAAACCAAGTGTATCCAGAACACCGTTCACCGAATAAAAATCAGTCACGTATAAAAACTTCACACTATCTCCTTGCTGGACAGTGACTAGGTTATAGAGTGGTTGCACGCCGGGGAAGTCCGTCTGATCATAATTATACTGATTAAGGTATTGAGGCGGACACGATGGATCATCCCTTGTGTACTGGTCTAAATTATAGAAATAGACCGACACAGCATAATCACTTATCACTGTCGTATCATTCCTCAATCGCCGAGCTATAAACCTCGAATTAAGTGGGATATTATCGCCAAGGCGTTGAGCGACGTTATAAAGGATTACCATCATTCCCTTCTTGTTAATCACTAGACCTGAAAAATCTGGGAAGATACTTCCGCCTGTACAAGGTGGGGGCTGGTTTATTTTCTTGACAGTTCCCTTTGGATTAATCGTAACCTTTTCCTTAATCTTCACTTGACCAAACAGCGTAGCTGCCGACGCTGCAAGGAGAAAAATGATAACACATTTTCTAATGCGAGTATGACGATCTCTCATAAATTAGCCCTGTTTTGATAGTCCCAGTAACAACAAAATGCTCGACAAGTATAGACAACATTTTTACGAATAGCAAAAAACTCCTCTTATTGTCTTTTTACTTGACTTTCTCCTGCTACACTGCTATATTCAAAGCGTTCAATGTTAATCAATTGAATTGAAATAATCAACCGTCGTCAAACTTAAAATCTTTTATCATTGGTCATGCAGACAAAAACTATGGTCAACCGCCTCCCGCTTACCAAAGCACGCGTCAATCTTGGTGCACTTATACGGCGCGTCCACAACAACAAGGAACACTTCATTCTCGAGAAGGATGGCATTCCCGTTGCTGCTCTCTTGGACGTGGACGAATACGAGGACTACCTCGACATGCAGGATCCCGATCTCAAGCAGCAGATCAAAGAAGGGCACGAAGAGTACCACCAGGGCAAGCTCACCGAGGATATTGATACGTTTCTTGCCGGGCTCAAGGCAAAACCCAAAAAGCGTGCGAAGAAATAGGCCGCTCGCGCTATGTCACAAGTCTTTCGACTTCTACCGTCAACTCGCTTCAAGCGCGATTTCAAAGAAATCTACAAACGAAACCGTGATATCATCCGTAAGATCGAACCTCTCAAGATAGTCTTACTTCACGATCCTTACAACCGTAGTCGCCGGTACGACATCAAGAAGCTCAAGGATGTTCCCAGAGGCGATGGTCAGTACCGTATCCGGTCCGGCAAGTACCGCCTCCGCTACGATATCATCGGTGATGATGTCATCCTGTACTCATTTAAACACCGCAAGGAGGCATACTGATTCGTAAGCCCGTTATATCCACCCCTATGGCAACAACCATCGTCTTCGCTAATCAAAAAGGCGGCGTCGGCAAGACCAGCATGTGCCTCCACACTGCCGGTGCACTCGTAAAAGCAGGAAACCGCGTGCTCGTTGTTGACCTGGACCAACAGGGCAACCTCTCCTCTGTCTTTGCGAAGAACATTCACGCGCTGAAGCAGACCGTAGCCGACGTTTTGCTTAACAGCGCCAAGACAATCGACGTTATTCAGAAAACCCCCATCGAGAATCTCGACCTCTTGCCTGCCAATTTGAGTCTGAGCGAGCTTGATGCGAAATTAGCGGGTGATGATGACTCTCAGTACTATCTCGTGGAAGCCTTCAAGAGCATAATTTTCAACTACGATTACATCCTCATCGATTGTCCCCCGAGTCTTGGAAAGTCTACCCGACTTGCGCTCGTGGCTGCTAACGGTGTCGTCGTTCCCATCGAATGCCAGGATTGGGCAGTCAAGGGCTCACACCAAATTCTAGCCTTTATTGAGCGGGTGCAGCAAAGAGCTAATCCTAAGCTGCGGTTTCTCGGCTTTGTTATCAATAAATTTTCTCCACGCAGGCGAGCGGAACAAGACTATTACCGGGCACTCAAGAAGCAATACGGGAAGCTTGTTTTTCGTACCGAGTTTAATGACGTTGCGGTCTTCGTAGAAGCTGCGGCTGCTCGATTGCCAATAAACATGTACCGACCACGATCAGACGTAGCTAACGCATTCAATAAGTTTTCAAAAGAACTACTATCCCATGTCCAAGAAAAGCTTCACCACACAAGCTGAAGAGACTCTCTCTCGGGCGGTCGAGATCAAGCTCCCCGAGGAAACCGGGTCGAGCCGCGATGTTGCGTTAAGCACGAAGCGAAGTTCTAATGTTCGGGTTGTACCAGTAGCTTTAATTGACCTCGATCCGAATCAACCCCGAAAAGTATTCACCGAGGAATCGTTGCAGGAACTCGCCGATTCCATCAAGCAGAACGGACTCCTCCATCCCTTGAATGTTGAATACATGCCCAAGGAGGAACGCTATTTACTCATCACCGGTGAGCGCAGATTCAGAGCTATTCAACGCTTGGAATGGGCGGAAGTAACCTGTGTCGTCAAAGAAAACGTATCGACCCGAGACCGGTTCATCTTACAGATCATCGAGAACGTCCAACGGGAAGACCTCAATCCCGTCGAGAAAGCCCGCGGTCTCTTTGATGTCAAAGAAAGCCTTGGCCCGCAAGCCACATGGGAAGATGTTGAGAAGATCACCGGAATATCAAAGCGCCGCCGACAGCAGTTTTCAGCTCTGCTCAAGCTCCCCGAACCTGTACAGCAAGAGATCGTGGCCATTGACCGGCGTCCCTCAAAAAATGAGGTTACGGAAAAGCATGGTCGTGCCCTACTCTTGCTCAACAAGGTTCCTGACAAACAACAGAAGCTCCTAGCGATAATTAAGGACAAGGCAAAGCCTATTACCGGAGACGATGCTATTACCAAGGCGCGGCAGATGCTGGGAAAGTCCGATAGCAGTCGTACATTCAGTGTGAAGTATACGAGCAATGAAGACCTGCTCTCAAAGCTCGAAAATGAGGTCAAGGAATTGCGTGCTTCATTGAGCGGCAAACCGTCAAAATCGAAGGGAAAAAGTAAGGGATGAACCTAGGTTCATCCCCCTAAAAGTTATCCACAAATGGACTATGATCGGTATTTCAAAAGTGTGTGTTCTAAGTAAGGATTTGCAGATTTCAGTGTGTGTTTTAAGTAAGAGAGTTGGAAATCAGGTGTGTGTTTTAAGTAAGAGATCGAAAGAGAACATCCTGTGTTATCAAGGGGATACAGGATTTTTCTCTCGCTGGTATATATTTAACGTATTATATAATTAACGTTTCTAACATGTTCAGCCCATCAAGGGCTGACTAGAACGTTTTATAAAAAATCTTTTCAAGACAAGAATTATTAGGCTCAAATTCGTGACACGATCGCTTCAACAAACGGCTAAGGATGAGAGGGAAACTACTGTATCCCTGATACCGGATTTTGTGCCGGCTGAGGTATACCTGGAAAACCTGGCCTACTTTACACCGTCAAGCAAGAGGATCAAAGGACTCTTCATCAAGTCTAAGGTACTCAAGGAAGAGGTTGCCTTGGATGGCACAAGAAAGCAACTTGTCGTAAAGATCAGTGCCAACCATGAACTCGGGCTACCGATTACCTCAGACCTTGATTACTACCGAGCACTCCTTAAGATTCTCGATGAGATCGTGGAACACAGCCAGGACTTTCTAGGGCACATTGAGATACCAACCAAGCGCCTATCAGACCTTGCGGGCAAGTCTTGGAGTATCAAAACGCACCGGGAAGTACGTGACTGGTTTGCCAGAATGAAGCACACCGGTATCAGGGGAGCGGTCTATAATGCCGAACGCAAGAAATATGAGACCTCCCCGAAGGGCATGGAGCTTAGCGTGTTCGATGAGGTGATCTACCGGGGTGAGGAATTTAACGGCAAAATTGCAGAGACCAATTATATCAAACTTGCGGGTTGGTTCGTACGCAACTACCTGAATCACTACGTGCGCCCCGTTGATCTGAACTTCCACCGTCGGTTACGTAAGCCACTCGCGAAATCTCTCTACCCGTTACTCGAAACCGGTTGGTACGCGACCAAGGGCAAAGCTTACACGAAGAACTACCAGGACTTGTGCAATGAATTTCTCCTGCCGGAATACAGAGACCTCTCCCGTATTAAACAACAGCTTGATCCGGCACATAGGGAACTTCAGAAAGAAAACTTCCTCAAGGACTGGAGGTATCTCATAGCGAAGGGTGATAAGGGGAGGTATACGATCACGTACTATACCGGTCCGAAATTCTTCGAGGATCAAAAGGCGAGAGTTATCCGGCGTGAACTTGCACTCCTGATTAGCAAAGCCGGTGACAAGCCGAAACAGTTACGCGCCGGCAAAGAGAGCGTATCCCACCTTGTTGACCAGATTTTGGAAGTTACAGGAGATCTTCACTCACGAAACTATTACATGAAAGTCGCCCACGAGCTCCCGGAGGATACGATCTGGATGCTCATATCCCAGACGCGACAATCTGCAAAGATGGGGGAGATTCGTACGACCTCTGCTGCCTTTTTCACTGACCTTGCAGAGCGTGCCCTTGCCAAGGCGAGAGAGCACAAAAACCAACTCGGTATATTCCCCTCTGAACCTAAAAAATGACCGGTAGGGGAGGGATGAACCTAGGTTCATCCCCCTCCCGTACCCTCTTTTTCTCACCTGGCCGAACTTTGCTGCTGAATTGTTAACCGAACTCCCCGAAAGTAAAGCCATTCATATTCGAGTGGAACAGATACGAAACAGCGTGGTCATGAGGTTTGCCCCCAACCTTCCTACCCAAACTATTGATAGCATTCTTACGTCATTTGGTTCTGATTTGTTCTTACTACGAGAATGTTTGAGATACACGGCAGAACACAGCAGACTACCATCGGTGTCTGATCTAGCTGAACACTTCTGGTTAAGATGGCAGGAAAAAGGAATTCAAAATATTGAAAGCGAAGTAAAGAGAGTTTTGGTCATAACCTCATCGCTTGGCAGATTTGACTTACCCATTAGTCCATCCCTTCTGACTGAATGCGCCTCTGTGGAACACAGCATTGTCGAGAAACTAGTTGCGATACAGATATTGCGCCCCGTGTTGGGAATGTTTGTTCTAGGACACAGGTCATTTTCTACATTGATCGGAGATTGGCTCTCCGGCCAAGGTGTGTGGGAGGAAATTGAAAAGCTCAACGGCCCCCGAAATATTTCTGATATGCTTCATTACTATTTACGATCGTTGTCACCTTCCAAGACAATTGACACCCTTCGAGTTTTACATAATCAGTCTGGATTTAAGGGTAACCTAAAACTCTCACACAGGACAGGGGCTCTGATTCAGATTTGGCAAGCATTCGACTCGGTGCTTGAACGTATTTTATACCAACAATCAGAAGATCCTACCTGGGCAAGAAATCCGGCATCCGCAATGTTTGCTGTCGAGGCACTGTGCTCGGTTGGACAGATCAACGAGTCGGTTAAGAGTGTCGATTTCCTAAGATCAATTTGGACTGTCGATGTACATGGTAACGTACACATTGATGTTACTAATCTTCCAACAAACGAAGATTTCGAAGGGATAGGTAAACGGATGATCGAGGAGGATGCCAGCATCAAATATCAGGGGCTACCTTCTCATTTAGCTTCGACAGAATCTGTTGACCTAATTCAAATGCACAAAAATTGGTTACTTGGCGTCCTATTATCTGCTGAAGCAGCATATGATCGATCTAGTTCCTTGCTTGAGAAGCTTGTAAAACACACTTTATCAATTGCGCGACCTAGCGGCGGATTCTATCCTGAGCGTGTTCCTTGGGTAACAGCCAGGATCCTATTGGGATTATCCTCCGCTGGTGTAACTTCTGCATACAGTCCAGAAGTTAGAAAGGCTGTCGATTGGCTTATGAAAGATCGAACCCGAGGTGGGGCTATGATTGGCGGGGTTTGGCAATCGGGAACTGGAAGTTGGAATTCCGATCTTGAAGTAGCGTCAATGTGTACGTTAGCTTTAATACGCTCTGGTATAGATCCATCAGACCCACGCTTGAATACGGCAAGGGGGTTGATAATCGCTAACAGGAACAATTGGACAAACCCGGCCTCAATTCTTGATGGAGCTCTTGCAGCAGAAGCTTTTCTCATGACTGGTGGAGCTTGGGATGACATTGTTGATGAGGTCCAGCGACTCTCACAATGGACAAAGGCTGAGTCGTTCTGGAAGTCGGCGGTCAAAAGCTCACATCAAACCTTTACCCAGTCCTGTCGTGTTGCACAAATTGCCTCTTCTCTTGTAAATATAGGATGGACCGCTGTTAGATCAGATCTTCCTTCCCTAGTAAATGCTTTTGCCGTGCCCAAGGCTGATATGAAAGCCACTGCCATTTCGCAGTCTTCAACAACAGTTCAGCAAGTAGTGCCTCTCCCGCTTTCTACATCTCCATCGAAGGATCGTATTCTTCAAACTCTCATTAGTATGCAGACAATTTCCTTAGAGTCGCTTTCTGTGGTAGGAAGTTACAGAAGGCACAATGAAAAGATAAGAAATCGACTCAAAGACTGGTATCACAGGATCATAGAGCCGCTTACTCAAAAATCAACTACTCACGAGAACTTTTTGGTTTGGGCATCACCGGGAAGTGGAAAGACTTTTTTCGTTCAGGAAATCGCGCGTTCGCTTAATGACAAAATTCACTATGCTGAATTAAATCTTGCGAAAATGAATCGGGATGACATTAATGCGACAATGAAATCTTTGAGTCGGGGATCGAAACCAATTCTTTGTTTGCTCGATGAAATTGATGCAAGATCTGATGAGACTTGGCCGTACGAGGAGATTTTTTCCTTTTTGGACCTGAACCTAGATTCGACCAGAAAGGTCGTTTTTATATTAATAGGAAGTTCTCGAAACGGAATTGAAGGACTCTCTTCGTTTATCATTTCCCGCTCCAAAGGAAAAGATCTCTTGGATAGGATACCTTTAGATCACAGGTTCATTATTCCACCCCTAGATGAAATGGACAAGGTCGCGCTCGTCGTAAGTCAGTTAACTGACACAGCCATCAGTAGGGGGAGCGCAATACATTCTATAGAAAAAATTTGTCTCTACTACATCGTTACCAACGAACAACTGAAAAGCCCTCGGCAACTCGGTGATTTAGTGATCTCTGCGGCGCAAAGACTACCTGCCGATGAAACTAGGTTTCGTTATATTGACCTATTCCACAGACGCGACAGCAACATCTATCGCTTCTGGATTGAACATCAAGAAGTCGCTGAGACCTTATCTGAAGTGTTTATCACTATTGACAACTAAAATTATTTACCACATTATAAATCAGGAGCAATCTTTATGAAAAAACAATTCCGAGCCATAATTTTACATGGCGCTTTCGGTACACCAGAAGAGAACTGGTTTCCGTGGCTGGCGAAAGAATTAGAATCTCGAGGCATCCCATCAGTTAGACCTAAAATGCCTACCCCACAAGGCCAGAGTTTGAAAAATTGGAAGAGTGAGTTCAAAAAGCAGGTCGGTAATATCTCTAACGATACGATTCTTGTGGGACACAGCGCGTCACCCGTATTTCTGTTTCACATCCTTCAGGAGTCACCCCTTCCCGTACATGCAACGTTTCTAGTCTCCCCTTTTATACATGAGCTCGGATTGCCAGACTTTGATCGTGTGAACGCTACATTCTTCAAAGGCCCTTTCCTTTGGGATAAAATCAAGCACAACGCGGGAACGATCTTGATTTATGGTGGAGACAACGACCCGTATGTGCCTCTTGATGCTATGAAAGAAGTAGCAACAAACCTAAGTACC
>Ga0247727_10014157_pt1 | contig 13308 bp, 14 predicted proteins | sample WisWelCaveWW1625_FD_202498 | JGI IMG/M metagenome (GOLD analysis project Ga0247727, IMG submission 202498) | Biofilm microbial communities from Wishing Well Cave, Virginia, United States - WW16-25 | ecosystem: Environmental > Aquatic > Deep subsurface > Groundwater > Cave microbial mat | place... | reverse complement strand
TCGGCCAACACGTGGTGTTCGATCTTCGCCTGCAAGTCTTCTCTCATTTGCAAAAACTGCCGCTGAGCTTTTTCGATCGCAACCAAGTGGGCCGTTTGATGACGCGCGTGACCAGCGATGTCGAAGCTCTCAACGAAATGTTCTCCGCCGGCTTGGTGGCGATCTTTGGCGACGTTTTCACCCTAACCGCCATTTTGGTGATCATGTTCAAGCTAAACTGGAAGCTAACGCTGGTCACGTTGAGCGTGGTGCCGCTACTGTTCATCGCCACCTTGATCTTCAAAACCAAAGTGCGGCACGCCGAACGGGACATCCGTCTGCTGCTGGCGCGCATCAATTCATTTTTGCAGGAAAACATCACCGGCATGGCCGTGGTGCAGCTCTTTAATCGTGAGAGGAAAAACTTCGCGCAGTTCGATGAGAGAAACGAGCGCCATCTGCATGCTTATCGTCGGATCATTTTTTATCACGCGGTGTTCTATCCGGCCGTCGAGCTGATCGGCGCGCTGGCCGTGGCGTTGATCATCTGGCTCGGCGGCGGTAAAATCCTGGCCGGGTCGATGACTTTCGGGTCGTTGGTGGCTTTCATTCTCTACATTGAGCGATTCTTTCAGCCGATCAGCGACCTCGCGGAGAAGTACGGCATTTTGCAAACCGCCATGGCCAGCTCGGAAAGGATTTTCAAATTGCTGGACGAGCCGTCGGAATCGAGCGATGGCCGGCTTCCCGTTCTCGCCTCGCCGGTTCGCGGCGAGATCGAGTTTCGCAACGTGAGCTTCAGTTATCGCCAAGACCAGCCGGTTCTCAAAAATATTTCGTTCAAGATCGCACCGGGAGAGAAAGTCGCCATCGTTGGCGCCACCGGCGCTGGGAAGACCACCATTATCAGCCTGCTCACGCGCTTTTACGGCGATTTTCAAGGGCAGATATTGATCGATGGTCACGATATGCGCGAGCTCTCCATCGAAAGCGTACGCCGGAATATCGGCTTAGTGATTCAAGATGTATTTCTCTTCGCCGGCACCATCGAAGAGAACATTCATCTCGGGAATGAGCACATTACCCACGAGCATCTCCGCCAAGCCGCTGCCGACGTCGGGGCATTGAGGTTCATCGAGCGCCTACCGCAAGGATTTCAAGAAGAGGTGATTGAGCGAGGAAACACACTTTCCGTTGGCCAAAAGCAATTGTTGTCTTTTGCGCGGGCATTAGCCTACGATCCGGCCATTTTGATTCTCGACGAAGCCACCTCGAGCGTCGATACGGAAACCGAGCTGGCCATTCAACGCGCGCTCGAGCGCTTGATGGAGAATCGCACGTCGATCATCATTGCCCACCGGTTGTCCACGATCCAACATTGCGACCGCATCATGGTCATGCATAAGGGCGAAATCCGCGAGATGGGCACGCATCAAGATCTGCTGGCACAGCGAGGAATTTATTATCGCTTATATGAATTGCAGTTTGCCGGGCAGGAAAAAATATTGCAACATGCGGCAAGTTGATCAGGCCAGTACGCTCTCGGTATTATCCAATAGCTATCGAAATTCGGTAATAAATAAAAAGCCCCCAGCTTGCGCCAGGGGCCCGGAGGGAGGAAAATTTTTTTAGAGAAAACGATACCCGGTTCCGTGTATCGTCTCGATATATTGTGATGGATACTTGAATTCGCCAAGCTTCTCTCGCAGCCTCTTGATGTGCACGTCCACTGTACGGCTGGTCACAAAAGGCTTCTTGCCCCAGACTTTCTCAAGAATCTCCTTACGGCTGAAGACGCTGTTGCGTCGCGAGGCCAGCAGATAGAGAAGCTTGAACTGGATGTATGTTAAATCGATTGGCTTGCCCGCTTTACGAACGCGGTGCTCGTCCAGATCGATTTCGATATCTTTGACACAAATCTTTTTGCTATGGTCGACGACGATTCGTCGGGTAATGGCCTTGATGCGGGCGACGATTTCTCTGACGCTAAAGGGTTTCTTGATAAAATCGTCGGCGCCGATTTCCAAGCCCTTCACCCGAAGGTTTTCGTCGTCTTTGGAGGATAACAAAAGCAGCGCGGCATGGCGCGTCGCCAGATCATCCCTCAATTCGCTACACGCCACCCATCCCGCCTCATCGTTATCATCTAAATCAATAATCACCGCCGCCGGTCGATCGCGCAATACGGCTTCTTGAATATTGTCGACGGAATTGAAGCGCAGCAAGCTGAACCCTTCGCTCTCCAGCACATGCTCGAACGCTGCAGAATCTTCAAGACTTCCATCGAACAAAAGCACACTGCCTTTTTCCATCGCTTTCCTCACGAATAGCTGTTTTTCCTTCTTTGATGTCTTACCGTCCTTGACCCGATGGTAAATAAAACTGCCCTCCTCCGAGTATTCTTTCTTTGCGTCTTCACTCGGAACGAGGTCACATCCTCACTTACAATGTGCCCTATATATGGTGGTTACTCTTTTCAAAGTTGCAATTACAATCTGCAAGCAATATGCCACTATTGGAGTTGTTGCATTTATTTCTAAAAAATCAAAGCCGCTCTGGCAACCAAGATCTTCCGTCTAATTTTTACAATAGGATAACAAGGGTGTCAAAACATCACTTGTGCGAGAAGAAATTTAACCGGCTTTTCGGGGTGGTAGGCTTGGTTAATTACATAAAAAAACCGCGCGATTTTTGGTCAACGGTATGAGCTTGTTGGTCGAAAATAATCCACAAAAAATAGATTTGTTCACAAAACTTCAACAGACTTTTCCGGGGTTACCCACAAGATATTCACAGTTTAATCACATCCAACGGGAGTATAGTAATGATGGGTGGGCAAAACAAGGGGCAAAGAAAAATTCAAATTGAAAATTTTGATTTTATCTATTCATTTCCCACCTCAGCCGTAGCCACAATCAATCGCTTCACACCGGCCAGTCGCGCCGCATCCATAGCTTGGACGACCGCGCCATGCTGAGCTTGCTTATCCGCATAAAGCGTCAGCGCGCCATCGAGCATCTTTGGTAAATCCGCCGCCAGTCTTGCTTGCAAATCTTGACTTCTGATGAATTCGCCATTGAGAGAATAACGGCCGTCTGCCGTTACGTAGAGAATGAACTTTTGAATCGGACCGACCTCGGCGCTTCGTGAGGCGGGTAATTCCAGCTTGATCCCCGGCGCCTCGAGAAAAGTGGAAGTCACCACGAAGAACATCAGAAGCATGAAGATGACGTCAATCAAGGAGGTAATGTTGATGACGACCCGACGCGGCGGTTTGCTGTGAAATTGCATGAAGTTATTGCGATTTGTTGAATCGGCGAATTTTGAGCATCATCTCCGTGGTAAATTCCTCGATGTCGAGAATCAAATTCTCGGCGCGATGGGTGAAGTAATTATACGCCACCAGTGCCGGGATGCCGATGCACAAGCCGACAATCGTGGTGATCAGCGCTTCGGCGATGCCGCCGGCCAGTGATTGCGCCTGGCCGACGCCGACGGACGAGATAACATTGAATACATCAAGAATGCCAAGCACAGTGCCCAGTAGACCCAAGAGCGGGGCTATCCCGGCCACGGTTTCAAGCACTCCCAGTCCGCGTTCAAGACTGCGCACCTCCTGTCTTCCGCGATCGGTAATCAACTCTTTCAGCTCCTCACGATTGAAGTGCCGATTCTCAAGCGCGACGCGAATGATGTTGGGAAATGCACTGTCATATTTTGAGCAGATCGAGGTCGTCAAGGCCACGTCCTCTTCTTGTTTCAGGTTTTGCACGACGGCGACTACTTCTGGAACCAAAATGCGCTTGCGTCGCAGAAAAAATAATTTTTCAAGAGCCACCGCCAGCCCGACCACTGAGCAAATCCCTAACGGGATCATGGTCGGTCCGCCCTTGACTAAGAAATCCCAAATCGCTTGCATGATTAGCGCCTCTGTACGATGTACTCAAACAAGGCCGTCACTTCGAGATAAGGTTGCGGAAAATCGGCAGGCAACGGCCGCAGCGGCACGGAAAGCTCCACGGCGCGCATGCTCGTTTCCATCAGCGACTTGTGCCCCACGGTGTTCAACACTTCCAAAGCCTCCAGCCGCCCATCTGGATAAATCCGAAACCGCAACTGGGTCTCACCGCTGATCATACCCAAATAAGTGAAGGCCGGCGGCGGGTAAATATTTCTTTCGATGCGATTCTTTAGCCACAGAAGATAAGGCGCATAATCCCAAGCGTAGGTATTGATGGCGAAACTGCCCAATTGCGGCGCGCGGGAATCGGGGTTGTCTAAGGGCGCACCATTGGCCGATGAAGGCGGGCGTCGATTGGAATTTGTTGCGTCGGGGTTCAACAGAAGTTCCCGCCGAAATTCCGGGGCAGGCAATGAGCCTTCATTTTGTCGCTGCCGGCGCTCGTTTTGTTTTTGGCGTGAAGCGGGCGACGCTTGCGCATTGGAAAATCTCGGCGTCTCGGCTCTGGTATAATCGCCTCGTGGAGAAACACCGCGGTTGTAGGCTTCGCCTAACGGCAGGTCATTCGGCGCTTGAGCATTGCGCGCCGCGACGTTTTTATCTGAAACGTGCTTGGCGTCTTTGGGGGGATCGGGCTGGCGCAAATTTTCAGGAGACTCGATGAGGTCAAAAACGAGAGGATTTTTTACCTCTTTCGGCGAAATGGCCGCCGGGATCATCACCATCCATTGATGAGAAGCGCCAAGAAGGAAAAACAAAAGAACATGAACGCCCACCGAAAAAATGATGGCAATTGTCAATGGATGCTTCCGGCTCAAACTTTTTCCGCTCGTCATGACTCTGCAGCCTTTCTTCGAACTACAGAATTAGACGCTGCAGATCGCTCGCCAGTTCTACCGCGCCAGAAAATTCCCGACGACAAATGGAAAGAATATCTTTTTCATCGCATTCCGGATAGAAGTGCGTCAACAACAATTGTTTGCACTCGGCCTCCCGGCCAAGACGCGCGGCTTGGCCGGCGTGCAAATGATTCTCGGTTCCATGATCCTCGGCAAAGGAACATTCCAAAATCAAGAGGTCGGCACGGCGGCCAAGCGTTACCACCTCGGCGCATTCGCCGGTATCACCGGAATAAGCAATCACCTTTTCTCCGGATTGCAATCGATAACCGTTGGCAACCGTTCCATGCTGCATGGGTAAAGCCGTCACCCGCCACGGCCCGACATTAAATTCTTGCTGGCTCACGTCACGCACGATCAAAGGAAATTCAAAACTGTCCAACCACTTTCCATATACCGACGGCAAATTTTCAAAAAATCTCTGGAAGCCCGGCGGCCCCCAAAACTCTAACTTTTTCGTGCGGTTTAAATTCGGCGCATACTTTAGCCCCCAGAGCAAAGGAACAATGTCGGCGATATGATCGATATGCAAATGAGAAATCAGGACGCTGTCAATGGCAAAAGGTTGCAACCCTGCTTCCAAGCAACGTCGCAAAACGCCGTTTCCGCAATCAAGCAGCAGGAAATAATTCTGATGCCGGATGGCGTATCCCGACATGCTGCGATGTCTCTGCAAGGCGCAGGTGCCGGAGCCTAAGACGGTTAATTCAATCTCTGAAGTCATCTTTGAGCATTCACTGCGTCTTGCTAATAATCCGACGAAAAATAATCGTCCTCAGGCTACGCTGTCTCGCACCCAACGCAGGTAATCTTCCGAGCCTTCGACGATAGGCAGGGCAATAATTTCCGGCACCTCATAAGGATGCGCCTGTTTAACCGCCGCAATGAGGGCGCTCACTTTTGCGCGCACCGTCTTGCTCACCAACAACACCTCTGTCTGTTCGTCAATTTTGTTTTGCCACCAAAACAACGAGGTGATGCCGGGGATGATGTTGACACAGGCGGCGAGCTTTTGTTCAAGCACAGTTCGCGCCAGCTTTTGCGCCGCTGACAGATCGGGAGCCGTGATAAGCACGACACAAGCGCTATCGTGAGCGTTCGGCATTTGGCATCCATCGATTTTTTATTGAAAGCGCAAAATGCCACATGACATAACATTCGACGGCAAACGGCAAGAAGCCGAGAAATCCATAAAGCGGCATTTCAAAAATCTTTGGCTTATTGAAGTAGGGGACGGCGTAAATCCACTTGCTGCTCGCCCAGTAATTCCAAAATTCCCACAATACGCCGCAAATCAAGCCAGCAAGAAAAAGCGACAACAGCTTTTGCAGGCTGCCGCGTTCAAGCTCGGCCAACAACGACGGCGCCCCCCGTCGATAGTTAATCGGATCGAGCCAGAGCACAAAGCCCACCCAGACTGGCGCAAAAAGAAAGATGGCAATGTGCTGAGGCACCAACACCGGCGCCAGGCAAAAAAGAAAACCAATCGTCATCAATGTCCACCGCAAAGGCTGGGTGATACGCACCGCCGGAACGTTCGCTTTCTTGAAGAAGCCGAGATCATCAAGCACTTCGCTGGTCAGCAAAATCCCCGGCGTTACCGTGGCAAAGGCCCAAAAGTAACCGAGTATCCGGACGGTCAAGTTTTCCGGTAAATTGGTGTAGTGCCAGTTTCGGAGATGCAGGTTGTACGCCTCGAAGAGAAACCAACAGGCATCGGAAATCAACAGCATGAAAATAAATTCAGCGGTGCGATGGAGGAGATATGACTCACCGCGCAGCTTGAGACGCAGCGCATCCAAGAAAAGAATGTAACCCGTCCATTGAATCGGGGTAAACCACGAGTAGGCAGGATCGATTTTGGCAAACATCAGGATCTGCGAGATCAGCATGATGGCTATTCCAAGGTAGCCGTGTTTGCCGAACGCCCGCGCGTAAATAGGAGTCGATATAGGTAGGCTCGTCATGATGTAATCATTGATGGTTGAGATAAATTTTTCAGAATGTTCAATATTTTTCCTGTTGCAAACGTAAACGCCTTGACATCAATCTTCTCGAAGGAGTCCGCCGGACGATGAATGTGGCGGATTTTATTGCCAAAGGCGAACAGCGTTACAGCCGGAATTTCATGATGCCAGAAAGCGAGATGATCCGCTGCAGCGCCGGGCAATAGACGGAGCAATTTGATCCCGGGTTCAGACCGCAAAATAGTTAGTTCGTCTCTTCTTCCTTTCTGCAATTTTGATGGAGGCAATCTCCAACGCAGGTTTGTGCTCCCTCCGATTCCCTCTAAATTGATAACCAGCGGCATGGGGCGGCCAGAATATCGCTCGGCAAGCCACTTGGCCGCGGCAAACCCGCCAACCAGCCCCCACTCTTCGCCGGTCGTCAACACAATACCGACCCGGCCACTAAAGGCGCGACGTTGTACCGCATTGAAGAGAGTATAAATAGCTGCCACACTACCGGCATTGTCTAACGCACCAGGTGAGGCGTTCGTCGTTCGAATGAAAAGCAAAGGCAGCAAGCAAACCAACGCCACACTTGTGAAAATTTTTTGCAGCAAAGCGAGTTGTTCCTCCGCGACAAAGAGATAACCCAACGCCGCAAAACACGAAATGGCTAATGCTGCAGAAGAGCCGGTGATGAGCAGAAGGCGTATCAGAAGCGACTGAGTCTGGCCCTTTGAATCGTAATGCGCACAGAGCCAAATGTCCGGCCTCGCCTCCGGCGCGCTGAGAAAAATCAAATTTGCCGCCTCCGATATCCGCCGTCGCCGAACCCACAGCGTCTTTCCCTCTGCGCTGCTCGACCAGACGATTTTGCCAGCCTTCAAGATTATGATGACAAAGAGCGAAACGAAAAACAGAAAAATTTCTGAAGAAAACCAACCGGCAACACAAACCGTCGCGGCCAACAGCAACAACAGCTTGAGATTGATCTCGACGGCGTTGGTAATCACGACCGATTGCTCAACGCTATGCCAACCGGCCATACCGAATCGCTCCTGCAACAGATCGCTCGCGCGCTTTTCTCCCAATGTGCCGCACAGTCGTGGCTGCGACAACTCTTCCGCGAGCGCCAAGCCGGCATCAATATCTAATTCATCCACGTTGCCGTGCTAAGAACATGTTGGGCAATTAAGCGGGCAAAGCGCGGCTGGTAGATCAGATCATAAACAGCAGCTTTATCCGGAAATAGCCGCAGCGCCTCCTCGCGGGCAATATGCAGGAGGCGGCAAGATTCAACCAGGGAGAGATTACCTTGAGCAATCAATGCGCAAACGACATCGGCAAGCCTCGCCAGATAGCGCACCCGGCGTTCTTCTTCAGCCACGTCTTCGTCAAAAGTTGATATCAAAAATCTCAAAATAAGTTAGCTTTTTTGGTCGAAAATAATAAACTTTATCGGCGCCAAAAGCAAGCACTACTTTGCTTCGTATTGGTCTTGCCCGGTCGAATTGCGATCTTGACACAATCATCTTCTACCTCTGGCTTGTGGAAGGGGAACAAGCTCGCGCAAGAGAAGGTTTAATTCGACAAAAATCGATCAATCATGACGACTCGGCCCCCCTTATTTCTCTTTGTTTTTCTCTTGACAGATCCAACACCCGTCTTTTCCCGGGATGAAAAACTCCCCGCGGCAGCGGATAGCGTAGCCATCGTCCGCAACGAGTTGTCCGCGACTTCTGACAGCGCTATGAAGCATTTCGAAAGACGCCTTGCCTTTGTCGACAGTTTTTTCCTGAAAATCTCCGGCGCTACCTACGACAGCGCGCTATCGTTCAGGTTGATTAGAAATCATGAGAACCTTTTTGGCCTGCCCTCGGAAGAACTGAATCGATGGGCGCCGGCGCGCGATAGGGTGAGTGATCAGATTTATCAACGCGATACCGGCAGGAGCCGAGAATTCAATTTCTCCGGGTTGCTATCGCAAAGAACGCCGGCCCGGCTTGGCAACAAAAAGCGCGGCGGGATCCGCTTGAATCCTTCAGAAACTGAAATCAGAATTTTGAAGATTCTTTGGGTCAAGGAAAAAGCCACCGGTTCAGTTATCTACGCGCAGTTGGATAGTATAAGGATTACCGCGGCTGGGCTGGATGAGGTTCTATCAGGTATGACCGACCGCGGCCTGCTCACTCGTCAGATCATTTCGCCGCGCAATGAATTGACGATTGCGATGCCGTTTGTCGCCGTGCCGCTGGAAATGAGCGCAAAAAATCGCAAGAATCGCGAGTATCTTTATCAGCCTGCCGTCAGCTCGGACCTTGTACGAAATTTTGTCGACGCCCAGTTGTTCAATTTTCAAAACTCTACAAGCGACGAGGGGCTTACCCGGCATCTCCACCGGCTCTTGTCGTTGCTCGTCTCACCGATGAACTAGGATAACGGCTCATAACCACCCGTGCTCGCGATACCACGTTGCGGTGCGCGCCATGCCCTCTTCGAGAGAAACCTTGCATTGAAAACCTAACTGTGTGTGAATTTTTTCCGCCGAACATATCCAATGAAGTTGTTTCAGCTCGCGCATCTTGTCAAAACTCAACAGCGCCGGTTTGCGCCTTAGCGCCGCCATGCCTTCACTCACGGTTGCCAACACCGGTGTGATCCATGTCGGCAGTATGATCCGTACAGTTTTACGATGAAGCGCTTTGCCAATGACTTCTCCCAGCGTAGCCCACTCGCAGGGCGTCGCATTGGCAATGAAATAAGTCTCACCTATACTTCGCGAATCTTGCGCCACGGTGATGATGCCTCGCACAAGATCGTCCACGTATACAATACTCGCCCATCGTTGGTCAGCGCCCAGTTGTAGCCGAATACCATAATTGACTTGTTGAAAATAAGTAAATATGTCGCGCTCACGCGGACCGTAGACCGCCGGCGGTCGCACGATCGACCACGGGACTTTGCTTCCCAGTTCGAGGCAGGCGCGTTCTCCGGCCAACTTGGATTCGCCATAAATGGACACCGGGTGCGGCGAATCGGCCTCGGTCACCGGCGCGCCGGTCAAGCTGGGGCCAGCAGCGGCTTGGCTGGAAACATAAACGAATCTTCTTAATTTAACCGCCGCCTTCGCGGTTAGCTGCAACAAATGCGCTGTTCCCTCGCCATTGGCGCGAAAGTATTCTTCGCGATGGCGCGCCTTGGTGAGGCCGGCCAGATGAAAGACATGAGTCACATCCGATAGCGCAGAAAGCAACACCTCGCCGGAAAATATGTCGCCATCGACATACTCAACGGATAAATTCTCCAGCCAGCGGCGATTGCTCGTCTTGCGAATCAAACATTTGACTCGATACCCATGCTCGAGTAATTTTTCAACCAGTGCACTGCCGATGAATCCGGTCGCGCCGGTGACCAGTGCCACGACATCGTCAGCCATATTGTCCTGTCCCTCTCAACGGCTTAACCCTATGAATTATCAGGGATAAAGTGGCAAACATTAACGCCCTGCAATGTTTTGGCTTGCATAACAGGGGGTGGATGGTTATATTTGCAGCGACTTTTCACAATCTTGATGAGGAGGAAAAGGTGGATCTCTTCGAAAAATGCCACACTTTCACCCGTGCTGATGAAGCCCGAGAGGCCGGGCTTTATCCGTATTTTAAAGCCATTGAATCGGGCGCCGATACCGAGGTGTTTATTCATGGCAAATCCCTGATCATGGTCGGGTCCAACAATTATCTCGGCCTGACGCAGGACCCGCGAGTGAAAGAGGCCGCGAAGAAGGCCATCGACGATTACGGTTCTGGCTGCACCGGCTCACGATTTTTGAACGGCACTCTGGTGCTCCACGAAGAGCTTGAAGAAAAGCTTGCACGCTTCATGAAGCGCGAAGCGGCGTTGTGTTTCTCTACAGGCTTTCAAACCAACCTGGGCACTATCGCGACATTGGTTGGCAAAGACGACTTGATTTTTGCCGACCGTACCAACCATGCCAGCATCGTCGACGGTTGCCGTCTTGCCTTCGGACGCACGTTGAAATTCAAGCATAACAAACTGGACGATCTCGAACGCCTGTTGCGCACCAACAATACGTCGGGTGGAAAGGCTATCATCGTCGACGGCGTCTTCAGCATGGAAGGCGACATCGTCGATCTTCCTAATATTGCGAAACTTGCGGAAAAATATCAAGCGCGAGTTTTGGTCGATGATGCCCATGCCATCGGCGTACTGGGGAAACACGGTCGCGGCACCGGCGAACACTACGGCCTTGAGGACAAAGTCGACATCGTGCTTGGCACGTTCAGCAAGTCGTTTGCCTCGATTGGCGGCTTCATCGCCGGAGATCGGTACGTGATCGACTACATCAAGCACATCTCGCGGCCGTTGATTTTCTCGGCCAGCATGCCGCCAGCGGCCGTAGCTACAGTCAGCGCCGCGGTCGATATTCTGGAAAAAGAACCCGAACGTCTTGAGCGTCTCTGGCGCAACGTCAGGAAAATGAAAGAGGCGTTCGACAAACTCGGCTTCAACACCGGTCGCAGCCAGACACCGATTATCCCCATTCACATCGGTGAAGATGTGAAATGCTTTCAGTTTTGGAAAATGCTGTTTGACAACGGCGTATTTTCCAATCCCGTCGTCAGTCCGGCGGTGCCTCCCGGCGAAGCGGTCATCCGCACCAGCTACATGGCCACGCATACCGACGCCGAGCTGGACGAAGTGTTGCACATTTTTGCGAAACTGGGGCGCGAGTTTGGGCTTATCTAATCGAAGCGGGCATAGACTTGTGAACCGGGTCGTGGTCTTTCGAGCTGCGACCCTTTTTTGTCTCGATCTGGAGGCAAGATACGGATGCTGAATGACGACCGGCATCAAGCAACCAACAACATCAACTTCTGAGGAGAGCCTTCCTTGTCAAACCTCGAACTCATTGAAGTCAAAAACTCTCGCGAGCTTCGCGAGTTTATCCGCTTACCTTGGAAGATCTATCGTGGCGATCCCAATTGGGTACCGCCGCTCATCATGGACATGAAAAAGCTTTTGGATAAAAACAAGAACCCCTTTTTCCAGCATTCCACCGCCGACTTCTTCCTCGCCAAACGCAATGGTGAAACCGTCGGCCGCATCGCGACGATTTTGAATAACAACCACAACCGTTTTCACAATGAACGCGCAGCGTTTTTCGGTTTCTTCGAATCCGTGAACGATCACGCCGTGGCCGAGGCGCTGCTGAACCAGGCGGCGGCATGGGGTCGGCAAAAAGGGATGAACATCTTGCGCGGCCCGATGAACTACTCCATCAACGACACCTGTGGCCTGCTCATCGAAGGGTTCGATAAAATTCCGGCAATTTTGATGACTTACAATCCGCCTTATTATGTCGACCTCTTCGAGCGCAACAAACTCCGCAAGGCTATGGATTTATTCGCGTGGTGGGGCGACAGCAAAGATGGCCTCGACGAGAAACTTGTGCGCGTCGGAGAGGCGGCGCTGCGCCGGCAGAACATCATCATTCGCACTTTAGACATGAAGCATTTTGATGACGAGGTGAAAATCATCAAGCGCATTTACAACGATGCGTGGAGCGCCAATTGGGGATTTGTGCCGATGACCGATGCCGAGTTCGATCATCTGGCCAAAGACTTGAAGCCGGTGGTCAATCCAAAGCTCGTCTACATCGCCATGCAAGGCGACGAACCGATTGGTTTTTCGCTGTCGCTCCCGGACCTCAATGTTGCCCTGCACAAAATTAACGGGCGGTTGCTGCCGTTTGGATTGCTTAAGGTGCTGTATTACTCACGCAAAATTCATCATGTCCGGGTGATTACTCTGGGGGTCATCAAGAGATTGCAGAAGACGCGCGGCCTCGGCGCGGTCTTGTACCTCGAAACTTTTCGCCGCGCCGTGGCCGCCGGTTTCCCGCGAGGGGAATTTTCCTGGACGCTGGAAAACAATGACCTCATCAATCGCGGCATGGAGCTGCTGAAAGGAAAAATTTACAAGCGTTATCGAATTTATGAAAAAGAGATTTAACAGCTACCCGGTGAAGACAGAAGATGCTCACGTCACCATGGATTAATACATGTATTGATCGATGAGAACGTTGCTTTTCTCATTCTTCTTTATCACCTTGAGAAACACCTCGACATACAAAGCCGGAAAAATAAAGGCAAGATACTTTTCCCAGCGGCGTGGAAACCAATTTGCCAGCAGACTGATGCCGAAAACTTTGTATAGATCAGTAAACCATAGCTTGTGCTTCTTAATTCTGAAGAGGCCGGTGTTCTGAAGCGTCAAAAACGTGATATACCCAAAGTGGTGAAAATGCTCGAAGTCGCCGTATGAGAGCTGCGGCGAATAATGCGGGGTGATGACCCTTACCGTAGCGCCCGGTTTGGCAATGCGGTGAACTTCGTTCATCAGATGCAACGGCCGGTTCAGGTGTTCGATGATATGCGACATTTCTATCCAGTCGAACTCGTCATCAGAAAACGGATAGGGAAAAATATTGAGATCATGC